>Ga0182747_1000482_pt1 | contig 38193 bp, 56 predicted proteins | sample eDN3rd30CBELigBY_FD_128526 | JGI IMG/M metagenome (GOLD analysis project Ga0182747, IMG submission 128526) | Enriched backyard soil microbial communities from Emeryville, California, USA - eDNA 3rd pass 30_C BE-Lig BY (version 2) (version 2) | ecosystem: Environmental > Terrestrial > Soil >... | reverse complement strand
TTGGCCAGCCGTGATCGCGACCGTGCCTGTCCTGTACCAGGGCATAGGATGCTCCGATTAGTTGAATGGGAATGGCAGGTTGTCCGTCTTGATGACGAGCGCCTGCGGGTATCGATCGGTGGGAATGTCGAAATAGGAATTGGCAGCAGTAGTGCTGTAAATCATCGTGGTGCGCGCAGCGTCGCAGGCCATGAAGTAGATGCCTCCTGTTGCACCATATGCGCCATCCATGTGTGCTTGCATGCTCGCGTAAGCCGGGAATGGCGTGCCCGGGAAAGACATTCCATCCATGATCCCTTGCCCGAACGAGCGTGAAAACGTTGTGCTGGCAGCGTACTCACCCGCCCCGATCGCGATAAAGATCCTCGCCACGCAGTAGTAGGGGCCGCTGCTGATAAACCTGGTAGCCTGCTTGGTCGCGCCGGCGAAAGGAACGCCGTACATGGCAATACCGTTGATTACCGTCGGTGTTGGGGGTGGTGGCGCGTTTATCCTGGCGACGATGTTGAGCGGATACTGCAGAGAGTTGAAGGTGAGCGCGCCGGATTCGTCGTAGCACTTTAGGCCGGCCCCATTCAGCGTGTTCCGCATGGTGTCGAAGTAGTAGAACTTCGTTGAGGGGCTGGCCCCGATGAAGTAGAACGTCGTGGTGTCACCTGACTTTGAGGATCCGCAAGAGATCCCCGAACCCGTGATGAATACGATCGGCGCTACTGCCCCCGTAACGCTGAAACCGTGGACTGCATCGGTAATCGACGACTCTGCATAACTGCTCCCTTCATTGGGTGGCAACTGGGCTGAGCGATGATAGAGGCGTGGCCAATTGACCTGGAACGAGAGATAGCCGCTTTTAAGAAGACCGTAAGTAATCTTCTCGGTATCGAACAGTAACTGCCCGTTCTCCTTGTAAACCTTCAGACCTGCTGACATTAGTAGTAGCCATAGTGAATGCGGCAGTTGAGTGAGTAGAAGCCCCAGCCGCCGGCGTATGAGTACTGCCAAGCCAGGGTGGCGGCGGAGGCCCCCACGGCCAGGGTCACCCCCGGCCGCTTGCCGAGATACTTGTTCTGGGCGGAAAGCTCGGTGATGGCGTAGAACAGCGTTCTCCCAGCCGGCGGCAGGGGAATCGAGAGCGACCCATTGGCCGCCCCCGTATCCACATAGCCCATCATCTGGCTGATCGAGCTGGTCATATCCAGCAGCGCCAGGCCGCTCGGGTCGTAGACCTTCAGGCCTGCCGTCATACGTTCACTCCCAGGTCAATCGCCAGGTTGCCGTTGGCGTGGTAGATGCGCAGCCGCTGGTTGTTGATCAGCAAGCGCCCCTGCCCTGCCACCATGCCGTTGATCTCGAACGTCCCGCTCTTGTTCAGGATCCAGCCTTGCTGGCCGGCCACGTAGTTGGTCGAACTGATGTAGCTGCCGATCTTGGCATTCGTAATGGTGCCGTCTTGGATGAAGGCCTCATTCATGAACACCTGCCCGCCCTGTACCGCGAACGGCGAGGAAAGCGTACCGTTGATGCCGTTGACCACCGCGAAGAGGTCTGCCGATACAAGGAACTTGCTCTGCAGCCCGGCCGGACCGTTCTCGATGCCGAGGCCAATGCCCGCGGCAACGTACTGGCCTTGGGCATTGACCTGCATCTTGACCGACCACATGGTGCTGGCTTTGTCGTCAAGTGCAGCCAAGGCCTGGCTGGTGACCTGCACCGAGGCGCTGGTTTTCTGTATCTCACCGTTGGCTTTATCGAGCGCCGAATTGAACGACACCTCCAGCGTTTCGGTTTTCTTCGCCTGGGCGTCAATTGCGGTGGCCCGCGTCTTCGACTCCTCGGCGATCTTGGCAGTGCTTTCCCAAGCCTTCAGCGACCCGGCAAGCTCACCCTCGGCGTTGTCGTCCCGCCCAGCCGTGTACACCGCCTCAATATTGGTGCGCATCGAGGCAACTGCCTGGTTGGTGTCTGCCTGGGCCTGCTCCACGGTCTGGATCTTGCCGGTGTTCTCGTCCACTTGGGCGCTGACGGTTTCGACCAATAGGCCCAACGCCTCGTCCGCATCCGCCCGAACAGTCGCCTCGTTCTCTACAGCCGCTTCCCGCGCCTGACGCTCGCCTGTCACCGCGCCGTCACGGTCAAGCTTCTCCTGATCCAGTGCCTGATTAGCGGCATCGACCCGGGCATTGACCGATTGGAGGCGCGAGGCAGTCGAGCTTTCGTTGTCGGTGACTGTGGTCTCCAGCTGCGAAATGCTCGCGGTGTTGCCGGCCACCTTGGTATTGACCTCGGTGAGTCGGCTGGCCGTCGCGCTCTCGTTGGTAGCCACCGTGCGCTCCAAGGACCGGACGCTTGCGATGTTGTCATCGACGCGCGACTCCACCACCACCAGCCTGGTGGCCATGGCTTCGTTCTGCGTTGCGCGCGTGCGCGTCTCTTCCGAGACCTTGGCTAGAGTGTCCCAGCCCCGCAGGGCGTCGTTGAGCGCGCCCTCCCCGTTGTCATCGCGATAGGCCGACTGGACGGCCTGCAGCATGGCGGCGTTGACCGTCACCTTGCCGTCGAGGTCCGTGATATCGGTGGTGTTCTTGGCCACCGCCTGCGCCAGGCCATTTGCCGTCGAGGCAATGCTGCCGATATCGACCCAGAAGGCCGGGTTTGGCGGCGCGTTGCTCCCGTCAGCTGCTGCCGGCACCGGCGCTATCGCCATGTACAGGCGGTGGCCACTGCGTACCGCATCGTTCTTGGCATAGGCGTCGGTGGGCACGTACTCCAGCGGGTCAGTCAACTCGGTTATCAGGTCCTCCAGATCCTGCTTCGCTTCGTTGATCCGATCATTGACGGAGCCAGGGAAGTCGCCCGAGATTTTCTCGATCTCCTTCAGCAGCTCCTGGCCCAGCTCGCTTTCGGTGATCTGGCCGCTGATCAGCTCGAGGATTGGCCCAGCGTCCGCGCCGGACTGCCCCATTATCCAGTTGGTCCAAGGCCCAGCATTTCCTGTTCGGTCGGCGATGCGCGCCCGGAAGAACCGGGTGACGCCAGCTGCCATGCCGCTTTTCAGATAGGTCCTCGCAGGGTAAGCCACCATCGACAATTGAGTCGCGTTATCACCGCTGACCACCAGCGACTCTTCGATCTCCGTGTAGAAGGTGTCGGACGCTCCAGCCGGAAACGCCCAGTTGAGGCGGATTGCGAAAATCTCAGTTACCGCGGTGAAGCTGGCCAGCGCTGGAGGCTCACCGGTTTTTCCGTAGAGCTGTGTCGGCTCCGAGTAAGCCCAGAGAGAACTGCTGTCGGAGACCCCGACCGCAGAGACGCGCGCCATATAGACGCCGGTGTATATCCCCTTCACCTCGATCGAGGCGGTATACGTTACACCGGCATAGATCCAGTCACCGTCATCGCGCTTCCACCACACGTTGTAGCGCTGGGCACCACGCGGTGCATTCCAAGTTATGCGCATCGTGGCGATGTTCATGCCCTGGCTGACAGTGTCGAAGGTGCTCAGCTCAATGTTGGTAGGCGGAGCCTGAACGGCGCCAGGGAGCACACTGGTCGGCGGGGTAACGATTTGCGCGCCATTGTCGATAGCTTCGAACTTGCTCGCGTTATGCTCGACTGCAACGATGTCGTATTGCAGCTTGTCATCCCCGAAGTTCTCATTGACGGTGAGAACCCGGTAGGTTTCCGCAACCAGTTCTGCCGTCTCAATCGTGTAGATCGACTCCTTGACCGGCACAGCGGTGAAGGCCTGAGTCACGGTGACCACGCGTCCGACCACGGAGCGGATTACCCGGGTCTCAGCCACACCCCTCGGCAAGATGACCACTAGGGTGTCGCCCGCAGCGCCAGTGACATCGTTGTCCATCGTCACGCTGGTGGCGGTTGCAGCTTTCACACGACCGCTCAGCGGCACGCCCGCAAAGTGTTCGTCGGCCACCCGGATGATATCGCCTGGTCGGCAGATGGTTCCGTCCAGCCCAACGCTGAAATTGATCGTTCCCGTTTCCAGCCGGTTGGTCAGCAGGATGTACTTACCAGCCCGTTGCGCTTGGCCTTGAGAAACACAACCAAATGCGGTCACTTCCGTTTCGCGAACGCCGTAACGGCTCAGCGATACCCGGTCCTGTACATACTCAACACGCTGATTGCCGAAGTTCTCCCGATCACTCCAGGCGACCTTGGCCACGCTGAAGCGTGTTGATCCACTGGAGCCAGGGCGATTGAATTTTCCGTCTATGACGTTGGCATTGGTGTACGTGTAGACAGGATCGCCTGGCATATCCGCAGCACAGGCGACCTCACTGCCAGCGTAAAAGCTCATGCCCCGGAAAACGCTCGCCAAGTCTTGCAGCACGTTGAGCGCGTCCGCGCGCGATTGCAGATAGACGTTGCAGGTAAAGCGAGGCTCTTGTCCGCCTTTCCCATCCGACACCATCTGATCGCAATACTGAGCGACCTGGTAAAGCCCCCACTTGTCGACCTGGCTCTGGTCGATGAAGCGGCCGAGGCCGTACCGGTCATTCAAGACTATGTCCCTCCAGATCCATGGCGGGCAGTCGGTCCAGGCCAGCTTGAACGTCCCGTCCCAGGCTCCTGTGTATGTCCGGGCAGCGGCGTCGTAGTTGGTCGGCACCTGGATAATGCGCCCCCGGATACGGTAGGCGCGCTCCGGCACAGCTGAAAATTGACTGGCGTCGATCTTCAGGCCACACAGAGCGGTGTATGGGTACTGCAGCTTGGCGTCGATGATCTCGGTATAGGTGCCGATCGAGGTCTGTGCCTGGATATTCGAAGTTTCGGAATCCGGAGTGGTCCGACGCACACGAATGCGCCAGCCCGTCTCTGCTGCCGGCAGGTCAATGCGGATCGAGCGTTGGTATCCGGTCGTAGTCTTGCCGTCCAGCGCGCCCTTGTTCACCACCACGTAATCGCTGTCGTCAGTCGACAGATCGATCTCGTAGTTGACCTTATACCCCACGCGGTCGCCGTCGCCCTCCGTTTTGACCAGCGCGCCGACCGCAAGCTGGATACGCACAGCCGAAAGCTCAAGGTTGCTGAAGGACTGCACCCAGGACTGGGAAAACTTCAGCTCGACGCCGACGTTCGCCTGCGACTCGACCGCAGGGAAGCCCGCAATATGGTCTTGATCATGCTCGCCAGTGCGCTGCTCCCATGTCACGCCGGTGAAGTTCAGGCTGCCGTCGCTATTCGCCAGCGGCGTCCGGTCTAGGTAAATAGACTGCGCACCGTTCACTAGGCCGACAATCGGACCTTCGCTCAGCCCGTCGAGGATATTGGCGTAGCTGATGTTGATCAGGCTGTCTGGACTTTCTACAGGCGTGTGCGGCTTGGACCCGCCCTTGGAGCCCAAGATAGACAGGTCGGTCATGGGGTACCTCTATTGTTGGTCTTCGGCGTAGATGCCGAGTGAGAGCTGGGCTGAGCCGGTGGTCATCTCGCCGTAGCAGAGGGGTACCGGGTTGCCCTGGGTGACGGTGTTTTTGATGCCGGAGAAGTTGTAACTGGGGCGGTTGTCAGCGGCTTCCCCGCTGTCAATTTTTGCCTGCTGGCCAGTGATCATCTGAGCTACGCCACCGATAGCCAGGGAGAACCCGACCATACCGACGGTCGTCCAGGCGGCTGACGCAGTGCCGAACAGTGCTCCTGATCCAGCCGCAGCCAAGCCGCCGGTAAAGAAGCTGGCAGCAGCAATCAGGGCAATGCCCAGCACTACCTGTAGCCCGCCACCGCTTTTACTGCCCTGCACGATTGGCGCAATTCGAATGTCTGCGTCACCTGGCGGGTGCCCGAACTCATCCCGCCCTATGTTCCGCTTGCCGTAGAAAACGGCAAATGCCAAGCCCTTGTTCTTGGAGGACGCCAGGTACTGGTTAAACCCCGGAAAAAGAACCCCGAGTGCCTTTACCGCCTCAGCTGACGAGTGAACCGCCAGATGATGTACGCGGCCAAACAGGCGGCCAAGTTCGCCGTATAGGCGAATAGTGCGAATTCGTTCATCCATACGGGGATTCCTTATGTCGCATGTAGAACCGGGCTGATTCGCGCCAGAAGCCGCCGAATACGTCGCGCTTGGCGTCTCGGCCGTAGAGATGGTGCAGAATCCCACCGGGCACTGGGTGGTGGTCAGGCTCCGTCTTCAGGCGGCCATCGGCCAGGTACACGCCGGCGTGATTCGCCTTTTCGGATCGAACCTGCATGACGATGAGGTCGCCCTGGCGCAGATCACTTGGGTCTACTGGGTAGAATCCAGCTACCTCGAAGTTTTCGGCGTAGAGGTCCTGACCCTTCTCCCACCAGCCGTCTTCTCTCTCGAAATCGGGAAGCGTGATGCCAAGCTCCCGCTGGTAGTAGTCCTGCACCAAGGTGTAGCAATCCAGAACGCCGTGATGGAACGGCCGGCCAACAAGTGGCGCCTGGTAGCCTGTTGGCTCATGCAGCAGGTGCGAAACAGGAACCCCCTCTCGCACCTCGATGATCACCCAAGGAAGGGCTGTGGCCTCCATGGCCGCGCGGTCTGCCGGGCTGAGCCGCGCAGACTGCCCGGGGTGGCTGTGCACCACCGCAGCGACCGCGCCTTGATCTTCAGCTACTGCCCAGTCCTCGGCGACGATCCTGAAGTCTGCCTGAGGCTCTGCGGCGGAGTTGAAGCAAGGCACGTAGACAAGCTTTCGCCCCGCCTTGACCAGCAGGCCGCAGCACTCCTCCGGCGCTTTCTCTCGGGCGTGCGCATACATGGCGTCGACGACGCCCTGCGGAATTTTCATGAGAGACCTCAGTTTCCTGCGGAGGGGAAGCTGCCGTAGCGCAGCGGGTTGTTCGCGCCAAAGCGCAGCTTGCAGCCTGTCAGCGTGCCAGAGCACATGTCTTGCTCCGGGTCATTGGTCGGCACGTCCTTGTCGGTGGCGTAATTCGAGCCGGTGTAGCCGCAGTACACGCCGCGGTACCCACCAATGGTCAACCATTGGCAGCAGTTGGCGACGATCTGCCGGCCAGGAAGCTTACGATCAGAAGCGATCAGAGGCGACTTCAGGGCGAACACCATCAGCTCATCGTCTGCCGACTGCTTCTGGTCGATCGTGTAGGTGTCATCCGCGAAGTGCTCATCTGGGTCAGCCTCGGGGTTGCCACCAGGGAAGTTCGCGGCGTCGAGGAACCGACCCAAGGTTCGGTGGCGGACGATCTTCGCGTCCACTAGATCCTCGTAGATCCGGCACAGCGCGGTAAGTAGGCCGGAAACGTTGCCTACCGACAGGCTCGGGCTATTCTGCTGCCCTTCCCCGGTCATCCCCATGCCCTCGACCTTGATTGGCCATGGCGTATATTCCAGACCTTGCCAGTAGATCGGGCCAACCTGGGTGTAGCCGTGGAAGTAATAGATGTCGCCGCCTAGGTTGGTCAGGTCCATCTCATACAGCTCGACATACTGCCCGGGCGTGAGCTTCTGGATGTCCTCGTAGATACTCTCGGCCATCAAGTCACCTGGTGTGTTTGTTCAAAGGTTGCGGTGAGCGACCAGACATCACCACCCTGGTCGGTCGGCTGGTACGCGTTGCAGGTGAAATAACGATCCCCGTCGAATGGGGTTTTCCAGATAAAGGGCTTGTATCCCTTCTGGGCGCGGAGGAACGCCAAGATCGCGGCGATCTTGGTCTTCCTCCCTGTGAATGAAAGATCCCAGGACTGGGTCTCGTTGTTGATGCCGTCACCCGCTATCTGCGTGTAGCCATTGCCGAATTTTGCGGTCCGCACAGCATTCTGAAAGGTGCCTGGGGCCGAACGATTCGGCTTCCAAGTGAATCGTTCGGCCATCTGGCCCTCCTGCGTTCAACGTACCGGCCGGTTGATTGCGGTCCAGATCATCCCGCCTCGCTTGAGTTGCTTGGCGATCTCCTGCTGGGCGCCATCTTTTGCCGCCTTGGCGTAGGCCTGTGCGACCGCGCCCATATCGTTGGTGGATGCAGAGGCTTGGCCGCCACCACCCTCGACAGTGATTTCCTGTTGGATGACGACCGGGTTGGCGCCTCCAGTTGCTGAGATCTGCCTTGGGATCGCTTGCGGGGTAATGGAGCCGACTAAGCCACCGTCGGCGTAGCCTCGGGTGTTGAGCGAGTCGAGGAATTCAAGCATCCCAGGCTGCTGGACAACCTCCTTGCGCATCACGAACTCGTCGCGGTGGACGATGCCCGCTGGCTCGTACTTGCCACCTGGTCCCGTGTAGCCACCGCTGGAAAATGTCGGCGTGTAGGTCATTCCGGCAGAGGCGCTACCCAGTCCATAGTCGAAGCCAGCACCAGCGGTAGCCGCTCCAGCACCGGCACCAAGACCTGCGCCTAGAAGGCTCGTTCCGATGCTACCGAACACACTGGAGAAGACGTTCGATGCGGCTGCCTGTAGGGCCATCTTGGCGAGCATCTTGCCGAAGCTTACCGCCACGTCACCGAAGGTTTCGTCGGCGCCGAACGCCCACTCCACCGCGGCGTCAGTGAGGCCGTCGTACAGCGAAGTGAATGCGGTCTGCATCTGGCCAGCGACGTTAAGGGCCTGGTTCTGGTAGTTCTGCCAAGCGGCAGAGGCCCCGGCCGACCAGTCACCTTGCGCAACTGTCAGGTCGTCGTAGTTTCTGACCGCAGTCTGGTGGAGATCATTCTCAGTCCGCTGCAGTGCTGCCAGCTTCTGGTTGTACTCGTCGAGGCTCATACCCCGCGAGCCGTCGCCGTACTGGTTGGCCAGGTCCAGGCGCTGCTGGTTCATCCGGTCGGTGATGCCGTTCTGCTGGTCCCGCAAACCACGCTGACGGTCGCCCAGCCCAAGGCCGTCAGCGGCGCGCTGTCCCTGCAGCTTCAGCGCCGCGACCTGCTGGTCAAGAGCATCGCTGTAGGTCTGCACAGCCTTGGCCTGCTTGGCCAGTCGCCCTTGCTCATTGGTCGCCAGCACCGATAGCTCGGTATCGGCATCCTTCTGCGCCTTGACCATGGCCGAGCGTGCATCGGCGATCTTCTGGTCCAGTTGGATACGTTGCTGAGCGCTTGTGCTGCTCCGGCCTTTGGCGTCCTCCAACGCCTTGATCTCGGCCTCATAGGCGTTGGTGACCTCCGCCTTCTGCTGCTCGATAATCGCGGCCCGCTGGGCTGCATACGACTCCTGCGAGATCAGACCGGCCTTCTGCGCAGCGTCCAGCTCCTTCTGGTGGTTCTTGTACTCAGCCAGGATGGCGTTCAGCGCGTTTCTCTGGTCGTTGAATCCGGAAAGGTCAACCGATCCAGTCCGGCCGGCCGAATCCTTGAACTGCTTCGCAATGTCGGACTCAACCCGGGCGACTCGATCAGGTTTCAAACGCTCATCGTTCGGATTCTTTTCGCGGATAGCGTCGAGAGACTTCCGGTACTCCTTAAGCGCGTCCGCCCGCTTCTCGGCGTTGGTTCTGGCAGATTTCTCCAGAGCGTCAACCTTGCCTATGGCAATAATCGCGGCCTGTTGTTGCTGAGCGTCCAGCGCGCGCGCCTTGGCGATCGCGTCGAGAGTGTCCCGCTGCTGGATGAGCCCTTTGAGCTCAAGGCTAGCGTTGGTCAGCTTCTTCTGCGCATCGCTGTCATCCTTGTCAGCATTCACAGCGCTCTGCGCTGCGGCCACCTGCTGCTGTAAGTCGACGATGCGGCTTGCGATATCCTGGTCCCGGCCAACGTTCTTGACCGAATCGACCGTTGCAGCAACCTCGCCGCGCAGCGCCTTCCAGCCGCGCTCCCAGATCGAGAGGTTCTCGGTGACCTCCTTGCTGCGGTTTTTGATGGTATCGACGTAGGTGTCGGTGAGCAGCCTGGCGGCCCCGATAGTGTCACCCTGCTCCTTCAAGGCAACGATCTGCGAGTAAGTCGAGGCAGTCAGGAAGTTGTACTGCTCGTTGAGGTCCTTAGCAGCTGCCACCGGGTCCTTACCGATCTTCACGAACTCGGCGACGGTGTCCTCAACTGCTTTGCCGGTTGCCGATCGCCACTCCAATGCGGCCTCGGTGATCTCGACGAAGCTGCCAGAGGCTACCTTGCCGCTGCTGGCTAGCTGGGTGAGCACCTCTGCTGCAGCGCCAGTGGTGCCAACAGTTGCCGCTACCTCACGGGCCATGCCGGAAAGTCGATCCGATGTTGTGCCGGCGGCATTGCCGGTGGTGATCAGCGCTTTCTCAAACCTGACCGCCTCTTCGCTGCCCGAGTAATAGGCATAGCCGAGCACTCCCACCGCTGCAGCTGCGACGGTGAACGGGTTCACCAGGCCCAAGACGTAGCCGCCGAGCGCCTGCACAGCCGGCCCAATACCGCCAAACATGTCCTTGAGCTGTCCGCCCTGTTGCAGCAACACCTGGAGCGGAGCCTGTCCACCCTGCAAGGACACCACGATATCGGTGAACTGCGCCGGTACGCCGCGCAGTGCTGCTGCGGTGGCCTTGGCCGACATGCCCGTCTTGTTCAGCGCAATATCGGCGCCGCCCAATGCGGTACGCGCTTGGTCGATCTTGGTCTGGTACTCGCCGAAGGTCTCAGCATCGAGTGCGCCACTGGCACGGAAGCCCTTCAACTTCTGTTCCATCTGATCCAGCCGGCCCATGGCCGCGACGGTTGGATCAATCTTGCCCAGCAGCTCCTCGAGCGCCTGGCCTTCTTCCCGATGCGCGCCGGCGGCCTTCTTCGCCGCCTCCGCCTGACGCTCCTCCGTGGCGATGAGCGCTTGGGCCCGGCTATTGATGGACGCCTGACGGCTGGCACTGTCCGACAGAACGGCGTTCGCCTGGGCGGTGACCTCAGCGCTCTGCTCGGTCGCCCGGTTCAGCGACTGAACGTACTGACTGGCCTCCAGCGAGGCCTTGGCCACAGCCAGAATCCTTGCCTGCTGCTCGTCGGCAGAATCGGCAGCGCGCCGTCCGGCCTGGGCACCTGCGTCAGTAGCGCTGGTCAGCGCTTCCTGCACCTTGCCCGCCTGCGCTGCCTCAGTCCGGAAAGCCCCCATGTTGGCGGCTGCGCTGCTGAACGCCGTGGATGCGCTGGTAACGGCTCGCCCCACGGTCGCCATTTGCTGCGCCAGCTCTGCCTGCTTGGCGTTGAGCGCCTGAAGCTCCTGCACGATCTGCCGGGTGTCGCCCTGCAGGCTGCCGAGGGCTGCCTCCCAAGCCCGTCCAGTGCGGCCGGCCGACTCCTCGCTGCGCTTGCCGGCATCCGTCAGTTGGTCGAGGTTGTCCTTAGCCTCGACGGCATCACCGGAGTCGATCTGAAGACCGAGGGAGGCAATGGTGGTCATGATCTACTCCATCGATTCGGCCATGACGGCCAGGGCCTCAATCTCCATGACGCGGAGATCAGGGAAAATGTCTGTGAGGTCGCGGCGCTTGATGCCGAGCATTGAGGACGCTGCAGGAATGGCGGCGTAGTCCAGGCCTGACGGACCGCCAGAAGCCACCCGCCACTGTGTACCCATGGCATCGAACAGGCGGAAGGCAGGCCACGCATCTGGCCAGACCTCCACTTCCTCTTCCTCGATGTCATCGAGGGTCAGCCCCAGCGCCGCCAGTTGCTCGGCGGACGGGCCGCGCTCGTAGCAGGCCCGTGCCGCCGCCCTCAGTTTCCCAGGCGGGCCGGGCTGTAGGCGGACTGGAAGGCGTCGATGACCGCCTTCGGAGCGCCGGTGCAGGTGCGCACCAGGTCGGCGATGGCCTCGGCGCTGAACTCGTCCTCGAGATCCCAGCCAGTGACGATCTCGCCCAGTTGCTCGGCCTGCAGGGAGATCTCGCCAGCGGTGACTTCCTCCCAGGTTGCCCCATCCTTCTGGGCTTTCTCCGTCCAGGCGTCACGAGCCTTGTTCCAGCGGTCGAACATTGCGGACAGGGCCACGCGGTCCATGTAGCGGAACTGGAACTCCACCGGCACTGCCTCGCCACCAATGCGCGGCACCTGCACCAGCGCGGTGAACGTCGGGTTCTGCGCAATTTTGATCTTCGCCATGTGGACTCCTTAGGCAGCCTTGAGGTAGCGCAGAGGGCGGCCGGACAGGCCAACAGAGATGGTGCGGGTCATCAGGTTGTTCCGCTCCATGGTCGGGGTGGTGGTGATGCTGACGTAGCCCGGATAGAGGATCTGGTCACCGTTGCGCAGCTTCAGGCGAACCACGGTCAGCTCCTTGGACTCGTCGAAGCCTTCGACAGCGCCCACGTACGCGGCGGTTGGCTGATCCTCGACCACGATCGCCAGACTGATCGGGTTGCGGTTGGTCGGCATCTGGCGGTCGTCATCGTCTTCCAGATAGCCCACGGTCAGAAACTGCTGCTCACCGCCGGACGGGGTGAAGCCAGTTACCTTGGAGATTTGCACCCAGTCGGTGACCGGGATGACCGAGCCAAGGCCAGCGCCAGGGGTGAAGATGTCGGCATCGGTGGTGCTGATGCTGCCCAGGCCGAAGCTGTCGGTCAGCGGGTTCACGACCCGCGCGGCGCGGTCGGTGAGCTTGGCCCAGCCGGAATCGATCAGCACTACGTCATCGGCAGTCAGGTCGTGGCCTACAGCGCTGAGCACTGGCGGCGCAGCGTTGGTGATTGCGGTGAAGGGGACGGCGGCCCCCAGGGTCGCGGCGATCTCAACGATAGCGCCGTTCGGCAGCGGGAAGCGTGCGGCCATGGTGTTTTCCTCTTGGGTAGAAACGACGAAGCCCGCACGCGGCGGGTTTCATTGGTATCTGGAATGGTTAGCGACGATGCAGAAGGCCGCCCGGGCGAAGCTCTTCGCGGATCACCTCACGCACAGCCTCGGCCTGATCTTCGATCTTGGAGCGCAACTCCAAACCAAGGTCGCTATCAGCAAGCATGCCGCTGAGCAGTCCCAGGACCTCCGAGACATCGCCCTTCTCGATGGCGGGGTCCATGTCGGTCCGATCATCTTTGGTCTCGCCGCGAGCCGGGTCGATACCAAGACCGATGCCAATGCAGACGTATTGGTCATTGGCATTCTTTGCCGTGGTCACGGCAAATCGGTCAGCGGCCGTCAGAAACTGACCAGCCAACAGAGCAGTGCCCGGCTTCCAGTCCGTCAGCGCATCACGCAGTGCACCTTCGCTCTCATCGTCTCGGCAAATCGCCTTCTCCAGCGCGCCAATGCGCTCGGCCAAAGCCTCATCCGCTGATGCGCGGGTGCTGGCTTCGTCAACGATCTGTGCTTTGATAGCGAACTGATCAATGAGGGCCTGGCTGATGAAGACCTGGTCACCCTCAACCACGAACGACTGATCAACCGATGGGTCATCGCTCTTCGGGCAGCCAAGGCGCGCCATGACCTTGCCGTTGCAGGTAATGGTCATACCGTCGCCATTGATGGTGATACCCGAGCCGGTAAGCCGCGAGACTCGAGCCAAGGCCTCTTGCTCAGTCTCGAGGCGCCGGTAGGTCAGCGTGGTGCGGATGTCCGGGCCGTCGCGGTCGAACGAGATGTCCTCAGTCGAGAGCTCGGCGCTATCGCGATGCTCAGCAGGGATCTTCGCGACTTGCGCGCCGATGAAGTTGTAGTACTCGACTGCATTGCTAGGCAGGTCGCTTTCGGGCCACTCGCCAACCGTGACGGTGATCATTTGCGGAGCGCTGGACAGCGAACCCACGGCGACATGGCCTCTGTTGATTTCGAGGGCGCCAGTCTTGAGGTCGAAACGGTATCCTGAAACGCCAGTTACATAGTTAGCACTCTGTATCTGCATACATTGTTCTCCATTCAGGCCGCATCAAGGCCAAGGGTCAGTTGAAGCTGGTCTCGCCAGTACTCGACCTGATGCTCCAGGCCAGACTTCTTGTTTCGCCACCTCGCCAGCTCGCAACCACTCAGGCTTGCAACGGCCTTCGCGTCATCAAGAGCACGACAGGCGCGGTCAAATTGCTGCTTCTCGTTCAACTCGCCGCGCAACAGGGCGTCAATATGCAGGTCGGCCCAAACAGCGAACTTCAGATCCAGCCATCGAGCAAAGGCCACGCCCAGCTTCGGATGCAGCCAGGTGCCACTCTGGTAGCGACCACGGCGCGTTTCTAAAAGTGACTCAGGATCACAATTAAGCGCTTCCGCTAAAACCCCCATGTACTGCCTGGTTTCATCCTGCTTCAGCCAATCGACTGGGCGCTTACCGAAGCGCTTGGCCACATCAGTGGCATTAATCCAGCCCTCGCTATTGAAGCGAACGGCCTGGCCCTGGTAGTGAAACGGAATGACGTTGCTCTCGATCATCTGTGACACCTCGTTCATCAGGCGAATAGATACGCAGCCGGGGCGGACGGATGAACGAACATCCACCGTTCGGCTGTACGGGCCTAGGCTGCGTGTTTGGCTGGCCGCTTTTGGCAGCCTCGGAAGGGTTTACTGGTCCGCGATGCCGCGGTAGGTGAAGCTGGCCGGGACCGTGTAGGTCGCCGACTCGGTTATGGTTGGGCCCTGCTCTACCGGCTCGGTGATCAGGCCCTCGAAGCCATTGCGGCTGAGCGCCGAATCAACCCGGAAGAGGCTCGAAAGCTCGTCGACCAGAGTCTCAGCGATTGCCAGAGGCTGGCCCGCAGGGCAGACGATGCTCACCTGGTAGACACCGGTGTACTCGTAGGCATCGCTGCCCAGGTAGCGGCAGGTGGTGCCCGCTGGCAACTGGAAAGCCTGCAGGTAGGTTTCACCTTGTTGAGCTTCGAAGGCCTGCTCGAAGTTCGCGACCCGGATCGGGCGCGCCGTGGCCCAGGCCATCAGCTTGATCTCGATGGCCTGTCGAGCGAGTGCCTGGCTCATACCTGATTGTTCCTGATGGCTTGGTCGACGATAGCTTGGAAGTTGGCCAGGGTAACCCGGACCATCCCGCTCGGCGCCTGGGTGGAGTGGCCATATTCCAATGGCACGGCATAGGGCAGGTTGTTCACGATGTAGGCAGTCTGGCCGATGGTCAGCGCCTGCACTTGCTCCCGCAATGCCGCAATCGCCTCGCTGCCCGATGGATCGATGCGGTCGAGCTCGCCGGCGGCGGGCAAGTCGATCGAGAACTGCCAATTGCCCCGGAATCGGCCACCAACATAGCCCTTCCCAGCCACGAGGCCGTTAACGTAGAAGTTCTGATAACGCTCGGTCTTGGTCAGCGGCTTGGCGTAGCGCACGCCCCGCTTGAGATTGCCAGACTTGGTGAAGTTGCTCGGGTTCTGGCTGATGATCTCGTTGCGGGCGGCGACTTTAGCGTCGTAGCGATCAGCCTCGGCATTGCGAGCCGCCTGATGCGCGACGTTTGCCGACCAGATATCCGGATTACCCACGGGCGACATCGTGATTACGCTAATTCCGATCTCAAGCACTATGTTTTGAAACGTTGAGTCCAAAGCGTCCTGCGCCTGCTCAGCGAACGCGCGGATGCTCTCGGCGAATCCTCCCTCAAGCCCGCCGTACCGCTGGGTCATGTGTGATCCGCGGGGCATGTCACTTCCTCAGTTGGACGGTCCAGGTGGCTTTGGCTGGGTCTTCGGATACGTTGAGCGTCCGGTACCCGCTGATCAGGTCGCCAATCTTGGGCTCGGCCGGGATGGCAGTTACTGCATCGGCCTGCCCCTCGAACAGCTCGTTCTGCAGCACCAGCAGTTTCACGTCCTCGGTCTGGATGCGAGAGCCATCGATCTCCTTGGCCAGGTAGCTACCAAACACACCGCGCCCGGCGTAATGGAAGGTTGAGGCCGGGACAGTACCGCCGATCTCGGGGTCGTATCCGCCCTTGATCGTGCGGCTGCCGAGAACCGGCTTCACTGCATCTGCCAGGCCGTCCGGATCATCAAAGGCTTCGGCCAGCTCCGCTTGTAGTTCCTCGCGCATACCCATGATCAAACCCTCTTGAGCATCACGGTGCCAGAGCGACGGGTCCAAGGTGCAATCAGGTCCAGGGCGAAGTTCTCGCCAGTGGATCGCTCAACTGAGCCCGCAACGTAGGTCTTGCTGGTCGAGGTGCCGGCCTGGGCCGACACCGTCTTGCTCTGTACCTCGCGCTGGGTGTCCTTATAGAGCTTGCCGGCCGCAGCCAGCTTGGCCACCTGCGCGCCGGCGGTCACGATTGCATCCGGCACCGGGGTCGGCACAGTGCGCTTGATCTTGGCCGTGAGCCAGGCGTTGGCCATGGCCACAGCAAGGACCGCATCACCGGTACCGGCCCAGCCCTGCCCGAGCGCCTGGTCGACATCAGCGACGGTGATGAAGTCGGTCATGGCTTATTCCTTCGACGGGATCAGGGCCTGCAGGTCGGGCTTGTTGAGAGCGGGGTCGAAGGTTATGCCCTGGGCAGTCAGCCACTCTTTGAGCTCCGGCACCTTCATCTTGTGCGGGTCTGTCTCGGGAGCGCCGTCGCCCTCGTCCTCGATAGCTTTGTCGATCTCCGCTTGGCTACTGACAGAGGCATAGCCATTCGGCGGGTAGGCTGACGCCTTGTAGCCCTGCTCCAGCCACTGGGCGATAGTCGGGCCGTCCAAGCGCAGCCCTTCCTCGATCTCGCTGACGCTGATGCCCTGGCGCTGGTACGCCTCGCCGATGTGCGGAGCATCGCCCTGAACGGACACCGAGATAGCGCCATCGATCACGCCAAAGAACTGGTCCAGGCGGCGGTAACAGGTGCCACGCTCGGTGCCCGGGGTGTTGGTATAGATGACTTTCATGCTGATCTCCTGCGCAGGGCGCCCGGCCGGCGCCCCGCATCATGGGGTCAAGGGGTGGCGGTGCCGCTGATGACCGCGGCGAACGGAACCTGCTTGCGGTCGAAGACGCGCTTCCAGTTGGCCGCCGAGGCGTACTGGGTGGCGCTCGGGCTCAGGTTGCGGTTCTCGCTGCCCTGCCAGCTGAAGCCGGCCGGCTGGAGGATGTAGGTCTTGCGCTCCCACAGGACCTCTGCGCCGCCACCGTTGCCGCCATCGGGCTTGCGCTGCATCTCGACCGGCATGTGCGGGCTGCCCTCGCCATAGCCGAAGGCCCCCTGGCCGAAGAACAGCGACAGGTACTGGCCCGGCGCGTAGATCAGGGCGTCATCCATGAACACCGGCTTGCCCAGGTAGGTCGCCAGGATGATCTTGCCCTGCGAGTCGCGCAGGTACTCGATCATGTCCTGCTTGACCATCTGGTTCATCACGACCGAGTGCACGCCGATGGCGGCAAACATGTCAGCGGCGTCACCGGCGGTGAAGGCAGCGTCTTGAAAGGCGTTTGCGCTGATCGATGCGCCCGCATCTTTCACCATGTCGCCGCCGTTGTTGGCGATGTTGGACGCAATAACGCCGCGGGCCGCCCCCATCAGGTAGCGCTGCCACTGACGGGTCCAGTAAGTGCCGAAGCGGTTGCGGATGTGCTGCATCGGCTCGGAATTGGCCAGCTCAGCGGTCAAATCGGAGACACCATAGCCCTTGTTGAGGTACAGGGTACGGGCACGCATGCTGCCCTGCTCAGCTTTGCCAACCTCGCCCAGATCGTCTGGGTCATCGTTGGAGATGTTTGGCGCCTCATCGGCGTCGAGATCCTGCCAGTAGCTGATCTCGGAAGTGCCTTGGCCGTTCTTGGCGATGCCGTCCAGAGTCGCGGAACGGGTGATGATGCCCGACTCATAGACGGCGGTCTTCTCTGGGGAGTTCACCGGCTCCAGAGTGCCGTAGTAGTCGGCGACGAAGATGTCCGACAGTTGGGTAGATGCCATGGGTTAGGTTCCTCGGGTGGCTTGGAGTTTTTTGAAAGCGTCGGGGTTGTCACGAGCCATCGCAGCACGCTCGGTCTCGGTGTACTCGCCCCATTTCTTCGTGGCCTTGCCACCGTTGTCGCCGGTCTGCCCGGCACCCTGAGCCCTTGGCCACAGGTGGGTAGCGGTCTCGCGCAGCGATTCCGCCCATTCGAGGGGAGACAGCGGGGTCTTGCCGTCCTTCCCGTACACGACTTCGCCGGCACGGTCGGTGGCAATGGGCTCTCCGTCTTCGCTCAGTTTGAAGGTGCCGCGGGCGCGGAGGATGATGTCCTCGGCAGCCTCGGGCAGCGCGCCGGCCTTGATGGCGGCTGCTCGATGGCGGCCGCCGCGGTGATGACAATGCTGTGCAACGTAGCGTGCTGGTCGTTCTGGCGCGTCTTGCGGGCTTCACCCGACTCGGTGCCTGACACGTCCATGACCTTGGCGCCCGCCTCAAGGGCGGCGTTCTTCTGGTCTTCCATCGCGGTGCGGACGGCTTGGATGCCAGCGCCTTGGAACTCCAGATAGCCGCATTGGCCGTTTGGCCCGAGATCCCAGGCCGCTGAAGGCCCCGTCACGCTGAGTTCCACGCTCTCATCTAGGCCGGACACCCACGGCTGCGGGTGGCTGGTCTGGTGCAGAGCTGTGAAGTAGTCGGCGCTGAGCTGGTACGACTTCAGGGCGGCGCGGGCCATGGTCAGCAGCGGGATCTCGTCCACGTCCGGCGAGTTGTCGGTCGAGCCGCAGTAGATGACCGGGATGTAGTCCAGACCACGCACCAGGTTGTTGCTGCCGTCGACAGTGCCCAGCGGGCGGTCGTCCTCGATCAGTTCCCCGGCCTCGTTGCGCACGCCCGTGCGGCAGACCGCGCCGTCCATGTAGAACTCGCGGTAGACCGTCTCGCATTCGTGGCTGTAGCGGTCCTGCTCCTTGCGCCTGAACTCGCGGAAGACGGATAGCACCAGATCCTGGCGACCACCTTGGTCGGCAGTGTCCCAGTTGATGGCGTTGCGCACGGCATAGGTGGCGAAGTATGGCTGGCCCGCGTCATCGATGTTGACCACCAGCGGCACCCGGCCATGGGAAATAGCCTGGCGCACGATCCGCAGGAACAGCTGAGTCAGACCGAAGCCATCTGCCGTTGCGTTGTCCTCTAGTCCCTTCAAGCCCGCGGGCAGCTTCACCTCTGGGATCAGCCGGGAGACCAAGCCCATCATCGAGCGCAGAGAATCGCGCACCCAGTGTTCGTACTGGGCCCGGTCGGTGTAGTTACGGTAGAGGTACGCATTGCCTTGGCCGTCGAGCTTCTCGGCCTCGACCATGCCGCTGGGCTTGGGCAGGTTGCGCGGACTGCGCTTGATAGCGCCCTCGCCCTCCAAAGCGTCGTCCATCATCCGCCACTCTTCGATGTGAGTGTCGTAGTCTGGGTTGGTGGATTGAACAGGCATTACGCCAAACCTCCGATGCGGCGGGTGCCGGCGGAATGAGTCTTGATCGGGAACCGCTTGGCGATGAAGTAGCCGGCGGCGTCGTTCATGTGGTCGTGCCCCTTCTTGGGATCCTTGTCCGGCTCACCCTTGTCGGTGTAGGTCTGCCGCTCCAAGCACTGGGTAAGCTGCGGACACTGGTCAATGTTGACCTTCAGGCGCCGCTCCCCGTAGGTGTTCAGGAACATGGAATTGACCGCGTTTATGCGATCTTTCACCCCGGGGTTCTGCGAGTCGACCACCACGGTAAAGCCGGCCTTCTTGAGCAGGGAAAGGTCCGATTCACTGGCGTTCTTGCTGCTTGTGTTCTGGCCGCTGGCGTCGGGGTACACAGAGACGCTGTGGCCGGAGAAGCGAACCTTGATCTTCTCGATCATCTCGGGCGTATCCCGCACCGAGTGGAACTCATCCAGCGCCAGCGGCAGGCCGTCCCGGACCACGTACACGACCGCAGCCATCTTCATGACGTTGAAGTCCATGCCGATGTGCAGGGCCTCGCCTGGCTTGATGCGCTCGCTGGTGCGGCTCTCGCTGCGGCTGAAGGTGTAGTAGACAACACCTGCGTAGTTCTCGAAGCTGGCCTCGTACTCTTGCCGGAACGTGCGCGGGTCCATCTTGCGGCGCGCTGCATCCAGCTCCTCAGCCGGGACGTTGCCGCCCTGCAGCGAGGTATACAGCCAGCTCTTGTGGTCTGGCTCGCCACCGGTCTGGCCGTCGCGGTAGGTGTCGAAGCAGTGATTGAAGCCTTTGGGGGTGCCGATGCGCAGCGCATGTCCGCCCTTGCACTTGCCAACACCGGGCACCACGTATTCGCAGGTGGACAGCATCGGCCGCAGGACTTCTTCCCACGCTGCCCACTTGCAGTCCGCCCATTCATCCACCAGCACGAAGAACAGGCCGGAGCCGCGCAGGTCGTCGTAGTTCTCCAGACCTACACAGCGAATCAGGTGACCGCTCTTGAGCGTGATCAGCATGTCCGACTCGTTCGGTTTGCAGTCCCGCCACTCTCGCGGGATAGCCTGCTTCAGTCGACGCCAGAACACCCGGCGGGCCTGCTTCTGCGTCGGAGCCGCGTACCAGATCTCATCCTCGACGCTCACGCCCCACTCCGCAGCGAGCCGGGCCGCGCGGCGCATCTCTGCCTTGCCGAGGAAGGTCTTGCCGAATCGACGCCCGCACACCGCATCACGGAAGCGCGCATTGCGCTGGAAGCCCCAGACGTAGATGTTCGCCTGCTTCGGCGTCAGCTTGACCGGCGCCTCATAGGTACGGGGTAGTCGGGCCATCTTCGTCAGGGCTCAAGGTGTACTCGGCCTGGGCGAATTCGCCCTCAACCTCTTTAGGTGGCTCAAGCTCTCGGCGCAGCTTCTGGCTGGCAAGACGCTTGTTCTCGATCTCGATACGCTTCAGTTCAATGTCAAGCTCGGCATGACCGGGCGCATTGAACATCCCAAGGTGACGACCGATATCAACCAGAGCGCCCTTCTTGTCGTGCAGCTTGACCTTCAAGCCTTCTTTGCCCTGAGACACTTCGGCAATCGCACCGGCTGTGTCGTCGTCGATCTCTGATGAGTCGATAAGAGCCAAGCCGTGGTAAGGCACCATGTCTTCGGCGCACTCTTCTTCGCCGTCAACCATGCGGACCATCGTCTCGCCCCAGCGGACGACCTTACGGATGTCACTGAAGCCGATCTTGGCCAGCTCTCGCAGCACCATGTCCTGGGTGATAGCCACCCTGCCAGAGCGCGCCTCCATGCCAGCCTGAATGGCCTGCTGAATGTCAACATTTGTCAACAGGCGATTTCCGGCCTGTCGGGCAGTCTTTGCGCTGAACCCTGCGCGGATAGCGGCTTGCGTGGCGTTCAGGTCGATCAGGTATTCGTCGACAAAGCGCTGCTGTTTTGCTGTCAGCGCCATAGGAAATTCCTTGAGACTTGGGTGCCTCGCTGGGCTGGTTATTGATGCTCGGTTGCGCGGATCGTCATAGTCCGAACCCTGCCGCCAGTGCTGGTATCGCGCCTTGCAGCCATCTCGACGGCCTTCTCGGCAGATGCGCCCATGTCCATCGCAGCGAATGCGTATGGTGTGCCGCTGCCGATGGCATACGGTCGATCAGGCTTGATTGGCGACTTCCATAGGCCCGTATCGTCGTCCACCGCCACCATCATCAGCTTTCCGGCATCCACGACGATTGCAGATGCGTCGACCTTCCCGGATGGCGCGGCACCGAAGTAGGCCCCGACCAATGCGTCATAGTCACAAAGGGCACCCGACATGAAGAACTTCACGCCGTCGCGCTCAATGCACTTGTCACAGTCGTCATCGGTGATCAGGTCGCCTCGGGTGACGCGGGAGTCGTAGGCGATCACGCCGTCCTTGTAGGCGATGGTGGTCATTCAGGATGAACCTCGATCTTGATGCCGCGCCCCACCCAGTAGCTGAAGTGCTCGGGGCATGGCTCTCGGCCAGTCAGCCTGGCCATGACGAGGACGCCGGCCAGGTAGTACTTGAGCCACCACTTATGGCGGCAAGCGATTCGTGCGGTTACCGTAACCATGGGCCTGCCCTCGCGCCACGAAACGGCGCATCTCGAATTTGTGGCGCCCTACCCCGGCTGGAACACATGGCCACGCCGGGCGACCGCGTACAGGACGATGCCCAGCTTGAGGATCACGCCGTACAGGGTGGGCACATGGCCGTTCATGGCCAGGACGAACGCGCCGAACGCGCCGATGGCCACCAGGTAGAACGCGACAGCCAGCAGTGGCGCATCCATTGGCCTGATCCGGCGTAGGTAGTCGCACGCGGCGATCACCACCAGCACGCTCAGAAAGGCATTGGCGCCGATCAGGGTTGAAATCAGGGTCGAGCTCATCAGGTAGCTCCTTTGGCTCCGAACGACCCCACGAGCGACTTCAGCACCGGGATGATGTTCATTGCCAGAAGGCCTATCAGAAAGGCCACGCCGTATTGGGTTTCTCCGCCGGCTTCAAGCTTGAAGAAACTAATTGCCAACGGGGTGCAGAAAACTGCCGAGGTGAACCCGGTGAAGAAGGCAGCGACCGCCTGGCCCCGGGTGAGGCCGCGCAGGAAGGTCAGCGAGAGGATCGCTCCTGCGAAGCCGCCAATGATCACGCCGTACTTCACCAGCAGGACGCCGGCAGTCGTGCTTGCTGGTTCGGCCATGAGTGGTTCCTAGAAAAAAGGCCCGGTGGGGAGGCCCTATTGAGGGACCGGGCAAAGGTGCGGAGCAGCACTTAACGAATATGGAGCGGATACAGGGACTCGAACCCTGAGCCTCCGACTTGGAAGGACGGCGCTCTAACCGATTGAGCTACATCTGCATGCGTGGGTCTTTCCCCACCTGTCCGCCGAAGACCATCCCAGCGCTGGCACCCCATTGCACCAGTCTCGCCGATCAAGTCTCGCGCCACCCACCAGCACAGTGAGGGAATGGATGCGCGGGCTGCCGGTGTTTTTCCGTACACCACACTACCGGCTAGCAGTGTCCAGGCGTTCCCGTTAGGGCTGCCCTGGCTGCAGTTGCGTCAGGAAGCTGGGGAGATGTCCACGTAGTAGGCCTTGCCAACCTCAAGCTTCTCGGCTACCTCGGTGACGATCCCGGCGCGGAAGTGGCCATATGGCGTGTACTTCCCGTAGATCGAATCCTCGGTGGCGGGGTCGCTGGAGTAGACGGCGCCGAACTGGACAGTGCAGAGCTGGTCCTGGCTGTGCTCGTTCGGGGTCACTTCGTGGCAGATCATTTTGCAGCGCATGCGATTGAGCATGATTGGCTCTCCAGGTGAAGCAGGTTGGCCTATCAGTCTTTCGCCTGCTGGAAACGAAAATCCCGGCGCTCGGCCGGGACTCTTGAGGCCCTCATGGGGGCAATAAAAAAGCCCAGCACAATGGCCGGGCTTTGATGGTCACTCCTCAACTAGCGCAGGAATGACAGGATGGGTGAATATTCGGCGAAGCGGCATGTGATGTCAATAGGCTTTATGCAGCATCTTGATCATCGAACAAAACCCCCTCGCTGCCCAGGATCTCGCCTGCCTCCACCAGCGCTTCATCCACCATCTTGTCCAGCCCCTTGAAGATTTTGCGGCGCCAGTCTCGGCGGGTGCGCTCTGGATTCCCATCGAGATCCCAGGTGTTCATGTCGTAGTTGTGCGCGGGCAGAATGATCACCCCTTCGCACGGCGCTTCCTGGCGCTGCTTCAGCTTTGTGTTGATGACCTGCTGGGCTTTCGCAACGGCGGCCTTTCGCCAAGCAGGGGCATCGTCGTCAACCTCAATCGTCACCTTTTGAGAGACCGGTCGCTCAGCGCCCCCAAGCTGCGGGTAGGCCCAGGCGGTCACCGCCTTGGTGAGGAACAGCCTGGGTGCCGGCGAGGTTACGTGCGCAACGATTCGGCCTATGGCGCCAACCTTGGAAGCCATATGCGTCGAGTAGCGCGCATTCAGGGCCAGCCAATGCTTTTGTTCCAGGCAGGAATGCAGCCTCCCGAACACCCAGCAGTCAGTGAGGAATGCTGCATCCTTGCCGACGATCTCGCCTTTGAGCTTGCTGGACTGCACCTTGGGGGTGTAGTCACAGCCACCTGCGCTGTTGATCGTCTCAGACGCCAGCGCTCGAATTACTGCGGAAATCACGTCCCGATAGATCATTGCCCACCCCCTGCCCGCTTGGCCTCGCTCAAAATGAATTCTTCGTAGCATCGCTTGCGTCGAACCGCGCCCGCCCACGACAGCGCCACACCACCCACCACCATGAGGGTGGCCAAAATCAGGAATCCCCATGCCGGCGTCATGCTGCCGCCCTCCTCAGGTCTTTGAGTTTTTGTCTGTACAGGGCCTTGATGGCCTGCAGGTCTTCGATGGTCAGGCGCTGGGGCTTATGAGGCCCTTCGAGGAACTCCACGGCTTCGGCGCCGATGCGCTTCACCAGACGGATGCGGTACTCGACCGCGTTCCCCGACAGGTTCCGGTTGCACTTCACGCACTGCCGGTGGACGTTCAGCGGCTCGAAGCGCAGCTCGGGGCAGGCGCCCACCGACCGGTAATGGCCGGCGTCCCAGCGGCTTCCGGTGATGAGGTCGTGGTCGCTCGGCAGTGAGTCGCAGCTGATGCACGGCAGGCCAGCGTCACGCTCTCGGATGTACGCATTGAACGCCGTCTGCGCTTCGGCCATGTGCTCGCGTCGGGTCTTCAACTTCTCCCGGCGCTCCTGCAGGTCCTCGCGCTTTTGCTTGGTGATGGCCTTGGCCGCGATCTTCTGTAGCTTCGGGTCTTTGGCCATGGCCTTGGCGCAGGCGATGCTGCACACCTTCTGCGTGGTCATGGTCGGCTTGAAGGGCTTGCCGCAGCCAGGCGCCTTGCACTTCTTCGGCTTGATCTCCTTGGCGAGCATCACTTGCCCCCCATTAGCAGGCCGATCATGCAGGCGATGACTGAGGCGAAAGGCTCACCGGTGAGCGCCAATATCAGAGCGATGATCCAGATCATGCCGCTGCCTCCCACTGCTCAGGCATCTGCCCTTTGGGCTCGCTCCAGCGCACGCCGCGTTCGGAGCCGAACACGTACATGCACTCGATGACATCGCCCAGTTCAGCTACGGACATGCGCCGGGTGCTGACGCCCAGCATCACGACGCCGCCGTTGATGCCGGAGGCCATGCGCACCTCCTGCCGGGCAGCAGCAGTCATCAGCGCCTTCCAGTCCTCGCTATCGAGCTTCTGCATGACGCCGTTCACCGGCCATTCAACCTGGCGGGCAATATCGGCCAACATGGCCCAGAGCTTCGCGTTCTGCTCCAGGGTTCGGCGGGACTTGACCGGCCGGACGATGATCTCGATGGCCCCAGCCACGGCAAGTTCGGTGGCGAACAGGTAGGCCAGCCGACACACGTCACGGACACGACTCGGGCCCGAGGACCAGAAGTGGCGAGGTTTTGCGATTGCTTCAGCCACGCTTCACCCCCTTGCATGCCGCCCTGATAACCCTGGCCGCCCTGATGAAGCCGCTGGCAGTTCCGCAAAACATCGCCCAGGCCAGGTACAGCGCGTACATGGCCAGCATCGCGCCGCCGGCGCCCATGACTGCGTAGCCAACGAGTTGAGCGAAATTATTCATGGTCATGACGCCACCGCCTTCGGCTGAAGCCGCTCCAAGCGCTCGCGCAGCTCGTTGATCTCGTCCTGCGCGGCGTCCATCACCTTCTGCGCCTCGTGCACGTCGATCCAGTTGCCGCTGATGTCCTCGAACTTCTGGATTCGAGTGCCAGAGGGCGCAAGCAGGAAGCTGAAGCGCGGGATAGCGTTGAGCCGATCCCAGAACTCGAAGCCTTCGCGCGTCTTGATGTTCCTCATGGCGCCACCTTCAGGCCCTGGGCCTCGATGGCATCGCGGCAGTTTTCAAGTGCCTCGTTGTAGCTGCCGTTTTCGTCTGGCATGGGCATGTGGCGAATACGGCGTTGAGCGGGCAGCTTCACCTCAATGGTTGAGCGGGATGCCTGCCAGGCCCACCATGCGCACAACGTCTCGAGCGCCACGTAGTCACCCGCAACACGGCTATGCCCGTTGGCGAAGCGCAGCGCCTGCTGGGTGCGAGTAAGTGACAGGCCTTGCTCCTTCGCGGCAGCTTCGAACTGCTCGCGCATACGGTTGATGTCGGTCATGGCTTCACCTCATCCCAGCGAACCTCAAGCCACATATCCACGAATTGGCCTTCGTAGCATCGAACCTGGCAGCTATACCCAAGGGCAGTAAGCTCCTTGATGATCGCCTTGCACAGTTCCGGCCAGCCCTTCTGGTTTGAGTAGCAAGCTCCACTGCCAAAGCCATATTCCCGCTCGCTGTAGGTGTACCTGCCTTGCTCGGCTTCTTTGACGATGCCGGCCAGGATGGTGTCCACGGCGAACGCAGGGTCTTTGGCGCGGGCGATATCGCGTGCCTTGGATGCGGTCATCTTGTTGGTGTCCATCAGTGCTTCTCCCAAGGCAGGAAAATGGCCGAGACCGCTTCGCGAATCTCTCGGAAATCGCGACGGTTCTGCCAAAGGATCGCGACGGAGAAAATGATCGGCATGAATGGCAGCAGAGCCAGTAGGTAGATTCGGGCCAGCCATGGGTGGCGGATCATCCACGGCTTGATGCCGCGAGGTTTGAACTTGCGCATCACACCCCCTCCCCGGCCGGCTGCCCGGCGCGCTTGATGTTCAACTTGGCCAGCAGGTGTGCACGGCACGCGGCAGCACCACTGGGAATTTGCTGGACTTCGAGCAACCGAGCCTGGCGTTGGCTGGCGTACTCGTCGGCCAGCTGGGCGGCGCTCTTCTGGCTGTCGTGGCCGATGCCGGTGGCGATATCACCCAGGGGCTCGCCGTCGACCAGCATGCGAATGGTGATGTCGTAGGCCCGGGCGAACACCTTCTCGGCCCGCTCCGGCTCCATCTGGCCCAGGTTCTGCGCCTCGCATTGCAGGGCCGCGTGGCGCACCGCTGCGTGCGTCCAAACGCGTGACCCTGCCCTGCTGGGGTGGAAGTTCTCCAGTGCTTCTGCCAGGGCCCGCGCAAGCGGCGGAATGCCCATCTCCTCCGGGGCCGGCTGGCACAGCTTGATGAACTTGCCACTGCTCGGGGCGAAGTCGGTACCCAGCACCCGGCACTTCTGGATGCCGAAGCGGATCTGCTCGAGCGTGTTGATGCCCGCGGCGACGAAGGACTTGATCCAGCTGCGCTTGGCGGCCTTCAAGGCTTCGTCATCCGGCCAGGCCTGCTTCCACGCCGGGAAGATGGCTTGCAGCTCCTTGAACAGGGCGTTGACCACTTCGGTGGTGCCGGGGTCCAGTTGCTTTGCCGGGGCCTGGACCTCGCCGGGCAGGTTGCGGGCCGTGGCCATGATCTGCGTGACACTGCGCAGTTTCGGTTGAGCGCTCATAGGTCACCCAAATCGTCAGCCCAGGACGTGTCGCTGAAATTCGGACCGTTGGCCTGACGACGTGGCGGGAACTGGTGGACGTTGCCAGCAGGCGGCAGTTCGTCATCCCAGCGCTTGCCGTTCAGCCAGGTAGCCGGGTGCGGGATGAACTGGCCGCCGTCCTTGGTCCAGTCGACGGACACGCTCCAGGCTGCCAGCGACGTAGCCATACGGTCGAACAGGTCGGCGTCAACCTTGAGCTTCGCCCAAGCCTTCTCAGCGTTGGCTTTGCCCACTTTGCGCGGGAACAGCTTCCAGAAACGATCAAACAGGTCAGCGTCATCGCCAGATGACGAAGTCTTTTGATCTTGTTCTTTATCTTCTCTTCTCTTCTCTTCTCTGGTCCGCGTTTTGTCCGCATCACTTGCGGACGAATTGCGGACAGAATTCGCCTTACGCGACTCGCGCTTGCGTTCGCTGTCATTAGCTCGGCGCTTGGCGCTGGCCCCGTTGTGCTCGTCAAAGCGAGGCATGACAAGGCTTCCATCCTCATCGATGGCGGCCCACTCAACGTCGATCATGGCCTGCGTGAAACCTGGCCAGCCGATCACCGCATCCATGGCATCAGGGGTGTAGCCATGCAACACGCCGTCAGCAGAATGAGTGTCGAAGATGCTCCAGGCGACATGCAGTCCGCCAATCACCCGCAGTCTGTCCGCACGCAATGCGGACACCATGCGGAAAACTTTTGGATGGGTCTGAAGATCTACGCGCATTTTTATCCAGTCTCCGGCCATTACTTACGCCCTACGCCGACGAGGCCGGCGAGCTCAAGGAAGCGATCCACGTACCAATGCGGCTGCGTTTCGCGAGGGGATTGAGGGCTGGTCAGGTTCTTGCCGTAGCGCAGCCCCTTCTCGGTGATCGACCAAAAGTCGACCACCTCCTGTTTGGAGTTCTTGCGCTGAAGCACCTTCAGGTAGCCGGCCTGTTGAAGCGCCTTATTGAATACTGCCGGCGACATGCGAATGCCGTTGTCCTTCAGCAGCGCTGTAGCAGACTTCGTGGGCATGGACGATCCGCCCGTAGCATCCGGAGAATCATCGACCGCGTAGCCCGGCAGGAAATTGGCATCGAGCCCATTGCTCTGGGCGATCTTGGCCAGCATCAGCATTTTGCTGGACGGCGCCGGCTTGAGCAGTCGATCGAAGCACTCGAGGATGGCCAGCTCGCCGACGATCTTTGAGTTGTTCGGTACGAACTGCGCTCTTGCGCTTTCCTCCAGAGCCGTCATCCGATCGAACACCTTGGCCTGCAGCTCGTAGCTGTAGGACATCGCCATCAAGCACGCCTCCCGCTTCGGGAAGCGGTAGCACTTCTGGCGACGATTCATTGAGTCGAGGTAGATGTCGGAAAATCTTCCGGCATCTTTTTTCAGCACCTTAGGCACCTTCTTCATCAGGTCGGCATGGTCAAGAACAGCCTCCCCTTCCTCGCGCTGCGAATTGATGAAGTCGACAAGCTCCAGGCTGGACATTGAAATCGGGCGCGCCACGAAATCGTGGTCCGCATTTTGTGGCGCGGGCCAGTTGTTGGGTTGTAGACTCAGGTTCTGCGTATGCATATAATTGGTCTCAGTTATGTGTTGCAGAGAGCCGGGGCGCAATCCCGGCTTTTTTGTGCCTGCTAGAAGCCCGAAAGAGGGCCTCTGTCTTTCCACAATCAGGGAACATCGAGGCCCTTTTTGTGCCCTACCAGCCCCAACACGGGGGCTTTATGTCTTGCTTGTCGCAGTTGCTCCTGGATGGCTAGGGATCGACTCATTTCCAGGTATTCGTCGGTCGATCTCTCCAGGCTCCAGCCGAGGTCGGCAGCCAGCTGTCGAACCTCAGCCTTCACCTCGATTGGCAGCAATTCGAAGGTGTTTTCAGGCATAGGCCCTCCATAGGGGCTTCAGGCCGTTTTATCCTGCTCGCCAGCGCCGTTCATTTCTCGGAGCAGATCAGCAGCGCCCAGGCGGCGGCCGAGGTTGGCCAGTTCGTGCACGTAGGTGGCCAGCTGCATGCCAGCCATACGGGCTTCCATGCGCAGCTTTCGGACCTCTTCAGGCTTCCAGCGCGACTTGATTACTTCGCTACGTTTGTTGGCGGGGTCCAGGTGCATTCAGGGATTTCCTTGTGATTGAAAAGTGGTTAAGCGGCAGATTTCTTGAGGCTTTGCTTGCCGTTCTTGGCCAGCTCAGCGTGCATTTGGTCGATAGCGGTTCCGGCGACATAGCTCGGGTTGCTGATCTGGCCGTTGCGAATACGGAAAACGGTCGAGACGTCGCACTTGGCGCGTTCAGCAATGGCCTTGTAGGTCATGCCTGAGCCCAGCAGCTCATCCAGTTTTTTCGGAAGATCGGTAGCGCTCATGGCTGCCTCCTTTGTAGATATGCACATCATCATGCACTAGTGCATATCTGTCAACGCTCCGCTGTATTGCTGTATGCACCGCCGGGAGGCAGCATTGCACTCATGCATAAATCGATAGATAAAATTCTCGCTCAACTGATGTCTGCAAATGGCATAACTCAGGTTGAGCTGTCGAGCCGGACAAGCGTCGGCCAATCGACCATTTCCAGGATTCTCAAGCCTCAGGGCCCAAAAGGCATCAAAGAGCCGACTGACAAGCAGGTCAGGCCTTTGGCCGATTTCTTCGGCATCACCACCGACCAGTTACGCGGCTATGAGCCCCTGGACGAAGTCGAGCCTCAGGCGGAAGAGCGAGCCACCCTTTCCACTGCCGATATCGTCAAGCAGATGCTGGCGAAGCACGGAAAAGGTCTTTCAGTCGATGCTCGACAGAAGATCGCTGACGCGATTGAGGAGAAATCTGCCGAGCAGGCAGCATCCAACGTCGCCACAGTTGATTTCTCGCGGCCTGGTCAAGTTGGTGACGAGGTTTGGATTGCGCACTACGACGTTCGGGCAGCGATGGGTGGCGGACAGATACCCCATGATTACCCAGAAATGCTGCAAGACATCCGGGTCAGCCCTCGGCACCTGCGCGAAATGGGCGTGACGTTCAAAGAGCACTATCACCTCAAGATGATCACCGGCTGGGGGCAATCTATGGCGCCCACGATCAAAGACCGCGACCCGTTGCTGGTCGATATTACGATCCGAGAATTCACCGGTGACGGCATCTACCTCTTCTCTCACGACGAAATGCTGTACGTGAAACGCTTGCAGAAGAAAGGCCGTGAGCGGTTCAAGATGATTTCTGACAACAAACACCATGACCCTGAGGAGATCCGTGTGGACGACACCCACATCCTGGCCCGGGTGCTCTACGTATGGAATGGGCAGCCGGTGTAGTCATGCCCCTAACCAAGCCCAACCAAGAACTCCGCCGCGACCTCCAGGGCCTGGCCTCTGACCTGAAATGGTCAGCGGTCGAGCTGAAACGGATTGCTGAGCGCATCAGCCTGTCCGGGAATGACCCAGATGCTCAAGCCGTACTGAGGATGTGCCGGTCCTTTCAGGACGCCGAGGAAAGGCTTGCCGGATATGCAGAGGAAACCCACCTGGGGCTAATTGTCCGGGTAAAGACACCTTGCGAGGTGCCAGAGTGAGGATCCGCCGGGCTGGGGAGGATCGGTTGGTGAGATATGGGGATGAGGTAAAGGTGGGACGGATTGTCAGAGTAAGGCTTGGACTAGATGATCCGCCCGGATGAGGCCTGAAGTCAGGCCCGGAGTGGCGCTGCTCTGGAGCACAGATTTAGTATGAATGCAGTGTGCATGCTTCCTAGCGAATATTAAGCCCAAGCGGCCACTCCAACACTTCCATCACTGCATATAAAAATCTATCAGGGACGCAAGCGCATGGCAGGGGCCAAAAGATCACGTTCAGCACGTGGAACGCAAGTCGAAAAAATCGCTATTGCCAAATTCAGGGGATTGCAGGATCTTACCATTCCGCTAGGGGAAAGGATCACCCTATTATGCGGAAAAAACGGCACATCCAAATCTTCAATACTAGGAATAGCCGCCCAAGTATTTAGCTTTGAAACGGATTACACAACCGGGGAACCCCTTAACTATACGACGCTTACGGGGAGCAAATTTGAGTCTCGAGTTTCCGAGCACTTTAGGCTTTCAAAAAAATTCGACCAGCCCGATTCGATGGATACAACAGTAACCATCCATGATGGTTACACCTCATCCCAGGCAGATCTCAACCTTCGCCTGTACGACTCAAAAGACAGAAATAAGCCACGCCCAATAGTTCGCGGTAATACGCTTGCCGGTGACGAGAAAAACACCAGCAGAAATGCAACGCACCCAGTAATTTACCTTAGCCTCAAGCGGCTAACGCCAATCTCCCAGCGCGCCAAATACACTGAGCATGATATTGATTTCTTAAATCAACATCGCAGATCATTTGTCTCCCTTAGCAATCGACTGCTGAGCAAACAGTCAGCAACGTCTGTCACGGCTACTACTGGCACTATTAAGTCTGCTGCCGCCCACGGAGCAAATTATGATCATGATTCAGTGTCCGCTGGAGAAGATAATGCCGGTCAGATTTTGCTGGCGATTTACTCTTTCCGCAAGCTTAAGCAGGAGTATCCTAAATATCAAGGAGGACTGCTTCTCATAGATGAAGCGGATGCTGGATTATTCCCAGCCGCGCAGAGACAACTAATTAAGATACTCACAGAAGAATGTAAAGACCTAAACCTTCAGGTCATTATGACTTCGCACTCACCCACCATGATTCAGGACATACACGAACTAAGTGAAAAGTCGCCAGGACAATATCAGAACATATACTTAAGTGACAGCTATGGCCCTATCAGGATCTTTGAGAATGTGACCTGGCCGCAGATCTATGCCGACCTTCACGTTCAAACTATTGATGTAGACGACAAGCTACTACCGCCGGTTAATATTTACTTTGAAGATAAAGAGGCTTACGACCTATATACAGCCATAGTAACCGACCGATCAGTCAGAAAACTATCAAACCCCCTCAAAGACATTGCATTAGGTTGCAGCGAATACATAAAACTTGTTAAGCGTAAGGTCCCGGAATTCCACTCGAAAAGCCTTATTGTTCTCGATGGAGATGTCGACGCCAGCGAGACAAGGGGCATGGATAGCATCGTAAAATTACCGGGCTTACTTCCACCTGATCAGATGATTTTTGAGTTCCTCTACAACCTTGAAGCAGCTGATGTGTTTTGGAAAAATAGCCGCGGATTCTCTAAGCCAGTTTTTCTCCAGATGGCTCAGAAAATCATCGACACTTTGGAAATTGATCCCGCTGACGGCAAGATTGATATGCATTCCCTTGTTGATCAACACAAGGCCAGGTCCTCGCCTGACGATCAGAGGCTGAGAAGTCATTTCAAGAATTTTGCTAAAGAAAGAGATTTTCTATCCATGGTTGCAGGCCGAGTCACAGAAAATCCATATAGAGTCTGGGCCAAGCGTAATTATGAGCTCTCTGCAAAATTCAAGGAAGATGTCCGCAAAAAGCTCAAGTCAACGCTGATTGATGGGCACGGTATTGATTCGGCCATGCTGGCCATATTGGATCCCTCCCCCGATCTCAAAAACGCTTGATCAGGCGTGCGCGAGGGAGGCTGGCCAAGTATACTGCCGGCCGCTAGACTGAGGCTGGCCAGCCTCCAAGGATGAGTTTTTATGTACTCCAACAAGCTTTATAGCCCGCTTCGCTACCCCGGCGGCAAGGCGCGTTTCGCGCCGTTCATCGCTGAGGTCATGCGCGCCAACGGCTTGGGCGGTGGCCACTATCTAGAACCCTTTGCAGGCGGGGCTGGTGTAGCTCTGGAGCTTCTATTTGACGGGCATGCTAGCCACGTCCATATCAATGATCTGGATCCAGCTGTGCATGCTTTTTGGTCTGCGGTGACTTCCGATTCGGAAGGCTTGCTACGCCTTCTTCACGACACTCCTATCACGATGGATGAGTGGCATCGGCTGCGTCAGGTGATGCTGGATCAAGATCCAAGCTTGTCGATCACGGAGAGAGGTTTCGCCACCCTCTTTGTCAATCGAACCAATCGCTCTGGCATCCTCAAAGGCGGAGTCATCGGGGGTAAGGCCCAAACTGGGACCTACAAGCTAGACGCTCGTTTCAACAAGGACATGATCGCAGCCAGACTTGATCGTATTGCACAGCATGCGCACAACATCACTGTGCATCGGGAGGATGCGTACAGTCTTCTCACTCGGGCAGCAGAGTTGCTTCCAGATCGCTCACTGATCTACCTAGATCCCCCGTACTATGTGAAGGGACGCGATCTGTACCGAAACTTCTACAAGCATGACGACCATTTGCAGATTTCCCAGCTGCTCCAGTCACCAGAGTTCATGAGACAATGGGTTGTGTCGTATGACAGCGCCCCCGAGATTTGCGAGATGTATAGCGGTTCAGAAGCTCTGAAGTACGGCCTCCACTACACCGCCCAAGCCCGGTATGTTGGTGATGAAGTGATGTTCTTCAAGGATGGTCTTAAAGTGCCTGATGCCGAAATCCCAAAGGCGGCAGCCGGATGCTGACCTAGGGCATGCCTCAAATCAGCCCGCCTCGGCGGGCTTTTTCATGCCTTCACGCTTTTTTGACGACCTACCCTGCACAGTGATGGCTCATCCGATTCCCTACGTTCGCCCGCATAGCAGTGCGGGCTTTTCTTTGCCTGCGTGATGGCGGATGGCCAGAGTGGTAGGATTGAGTTTTCTCAGGAAGAGCAATGATGCGTAAGGTCCTGCAGGCGACTCTGTCAATTACCCTCCTCTGGTCAAGCGTGGCTTCCGCCGAGCCGACGTACATTGAAAAAATGGCCGGCCTTCCGGCCATCTGCAGCATTGATGCGATTGAGCAGCAGACCAAGGTTTGGGATGCTGAAAGGAAGCATGGCGAGGGCAGTAAGGGCTGGTCTGATGCCTTTCATCAGCGGCTAAGCGTAGTGCGCACGTGTGTCGATGACGCTAAAGAGAAGGGAAAAGCCTTGTACAGGGCAGAGGTCGATCTTCGTCCATCCCTGAAAAGAGAACTGGCTGACATGTACGTATCATGGCTCGGCTACCTGGACCACCTTATTGAAGACGATCGTGATCTCTACGAACGCCAGTATGAGCTTTCAGCGAACCAGCTGAAGGCGCAGATCGATTCCTTGTAGCCCTAAAAGCCACCGATGAGCCCGCCTAGTGCGGGCTTTTTTGTGGGCATCAAGCCTTACCGCCGTAGCGCTCCCAAGCCAAGATCATATCTTTCATGGCGCGCTTTTGAGAGTCCGGCAGAATAAAGTCGTTGTAATACTGCTTCCCGTCGAACCTGATGGTCACCTTTTTGGCATCTGCAATTTTTCTAAGCATGGCCTTGTTCTCGGCAACGGTGTCCGACCACTCCCAAATTCCGCCGTAACCGTTATCCCGCTCGAAGTCGAGGCTGCCAAGCTGGAATGTCTGGTCATCAGCTTTGATCGTTACGCTCTGGACGAATAGCCAGCTATCAGAATGGTATTGGAGTTTCAGCCTCAGCGGCATAACCCGAGAGTTCTCGCCCTCCAATCCGAAATACAGGGACATATAGGTGTCGAGCGTAGGGATGGACTTGTGGGAAACCCAGGTTACCCCTTTGATCTCATCGGTATTTTTCTTCAGATTCTTATCTAGCTTAGCTAGGGCGGCCCTCGCCTCTTCCGCTTTCTTTGCTTCGGCTGCCAGCCTTTCAGCTTCCGCAGCCTTTTCTTCGCGATCAATGACATCAAGCAGAGCTTTTGCCGAAGCCGCTTCTGGCTTCTCCGGATAACGAGCGATCAGGTCTTGCAGTTCTGATTTTGCAGAAGCGTTATTTCCTGCCCCCTTGGCGTCCTTCGCTCGCGCCAGCAGCCTTTGAGCCCCATGTTTTTCAGCATCCAGCTCCGCCCTGAGCGTGGCGACCTCGGACTGCAGCTTGCTCACCTCTCCTTGAAGCTGTTCAGCCTTCTCCCTGTCGGCATTCCCGCATCCCGCAAGCGCCAACCCAACAGCCAATGTAACAACCGCCCTCTTCATCGCCAAAAGCTCCTTGTGTGGTTGTGTGACTCTATCAAAACGCCATCACCCACACGACATCTCGCCATGGGCTTGTGCAGATTTTTTGTGGGCGCGAGAAAATTTTATGCACTAGTGCATTGACACCTAAATTGCACTGGTGCATATTTTACCCATCGAGGCGCTACACAGCCCCTCGGGAGGCCCTCAAGCCGACCGCTCTTTAACAGCCAGCGCCATGCCCGACTACCCGGCCCAGCCGGTTAGGTCACTCCCGGCTCCATCGGTGGGAGGTCAGTAAACCGATGAACAAAACCGCACTTGCCTCTACCGGCGACCGGCGATCCGACAGGCCCGAAAGCCTGCCCACGCGCAGCCCACTGCGACGGCGGACGAGGTGTTGACCGAACTGAGTGAATGACCTGGTAAGCGGGTGCGGAGAAACACCGATTTCACTGGCTGGCCTTGGCGACAGGGCCAGACGGGAAATCAACCGAATGCACGGAGCAGCAACTAGATGAGCCAGCAAACCCTGCAAGAGCTTCTCGCAGAACGCGTCACCGTCTATGCACAGTCCGATCGCCCGCGCGAGCTGATCGACGAAGGTATCGACAAGCTGTTCAAGGAGGTCGTGAGCGATGCGTTCCGCTCCTACGGCGACTTCGGCGGCGCGATCAAGGAGGCAATCAAAGCCGCGCTGCCGGCAAACGTCTCCGATGTCTTCGAGCTTCAGCGCTACAACGGCCTGGTGGCCAACGCCCTGCGCGAGCGCTGGGAGGCAGCCGCTGTGCACTCGACCATCATCGATCAGGCCGACAAATCCATATCCGAGGTGCTGGAAGGCAAAGGGCTGATCACCGGCGAAGTGTCGCTACACGATCTGCTCAAGGCCTTCATCGACGAACACAAGGACAAGGCCGCCGAAGAGCAGTGGGAGCGCCCCGAGATCCGAATTGAAGAGGGTGATGCCTACGGCACCGGCATGAAGTTCCTGCACATCTACTTCGACGAAGAGCCTGAAGATCGAGGAAGCAGCTACTCCCGTCGCCGAGAAAACTACCAGCTGAAACACAGCATGCATGTGAACGTTACCGGCAAGCGCGAGGCGGCAAACCACTGGCGCAAGGCCGACGAGTTCGGCGAGGTTTATTCCGCGCGGCTCGACGAGAAGAAGGTGGCTGTCAACATGCGAATCCGTTCGGACTGGGAGCGCATGCTGGCGTCCCTGTACTTCGGCAACGCCATTCTGGTGATCGACTGCGACCCGGACGACCTGAGCTACGGCCTGTACGACTGAACAACCAGCGCCACGTCAGCCTGACGTTAACTGCCCGATGCCCTGCTCCCCATCGCAGGGTGTGATCGGGATGCGATCTTCAGCCTAGAGCTCGACCCTTTGGGTGCTTGCTGGGTTGCTCCAGCAAACAAAAAAGCTAAATGAGAGTCCCGGTGGAGATTCCGGGAGCAGGCAAGCGTCGTGGAATGCGTAGCCTGAATAGCCACACTAAGCGGCTGACCACAAGATCGCATCACCGATACACCCCGCATCCCCTTCCCTTCACATACGACCGCATCAGACAGGCTCCAGACCTGCGCTCTCACGGCGCGCAGTAGGTTTGGTCACCTGCGCTGGTGCCTGCCTCATGCGGTCCAGAGGATCATCAATGAGCTCCCCCATCGAAGTACAGAAAAACCCCGATGGTTCATGGACTGCCAAAGGCGGTTCATCCCTGACGGTCTTGAGCGTAACCGCTGTGACAGAGCACAAGGCGGTGGCCGGCCATGCGGTCGCTATGTCCGCGATTCAAAACCGGCGCGCAGGCTGGATCAGCGTGAAAGATTCGCTCCCGCCGATTCGCAAGCACGTCCTGGCCTGCCGTATAGGCAAGAAGCGCAACTACGGCCCTTTCTTTGCAATGACGTGCGGTAACGAGCTTAGCCCGTGGCGCTACATCGACGGCGACCGCTGCGATATCTCGATCACGCACTGGCATGAGCTGCCAGACCTTCCCACCGAGTAACCCACCACCTGGAGGCGATCATGGCCTACGAAGTAATCGTGGAGGAGTTCGTCCTCCAGTGCGAAATCACCTACTCCAATTCCGTGAAAGGCAATCCGAATAGCTGGGCAAGTCCGGATGACTTCTACGGCTACCGCGAAATGGAGTTTGAAGTCGTTTCGGGCAACACCTATGACGACGAAGGAAATCCAGTTGACCTTGGCAAGAACGGCTGCGCTGCGGCTGCTGAAAAGTACGCCGAGGAAATCGAAGAGATTCTTTGGGAGTACCTAGAAGACAAGGCCGCTGCCGAAGCTGAAGACAGGTATGACGATATTCGCCATAGCAGCTGGGAGGCGGCATGAACAAGAAGACCAGGCAAGACATCGTGGACATCATCGAGTCGCGCTTCACGTCGATTTGCGCATCTTTCAGCGACACGCTTCGCGGCGAGCTGGATATGGCGATTGACTTGGCTGGCCTGACTGAAGCAATCGGGCTGGATCAGCAGCGCAACTACAAAGAGCGGTTGCACCGAATCATCGACCGCAACAGCAAGATGCTGATCGATTCTCTGAGGAACATTGCATGACCACTCCAGTCGTGAAAACGCTCATCGACGAGCAGATTGAAGAAGTGCAAGCCGCCCAGGTGCGCGGCACTCTGCGTTTCCCGGTAGGCATGCGCGTGGCAGACCTGCCCTACCCGATCAAGGCCGACTGGCTGAAACGCCGGCCAATCGCCAGGCCGAGGCCATGCCAATGACCCGCTACCAGCGCGCCCGCCGCCTGGTCATATGGCGGGGCTCATTCTCTGCCCTATTCGCCTGCACGGCCTTCATGTTGGCCAGCGCCCTGGCCGGCAGCATCACTTCCTGAACACACACCCGAGCCCGGCGGGCCCTTAGGGGATAACCGGACCTACCCGGAGCGTAAGCGGCGAGAGCGCGCAACCATCCACCGCAGCCAGGGCCTGGAGCGTACCTCCGTGCCTGGGTGACCTGGC
>Ga0182747_1000481_pt1 | contig 38313 bp, 41 predicted proteins | sample eDN3rd30CBELigBY_FD_128526 | JGI IMG/M metagenome (GOLD analysis project Ga0182747, IMG submission 128526) | Enriched backyard soil microbial communities from Emeryville, California, USA - eDNA 3rd pass 30_C BE-Lig BY (version 2) (version 2) | ecosystem: Environmental > Terrestrial > Soil >... | reverse complement strand
CGTCATCGGGCCCGATGGCAGTCCGCTGACGATCGCCGACTTGCCGCCGCCGACGACGAAACGCTGGGTCATCCGCCGCAAGGCCGAGGTGGTCGCGGCTGTCCGTGGCGGTCTCCTGTCGCTCGAAGAGGCCTGCGCCCGCTACACGCTGACCGTGGAGGAATTCCTCTCCTGGCAGTATTCGATCGATCAGCATGGTCTGGCCGGCCTGCGCACGACGCGCATCCAGCAGTATCGCCAGTAAGCGATCCCGATCCCGATCCGGTTTTCAGCAAAACGCCAGCCCCTGCGGCTGGCGTTTTTCATTTTTCGTTCACCCCCGCCATCGGAATGTACCGTTTACCGGTTGCAGAAGCATTCCACGGCCGCCGGTGCGGGAACCCGTTAACCGGACGGTAACCATCCACTGGGCAAAACTTGCCGGGTAAGGGCGCAACTCACCGCGCCGCCCGGTTCAGGATAGCCCCGTGCAAGGTCTGCTCGATTTTCTGAAGTCTCTCGGCGCCGCGCGCCTGGCGGCGATGGGCGCCGTGACGATGGCGCTCATTGGTTTCTTCGCCTTCGTGATGATGCAGATGACCGCTCCGGTCATGGTGCCGCTGTTCACCGACCTCACGGTCGAGGACTCCAACGCCATCATCAAGGATCTCGAACGCCAGGCTATCCCGTTCCAGGTCAGGAACGACGGCTCCATCCTCATGGTGCCGAAGGACAAGGTCACGCGCCTGCGCATGAAACTGGCCGAAGGCGGCCTGCCCAAGGGCGGCGGCGTCGGCTACGAGATCTTCGACAAATCGGACGCGCTGGGCGCAACCTCTTTCATCCAGAATATCAATCACTTGCGCGCGCTGGAAGGCGAGCTGGCCCGCACCATCCGCTCGATCGACCGGGTGCAGGCGGCGCGCGTTCATCTGGTGCTGCCGGAGCGGCCGCTGTTCTCGCGCGACAAGGTCGAGGCCACCGCCTCGATCGTGCTCAAGGTGCGCGGCCAGCTCGAGCCGCAGCAGGTTCGCGCCGTGCGCCATCTGGTGGCGAGCGCAGTCAACGGCATGAAGCCCGAGCGCGTCTCCGTCGTCGACGAGGCCGGCCGGTTGCTCGCCGACGGCGCGCGGCAGGACAACATGGTCGGCGGCGTCACCGCCGACGAGCGCAAGACGGCCTTCGAGAGCCGGCTGCGCAACCAGGTTGAGGACATCGTCTCTTCGGTGGTCGGCCCCGGCAAGTCGCGGGTGCAGGTCAGCGCCGATTTCGACATGAACCGCATCACCGAGACGCAGGACAAGTTCGATCCGGACGGCCGCGTGCTGCGCTCGAGCCAGACCCGCGAGGAGCAGTCCAACTCCAGCGAAGGCAAGGAAGGCGGCCAGGTGTCGGTCGGCGGCGAACTGCCCGGCGCCAACCGTGACGGCACCAATAACAGCCCCACCTCGCGCGACCAGAGCCGCAAGACCGAGGAAATCGTCAACTACGAGATCTCGCGCATCACCAAGACCGAGGTGACCGAGGCCGGCCGTCTCAACCGCCTGTCGGCGGCGGTGCTGGTCGATGGCCGCTACACCCGGAACGACAAGGGCGAGATGATCTACGAAGCCCGCTCGAAGGAAGAGATCGACCGCATCGCCGCGCTGGTGCGCACCGCGATCGGCTTCGACGCCAAGCGCGGCGACCAGGTCGAGGTCGTCAACCTGCGCTTTGCCGAGTCCACCGCGATCCCGGTCGGCGAGGATGCCGGCTGGATGAAGTATCTGGCCTTCTCCAAGGACGACATCATGGGCATGGCCGAGAAGGGCGTGATGGCGCTGCTCGGCTTCATCGTGCTGCTGATGGTGGTGCGCCCGCTGGTGCGCCGCGTCATCGCCCCCGACGCCGCCGAGAAGGCGCGCCTCGCCGGCATGGCGGGCGTCGCCGGCGCGCTGGGCGGCCCCTCCCTCGTGCCCGGATCGATCGAGATCGGCCCCGACGGCAATCCGATCTCCTCCATCACCGACAAGAGCGGCACCAACATCGCCATCGTCAATTCCGAAGAGCAGGTCGCGATCTCCAACCGCACGTCGGCGATGATCGACGTCGCCAAGGTGCAGGGCCAGGTGCACGCGCAGTCGGTGCAAAAGGTGGGGGAGCTCGCTGAAAAAAACCCTCATGAGGCGGTGTCGATCATTCGCAGCTGGCTGCATGAGGACGCCGCCTGATGGCCAAGACGCAGCCCAAAGACGTCGACGCGATGCGCGACGATATCGGTGGCCTGATGGCGGAGCTCGCCAGCCGGCCGCAGAACAAGACCATGCGCAAGCTGTCCGGCCCGGAGCGCGCCGCCGTACTGATGCTGGCGCTCGGCGAGCAATACGGCGGCAAGATCTTCTCGCTGCTCGACGACGACGAACTGCGCGAAATCTCCATCGTGATGTCGTCGCTCGGCACCGTCGACGCCGAACAGGTCGAGCAGCTGATGCTGGAATTCGTCGGCCGGCTGTCGGCCTCCGGCGCGCTGCTCGGCAACTATGACGCCACCGAACGCCTGCTGGCGCAGTTCCTGCCGAAGGACCGCATCGCCGGCATCATGGACGAAATCCGCGGCCCCGCCGGCCGCAACATGTGGGAAAAGCTCGCCAACGTTCAGGAAGAGGTGCTGGCGAACTATCTCAAGAACGAATACCCGCAGACCGTCGCCGTAGTGCTTTCGAAGCTGCGGCCCGAGCACGCCGCGCGCGTGCTCGGCATCCTGCCGGAAGAAATGGCGCTCGACTGCGTCAACCGCATGCTCAAGATGGAAGCGGTGCAGAAGGAAGTCATCGAGCGCGTCGAACAAACCTTGCGCACCGAATTCATGTCCAACATCTCGCAGACCCGCCGCCGCGACGCGCACGAGGTGATGGCCGAGATCTTCAACAACTTCGACCGCCAGACCGAAACGCGCTTCCTCACCGCGCTCGAAGACGACAATCGGGACGCCGCCGAGCGCATCAAGGCGCTGATGTTCACCTTCGACGACCTGATCAAGCTCGATTCCGGCTCGGCGCAGACGCTGATGCGCTCGATCGACAAGGACAAGCTTGCCGTCGCCCTCAAGGGCGCCGCCGAAAACGTGCGCGAATTCTTCTTCAAGAACATGTCGTCGCGCGCCGCCAAGATGCTGGTCGACGACATGCAGGCAATGGGCGCGGTGCGCCTGCGCGACGTCGACGAGGCGCAGACTCTGCTCGTGAATATCGCCAAGGATCTCGCGGCCAAGGGGGAAATCCTGATCGCCAAGAGCCGCGGCGGCGACGACGAACTGGTGTATTAAGGACTTCGATAAATGGCTGCTGCCGCCAAATTCCTGTTCGACGAGGACTTCGCCACCGGCGAAAAGCCGACCATTACCCTGGTCGAGGCCGAGCGGCGGCGCGTCGATGCGGAGTCGCTGGCGCATCGGCGCGGCTTCGAGGCGGGCCAGCACCAAGCGCGGACCGAACAGAACGAGCGGATCGCCAAGGCGCTCACCTCGCTGGCCGACCAGGCGACGCGGCTCAACGCCCAACTCAAGGACATCGAAGCTCGCCTCGAAAGCGAGGCGGTCCAGGTCGCCTTTTCGGTCGCGAGCAAGCTGGTGCCCGAACTCATCACCCGCGAACCTTTCGCCGAGATCGAGGTCCTGGCCACCGACTGTTTCCGCCAGCTCATCGCCACGCCGCAGATATCGATCCATATCGGCCAGGACATCTACGACATCGCCAAGCACAAGCTCGAAGAGATCGCGCGCACGCGCGGCTTCGATGGTCGCATCGACGTGATGGCGGACGCAAAGCTCGGGCCCGGCGATTGCCGCATTGAGTGGGCCGAAGGCGGCGTCGTGCGCGATCGCGAAGCGACGATGAAGGTTATCGACGAAGCGGTGCAGCGCTACATCGCGGCGCGCATCGCGCCGACGAACTAAACAGGAAGTGTTCGGAGACAGACCATGAGTGACAATGACAGCAAAGTACCGCTCCCGGACCTGGAAGGCGGCTCGCCTGAAATAGTCGAAGCCGGCCCGCTGGCCCCGAGCGCCGAGGATTCGGTGCATCGCGGCGCCGCCGATCTCGAAGCGGTGTTCGACGTTCCGGTGCAGGTCTCGGCCGTGCTCGGCCGCACGCGCATGGAAGTCGGCGATCTGCTGAAGCTCGGGCCCGGCGCCGTGCTCGAACTCGATCGCAAGGTCGGCGAAGCGATCGATATCTACGTGAATAACCGCCTGGTGGCGCGCGGCGAAGTCGTGTTGGTCGAGGAAAAACTCGGCGTGACCATGACGGAAATTATCAAGGCGGACAAGAACTGAAGCAGCGCGGCGCGCTTTAAAGCGCGGCAACCCGCATATTAAGGACGAATGCCATGCGGCTACTCATCATCGGCACCCTCGGCGGCCAGCTCACCATCGCCAGCAAGATCGCGATGGACAAGGGCGCTTCGGTCACTCACGCCGACTCCATCGATCAGGGCCTCGCCGTGCTGCGCTCCGGGCGCGGCGCCGACCTGCTGATGGTCGATGTCGCGATCGACATCCGCGACCTGGTCGAGAAGCTGGAGGCCGAGCGCATCCATGTGCCGATCGTGGCCTGCGGCGTCACCAACGATGCCCGCGCCGCGGTGCGCGCCATCCATGCCGGCGCCAAAGAATACATCCCGCTGCCGCCCGATCCGGATCTGATCGCCGCCGTTCTCGCCGCCGTGACGCTTGACAACCGCGACATGATCTATCGCGACGAGGCGATGGCCTCGGTGGTGAAGCTGGCGCAGCAGGTGGCGGCGTCTGAAGCGTCGGTGTTGATCACCGGCGAAAGCGGCACCGGCAAGGAAGTGCTCGCCCGCTTCGTTCATTCGCGCTCGCAGCGCGCCAAGAAGCCGTTCATCTCGGTCAACTGCGCCGCCATCCCGGAGCACTTGCTGGAGTCCGAACTGTTCGGTCACGAGAAAGGCGCCTTCACCGGCGCGATGGCCCGGCGCATCGGCAAGTTCGAAGAGGCCAATGGCGGCACGCTGCTGCTCGACGAAATCTCGGAAATGGACGTCCGCCTGCAGGCCAAGCTGCTGCGCGCCATCCAGGAACGCGTCATCGACCGCGTCGGCGGCGGCAAGCCGGTACCGGTGGATATCCGCATCATCGCCACCTCGAACCGCAACCTGTCTGAAGCGGTGCGCGCCGGCACCTTCCGCGAAGATCTGATGTTCCGCCTCAATGTCGTGAACCTGAAGATCCCGGCGCTGCGCGACCGTCCGGGCGACATCTCCGAACTCGCCACCTATTTCGTCAAGAAATACTCCGAGGCCAATGGCCTGCCGGTGCGGCCGCTGTCGTCCGATGCGCGGCGTGCGCTCAGCGTCAATCGCTGGCCGGGCAATGTGCGCGAGCTCGAGAACACGCTGCATCGCGCCGTCATTCTGTCGACCGGCGTGGAGATCGGCGTCGACGGCATCCTGTCGCCCGACGGGGCGCGGCTCGACTCCTCACGCGGCACCGGCGTTGCCGAACAGGCGGCGCTCGCCGCCGAGCAGGTCACCCGCAACCTGGTTGGCCGCACCGTGGCCGAAGTCGAGCGCGATCTCATCCTCGAAACGCTGCGCCACTGCCTCGGCAACCGGACCCATGCCGCCAATATTCTGGGCATCTCGATCCGCACCTTGCGCAACAAGCTCAATGAATACTCGGCTGACGGTGCGCCAATCCCGCCGCCCCATGGCGGCGAAATGAAGGGCGCGGCGTAAGCGCCACATCGCGAATGACAAAACGGCCGGTGGTTTACCCCACCGGCCGTTTTGCATGGTGCCGTGGTGGAACTCTCCCCCACCCCGCGCGGTTAAGCGGGGCATGAAAGTCCTGCTCTGCCACAACCCCAATGCCGGCAACAAAGGCCACGACCGCGAAAGCCTCGAGGCCGCGCTCAAGCTTGCCGGGCATGACGTCCGCTATGCGTCGGTGAAAGACGAGAAATTCGTCGCCGCCTTCGACAAATCGGTCGATCTCATCGTCGCCGCCGGCGGCGACGGCACCATCGCCACGGTGCTCACGCAAATTCCCGACCGGAGCGTTCCGGTCGCCCTGCTTCCGCTCGGCACCGCCAATAACTTTGCCCGGTCCCTCGGCATCGCCGGCACGCCGCAGGAACTGGTCGAGATGTGGGACGCCGACCATACCTGCCCGGTGTCGCTCGGCTCGGTCACCGGCCACTGGGGCACCAGCCTGTTCCTGGAGGCCTATGGCGTCGGCGTCTTCCCGCAGTTCCTGCTCGATGCCAAAAAAGGCAAGAAGCCGGAAGGCGCCCGCAATCTGCAGCAGGGCCGCGAATTGCTGCAGAAGGCGCTCAAGCGCGCCAAGCCGATCGAGGTCACGCTGACCATCGGCGAAAAGAAGCAGGAGCTGGAACTGCTCGGCATCGAGATCTGCAACATCGCCTTCACCGGCCCCGGCCTGCCGATCGCCGCGAAGGCGGATGTCAGCGATGACAAGCTCGACGTCGTCCTGTTCGAGACGGATGAGCGAAAGGCGCTGATGAAATGGCTCGAAGCGCCGCAGGAGGACGAGCCGCCGGTGACCTACCGCAAGGGCACCAAGGTCGAAGTCACGTTCCGCGACGCGCCGACACGGCTCGATGACGAATCCTACGAGGCCACCGGCGGCAAGCACAGCATCGACATCATCTGCGAGGAAACGCCGCTCAACGTCGTCATCCCGATGAAGCATCCCGTACAGAAGACGCCGGAGAAGAAGGCTGCCGCGTCATGACCGCGGCGAGCAAGGCAAAAGCCAAAGCGGCGGGCGCGGCGGCGCCTGCCATCGACGGCCTCTCGCGCGATCTGCTGCACGACATCGAGCGGCTGGCCATCGAACTCGCCGGCATTGCCGGCGCCGAGATCGCCAAGGCGATGGGCGGCCTGCTCGCGGTCAAATACAAGACAGCCGTCAAGGAAGACGAGTGGCGCGACCCGGTGTCGGAGGTCGATGACAAGGTCGAACGCCTGATGCGCGAGCGCCTCGCCGAGCATTTCCCCGATCACGACATCATCGGCGAGGAGATGAAGGAGCGGCCGAGCCGCGACAGCGACTTCATCTGGTCGGTCGATCCGATCGACGGCACGGCCAATTTCGTCAACGGCTTCCCGCTGTTCTCGGCCTCGATCGGCGTGCTGTACAAGGGCGCGCCGGTGGTCGGCGCGCTGTGGTGCCCGATCAGCCATGCATTGCGCGCCGGCGTCTATCACTGCACGCGCGGCGGCAAGGTGCGCTTCGACGGCGCCGACGTGACGCCGAAGGTCAATCCCGCCGTGCGACGTCGCCTGGTCGGCGTGCCGGTGGCGACGGTGAGCGACGGCTTCTGGGAGACGCGCAAGACCGGCTCGGCGGCGCTGGAATGCGCCATGGTTGCCGCCGGCCTGATGCAGGCCGCGCGCTTTGCCACGCCAAATATCTGGGATGTCGCCGGGGGTCTTGCGCTGATCTTCGCCGGCGGCGGCATCGCGCGCCGGCGCCAGGGCGACGACTGGGTGCCGATGGAAAAGTTTGTGCCGACCAAGGAGACGCCGGATTTGCGCTACTGGAAGTGCGAACTGATCGTCGGCGAGCCGAGCGCGGTCGAGCGCATGTGCGAGGCGCAGAAGGCGGCTTGATGTAAATCAAGCGAATAGCCGCGCGAAGGACAAACAAAAAGCCCGGCGACCAGGCCGGGCTTTTTGCACATCCGATGGCAGGCATCAGCTTCAGGCTAGCGCTTGGCGGCCCGGGCAATCCTTTCATCCTTGGTGTGGCGTTGGCGTGCGGTATTGATCTCGACCGCCTTGGCCATGAGGTCGTTGCCCATGGCTTCAAGACTGTCGGCCACATCCCGCCCGGCGCGCGCCAGCCTGGCGCACTCATCCGCCTTTTCGATGAGATAGTGTTCGATATCTTGCATCACGTCCCTTTCCTGCGGCTGCAGGTAAAGGCAAAAGGTGACCCATTCAAGGATACGAATGGATAACACCGTTCGTTATCCCGCGCTTGACCGCAAGATTCTGACACGATGTCCGCCATTCGAGGTTGTTTGTAATGTTCATCTACAAAATATGTACCGCGGCGCTGTGGGCCGAAGCCGAGCGCGCGCGCGTGTTCCGCGGCGCGCCGGTCGATTTCGCCGATGGCTACATTCACTTCTCCACCGCGACGCAGGTCGAAGAGACATTGGCGAAACATTTTTCCGGTCAGGCGGACCTCATGCTCGTCGAAATCGATGCCGACCGTCTCGGCGACGCGCTGAAATGGGAACCCTCGCGCGGCGGGGCGCTGTTCCCGCATCTTTACGGCGTGCTCGACCTGGCCGCGGTAAGCCGCGTCCTGCCCCTGCCGCTGGCAACCGACGGCCGCCATGCGCTGCCACCCCTTCCTGCGTGAGCTGCGCTGCATGAATTCTGGGCATGGCTGCAATTAGGGCACCTATGCCGGGAACGCTGCGGCACTCTGGCGCGTTTGCACCGCACAACAGGGATAGAGCCGCCATGCGACCCGACGATTTCAGCCGAACGGCCCATTTTCACCCGTCCGTGTTTCACGCCAGCGCCGGCCCGCTGCTGGAGGCCGCGACTGAAGAGCGCTCCACCGGCGCCATGCGTTATCGCTGCCCGGTGAATGCCTCGTTCGTCCTGGTGACCGAAGAGCCAATCCTGGCCTCTTTGAAGGCGAATCCGGCGCTGCGCCGGCGCTGTCCGGCCTGCGGCGAGATGCATCTGCTCTGCGCCGCCGGCGGCTAGGCCGCCCTAGTCCTTTACCCCCGTTAACCACTCGCTAACCATAAACTGGGCAATCTTTGCCGGGTCGCCGGCGCTTGTTCGCCGGCAGCCGCGTTTTCGCCGTCCGGCCACCCGAGCACCCGCCCAGCATGACCGACACCACCGCCGCGCCTCCCGCCTCGAGCGCCTCGCGTTTCCCCAGCCTCGGCGATATCGGCAACAGCATCCGGCGCAGCGATCTCGGCCTGGCGATCGGCGTTCTCGTCATCCTGGTCGTGCTGATCCTGCCGCTACCCGCGGTGCTGCTCGACGCCCTTCTCGCCGTCTCGATCATCCTGTCGGTGCTCATTCTCATGACGGCGCTGTTCATCCATGCGCCGCTGGAGTTCTCCGCCTTCCCGACCGTGCTGCTCGTGACGACGATGCTGCGCCTGTCGCTCAACCTGGCCTCGACGCGCCTGATCCTGTCGCACGGTCACGAAGGCACCGACGCCGCCGGTCACGTCATTCAGGCCTTCGGCAACTTCGTGATGGGCGGCAATTTCGTCATCGGCATCATCGTCTTCGCGATCCTGGTGATCGTGAACTTCGTCGTCATCACCAAGGGTTCGGGCCGCATCGCCGAAGTCGCCGCGCGCTTCCACCTCGACGCCATGCCGGGCAAGCAGATGGCGATCGACGCCGATCTGTCCGCCGGCCTGATCGACGAGACCGAAGCCCGCCGCCGCCGCAAGGATCTCGAGGACGAAGGCGGCTTCTTCGGCGCCATGGACGGCGCCTCGAAATTCGTGCGCGGCGACGCCATCGCCGGCCTTCTCATCGTTTTCATCAACGTCATCGGCGGCATGATCATCGGCATTGCCCAGCAGGGCTTGCCCTTCGCCGATGCCGCGCAGACCTACACGTTGCTCACCGTCGGCGACGGCCTTGTCAGCCAGATCCCGGCGCTGGTCGTCTCCACCGCAGCGGGCCTCCTGGTGTCGAAGGCCGGCGTCACCGGCGCCGCCGACAAGGCACTGATGACCCAGCTGTCCGGTTACCCGAAAGCCCTCGGCATGTCGGGTGCAGTGATGGTGTGCATGGCCTTGCTGCCGGGCATTCCCTTCCTGCCATTCGTCATCCTTGGCGGCGGCGCCATCGGCCTCGCCACCCTGACCGCGAAGCGCACCAAGGACATGGCGGCGCGCGCGGCCGGCAAGCAGCAGACGGAGGCGCAGGCGGCGGCCCAGGTGGCGGAAGAGCCGATCTCGACCGCGCTCAAGATCGACGATCTCAAGGTCGAACTGGGCTACGCGCTGTTGCCGCTGGTCAATGCGCCGGACGGCACCGACCGCCTGACCGAGCAGATCAAGGCGCTGCGCCGCTCGCTCGCCGGCGAAATGGGCTTCGTGATGCCGGCGGTGCGCATACTCGACAACGTCCATCTCGACGCCAACAGCTACGTCATCAAGATCAAGGAAGTGGATGCTGGCTCGGGCCGTGTCTGGGCCGGCCAGTACATGGTCATGGACCCCGCGGGCGGTCAGGTGCGGCTGCCCGGCAACCACACCACCGAGCCGACCTTCGGCCTGCCCGCGACCTGGGTCGATGCCGCGATCAAGGACGAAGCGGCGATGCAGGGCTACACGGTGGTCGATGCCGCCACCGTGCTGTCGACGCATCTCACCGAGCTGCTCAAGGGCAACATGGCGGAGCTGTTGTCCTACGGCGAAGTGCAGAAACTGCTCAAGGAACTACCGAAGGAACAGGGCGAACTGCTCAAGGAAATTACGCCGGCGCTCATCACCACCTCGGGCATCCAGCGCGTTCTGCAGATGCTGCTCGCCGAACGCGTTTCGATTCGCGATCTGTCGACCATTCTCGAAGGCATCGCCGAAGGGCTGGCCTCGACGCGCAGCCCGACGATGCTCACCGAGCATGTGCGCATGCGCCTGGCACGCCAGCTGTGCGCGCAATACGCCAACCCGTCGGGCTATCTGCCGCTGATCGCGCTGTCGGCGAAGTGGGAGCAGGCTTTCGCGGAATCGCTGGTCGGCCAGGGCGACGATCGCCAGCTCGCCATGCAGCCCTCGAAGCTGACCGAGTTCATCACCCTCGTGCGCCAGGGCTATGAAGCCGCGGCGCGCGAAGGCGAAGCGCCGGTCCTCGTCACCTCGTCCGGCATCCGTCCCTTCGTGCGCGGCATCGTGGAGCGTTTCCGCGCGCAGACGCCGGTCATGTCCCAGTCGGAAATCCACCCGCGGGCCCGGTTGAAGACGGTGGGAAGTATTTAAAAAAAAGTATGGATACCGCGAAGCCCGGGCTGGTTCACAATTTACGCGATCGGCGACCTGCGGCAAAATAAGGTTGCATCAAACAAGATGCCGCTATTCTTGGATTAATTACGGTTTAATCCCGTATTTTATTCGCACAACGAACAGGCATCTTCCGATGATCCGACTTGCGTTGGTGTTGATCCTCGCCGCGACGACCTCTGGATGCGCGACGGGAGGGTTCAAGGAAACTTATCGTGTCCCCGTCGCCAAAGTGACGGAGGTCAAACTCAACGATCAACAATTGACCAAACTGAAAGAGATTGCGCCGCGCGCCGAGATCGCATGGCTACGCGCGGGTCGCAAGGACGACGGCACGATCTTCGTGTGCCACGTTCTGGCGGCGAACAATATTTTCGGCCAAAGAAAGATCAACGTCATCACAGGCACTTTCCAGACCGACGGGACCTACGAGCAATCGGGGATGAGATACGTCAGCATGCGCGCCGTGCTCGACGAATGCCGCGGTTACGGTTTCGATCCGCCCGTGACCGTCCGCACGACGTACTCGACCATGATCATTCGTTAGCCTTTCGCCAACCGCATCGCCTTGCACCGATTTGCTTCTTGAACTAGACATTCGACGGGCGCCTCAACAGCGCCCGGTGCCGCCGGTCCCAACCGGCCGTAAGCGTTCAACGTGAACCAACGCAATCAACCGCTCTCGGTCGCAACGACCGTCGCCGGTTGGATTGCGTTTTTTGTTCGCGGCGCAGCCCGATCGGCGAAGAGCACCTTAAAGGGACTGCCATGACTTCCTCCTCGACAAGCGATCCGGCCGACCGCCGCCTGATCCTGCTCACCGCCGTACTCTTCCTCTCCTATCTCTGCATCGCCATGCCGCTGCCCATCGTGCCGGTCTTCGTGACTGCGCAACTGGGCTACGACAATGTCTGGGCCGGCCTCGGTGTCGGCATCGCCTTCGTCTCCACCCTCGCCTCGCGCGGCATCGCCGGCAGCTTCAGCGACCGGCGCGGCGCCAATCTGGCGATGCGGCGCGGCCTGCTGTTCTACATTGCCGGAGCGCTGATCGCGCTGGTCGCCGGCGTGATGACGGCGACGCCACTTGCGGCTTACGGCGTGCTGCTCGGCGGCCGCCTGCTCATCGGCCTCGGCGAAAGCCTCGTGACCGTCAGCGTCGTGTCCTGGGGCGTCGGCATGGTCGGGCCCGCCCGTTCCTCGCGCGTCCTGGCGTTGATGGGCGCGGCGATGTACGGCGCGCTTGCGGTCGGCGGACCGATCGGCGTTATCCTGCTCGACCGGCTCGGCTTCGCCGCGGCCATGGCGATCAGCGCCGTGCTGCCCGCCCTCGGTCTGCTGATCACCTGGCGCATGCCCGCCGTGCCGGCGCATCCCGATGCCGAGCGGCCGTCCTTCTTCAGCGTCATTGGCCGCATCTGGTGGCACGGCGCGATCGTCGGCCTGCAGGGCATCGGCTTTGCCGCCATCGGCGCCTTCTTCGTGTTGTACTTCCGCGACCAGCACTGGGCCTATGCCGGGCTCGGCCTCACAGCTTTCGGCGGTGGCTTCGTGCTCGTGCGCATTCTGTTCGGCCATCTGCCCGATCGGTTCGGCGGCGTGCCGGTGGCGATCGTCTCGCTCGGCGTCGAAATCTTCGGCCAGATCCTGATCTGGACCGCGCCGCATCCGGGCTTCGCACTCGCCGGCGCGTTCCTGACCGGGCTCGGTTGTTCCATGGTGTTCCCGGCCATGGGCCGCGAGGTCATGCGGCTGGTGGAACCCCATCTGCGCGGCACCGCCCTCGGCGGCTTCGCCGCTTTCCAGGACATCGCCTATGGCCTCACGGGCCCCATTGCCGGTCTCGTCGCCGACCGTTCCGGCTATGGCAGCGTGTACCTGATCGGCGCAATCGGGGCCGTGCTGGGCTTCCTGATGGCCGTTTCCCTTCACCGGGCCGGTAAAGCGCGGGTGGGCGGTGGGCCTGGCCCCAACTAGGTAATTTCACCGAATGGCCGATCGGCGGGGCATCGTCATATTCGCGGTATGACTTGCCATGACCACACCCCCTCCGACGCGTCCACGCAGTGCTGCTGCGGCGCCGAGATGACGCTGGTGCGGATCGATCCGAAGGTGAGCAGCTTTCCGGAGCTGCGCACCTTCCGTTGCGACGTGTGCCGGGACGTCAGAACGGTCGAGGTGAGCCCCTATGCCGGCGGGTCGTAGCCCGGCGCCTTGAAGATGGTATCGAGCTTGGCGGCGATGTCGGGCCGGTAGACCTGCGAACCCCAGTCCTCAGGATTGACGTCCTCGATCCCGACCGAAATCGACTTCTCGCTGGAGCCCAGGGTCTCCATCATGGCCTTCGTCAGGGCCTCCGCGAGGCGCACCTTGTCGGCGTCGGAGCGCCCGGCGTACATTTTAACCGCGATATGGGGCATGGTTCTTGTCCTCGTTCCGTGGCAAACTATATCCGGGATAACCCCTTTAGTCGCAAGGCATTAACTACGCCACCTGTGGTAGTCGCCGACATTCTGTTATGTCGTCCGGGCCACTGGATTGCCGCAGTTTTATGACTATATAGAGTGCTCAAATCCGCGCCGGTTTGCCCGCTTGGGCTCGGCTGATCTGGAGACATCATGAAGACCATCGATTTTTCCGCGCCGGCGGAGTTGTTTCCGTCGCGCAATCGCAAGGTCGCAAGCAAGGTTCGCTACCGCCGCTTCGACAAGGCGTCGGAAGCCATCCGCTTCGCGGTCGAGGAATTGCCGGAAGCGCAGTTGCTCGGCGCCTATATCGAGATCAACGAGGCTCGTCTGAGCCACCAGGACATCAAGGCTCTGTACGAGAGCGAAGCCTATCCGCTCAAGCGCGCGGCGAACGCCTGATCGCGCCAACGCCCTGCCTGAGATTCACGAAATCGCCCGGCCTTCGTGCCGGGCTTTTTCATGGCCGCGGCCTTCCGGACTTTTGTCCGCCTGCCGGAATAAACAATCGCCAGAACGCCCCGATCGCGCCGCACGGCCGCCAGAAAAGCCCGCCGATCACGACCTTTCACCGTTCCGTGAAAGACGGCGCGGAACCGCTCGGCAGTCCCTACGTTAATGGAACACGGAGTTTGAACCTTTTCGCCGGGCCGGGCCACTCACAGACAGGCAGAGCACGTGGAGGGCATTGAGATGAACTGGTCGATGTACACCGCCGATCGCACCACCCACCTCAAGATCGTTGTGGTTGGCCTTTTTGCCGCGCTGGTCATCGCTGTGGTCGGCATTTCGGCGACGCAACTAAATCTCGGCGCGGACGTTATGACTGCGAAGGGCCCGCAAGTTTACAAGGCCGGCCAGCCGGTGGTGATGACCGTGCGCGAAGGCACGCTGATCCGCTGATCTGAACAGAGTTTATGACTGGACGACGACGACTGACGTGACGACTGAGACTACTGACTGAACCTCCCCCAAGACTGAACGCGCCGCTTCGCCGGCGCGTTTTTTTTGCGCGCTCAACCCGGTTCCAACGCGTCGAATGATCGCGCCGGACCCCGACATCCGGCCTTGAAACGCCGGGCAAATGCCGCAGGGTGGGATGAGAAGCGAATCACCCGGGACTACCTATGCTGCGCCGCCTCGTTACCGCCGCCCTTCTCTCCCCGTTCGTCGTCATGCTGCCGGCCTGCACCGGGGGCCTGCCGACAGGTACCGGCGTCGCCGTGGCCAGCGACTACGAGGCGAAGCTGGCAGCCTGGGAAGCGGCGTACCGCCCCTACGACGCGGCCGCATCGGCCTATTGGGATGCCATCAGCGACAAGCGGCGCATCCGCAACGCCAAGCGACGCGCCAACGAGACGATCCTGCTCGACGATTATGTGCTGGAGCAGCCGCCGGTCTATTCCGGGCCGCCGCGCCCGGTCGATCCCAATGCGCCGCCGGGCCCCCGCCCCGGCGAGGCGCCGCCAATCCCGGTGATCGCCGACTTCCTGCGGCACGCCAAAACGCAATTCGGTTTCGTGCCCGACCAGCCGGCGAACGATCTCGAGTTCAAGCGCGCTTATGCCCGCTACGCCCTCGCCGCAGGCCTGACGCGCGAACAGATCGTCGGCGTCTATGCCTTCGAGACCGGCGGCAACGGCACCTATGACACGCAGGCCGGCGTCTCGCCCAAGCGCGCGACGGCGATCTCGCCGGCGGTCGGCTACAACCAGATGCTGTCGACCAATTCGGTGTCGATGCTGGCCGAGCATTCCGACGTCGTGCTGGCCGCACTACGCCGCAAGGAGAAGACGCTGCAGGGCGAGGCCAAGCGCGCGATGATCCGCAAGATCGAGGCGGTCAAGCGCATGATCGCGTTTTCCAAGTCGGTGCCCGGCCGGTGGAGCGAATATGACAAGCTTGCCAAGACGACGCCGGGCGGCATGGGCATCCACGCCATCGTGCTCGACATCGACATCGGCCCGGTGGTGCAAACCCAGAAGCTTCTCAACTCCGTGCAATTCGCGCGCATGAAGGGCTATCGCACGCCGCTTTCGGCGCCCGAACTCGAGCTGATGAACCTCACCGGCGATTCCACCGGGCTCGACATGATCACCATGCCGCCCGACGTTCGCGCCCAGGTGCCGACGTCGAATTTCTTCCAGCGCAACGGCTACGAGCGCAACCCGGTGGCGCGGCGCACCGGCGTGGTCGGCAATCTCATCGCCGATATCGACAACAAGATGCAGCGCGGCGCGCAGGCGGCCGGCTCCAAGGAACTGGCCGCGGCGGCGAACTGACCGCCGCGAACCGAGCCGTCAATACCCCAGCGTCCTCGGCAGCCAGAGCGACAGCTCCGGGATGTAGGTGACGAGCAGCAGCACGATCACCATCGGGATGTAGAAGATCAGGATGCTGCGGGCCACCGCCTCCATCGATACCTTACCGATGGCGCAGCCCACCACCATTGTCGGCCCGACCGGCGGCGTCAAAAGACCGATGCCGAGGTTGAGGATGATGATGATGCCGAAATGCACCGGGTCGATGCCGAAGGTGCCCAGCACCGGCAGGAAGATCGGCGTGCAGATCAGCAGCATCGGCGCCAGATCCATGAAGGTGCCGAGCAGCAGCAGCAGGATGTTGATCCACAGCAGGAACATATATTTGTCGCTGGAGATATGAACGAAGAATTCGGTCGCGATGGCGGGGATGCGCAGGATCGCCATCATGTAGCCGAACGAGATCGAGAACCCGATCATGATCATCACCATGCCGACAGTGCGCGTCACGCGCCCGAGCAGCATCGGCAGGTCCGACCAGGTGATGTCGCGGTAGATGAACATGGTGACGAAGAAGGCCCACACGCAGGCCACCGCACCGGACTCCGTCGGCGTGAACACGCCCGAAGTGATGCCGCCGAGAATGATGCCGACGGTGGTCAGGCCCCAGATCGAGTCGAGCGCGATCTTGCCGGCCTGGCGCAGCGGAATCGCCTCGCCCTTGGGGAAGTTGTCGCGCTTGGCGACATAGAGCACGAGGATGACCAGCGACGCGCCAAGCATCAGCGCGGGAATGATGCCGGCCATGAACATGGCGCCGACCGACACCGTACCGCCGGCCGCAATCGAATAGATCACCATGTTGTGCGATGGCGGCACGAGAAGCGGCTGCAGCGAGCCGGAGATGGTGACGTTGACTGCGAACAGGCGCGGATAGCCGGCCTTGATCATCTGCGGGATCATCACCGAGCCGACCGCCGCGGTATCGGCCACCGACGAACCCGACAGACAGCCAAACATGGTCGAGGCGACGATGTTCACGAGCGCGAGGCCGCCGCGAATGGCGCCGACGAACACCTTGGCGAGGTTGACGAGACGCGTCGCCATGCCGCCGACCGCCATGATGGCGCCGGCCAGCACGAAGAACGGAATGGCGAGCAGCGAGAAGCCGCTCATGCCGCCCGCCACCTTCAGCATCACCGCCTCGAGCGGAATGTCGGTGTAGAGCGCCGCGGCGATCGAGGCGATGCCCAGCGCATAGGCGACCGGCATGCCGAGCAGACAGACGACCGTGAAGCCGCCAATGAGAATGAGGATATCCATGTCAGCCGCCCCTTACTCGGTCGTCAGCGTGCTGACCGTCTCGGCGTCAGCTTCCTGGAAGAACTCGCCCTTCATCATGCGCTCGATGATGAACAACACGGTCAGGCCGCCGCCGAGCGGCACCGGCAGATAGCTGACGCCGACCGAGAGGATCGGGAATTCCGGGATGATCTGGTTGTAAGTCGTGGCGACCAGCCGCAGGCCCCACCACAGCATGAAGACGCTGGTCAGCATCATCAGCGATTCGAGCAACCAGCCGAGATACGTCTTGTACGGCTCGTTGAGGAAAGCCGGCAGCACGCCGACGCCGATATGCAGATACTCGCGATAGCAGACGACCGCCGCGACGAACGACATCACGATCATCAGCAGCGTCGCCAGCGGCTCGGGCCACGACGCTGCGCTGTTGAGTACGTAGCGGGTGAATACGCCGTAGGGGATGATCAGTGTGATGATGAGCAGGCAGCCGCCTGCCACGATGAGACAGCCACGATGGACCGCGTCCATCAGGCGGAAATACTGCGCCCTCATTCGCCCCCCGACGTATTTGTGTGACGGCGCGCCGCTTCACAGGCGCACAGCCGTACTTGTCAGGTCATATGATGAATAGGCGACGTCTACCGTCAAGCTGACGGCGGGACGCTTCGTTCGATTTTACCGCGATGTTACAGGTGGCCGGCGGCGCGGCTTGGCAACACACCGAACGAAAAAGGCCGGGGCGAACCCCGGCCTCTCGATGTGCGAGCCGACGCGCGCGTTCGCTAATCCAGCAGCGCGCGCGGTAGCCAGGTCGAGATCGCCGGGATGTAGGTCACCAGCATCAGCGTGATGAACATGGCGATGTAGAACGGCCAGATCTTCCGCGTCACCTGCTCGATGGATAACTTGGCCACCGCGCAGCCGACGAATAACACCGATCCCACCGGCGGCGTCACCAGGCCGATGCCGAGATTGACCAGCATGATGATGCCGAAATGCACCGGATCGACGCCGAAACTGGTGACGACCGGCAACAGGATCGGCGTGCAGATCAGGATCAGCGGCGCCATGTCCATCAACGTGCCGAGACACAGCAGCAGGATGTTGATCAGGAACAGGATGACGTATTTGTTGTCGGAGATGGTGAGGAAGAACGTCGTCACCTTCGCCGGCAACTGCGCCAGCGCCATGATGTAGCCGAAGCTCGAGGCGAAGGCGATCAGCATCATGACGAGGCCGACCGTCTTCATCGTGCGGTGCACCAGCAAATGCAGGTCCCGCCAGCGGTAGTCGCGGTAGATGAACATGGTCACGAAGAATGCCCAGACGCAGGCCACCGCCGCCGCCTCGGTGGCGGTGAAGATACCGCCGAGAATGCCGCCGGTGATGATGATCATGGTGACGAGGCCCCACATCGCCTCGACCGCGTACTTCACGGCCTGGCGGAACGGCACCACCTCGCCTTTGGGGTAGTCGTTCTTGTAGGCCATGATCAGCACGAGGGTCGCGAGCGACAGGCCGAGCAGCAGACCGGGGAAGAAGCCGGCGACCAGCAGGTGGCCGATCGACACCGAACCGCCGACCGCGAGCGAATAGATCACCGCGTTGTGACTCGGCGGAATGAGGATCGCCTGCACCGAGCCACAGATCGTCACGTTGGTGGCGAAGACGCGCGAATAGCCGGCCTTCTCCATCTGCGGAATCATCACCGAGCCGATCGACGAGGTGTCGGCGACCGACGAGCCGGAGATGCAGCCGAACAGGCTGGAGGCGCAGATATTGACCAGCGCCAGGCCGCCGCGGATGAAGCCGACGAAAACGCTGGCAAAGGCGATCAGGCGCCGCGCCATGCCGCCTTCCGCCATGATGGCGCCGGCCAGCACGAAGAACGGAATGGCCAGCAGCGAGAACTTACTGATGCCGTCCGAGATTTTCAGCATCACCGCTTCGAGCGGGATGTCGATCCAGAACGCGCCGACGATGGCGGCGGCGCCGAGCGCATAGGCGACCGGCACACCTATGGCGATGAGAACGAAAAGGCTGCCGAGCAGAACAAGGGCTTCCACGGTGCTCTCCTAAAGCTCAGTCGGCGCTGACGGGTTCGCGATGAACGAGCGAGTCCTCGCCCGGCGGCCCGATCCAGACCTGTTCGATGATGAAGAGCAGGGTGATGAAGCCGCCGATCGGAATCGGCAGATAGGTGACGCCGACCGAGAGGAAGGGAAACTCGCCGATGGTGTTGCCCCAGGTCACATCCACGAGCTTGAGGCCCCAGATGACGGCGAACAGGCTGATGGCTGCCATGACGGCATCGCGGGCATAGCGCGCGATCTTCGCCTGCGGCGTCGGCAACGCGTCGACCACCATCGTCACCGCGATGTGGACGCTGGCGCGATAGCATGCCGCGCCGGCGATGAAGGTGAAGAGCACGACCAGCAGAACCGCCAGCGGCTCGGGCCAGGACGAAGCACTGTTCAAAACGTAGCGCGTGAACACCCCGTAAGGGATGATCAGAGTCACGATGACGAGGCAGGAGCCTGCAACGATCGCACAAAGAAGATACAGGGCTTCCATTGCCCTGGCATATGCAGCCTTCATGGCTTCCCGTCCCCGAACTGTCTATCCCGGATGCAAGACCGGCGCGGGCTTGACACCCGCGCCGGCTTTCGCAATCGCATCAGATCACTTGGTGTCCTGGATCTGCTTGACGAGGTCGGCGTACTTGGCGCCGTACTTGTCCCAGACCGGCTTCACCGCGTCCTGGAAGGGCTTCTTGTCGGTGATGGTGATGACGTTCACGCCCGCGGCCTTGATCTTGTCCATCGCGGCCTTGGTGCGCTCGTCCCACAGCTTGCGCTGCTCGAGCTGGGTTTCCTTGCCGAACTTCATGATCAGCGCCTGATCTTCCTTCGACATGCCGTCGAAAGCCCGCTTCGAGAACACCAGGATTTCCGGAATGATGAGGTGTTCGGTCAGCGAATAGTGCTTGGCGACCGGAACGTGGCCGAACGAGTCGTAGCTCGGCGGGTTGTTTTCCGCGCCGTCGACCACGCCGGTCTGCAGCGCGTTCATCACCTGATCCATGCCCATGGCGACGCCGTTGGCGCCGAGCGCGTTGGCGGTGTCGACGAAGATCGGGTTGCCCATCATGCGGAACTTCAGACCCTTGAGGTCTTCGACCGTCTTGATGTCCTTCGATTTGTTGTAGAAGGAGCGCGCGCCGCTATCCATCCAGGCAAGCCCGATGAGGCCCGACTTCGGATTGTCGGTGATTTCCTTGAGCAGACGCTCGCCGATCGGTCCGTCGATCACGGCGCGCATGTGGGCGGTGTTGCGGAACACGAAAGGCAGGTTGAAGACGTTGAGGTTGTCGACGACGGAGCCGACCGGGCCGACGCTGACGCGGGCGATCTGCAGCGCGCCGATCTGCGCCTGCTCGATCATTTCCTTTTCGCCGCCGAGCTGCATCGACGGATACATCTGGATCGACAGACGGCCGTTGGTGGCCTGCTCGAGCTTCTTGCCCATCTGCACGACCGCTTCAACGGTCGGATAGCCGAGCGGGTGAACGTCGGCGGCCTTCAGCACCGTCTTCTGGGCGAGCGCGGGGCCAGCGAGCGTTACCGCGGCGGCGATCAAGCCCGCGGTCAGAATCGTCCTGCGATTTGTCACGATGAAAGTCCTCCCTATGAAATTCGTTCTTGCGCGAATAGCCTCCCGTGACCGCGCCGATTGATCGGCCACACCACCCGTGCTATTCATCAGGTCATATGATGACCGGAGCAGCCGGCCCTGGTCAAGATGGTGGACTGCCGGGTTGAATAAAAATCTTTCCCTTCTCAAGCCGATCGAGGCGCCCCGCGGCCTGACCGCCGAGATCGTGGCGCGGCTTACCGCGGACATCATGAGCGGCAAGCTGCTGCCGGGTTCGCGCCTGCCCACCGAACAGGAAATGATCGCCGCCACAGGCGTTTCGCGCACCGTGATCCGCGAGGCGGTTGCGGCTTTGCGCGCCGACAAGCTGGTGGTGAGCCGACAGGGCATCGGCACCTTCGTTGCCGAGAAGGTTCGCCGGCCCTTCCGTGTGGAATTCGACGAGCATTCCTCACTGCGCGACGTGCTCAACGTCATGGAATTGCGCACCGGCATCGAGGTCGAGGCTGCCGGGCTTGCGGCCGAGCGCGCCACCCCGGCCCAGATCCGGAAGATCACCGAGCGTTTCGAAACCATCCAGGCCGCCATCGACGCCGGCGACAATGCCGTCGATCAGGACTTCGCCTTCCACTGCGAGATTGCCGAGGCCACGAACAATCCGCAGTTCAAGGGCTTCCTCGAATATCTCGGCAGCGTCGTCATTCCGCGCCAGACCGTGTGGGGCCGCAGCGCGCCGCTGCTCCGCCGCAACAACCTCACTCTATTTCAACGCGAGCACGCCAAGATTCTGTCCGCGATCCGAACCCGCGATGTGCCGAAAGCGCGCGCCGCGATGCACGCGCATCTCGGCGCCAGCCGCGACCGGCATCAGAAGCTGGCGACGGAGTTGGGGATCAAGTAGTTCGCGGCTGCTGCCGCGGCAGATCGGTCAATCTCCGTCATGGCCGGGCTTGTCCCGGCCATCCACGTCTTCCTTCTCAAGAAAGAAAGGCGTGGATGCCCGGCACAAGGCCGGGCATGACGAAAGAAAAGTCAAACTGGGAAGAGACTAAACATGAAACTTCTCGTCACCGGAGCCGCCGGCGGTGTCGGCACACGCCTGCGCCAGATGCTGCCGGCCATTTATAACGACATCCGCTGGAGCGACCTGCGCAAGCCGGACGACCTCGCCGCCGGCGCCGAGTTCGTGACCGCCGATCTCGCAGACATGGCGCAGGTGGAGAAGATCGTGGCCGGTGTCGATGGCATCGTCCATCTCGGCGGCTTCTCGGTCGAAGGGCCGTGGGAGACGATCCTGCAAGCCAACATCATCGGCTGCTACAATCTGTTCGAGGCCGCCTACCGCGCGAACGTCAAGCGCGTGATCTTCGCCACCTCGAACCACGCCGTCGGCATGTACCCGCGCGATCAGAAGATCGGCGTCAATGTCACCGTCCGGCCGGACTCGCGCTACGGCGTCTCCAAGTGCTTCGGCGAGGCGCTCGGCGCCCTGTATGCCGACAAACACGGCCTGAGCGTCACCTGCTTGCGCATCGGCAATTTCGCCGACAAGCCGGCCGACAAGCGCCGCATGTCCATCTTCCTGCACCCGGAAGATCTGGTGCAGCTCATCCGCATCGGGCTGGAGCATCCCGAGATCAAGTACGAGATCTTCTACGGCGCCTCCGACAACGCCGCCGCGTGGTGGGACAATTCCAACGCCCACAAGTTCGGCTACCGGCCGAGGCACAAGGCCGAGGACTTCCGCGCCGAAGCCATGGCCGCGCAGGCCAAGCTCCCCGCCGACCCGGTTGGCGACTACTACCAGGGCGGTCCCTTCTGCAGCGCCGAATATGACGCCGACAAACGGCGGTAACTGACCCAAAAAGCTACGCTTTTGCCGGCGACCTCCGTCCCGATTTCGGCATGGGGCGGCGGCGCTCCCCTGTGCTACTGTTCCGGCCATGGATCACATTGCCGGGACTGCCGAATTGCTCGACCGTTTGCCTGAAAAACGGGGGTCGCTGACCCTCCCTGCCGACATGTTCGGCTATCGCCTGCTCGCCGACCCGCGCCTGAACAAGGGCACCGCCTTTACCGAGGACGAGCGCACCGCCTTCCTGCTGCACGGCCTGCTGCCGCCGACCGTCGTCAGCATCGACGACCAGGTCAATCGCCGGCTGCACGCCTTCCGGGAATTTCACACCGACCTCGAGCGCTACGCCTTTCTGCGCGACCTGCAGGACACCAACGAGACCCTGTACTACGCCCTGCTCGGCCGCCACGTCGAAGAGTTGCTGCCCATCGTCTACACGCCGACCGTCGGCGCCGGCTGCGCCTCGTTCAGCCGGCTATTCCGCAAGCCGCGCGGCGTGTTCCTCTCGATCCCGCACCGCTCGCGCATCCGCGAGATCCTCTCCAATCCGCAGTTCGACAAGACCGAGGTCATCGTCGTCACCGATGGCGAGCGCATTCTCGGCCTCGGCGATCAGGGCGCCGGCGGCATGGGCATCCCGATCGGCAAGCTTGCGCTGTACACCGCCTGCGGCGGCATCGGCCCCGCCACGGCGCTGCCGATCCTGCTCGACGTCGGCACCGACAACGAGGCCAACCTCGCCGATCCGCTCTATATCGGCTGGCGCCACAAGCGCGTGCGCGGCGAGGAATACGACTCCTTCGTCGCCGAGTTCATCGCCGCGGTGAAGGAGCGCTGGCCCCACGTCCTCCTGCAATGGGAAGACTTCGCCAAGGCTAACGCCACGCGCCTGCTCGACAAGTACCGCGACGAACTGTGCAGCTTCAACGACGACATCCAGGGCACCGCGGCGGTCGCGACCGGCGCGCTGCTTGCCGCCATCAATGTCACCGGCGAGCCGATGCAGAACCAGCGCATCGCGATTCTCGGCGGCGGCTCGGCCGGCTGCGGCATCGCCAAATTGCTGATGGAAGCGATGATCGACGCCGGCCTGTCGGCAGAGGACGCCGCCAGCCGCTTCTATCTCGTGGACAAGGACGGCCTGCTCATCGAGGGCATGAACGATCTGGCGCCGTTCCAGCGGCCCTTCGTGCAGAAGCGCGACGCCATCGCCAAATGGACGCTCGGCAATCCGAGCCGCATCTCGCTGCTCGACGTCATCTATAACGCCAAGCCGACGGCGCTGATCGGCGTCTCGGCGCAGACCGGCGCCTTCACCGAAAGCGTGGTGCGCGGCATGGCGCATATCAACAAGCGCCCGATCATCTTCCCGCTGTCGAATCCGGTGTCCTGCGCCGAAGCCACTCCGGCCGAGATCGAACTGTGGAGCGAAGGCAGGGCCGTCATCGGCGCCGGCTCGCCGTTCCCGCCGCTCAAGCGCAATGGCCAGCCTTTCGCGGTCGACCAGACCAACAACTCCTACATCTTCCCCGGCGTCGGCTTAGGGGCTATCGCGACGCGGGCCCGCCGTATCACCGACACCATGTTCATGGCCGCCGCCAAGGCGCTGGCGGAGATGTCGCCGGCGCGCAGGGACCCCGGCGCCAATCTGCTGCCGCGCGTCACGCAATTGCGCGACGTCGCGATCGCGGTCGCCGTCGCGGTTGGCAAGCAGGCTTATGCCGAGGGCCTGACCGAGGGCATCGCCAACGAAGCCGCTGTCGAGGAAGCCGTGCGCGTCAAGATGTGGACCCCGCGCTATCTGGCCTATCAGCGCTCGATGGCCGGCCCCTATGTCTGACACGGCGGACCGGCGATGACGCTCTGGGCGACGCTCGTTCAACTGTCGGTCCTGCACATTCTCATGGCCATGATCCCCGGCCCAAACACCGTGGTGGTGAGCTACGTCTCCGCGCGTGTGTCACGCCGCGCCGGCCTGCTCGCCGTCGGCGGTGTCGTGCTCGGCTCGGCGATCTGGGTGATCCTGTCGATGTTCGGCGTCGGCCTTTTGCTGCTCGAGGCCGGCATCGTCTACCGCGCGCTGCGCTGGCTCGGCGCCGCCTATCTGATCTATGTCGGCATCCGCATGTTGCGCGCCGGCCTGCGTCCCGCCGAATTGCAGCGCCCGCCGCAGGGCGCCCGCGCCCCGCTCATCGCCGGGCTGATCACCACGCTGTCGAACCCAAAGTCGGCGGTGTTCTGGACCAGCGTCTTCGTTGTCGTGGTGCCCGCCCACGCGCCGGCCTGGTTTTATGCCGCCGTGGTCGCGCTCATCGTATTCCAGTCCTTCGCCTGGTACGCCTTCGTCGCGCTGGTGCTGTCGACGGATATCGCCCGCCGCTACTATCACCGCTTCGCGCAATGGCTCGACCGCCTCGCCGGCGTCATCATGATCGGCTTCGGGCTGCGGCTCGCCTACGAGCTGCACAGCGAAATGACCGGACGCTGAGCCACCATGAACCGAAGCGGCTACGCGACCTGGACGATGGATACCATCCGCTTCGGCGACACCGACAAGCTCGGCCATGTCAACAATGCCGCGTTCTCGACTTTCCTCGAGACCGGCCGCGTCCATGTCCTGCTCGATCCGGCGCGGGCCCTGAATCCGCCCGGCACGACCTTCGTCATCGCCAGGCTGATCCTCGACTACAAGGCCGAGATGCACTGGCCGGGCCAAGCTCATATCGGCACGCGCTGCAAGAGCATCGGCCGCTCGTCGGTCGTGCTGGAGCAGGTCATCCTGCAGGGCGACACGGTCTGCGCGCTGGCGGAGACGGTGATGGTGCTGATGGACGAGACCACGCGCAAATCGACGCCCCTGCCCGACAGCGCCATCGCGCGGTTGAAAGAAATACAGGTGGCGGTCTGAGGCAACCACAAACTCCGTTCGTCCCCGCGTAAGCGGGGACCCAGTTCTTTCTTTAAACTCGTGCTAAGTGGCTCTGGACCCCCGCTTGCGCGGGGGCGAACGGAGGGTGTGGATGCGCTTTGATCAAAAACTGAGCCTGAGTGTACTCGCTGTCGTGGCCCTCGCCACCCCCGCCCTTGCCCAGGACATCCGCGGGCTCGAGGTCTGCACCGCCGAGAAGCAGATGGACCGGCGTACCTCCTGCCTGCAGGCCAATACCGAATTCCTGCACCAGGCGCTCGACCGCCATCAGCGCGAGGCCCGCCGGCAGCTCGCCGCGGCCGACGCCGAGATCGCCGCGCTGAAATCCCGCCTCGCCGGACTGGAAGAGGACCTGGCGCAGTTGAAGAAAGCCGCGGCGACGAATAAACCGGCGCCCGACAAGAAATAGAAACGGTCCGCGGACAGACCCCAGGCAAATTCCATGTCGATGATCGCTCTCTACGGCCGCGTGCTGGCGCTGCTCGGCTCGGAAGCTCGTCTTGGCTGGGCGCTGGCCTTCGGCAATCTGGCGTTGGTCGGCGCGCAGTTCGCCGAGCCCGTCCTGCTCGGCCGCATCATCGACACGTTGAGCAACGGCCAGGCCAGCGGCAAGGCGCCGTCATGGTCTGAACTGTCGGCGCTGCTCGGCGCGTGGACGGGCTTCGGCATTTTCACCATCATCGCCGGCACGCTCATCTCCTTGCATTCGGACCGCCTCGCCCATCGCCGCCGCCAGGTGGTGATGACGCGCTATTTCGAGCACGTCCTACAATTGCCGCTGTCCTATCACGGCAACACTCATTCCGGCCGCATCATGAAGGTGATGCTGGAAGGCACCGACGATTTGTGGGGCCTGTGGCTCGGCTTCTTCCGCGAGCACTTCGCCTCGATGATCGGTCTCATCGTGCTGCTGCCGCTGTCGCTCTACATCAACTGGAAGCTCGCCAGCGTCCTGATCGCGCTCTGCGTCGTCTTCGCCGTCCTGACCGCGATCATCGTGCGCAAGACCGGCTCGATGCAGGAGGAGGTCGAGGAGCATTACTCGGCGCTGGCCGAGCGCACCTCCGACACGCTCGGCAATATCGCGCTGGTGCAGAGCTTCTCGCGCCTCGAACAGGAAGTCACCGAGCTCAAGCAGATCGTCGATCGCCTGCTGGCGGCGCAGATGCCGGTGCTGTCATGGTGGGCGCTGGCCAATGTGCTGACGCGCACCGCGACCACGCTCGCCGTGCTCGCCATCATCGTCATCGGCACCTTCCTCAACATCAACGGCCAGGCCTCGATCGGCGAGATGGTCACCTTCATGAGCTTCGCCGGGCTGATCATCGCGCGCATGGAGCACACCGTCTCCTTCGTCGACGATCTCGTGAGCCACGTGCCGCAACTGCGCGAGTTCTTCAATGTGTGGGACACCATCCCGGACATCCGCGACAGACCGGACGCCATCGATCCCGGCCGCCTCACCGGCAACATCGCCTTCCGGGACGTGACCTTCTCCTATGACGGCAACCGTCTCGCCGCCGATCATCTGAATTTCACCGTGAAGCCGGGCGAGACCATCGCGCTGGTCGGCGCGACCGGCGCCGGCAAATCGACCGCGATCGCGCTGCTGCACCGCGCCTTCGATCCGCAATCCGGTTCGATCGAAGCCGACGGCCACGACATTCGCGATATCAAGCTCGCCGCGCTCCGCCGCAACATCGGCGTGGTGTTTCAGGAAGCGCTGCTGTTCAACCGTTCCATCGGCGAGAACCTGCGCGTCGGCAAGCCGGACGCCACCGAAGACGAATTGCGCGAGGCGGCAAGACGCGCCCAGGCGCTGGAGTTCATCGAGCGCAAGTTCAACGGCTTCAACGAACTGGTCGGCGAGCGCGGCCGTTCATTGTCCGGCGGCGAGCGCCAGCGGCTGTCGATCGCCCGCGCGCTCCTGAAGAACCCGCCGATCCTCATTCTCGACGAAGCCACCAGCGCGCTCGATGCTGACACCGAACAGAAGGTGATGGCCGCGCTCGACGAGGTGATGAAGGACCGCACCACCTTCGTCATCGCGCACCGGCTCTCCACCGTGCGCAATGCCGACCGCATTCTCGTGTTCGATCAGGGCAGGATCGTCGAGAGCGGCTCGTTCGACGAACTGGTGGCGCAAGGCGGCCGTTTCGCCGGGCTCGCCAAGGCGCAGTTCATGGTGGTTTCCTCCCCTCCCCCCGCGAGCGAAGCGAGTGGTGGGGAGGGGCCGGGGGTGGGGGGAATTTGATTCCCCAGAATGTCTAAAGCCCGCCACCCCGGTTCACATCGCTGCGCGATATGAACCGACCCTCCCCACCGCCATAGCGCGTCGAAGACGCGCGTTAACGCGCTTATGGCGGGGGGAGGGTCAAGAATCACCACCTGTAATTCAAACCCGCGCGCAGGATGTCTTCGGTGATCGGCACATTGAGCGTGTTGGTGCCGGAAGCCGCGCCCATGAAGGTCGCGGTGCCGAGATCGAGATGCAGATACTCGGCCTTGGCGGTCCAGTTCCTGGTGAGGCCGACCTCAAGGCCGCCGCCCGCGGTCCAGCCCGCCTTGGTGTCGCGCTGCGAACCGTTGGCCTGCACCGCCTTGACGTCGCCATAGGCAAGACCGCCGGTCACGTAAGGCAGGAAGTTGCCGAAGGCGTAGCCGATGCGGGCGCGCGTCGTGCCAAACCAGCTCTGCTCGGTGCGGCATTCGCCGCCGCCATTGAGCGCGCAGACGCCGCCATTGGCGGTGCTGCCGGACAGCTTGGCCCAGTTGATGTCGCTCTCGAGGCCGAGCACCGTGCGGCCGACCTGCCAGTTGTAGCCGACCTGGCCGCCGATCAATCCGCCATTGGTGGTGAAACGATCGGAGCCGCCGCCGGCGAACGGATCGCTCCAGCTTGAGCGGCCGAATGCGTAACCGCCATTGAGGCCCATATACAATCCGCTCCAGTCATAGACCGGCGATGGCGCCTGATAGATCGGCGCGCCTTGCGGCCGCACCGGCGCAACCGCATCGGCCGCGAAAGCCGGCGCGGCGAACGCGGTCATGGCAACACCCAGCAACAGAACAACCGAACGCTTCATCAGCCAATCCACTCCAGCTCTACGAACGTCACCTGGCTCATGACAGCAGGCGTGCCAGCACGCCTTTGCCTTGGGTAGTTAAAGTTTGGACAGGTGGACTCTGCCCTGCAAAAACGGCCCGTGCATGGCTCGCCCAAGGCCCGCTCATGACCCAACGCGGGCAACAACGCGTTTTCGAGCGAAGTGGTTGCCGGTTCGCGTGAAGAAAACGCGGCAAAACTAAAATGTCGGCCAAGTTCCTGCCCGAGAGTTGCCGCAATTGCCGTCAGCGACGGCGGGCGCGGCGCGGCGCGAGGAACAATCCGGCCGCAGCCTCGCCGGCGGCTTGTGCGTAAGCACCATCGCGATGCACCAGCATCGATGAGAACGCGCCGTCGAACAGGACCATGACCTGGCGCGCGCGGGCTGCGGCATCGTCGAAACCGGCCGCGGCAATGCGCGCCGCGAAGGCCCGTTCGACAGCCTTCTTGTGGGAAGCGGCGGCTTTCAGTGCCGGATGCCCCGGCGTTGCCACCAGTTCGGCGGCCATGCGCAGGAAGCCGCAGCCACGCCAGCCGGGCTTGCGCGCCAACCGCGCGAGATGTCCGAAAACGGCCGCGAACTTGTCGGCCAGCGAGCCGTCAACCTCATCCATCCAGCCGAGAACAATCGCGACGGTCGGGCTGTCGCGCGATTCGACATAGGCCGCGATCAGATCGTCTTTGCTGCGGAAGTGATAATAAAGCGTGCGCTTGGTCACGCCGGCCGCCGCCGCGACGTCATCGACGCTGACGCTGCGGATGCCGCCCCGATAGAACAGCTTGCCGGCGGCGGCGATGATGCCGTTGCGGGTGACCGAGGCATCGCGGGGCATAGGCGTATCTCCGTAAGCTAGCCGTCAGCAAGAGAGCCGGCTCACAAAGTATACCGACTAGTCAGTATTACGAAAGTCTCCGTCCGGCCTAGCGTGACACACCCCGCGGTGAGAACCGCCCGCACGCAACAGGCTGCTCCATGTCCGATCCCGTTCTTTGCCAGCTCGACCGCTCCATCGCCCTCCTTACCCTCAACCGGCCGGACAAGCTCAACGCGCTCAATTACGCCTTGATCGACCGGATGCACGAGCACCTCGATGCCATCGAGCGCAACGACGCGGTCCGTGTGGCCATCCTGACAGGCGCCGGCGCCAAGGCTTTCTCCGCCGGCGCCGATATCGCCGGCTTCGCACCCACCGTCCGCGATAGCGCCGCGACGGCCTTGCGCGATTTCGTCGCTCGCGGTCAGCGCCTCACCGGACGCATCGAGACTTTTCCCAAGCCGATTATCGCCGCCGTCAACGGCCTTGCGTATGGCGGCGGATCGGAGATCGTGGAGGCCTGTCCGCTGGCACTGGCGGGCGCAAACGCCACGTTCTGCAAATCCGAAATCAATCTTGGCTTTGCTCCGCCCTTTGGCGGCTCGCAGCGGCTGCCGCGACTCATCGGCCGCAAGCGTGCGCTGCGCATGATCCTCACCGGCGAAGCGATCGATGCCGCGAGCGCCTGCGCTTACGGGCTTGTGAACGGCGTGGTGCCGCAAGCGCGCGTTCTCGACGAGGCCTATGCGCTTGCCCGCATCATCGCCGAGAAGTCGCCATTGGCCGTGGCGTCGTGTCTGCGCAGCGTCACACGGGGCATCAACGTATCGATCGACGAAGGCCTAGCGATCGAAGCGGCGGAGTTCGCGCGCATGCTCCCGACCAGGGATTTCTCGGAAGGCATCTCAGCCTGGCTCGACGGCCGTCGGCCGCAGTTCTCCGGGGCCTGAAGGAAAATCCTTGCCATGCTGAAGATCATATTCTGCCTGCGCCGTTTGCCGTCGCTCTCGGTCGGCGAGTTCCAGCGACACTGGCACGACGTCCACGCGCCGCTGGTGTGCAAACATCGCCGGATTTTGCGGATCGTGCGTTACGTCCAGGTCCATGCCGGCTTCGATGCGCTGACCGACAAGCTGCGCGCCTTTCGCGGTTCGCCGGAGCCTTACGACGGCGTTGCCGAGATCTGGTACGAAAGTCGCGACGCGCTGGAGAGCCTCGGCAGCGATGCGCGGGCGCGCGCCGCCAGTCGCGAATTGCGCGACGACGAGGCGCGGTTCGTCGATCTCGCGCACTCGCCGATCTGGCATGGCGAAGAGCGTATCATCATCCCGGGCTGAGCCCCCCGCGCCTTTGCCAGCGCACGCCCAAACAAAAACGGCGCCCCCGCGGGCGCCGTCTTAAAATTCGGATATGAACCCTCGCCTTAGGCGTGCGCGCCGCCGGCGGTGAAGCGCATCGAGGCGATGCGGTCCAGTTCCTGCTGCTCGCGGATGTTCTGCTCGGCGCGATCGCGTTCCTTGTCGCGCTCGTCCAGCATCTCGACCTTCTTGAGTTCCTCGAAGGCCTCGCCGAGCGCCGCCTTGGCGTCGTCGAGCTGGCCGCGCAGTTCGTCGGCCGAGCGCTTGAGGTTCTCGCGGCGAACCATGGCCGCCTTGGCGTAGGTCGGATAGGCGAAGTGCCCGGGATCGTGGATGCCGGCGCGGTCCTGCTCGACCTTGATCTCGCGCTCGAGCTCGGTGGCGATGCGGTCGAATTCGGCCATCATCGCCTCGATCTGGGCGACCTTGCGCCGCTTCTCGTCGACCTGAAATTTCTTCAGGCGAATGAGGGTTTCACGTGACTTCATCGACTAAATACTCCCCCGAAGCCCCGAATACCGGGCCCGACGCGGCCATACACGCCGCTGTCCAGGCACGCCCCGGACCGTTCAGCAGGACGACTCTGGGCCAATATCGTTAGTTTTCGGTTTCCAGAATCGCTCATGTACATCGTTATTTCCCCCTGCCCCGGGCCCTAGCCGCGGCCGACGATCGCTTCCAGCATCTTGTAGCCGTCGATCAGGCTGGTGGATTCGTCCTTGCGCTGGGACAGGAAGGCCTCCAGCGGCTTGTTGAGCGCGATGGCCTCGTCCACCTCCGGCGAAGTTCCCGGCCGGTAGGCGCCCAGCCGGATCAGTTCCTCCATGTCGGCATAGGTCGCCATAATCTCGCGGGCGCGCTTGATCACGGCGAGGTAATTGGGGTCGGCGGCGCGCGGCATGGTGCGCGACACCGAACGCAGCACATTGATGGCCGGATAGCGCCCCCGCTCGGCAATGGAGCGCTGCATGACGATGTGGCCGTCGAGAATGCCGCGCACCGCGTCGGCCACCGGCTCATTGTGGTCGTCGCCGTCCACCAGCACCGTGAAGATGCCGGAGATGGTGCCCTGGCCCTCGGCGCCCGGGCCGGCCCGCTCCAGCAGGCGCGGCAGTTCGGTGAAAACGGTCGGCGTATAGCCCTTGGCGGTCGGCGGCTCGCCGGCGGACAAACCTATCTCCCGTTGCGCCATGGCAAAGCGCGTCACCGAGTCCATCATGGCGAGGACGTCCTTGCCCTCGTCGCGGAAATATTCGGCGATCGACATGGTGAGGTAAGCCGCCTGGCGGCGCATCAGCGCCGGCTCGTCGGATGTAGACACCACCACCACCGCGCGGCGCATGCCCTCCTCGCCGAGGTCCTCCTGGAGAAACTCCTGCACCTCGCGGCCGCGTTCGCCGATCAAGCCAATGACCGACACGTCGGCCGACACGTTCTTGGCCAGCATCGACATCAGCACCGACTTGCCGACGCCGGAGCCGGCGAAAATGCCCATGCGCTGGCCGCGGCAGACGGTGAGAAAGGTATTGAGCACCCGCACGCCGAGATCGAGCGGCGCGCCGACCCGCATGCGGGAATGCGCGGCCGGCGGCGCGTTGCGGAATGGATAGGGCGACGCGCCGTACTTCAGCGGGCCCTTGCCGTCGATCGGCTCGCCCAGCGCGTTGACGACCCGGCCGAGCCAGGCTTCCGACGGCCGCACGCTCATCGCGGCGGATGACACCAGCGCCCGGCAGCCGCGGCGCACGCCTTCCAGCGGCGCAAAAGGCATGGCCAGCGCCAGCTTGCCGGAGAAACCGACCACCTCGCAGGGCACCGGGCCATTGCCGCCCTCGATGGTGAGCTTCGAGCCGACCGACATGGCGTAAAGCGGGCCGGCGACCTCGACCATCAGGCCGCGCACGCCGACGACGCGGCCGTAGATCTCGACGCCGTCGATGTCGGTGAGCTGTTCGGCGAGCGCTTTCATATCAATTCCCCTCCCCCCGCGAGCGAAGCGAGTGGTGGGGAGGGGTTAGGGGTGGGGGGAGCACAGCCCCGCAGTATCCCGTAAGCCCCCCACCCCGGTTCACATCGCTATGGCGATGTAAACCGACCCTCCCCACCGCTGCGCGGGGGGAGGGAAAAGAAGAGAAGGCCGCCTCTTCACCTTTTGGGCGCCGGGAACCCGCCGCACGGTCCTGTGAAAAACGCCGTAAACCTGCCCTTAGGCTTACCGGCAGACCCCGGTCATTAACGTCGTGTTTACCCGCGTCGTTAATCATTGGGTCATCGTCCGGAAGATGGAACCGGGGCCGATCGGCGATTCGCCGCCCTGTCCCGCCACCTGAAGGGCTGATCGTGTACGCCGCCCGGCAGAAAGCTTAAAGGCGGTCAAACCGGAGCACGGAAGCTAGTCGTGGCTAAAAAACCACTCGGCGGCAAGAGTTTAGGGCGATTCGGCGCTTGTGCGCCAGCAAACGCTTGCCCGCCGGAATCAGGTTTTGTTAACCATGTCGGCATAGTGTCGAATCGGTTTGTCCCACCGCGTTTTTTTCAAGAACTCGCCGCCCGTGCGGCGCTGACCCAGAGCCCGGCTGCGGCGAGATAGGGGACTACAATGCGCGTTCTACTCATCGAAGATGACAGCGCGACGGCTCAATCGATCGAGCTGATGCTGAAATCCGAGAGCTTCAACGTCTACACCACCGACCTCGGCGAGGAGGGTGTCGACCTTGGCAAGCTCTACGATTACGACATTATCCTTCTGGACCTGAACCTCCCCGACATGTCGGGTTTCGAGGTTCTGCGCTCCCTGCGGGTCTCCAAGGTCAAGACGCCGATCCTGATCCTGTCCGGCCTCGCCGGCATCGAGGACAAGGTGAAGGGTCTCGGCTTCGGCGCCGACGACTACATGACCAAGCCGTTCCACAAGGACGAGCTGATCGCCCGCATCCACGCGATCGTCCGCCGCTCCAAGGGCCACGCCCAGTCGGTCATCAACACCGGCGATCTGGTGGTCAATCTCGACACCAAGACCGTCGAGGTTACCGGCCAGCGCGTGCATCTGACGGGCAAGGAATACCAGATGCTCGAGCTGCTCTCGCTGCGCAAGGGCACCACGCTGACCAAGGAGATGTTCCTCAACCATCTCTACGGCGGCATGGACGAGCCGGAACTCAAGATCATCGACGTCTTCATCTGCAAGCTGCGCAAGAAGCTGGCCAACGCGTCGGACGGCAAGAACTACATCGAGACCGTCTGGGGCCGCGGCTATGTGCTGCGCGAACCGAGCGAGGCGGACGAGCGGATCCCCGCTTAATCCCCTCCCCTCTTACGGGCGACATAAAAAACCCCGCCAGCGATGGCGGGGTTTTTGTTGTTTGCCGGTCGTCCCCGCGAAGGCGGGGACCCAGCTCTTCGCATGCATCACTATAAAGCGCTGGATCGTCCGCCTTCGCGGACGATGACGGCTGTGAGCAGCCCCTGTAGCCCGGGAGGACCTACGCCCTCCGCAGCAGCAGCCGCGGCATGCGGTTCTTGAGCCGCAAGGCCGGCGCCTCGACATAGCGCCAGGACGCCACCGCCAGCGGCAGGGTGATGAGCAGCGTCAGCGCCAGCAGCAGCGGCATGCCGATGCCCGGGATCTCGACCAGCAGCGCCTGCGCCACCGGCCAGTGATAGATATAGACGCCGTAGGAGATATCGTGGCGCTGCGTCGCCTTCGTCAGCGCGCCGTAGGTGCGCGTGCCGGCCAGCATCACGCCATGCGCCACCAGCACGACATAAGCCGCGTGCTCCAGCGCGGTGCCGCGCGTCACGACCACCAGCAGCACCGAGCCCAGAAACCACGCCAGCGCCAGCGAGACCCGCTCGCGATAGTGAAACGCCATCATGCCGAGGGTGAAGCAGAAGCCGTAGCGGCCGAGCTGATAGAGATGCGAGGTGTCGCCGACGTTCTCCAGCGCCGCCTGCGCGGTGAACAGCACCAGCGCGAAGGCGAGCGCGCCCCACAAGGTGCCGGTGCGCCGCGTCCAGCCCGCCGCCGAGAACGCCGCCAGCACGCCATAAGCGAGGATCTCGTATTTGATGGTCCACAAAGGCGTGTTCACCGCCTCGGCATAAGGCAGGCCCTGGAACACATGATGCGGCGGCGCCGCCTTGGCGAACTCGACCAGAATGGCGAAGGGATAGATCCAGGTGTGCGGATCGCTGAAGTAGTCCAGCGGATGCGACGACGACAGCAGCGGCCCGGCGACAAAGGCCATCAGCAGGCCGAACACGAACAGCCCCGGCACGATGCGCAGGAAGCGCGCCCACAGATAGTCGGCGAGATCGGGCCGGCGCTCGACGCTCTGCGACAGCATCAGGCCGGAGAGAAAGAAGAAGGCGTTGACCGCGTGCTGACCGAGGGTGAACGGCGTCACCTGCAGCAGCGGATCGAGCGTGTCGCTGCCGGCCTGGATGATCAGGAGATGCGACAGCAGCACGGTGAGCGCCGCGGTCAGCCGGATGAGGTTGAACGAATTCTGATCCGGCGCCAGGTGTGGCGCCAGCATCCGGGCCGATGCGGGCATGCGGTAATGTCCAATTCCCGTCTGTTATAAGCCGACAGTGATGAACAGTTCCTTCGCACGAAAGCCTGTGTGAATTGCTGACAATTGAGCGGAAACGGCGCCCGCCGCGTTAAGCAAGGCTTAACCATGCGGCTGCGCCGTAGCCCGGATAAGCGTCGGGCGAGCGCGAAGCGCCGCACGATGCGCCATCCGGGACCGCCCTTCCCGCATTCCGCTGGCGCTCCATGCGGACTACGACTCTCACACCAAACTCAGCGTCAGCGCCGCGAGCACCAGATAGCGGCCGACCTTGGCGATGGTGACGAGCGCCAGAAACACCGGGAACGGCTCGCGCAAAACGCCCGCCACCACGGTGAGCGGATCGCCGATGAACGGCGCCCAGGAGAGCAGCAGCGACCAGCGGCCATAGCGGCGATACCAGCGCTCAGTGCGCGCGAGCGCATCGGGCTTGACCGGAAACCAGCGCCGATCGCGGAAGCGCTCGATGCCGCGGCCGAGCAGCCAGTTGATCACCGAACCCAGCACATTGCCGATGCTCGCCACCAGGATCAGCGCCCACACCGGATAGGCGCCGGTGAGCAAGAGCCCGGCGAGCACCGCCTCCGACTGCGCCGGCAGAATGGTCGCGGCAATCAGCGCGGTGAGGAAGAGGGAGAAGTAGACGGCAAGGGAGGACATGGGGTGCGAGGACGGAGTGTTTAGGGGGCGGACCGTTTGAAGCGACCTCTGCTTGTACGGTCAGCCGTTCACTCTGTCATGCCCGGGCTTGGCCCGGGGCATCCCGCTTAGGTGGGCGCATGCTCGCCTCGACCGTTGAGCGCTACTCAGTGCTGCACCTCAGGATTCTCGCGGGAGCGGAACAAATCATCGAAAACTTCGTCAGCTCCCCACGCTTGCGCCGAAGTAAATGCCAGCCTCCGCGTTTCATCCACTGAAAGCGGCACTAAACCAGGCTTATAACCCAGATCGTGCTCAGCTTCGGACCACGCATGCTGAAAAAGCGTTTTAACCTGAAGTTCAAAGAAATCAGGAACAAGCCGCCGATCAATAGAATCTTCCACAACGTCAGTGGGCAACACCAACACATAGTGCCTACCAAAGTATCCGAATTCCCATTCAGATTCCGGGATGCGATCTCGATACTCGATTGGCTGGAAGTAGCGTCTTATTAGAGAGTCAAATCTATCAACGTCTGATTTGAAGTAGGTTATTATACGCGCTCCAATTTGATCTTGAATTTGAGAGAGCGGCTCCGAGTATTTTTTAGCGCCATCGACGCGAGCCTTTGCCTTCTTCAGAAATTTTTCTATATCCTTCGGCCGAACAGAAATTCGGTCAAGCCGCGGCTGCTCTCGAAAAATCTCCATGAGATAATTGTTCAAGGCAGACGCGATAGGCACCAGAGCCTGTTCGTAGCGAGACCGATATCGCTGTCGAAGGCCTCTACCTGCTTGTCCTAAACCTTTCATCGACCACCTTACCCTTTGTCACGTACTTTACTTCGTCAGTCCCATCGACCGGCTGCTGCTGAAAGACGCTATCGAACTTCTCGGTGTCCGCTGTAAGCGTCGCACCATTGCTCAGCTCAATCGACTTAAATGCCACAATATCGCGGTATATTACCGCATCGAACTTAAAAACTTCTTCCAATGCCTTTGACGACTTCAACTGACTGGCTATCGCAGCTTTCGCAGCCGCCGACAGTCCGAGCCGGCTACAAAACTGACCGATACTAAGGCTCTGCCCAGCGAGGCCCGGAGCCAGAGTTCCGGCAGCCGTCAACTCCTGTTTCAGCTCTAGCGGAGCGTTCTTGACGGCATCACGAATGGCGTTCGCAATGCGCCGGGTGCCCCCCGCGGACGTCGTTGTAAAATCAGACAGCAGGAAGTCTGAAATCCAATAATTGGACGGTTCTCCTGAAAGCGGATTGAGCTGACGATCAATAGCTTTGCCCGACCACAACCCTCCGGTCAGCGACGCGTGGCGATAAAGAACCGCTTTATAAGATGTTTTGTTCTTCATAAAGACGCGCTCCAGAAACTGAACGGAAAGCGCATTGGGATTCTCATCTACATAGATCGCACTATCGGTCGGGAAACGCGACAAGACGATCTTATGTTCTCGTCCCACCTTTCCAGCTATGAGAAACAAGAGACCTAGGCCTGAGCGTCGATCAGTATGCTCGCCCAATCGATGTGCAATTTTTGCAGCGTTCTGCGCAGACGAGTTGCTGAGATAGTCGATTATCAGATCGCGACAATCGTTCTGCTGTTTTCCGTCGGTAGTCGGCCTAAACGTGATATCAACATCACATTGCTGCTCTGACTTTCCATAAATATCATTCAGAAGATCAAACATGCTGCCCGCGAGAGGCACGCTAGTCCCGACAATTTTCGGCTTCTTTCTTGAGTTCTTTGCCGGATGAACAAGAACCGCATGAATAGTATTTACGCTCACTAAGCCCCCCAAGACTTCAGCTACTTTTATTCTATTTAAGCCCACAACGTATGGGCGAACAAGGCCCCCATATCGACCCAAGGATCACCGCCGCAACGTGTCCGCGAACCGCGCGTTCGCCCGCTCGCCGATGGCTGGCCAAAGCGCCGGACCTCATAGCAATGGCTGGCGATGATGTGCGTTCGCTCTTTCTTCCCCTCTCCCCTTGGGGGAGAGGGTGGCGAGTGCTGAGCGTCAGCGAAGCGCGAGCCGGGAGAGGGGTAAGTCTCGATCTCAGGCGCGCGCCGCCCCCTCTCCCGCCTTCGCTTCGCTCGGGCACCCTCTCCCCCAAGGGGAGAGGGGAAGACAGTCCGGCGCACCTCTTGGCCCAAAATAATATTCCTAGGACTATTGACTCCCGCCCTGACCTAGCCCTATATTCCCATCCAACCCGCCCCAACTACCGAGGGGTGTCTGTACAGCATCTTCAGATGCGGGGCGGGGAGCGGTGGCCGGCAAGGGGCGTCGGAGATGCGGCGCAAATTCCCCTCCCGGCAGGTCCAAACCGCTCGG
>Ga0182747_1000479_pt1 | contig 38463 bp, 48 predicted proteins | sample eDN3rd30CBELigBY_FD_128526 | JGI IMG/M metagenome (GOLD analysis project Ga0182747, IMG submission 128526) | Enriched backyard soil microbial communities from Emeryville, California, USA - eDNA 3rd pass 30_C BE-Lig BY (version 2) (version 2) | ecosystem: Environmental > Terrestrial > Soil >... | reverse complement strand
CAGATCAAGCGAGTAGGACTTGGTCATCGCTCATCTCCTCCCAAGAAGGCCGAGACAAGTGAATCACGAAGCCGCCAGGCCGCATAGTCCCAAGGATTCCGTCAGAACTGCCGATGCTCTAGAAATCGAGAAGAGGGTCCGCCGCTTCCAGGGATCCCGTTCCGGGTCATGGCGCGTGGATGAGACTTATGTGCGGGTTGGCGGGAAATGGAAGTATCTGTTCCGAGCAGTCGACAAACACGGGCGGCTGATCGACTTCATGCTGTCTGACCGGCGCGATACCGGAGCAGCGTATCGCTTCCTGCGCAAGGCTCTGAAGACGATGAGCAATCATCCACCATCGTCGATCACGACTGACAAGCTCACCTCATACCCCAAGGCGATCCGACGCCTGCAGCGCGACGAGTTGCTGTTGAAAAGCGTTGAACACCGGACGTCAAAATACCTCAACAATGTTATCGAAGCGGATCACCGCGCGCTCAAGCGCGTCATCCGGCCAACGCGCGGCTTTCAGAGAATGACAACAGCCTACGCGACACTGAAGGGCTTTGAAGTCATGCGGATGATCCGCCCTAGCCACTGCATCCTGCAATAGGCAGGAGCAACGGGCGAAATCCATCTCATCAACCGGTTGTTCGGACTTGCAGCTTGAGCAATCCGTTCGACTGCGTTCAATGTGCCCTATCCAAGTTACTGCAACAGTGCCGACTCTTCCGCCCTCGTGGTCTTCTCGGGCGGACAGGACTCGACAACTTGTCTGGCCTGGGCCCTGTCGCACTTTGAGCGGGTCGAGACGATTGGGTTCTCGTATGGCCAGCGGCACGCTGTCGAGAGGGAATGCCGGGAGCCCCATCTCGACGGTTCCATTGGAGACTGCATCAAGCGCCGCAACCGCCGGCACGCTCTCGCCTGCAGCAACAAGGTGAACCTGAAGTCGACCACCGCTCATCACATTGATGCGCTCGACGATCCGGTACGCGGAGATTCCGAGGCCGGTGCGGCTCTTTGGCCACGCGGTGACCATGCGCCGGCGGAAGGTTTGCGCGCGAACGAAAGTCGGGGCGGCGAGAGCTGAGGCACCAAAGCCAAGCGCCGCACGGCGTGAGTGCTTAGGACCAAGTAGCACGGAAGTGATGCACGGGTCCGTGCCCGCGCCCGATCTCGAGTTGATCGGAAGCAGCGATGGCGGCATGGATGAAGCTCTTAGCCGCTGCAACCGCGTCATCGAGCGACAGGCCTTTGGCGAGCCCGGCCGCGATGGCCGACGATAGCGTGCAGCCGGTGCCGTGTGTGTTGCGCGTGTCGATGCGAGGAGCCGCAAAGCGCCGCATACCCTGCTGATCCATGAGAACGTCGGTGCTCTCATGGCCCGTGCCGTGGCCGCCTTTCACCAGAACGGCTTGGGGACCCAAAGCGAGGATGCGCTCGGCCTGGCGGCACATGGCTTGCTCCTCCTGGGCCAGCGGCTCGTCGAGGAGGGCCGCGGCCTCCGGAAGATTGGGCGTGACGAGCCGCGCCATCGGAAGCAACACGCGGCGCAGCGCGTCGACGGCCCGCGGCGCGAGCAGTCGGTCGCCGCTGGCCGCCACCATGACCGGGTCGAGGACAACCTGCGTTGCTTCGTGACGCACAAGCCCCTCCGCCACGGCTTCGATGACAGCGGGTTGTGACAGCATGCCGATCTTCACCGCATTGACGGTGAGATCGGAAAAGACGCTGTCGATCTGCTGCGTGACAAAGCTATGAGGAACATCGTGAATGCCCTGAACGCCGATGGTGTTCAGGGCGGTCAGCGCCGTGATCACGCTGGCACCATAGACGCCGAGCGCCGAGAAGGTCTTGAGGTCCGCCTGGATGCCGGCGCCGCCGCCCGAGTCCGAACCCGCGATAGTGATGGCGATGGCAGTCATGCCTGAACGCTCCGCGATGTCAAAGCCTGATCCACGATCTGCCGCAGCGGCCGGGCCTCGGCCTGTGGATCAACCGCCATGAAGAGGGCCGAGCTGGTGGCGATGGCTTGAGGGATTGCGGCTCGTCGGCTGATGTCGAGCGTGCCGAGATTAACGAGCCGCGCAGCGGAGTGACTCGCAAAGGATGGGACTTCCTCCGGCGCAACCGTGAGAGAGGGAATGTCGCCTGCCGCCAGAAGATTGGCCGTGAAGGTTTGCGCTGCTGCCTTGGTGATCGCATGCACACACGCGCACTCACTGCGAAGGCACTCAAGCAGAAGCCCGGAAAGTTCTGGAAGATTGATAGCGTCCCATGGAGACGCTGGTATTCGCATCATCTCGCAATCCCTCCGCCGGCATGATCCGGATCAGGTTCGATGGGTTGGTCTCGACAAGACCTCTCAGCCCGAGCGGGCACCCCAAGGAGATGAAAGTGCATTACTCCTCTCACTTGCATTTGGCAAGGAGCAAGCATGCTGATTTGCGTGGCCGCTTGACACGAGAAGAGTGCTCGCGGATGATCCACCCTGTTCCGAGGGGAGCCCTGTGAGGGGCTGAGAGTCGGCTGTTCCGCCGTGACCCTTGAACCTGATCCGGGTCATGCCGGCGGAGGGACTGGAACTATCGAGCGCGACAAATCCCTCAGCTCGCTTTTGCCCGGATCTCCCTTTGTCAAAGAGGAGAGATCCAGTGACCGTTCCTATCGACAAGCCCAAGGGCGCGCCCCAATCCGTGACCACCGGCCCGATTCAAGGCTCGCGCAAGCTCTATGCCACGCCGGAAGGCCGGCTCGATATCCGGGTTCCCGTCCGCGAAATTGTCCTCACAGATCCCAGCGAAGCCCCTGTGCGCGTTTACGACCCCTCGGGACCTTACACCGAGACGGATGCGGCCATCGATCTCGGCAGGGGGCTTCCGCTCGTGCGCGAACCCTGGATCACAGCGCGGAACTATGCGGCGATCGAGGCGCGGCCCGTGAAGCCCGAGGACAATGGAAATGTTTCGGCCGACGCGCTTGTGGCGCCATGCCCGGCCGAGCGCATCGTGCGCCGCGCAGCGCCAAGTCAGCGGATTACTCAGTACGAGTTCGCCCGCGCCGGCATCATCACGGAGGAGATGATCTACGTCGCCCATCGTGAGAACCTCTGTCGCGAGGCGATGCTGGTAGACGCGGAGGCGAAGATTGCCGATGGTGAAAGCTCCGGCGCCGCTATTCCGCCGTTCATCACCCCGGAGTTTGTGCGCCAGGAGGTGGCTCGGGGTCGCGCCATCATTCCGGCTAACATCAACCATCCGGAACTGGAGCCGATGGCGATCGGGCGCAACTTCCTGGTCAAGATCAACGCCAATATCGGCAACTCCGCCGTGGTCTCGACCGCGGCCGACGAGGTGGAAAAGCTCGTCTGGGCAATCCGCTGGGGCGCCGATACGGTGATGGACCTCTCCACCGGCCGCAACATCCACAACATCCGCTCCTGGATCCTGCGCAACTCGCCGGTGCCCATCGGCACAGTGCCGATCTATCAGGCGCTGGAGAAGGTAGGCGGCGACCCGGTCAAACTCGACTGGGAGGTGTTCAAGGACACATTGATCGAACAAGCCGAGCAGGGCGTCGACTACTTCACCATTCACGCCGGCGTGCGCCTGCTTTATGTGCCTCTCACGGCCAATCGCGTGACCGGGATCGTCTCCCGTGGCGGCTCGATCATGGCGCGCTGGTGCCTGGCGCATCACAAGGAGAGCTTCCTCTACGAGCGCTTCGATGAGATCTGCGACATCATGCGGGCCTATGACGTCTCCTTCTCGTTGGGCGATGGATTGCGCCCTGGATCGATCGCCGATGCGAATGATGCGGCACAGTTCGCGGAACTCGAGACCCTGGGAGAGCTTACGAAGGTTGCCTGGGAGAAGGGCTGCCAAGTCATGATCGAGGGACCCGGCCATGTCCCGATGCACAAGATCAAGGTAAACATGGACAAGCAGCTCCGCGAATGCGGCGAAGCGCCCTTCTATACCCTTGGTCCCCTCACGACGGACATCGCACCGGGATACGATCATATCACCTCGGGCATCGGCGCTGCCATGATCGGCTGGTTTGGCACGGCGATGCTCTGCTACGTGACACCCAAGGAACATCTGGGACTGCCAAACCGCGATGATGTGAAGATGGGAGTCATCACCTACAAGATCGCAGCCCACGCCGCCGACCTTGCGAAGGGACACCCGGCGGCGCAGGTGCGGGACGATGCCTTGTCTCGCGCCCGCTTCGACTTCCGCTGGGAGGATCAGTTCAATCTCTCGCTCGATCCGGACACAGCGCGCGCTTACCATGATGAGACCTTGCCGAAGGACGCACACAAGGTGGCGCATTTCTGCTCGATGTGCGGGCCCAAATTCTGCTCGATGAAGATCACGCAGGATCTACGGGCGGAGGTGGCGGCCATGCCCCCAGAGGCTCTGGAGCAGTTGGCCGGCATGCGCGCCAAGAGCCACGAGTTCCTGGCCTCTGGCGGCAAGCTCTACGTCCCAGCATCGGCGTAGCGTTATGCGCATCCGTGTGATTGGCGCCGGCATCGCCGGTCTTTCAGTGGCGCTGGAACTCGCTGAGCGCGGCGCCGCGGTCGAGGTGATTGACCGCAGCCCGCATCTCGGCGCGGCGGCCTGCTCCTGGTGCTCGGGCGGGATGCTCGCGCCCTGGTGCGAGCGCGAGAGCTCAGAGCCAGCTGTGGCAGAACTGGGCAGCCGCGCGATCGATTGGTGGCTGCGCCGCTTCCCTGGCACTGTCCGCAACGGCACACTGGTTGTCGCACCGCCGCGTGACGTGGGCGAACTCGTTCGCTTCTCTCGGCGGACAGAGCGCTTCGACTGGATAGACGGGGATCGGATCGCCGCGATCGAGCCTGACCTCAAAGGGCAGTTTTACAAGGGCCTGTTCTTTGCGGACGAGGCACACCTCGATCCGCGGCGCGCGCTCGCGGCGCTGGCCGTGCACCTCACAGAACTCGGTGTTCCGATCCGATTCGGAGCCGAGGCTGTCAGCGACGCGATCGGTATCGACCGGATCGTCGACTGTCGCGGGTTCGCCGCGCAGGATGGTCTGCCCGATTTGCGCGGCGTCAAGGGCGAGATGCTGCTCGTCCGAACCCGGGAGATCTCGCTCAGGCGACCCATCCGCCTGCTGCATCCGCGCATTCCTCTCTACATCGTGCCACGCGCCGACGGCGTGTTCATGATCGGTGCAACCATGATTGAGAGTTCGGACCGGACTCGCGTCACGGCGCGCTCGGCGATGGAGCTTCTCAACGGCGCATACGCCGTCCACCCCGCCTTCGGCGAGGCCGAGATCCTTGAGCTTGGAACCGATGTGCGGCCCGCCTTTCCTGACAATCTGCCGGCCATTCGGGAACAGGGCCGGACGATCTACTTCAATGGCCTGTTCCGCCACGGATTTCTGCTGGCGCCACCGTTCGCGCGCTTGGCCGCAGAGGCCGCCCTCAGAAATTGATGCCATGGGACCTGACACATGACGATTATCTTGAACGGCGAGGAGCGCGCGATCGAAGCACGCCTATTGTCCCTCGCTCTGATCGAGCTCGGCTATCAAGACGTCGTGGTGGCCACGGCCGTCAACGGATGCTTCGTTCCGGCGTCCATGCGCTCCTCGACCGTGTTGAGCGATGGCGACCGCATCGAGGTTCTCGCACCCATGCAGGGAGGGTGAGGCATGCGCTTCTATGAGGTCGAGCTCGCCTCGCGGCTGATGCTGGGGACGGCGCAGTATCCTTCACCCGCCATTCTGGCATCGGCAGTTCGAGCCTCGGGTGCCGGGGTGGTGACCGTCTCGCTCCGGCGCGAGTCCAGCGGCAGCCTGGCAGGTCAGCGCTTCTGGTCGATCATTCGCGACCTCGGGGCCCGCGTCCTGCCCAACACCGCCGGATGCCACACCGTCAAGGAGGCCGTGACAACGGCCCATATGGCGCGGGACGTCTTCGGGACGGCCTGGATCAAGCTCGAGGTCATCGGCGAGGCGGATACGCTCCAACCGGATGTCTTCGGTCTGGTGGAGGCCGCGCGCATTCTCACGGACGAGGGCTTCCAGGTCTTTCCGTATACGACGGAGGATCTCGTCGTGGCAGACCGTCTGCTCGCGGCGGGATGTCAGGTGTTGATGCCGTGGGGCGCACCGATCGGCTCCGGGAGAGGCCTCAACAACATCTTTGGTCTCAAGGCCCTGCGGGCGCATTTCCCTGACGTGCCGCTCGTCATCGATGCCGGGATCGGGTTGCCGTCCCACGCCGCCGCCGCCATGGAGCTTGGCTTCGACGCGGTGCTGCTGAACACCGCCGTCGCCAAGGCGGGCGATCCGCTCGCTATGGCGCAGGCTTTTGCTCAGGCGATTGAGGCGGGGCGGCTGGCACGGCTGTCCGGCCCGATGGAGCCGCGCGAGATGGCGAGCCCATCAACCCCAGTGGTCGGGAGGGCGCTCCTCGCATGACCCTCGTCCTCGACCGCTTCTATCCCATCGTGGACAGCGCCGCCTGGGTGCGGCGCCTGGTGCCGCTCGGCGTCACCCTGATTCAGCTTCGCATCAAGGATGAATCCGATGCCGCGACGGGGCATCAGGTCCGAGAGGCGAAGGCCTGCTGTGCGCGTTATGGCGCACAGCTCATCGTCAATGACCATTGGGAGCTCGCGATGGCGGAAGGCTGTGACTTCGTCCACCTCGGCCAGGGTGATCTCGATGATGCGGATCTGCCCGCCCTCCGGCGCGCCGGCATCCGGCTCGGCGTGAGCACGCATGACCACGCCGAGCTCGATCGGGCGCTCTCGGCCGATCCGGACTACATTGCTCTCGGGCCGATCTATCCGACGACGCTGAAGGCGATGCCCTGGGCTCCCCAGGGCCTGGGCCGGGTCGCCGAATGGAAGCGCGCCATCGGCGCCAGGCCGCTTGTGGCAATCGGCGGATTGACCGTTGATCGGGCCGCCGGTGTCCTGGCCGCCGGCGCCGATAGTGCGGCGGTGGTGACCGATGTCCTGCGACATCCCGACCCCGAAGACCAAACGCGCCGTTGGATCGACGCAACGAGGGCTCTCGCATGAATGGGCGTTATGCGCGACAGATGGTGCTGCCGGAGGTGGGAGCCGCTGGACAGGCCAAGCTCACCTCAGCCACGGTCCTGGTCGTCAGAGCGGGCGGTCTCGGCTGTCCCGTGCTGCAGTACCTCGCAGCGGCCGGGATCGGCCGCCTTGTCCTTGTCGACCACGATCGCGTCGAAGAGAGTAATCTGCACCGGCAGCCCCTCTATCGCATGACCGACATGGGTCGCCTGAAGGTCGAGGCTGCCAAACAGGCGCTTGACGCGCTGAATCCATCGGTGGCCGTCGACGCGTGGCCCGTCTACTGCGATCCGGCCGTGGCCAGGGATCTGGTCGCTCGAGCCGACGTGGTCGTGGATGCGGCCGACAGCGTGGCCGTCACATACACCCTGAGCGACACCTGCAAGGCCGCGGCCAAGCCCCTGGTGAGCGCCTCCTGCCTGGGGCTTACGGGCTATGTCGGAACGTTCTGCGCAGGCGCTCCGAGCTATCGGGCCGTGTTTCCCGACATCCCGTCGAACCTTGGAAACTGCGCCACATCCGGCATTCTCGGATCGGTCGCGGGCGTCCTGGGAACGTTGCAGGCGCAGATGGTCCTTGCGCTCCTTCTTGACCTCAGTCCTTCGCCTTTGGGGCGGATGATCTCCGTCGATCTGCGCACACTGGAATTCGGCGGGTTCTCGTTTGTCGGGGCGCCGGAGAGTGCCGATGGCGCGACGCCGTTTATCGCGCCATCTGAGATCAACCCCGATGATGTGATCGTCGATCTTCGGACCCTTGATGAGGTTCTGGTCTCGCCGTTTCCCCACGCCCGCCGCGCCACGACCGAAACCATCCTGGAGCGGAGCCAGGACATACCGAACTCGCACCGCATCGTGCTTTGCTGCCGCAGCGGTCTGAGGGCCTGGCGGGCCGCAAGCCTTCTGAGAGACCAGGGGCGCCACAAGCTTGCGTTACTTGCAAGGGGAAACCAGGATGAGTTGAGCGCGCTGCCGACGGTCGGGGGGTCGATCTAGAAAGCGTTTTCTGATCAATCTTTACGAGTGACGACTCGGCCTTGAAAGGAAAGCTATCCCGATCGTATGGCTTGGTTTCGGCATGCAGCGTATCAGTGACTGAGATCCGAAGCTCGAGCACGACCGGTCAATGTCTCTGGAATGTTCGAAGATCAGTTTCAATGAAAGCCACATCCGAATTTGGATTTATGGAGTTCCGATTTATGGAATTCCATTGGAACGTCGGCTGTAGTCCATTTGGCTCGAATTGATCATGCGTTGCGCGCATAGGCGCCCCGAGGAAATTTCATTTCAAGATCGGAGCTATTTTGATAATGCCGTTGCGACGAGCCGCATCTCTACCCTGCGGCACCGTTCCCTTCAGAGGAACATGTCCTCTGCACTTCAGGTCGCTGGCAACAGCGGCCTTCTCTTTTTGGGGCGGTGCCTGTCAAGCGCAGAATGCTATCCCAGAGTTACAAGCTCCAGGCGGACAGAAGAGCACAAAGCTTCGTGTCAGCAATTCTGTTGGTCGCGTACGGCTCTTATGAGTTCCCGCCAGAGATCTGGCTTCTCTCCGAAGTCGGCACGAAGCCGCTTCATGATCGGGTCGGAAGGAGAGGCATCCCAATCTTTTTCGCGAACTGTCCAGTGATCTGGCGTTCAAAGGCCACTCGAGATTGCCTACCCACCCGTCCCTGCACGGGACCTCTATCCGCGCGACAGCGCAGAACTCTTAGTCAAACTCAGGCGACCGTGGCCTCCCAGCGATAGGGTTTATTATCCACCCACATCCGATGTAGGACCACGACGTGTTGGACAATGGTGCAAAGTTCGACCTGTCTCAGGTGGACCTGAGACGCCGGGATCAACCCGGAAGATCACCCGAACAACATCATCGGCCACCTCGATGCGCTTGACGAGAGTGCAGATGATGTCGCGCTTCGTCGTCCAATCTGCAGCCCCGAGTCGCTCGCGCACCATCGCGGCAAACAGGTCGAGTTTACCAATGACGAGGTGCAGCGAGCGGACTTGCTCATCGGCTTCCTGGTGAGCCTTGGCCTCAGCTTCCAGCCGGGCTGTCCGGCGGCGCAATGCGGTCAGGCGCGGCTCGAATTCGGGCTTCTCGATCAGCCCCTCGGTGTAGCTGTCGATCAGCCGCTCGATCGCGCGGCGGGCCTTGGCCAGTTGACGGTTGAGGGCATCGAGTTCGAGCCGATGCGGCGTGGCCTGCACGGCGTCAAGGCGCCGCTGATACTCGGCGATAACCCGTGCCGGATTGTCGAGCAGCCGGCAGACTTCGGTCCACACCGCCTCATCAAGCAACTCCGTGGCGACTAGCCGGGCATCACACCGGAACGCACCGTGGAAGCGGCTCCGGTCGGTACCGCAACAGCGATAGTAGCGCCACTGCCCGCGATGGTGATGGCCGGTGAACCCATAGCCGCACTTCTCGCAGACCAGCAGGCCGCGCAGCAGATACTGGACGCCCGCAAGCCGCTCGCGACTGCGTCTGCGGTTCTCCGCCAGCTGCTCGGCGACACTCGCAAAGAGCTCTTCGCCGACAATCGCTGGCACCGCGATGCTGATGTGCCGCTCAGTCGGGGCGAGCACTTGCCGCCACGGCCGCCGCGGCAGGCCATCATGGCCGCGCGGCGGATGCAGCGGCGGCCGCCACGGCACGCTTTGGCGCCGACCATAGAGCGCCTGTCCCGCATAGGCAGGGTTGAGCAACATGCTATGGATCATCGCCCGGCTCCAGTGCGGTTGACCGGTCGGGCTTGGAAGCCCGCTGGCGTGCAGGCGCCGGCAGACCCCGGCCAGCGTCAAGCGCTCCTGCCCGACCCAGGTGAAGATCTGGCGCACAATCCGGGCGGCCTCCTCGTCAATCTCGTAGCGTGCCTCTCCCCCACCAGCCTCACGCGTGATGTAGCAGTAGCCGAAGGGGGCCCGGGACAGGACACTGACGGCACCGGTTTGGGCGCGGTGGCGCTTGCCGCGCCGGCTGCGCTCCAGCACTTTCGCCCTCTCGTACTCGGCGAACATGCCCTGCAACTGCAGCAGCAGGCTGTCCTCGGGCGTGGTCCCGAGCGGGTGATTGAGAAAGATCACCTGCGTGCCGGCGTGGGTGAATTCTTCGAGCAGCAGAACCTGATGCGCGTAGCTGCGGGCGAGACGATCCGGGGCATGGACGTAGACGAGATCAATCGCCGACAGCGCCACGAGATCGCGCAACCGCTCCAGGGCCGGGCGGATCAGACTCGCGCCGCTGTGGCCGTTGTCGATGAACCGCAGATCGTCTCGGATACAATGGCCATCCTGTTGCGCACGTGCGATCAACTCCGCCAATTGGCGATGGTGTGATGCTCAGCCTGCTGGTCGGAGGAGACCCGAGCGTAGAGGGCGACCTGTAGGGTCTGCGGGGCTGAAACGGCTCTCAGATGCGGAGTTCTCATCGCATGCTCCCTCGGAAAGGGCGGCCTGTGCCCGTGATGGCAGCGAACAGGTGCGCAGGGGCAGAAGGCGCTCATAGGCGCGTCCCAAGACGTCCCGACTGCCCCGTCTGACCTCGAAGCCGACCTCAAGGCGCAGCGGGCGGCGCCGCTTGCAAAGCTTGGCCATGGCGGTCCTCGTCCGTCATCGGTCTGATTTGTCCAGAGCCGTTGAAGGGGTTAACGCAGGACCTGTCGTGTGACGCCGGAGAGCCGCACGAGCCACTGTATGGACAAAGCTGATCGCAAACTTTGCACCATTGTCTAACACGCCACAGCCAGGCGTCGTGCGACCGCCACAATCGCTTTTGTCATGCCTCGGCGCTTGGCGACCTCCAACCCCCATTCCTGGAGAGGCGAGCTCCTCTTGGAAATGCGGAGAAGGGCGCCTGCGGCCTCAACCAGCACCCATCGAATGACCGCATCGCCGCACTTGGAGATCCCTTTGCCTTGGTCGACCTCCCCGGACTGATAGCGCGACGGCGTCAGACCAAAATGAGCGGGGACCGATCGTGATCGCCCAAACCGGGATGGTTCGTCGACCCCGGCGCGATAGCTCAAGGCCACCATGGGGCCAACACCCGGTGCCGTCATGAGAAGCTGGCAGACGTCGTCGGCCTCAGCCATCTGCTCCATAGCTTTGTGCAAGCGCTGATATTGCTCCCGCAAGACGCGGCGAACCTCGAGCAGAGGTTCGATGATCAACCGCAGGTGCGGCGACTGCTCCAGCAGCTCGAGAATGCGCTGCTCGAACTTGAGACGGGTCACCATGCCGACCTTAAGACCGAAGTTGCGCAGGAGGCCGCGGAGATTATTCTCGGCATCGATGAGCTTCGTTTGGACGAATTTGCGAGCAGTGAGCAGCATCCGGATCTCTTGGCTCCGGATGGTTTTGACATGGACGGGCTTGTAGAGGCCGACCCGCATCATCTGCGCGATGCCGCGGGCATCGTTACGATCGGTCTTGTTGATCTGAGCCGACAAAGCCGCCTTCATGTGCCGCGTCTCAACGCAGATCACCGGATAGCCGGCCGCCGCAAGCCCACTGTAGAGCCATTGCGAGAGCGGGCCTGCTTCCAGACCAACCCGCTTGTAGTGACTGCCAACGGAATGGAGCAGTGCGCTGATCGCATCCGGCTCGGTCTCGACCTTGCCCTCCTTGAGGATCTTACCGAAGGCGTCTATTACACAGACGCTGGTGGTGCGGACAGACACATCAAGGCCGACGAACAGATCCATGGCAGTGCTCCTTGATCAGTTAAGCTTCAGGAGCGTGCCCGGAGATCGAAATCCTGTCACTCCCGCTGTGGGAGCGCCACGGGAGCCCCAATCATCCGATCTTTTTCTTAAGTGAAAGACCAGCATCGAGGGACCATTATGGCGGGCAAGACGATCATCCAGGCCGATCTGACCGAGGCTGTTGCTGACAAAGCTGGCCTTTCCAGAGCTGTGTCTGCGGACTTGGTCGAGCAGGTAATCTAGGCGGACTGCGGAGACTTGGCAGATGGTGAGATCGTCAAGCTGTCGGGCTTTGGTGTTCTCACTCTCCGCCACAAGAACAAGCGGGTCGGCCGCAATCCCAAGACAGGCGTGGTGGTGCCGATCGAACCCCGCCGATCCTTGACCTTCAGCGCCTCGCCTCTTCTAAAGTCCCGCATCAACGGCGGCATCCCTAAGCCTCGCCCACGGCGGCGCCGTAAAAGGTCTCTTCTGTTGGCGGAGGCTGCAACGGAATGAGACCTATGCCTGATTTTTACCGGATTAAGCGCCTCCCGCCTTACGTCTTCGAGCAGGTCAACCGCATCAAGGCCGCCGCCAGGGCCAACGGGGCGGACATCATCGACCTCGGGATGGGCAATCCGGACCTCCAGGCGCCGCAGCACGTCATCGACAAGCTCGTCGAGACCGTGGGCAAGCCGCGCACCGACCGCTACTCGGCGTCCAAGGGCATCGGCGGCCTGCGCCGCGCCCAGGCCGGCTATTACGAGCGCCGCTTCGGCGTGAAGCTCAATCCCGACACGCAGGTGGTCGCGACGCTCGGCTCGAAGGAGGGCTTCGCCAACATGGCCCAGGCCATCACCGAGCCCGGCGACGTGATCCTGGTGCCGAACCCGAGCTACCCGATCCACGCCTTCGGCTTCCTGATGGCCGGCGGCGTCATCCGCTCGGTCCCGGCCGAGCCGACCCCGGACTTCTTCGTCGCCGCCGAGCGCGCCGTGGCGCATTCGATCCCGAAGCCGGTGGCGCTCGTCGTCTGCTATCCGTCGAACCCGACGGCTTACGTGGCCTCCCTCGACTTCTACCGCGATCTCGTCGCCTTCGCGAAGAAGCACGAGCTGATCCTGCTCTCGGACCTTGCCTATTCGGAGGTCTATTTCGACGAGTCGAACCCGCCGCCCTCGATCCTGCAGGTGCCCGGCGCGATGGACGTGGCGGTCGAGTTCACCTCCATGTCCAAGACCTTCTCCATGGCCGGCTGGCGCATCGGCTTCGCGGTCGGCAACGAGCGGCTGCTGGCGGCGCTTGCCCGGGTGAAGTCCTATCTCGATTACGGCGCCTTCACGCCGGTGCAGGTGGCGGCCACCGCCGCCCTCAACGGTCCGGACGACTGCATCAAGGAGATGCGCGCCACCTACAAGCGACGGCGCGACGTGATGGTCGATTCTTTCGCCAAGGCAGGCTGGCAGGTGCCGGTGCCGACGGCCTCGATGTTCGCCTGGGCGCAGATCCCGGAGAAATTCCGCGCCATGGGCAGCTTGGAGTTCTCCAAGCTCCTGGTCGAGAAGGCCGATGTGGCGGTCGCCCCCGGCATCGGCTTCGGCGAGCACGGCGACGATTATGTGCGCATCGCGCTGGTGGAAAACGAGCAGCGGATCCGTCAGGCGGCCCGCAACATCCGCAAGTTCTTCGACAACGCCGACCAGACGCTCCACAACGTGGTGCCGCGAGCAGCACAGGCTAGGTAAGAGCACCGACCCGTTGTCCTGCTGGGGTTAAGGGATCTGGAGAGCATGAGGGAGCGTGTTCGCTGCCTTACTGAACGAGAGGGCATCTGACGTGCAGGACTACATCCGCAAAATCCTCACTGCCCGCGTCTATGATGTGGCAATCGAGAGCCCACTTGACGCGATGCCGCGCCTGTCTCAGCGCCTGGGTAGCCCTGTCCGGCTCAAGCGCGAGGATCTCCAGCCGGTGTTCTCGTTCAAGCTACGAGGTGCCTACAACAACATGGCAAGCCTGCCCCGCGAGGCCCTTGAGCGCGGTGTGATCTGCGCTTCCGCCGGCAATCACGCCCAGGGCGTCGCTCTCGCGGCCCAGAGGCTTGGCGCTAAGGCCACCATCGTCATGCCGCGCACCACGCCGGCGATTAAGGTCCAGGCGGTGAAAGGGCAGGGCGGTCGCGTGGTCTTGCATGGCGAGAGCTTTGACGAGGCCTATGCCCATGCCCGTCAGGTGGAAGTGGAGAAGGGCCTTACCTTCATCCATCCCTATGACGACCCCGACGTGATCGCCGGGCAGGGCACAGTGGGCATGGAGATCCTGCGCCAACACCCTGACCCTCTCGAGGCCGTGTTCGTGCCAATCGGAGGAGGGGGATTGGCTGCAGGAGTGGCCGTCTATACCAAGTTCCTGCGGCCCGAGGTGAAGGTGATCGGCGTCGAGCCGGAGGACGCCGCCAGCATGGCGGCTGCCCTTGCCAAAGGGGATAGGGTCATCCTGAACCAGGTCGGGCTGTTTGCGGATGGTGTGGCCGTGCGTCAGGCCGGTGAGGAGACCTTTCGCCTGTGCCGCGAACTGCTCGACGAGGTGATCACTGTGAGCACGGACGAGATCTGTGCGGCCGTGAAGGACATCTTCGAGGACACGCGTGCGATCGCCGAACCTTCTGGGTCCGTCAGTCTGGCAGGGCTGAAGAAGTACGTGGAACGGGAAGGATCGCGGCAGCAGACCTTGGTTGCGATCAACAGCGGCGCCAACATGAACTTCGACCGGCTTCGCCACATTGCTGAGCGCGCCGAGATCGGCGAACACCGTGAGGCCTTGCTGGCAGTCACTATTCCCGAGAAGCCGGGCAGTTACCGCCGCTTCATCCAGCTGCTGGGCAAGCGCTCGATCACCGAGTTCAACTATCGCTACTCGGATCCTCATGCAGCGCAGATCTTTGTCGGCGTGCAGCTCTCGGAAGGCGATCTGGAGAAGCGCCAGATCATCGCCATGCTGCGGGAGCAGGGATATCCCGTGCTCGACATGAGCGAGAACGAGATGGCCAAGCTGCACGTGCGCTACATGGTCGGCGGGCACACCCCTGGCCTTCAGGATGAGCTGATCTTCCGCTTCCAGTTTCCTGAGCGCCCCGGAGCCCTCCTGAAGTTCCTCAACGGATTGTCCGCCAGCTGGAACATCTCGCTATTCCACTACCGCAACCATGGCGCCGATTATGGCCGGGTGTTGGCTGGCATCCAGGTTCCCACCGCTGAGAGAGCGCAGCTCAAGCATAGTCTGGACGAGCTTGGATATCCGTATTGGGATGAGAGCGACAATCCAGCGTATCGTTCCTTCCTGAACCGGGACGCCGCGGGTGTCATCAGCCGGATCTGAGGCATAACCGCCGGCACGCGCCCTCTCGGCTGCGGTACTGTGCTGGAAGGCTCTGTCCGGAGGGCTCCGGCCGTGAGCTGAATCTTTGGAGGTAGCGTCGCCCTGTCCGGAGCGGCTCTGTTCCTCGTTTGAATGCGGACGACACTGTCGCCCACTTGCTAGCGGGCAATGTTGGCTGCAGAATCGACAGCTTGCTTGGTCTTCCGCGTCGGCTTGCCACTCCCGGACTGGGAACTCAGGTGAAAGGGGAGGGCGAGTTGCTTCTTGCCTCGCACAGGGGCTTCCATAAGCCCAGCCCGCTTGAGCCATTGCTGGAAATGAAGATTGGCGGCCTGCTGGGCCTTCCTCTGTGTATTCTCGATGCCCTGCAGTTGAACCCCGGCTGACGCCGGAACATCGGTGAGATACCAACGGAAGCGTCCCTGGTCGCTGCCATTCGAAACACGATACACCCGCGCAAAGACGTGAAGGTGCAGACTGCCCACCACATCATCAGGGCTGTTGTCGGCGGGCTGACCTGATCGGACGGATCATCCTCGACGGCGACTGGGTCGAACGGGATCTTGTTTCTTCCTCGCCCGAGGAAAGAGAGGTCGCTTATCCCCATGACAACGCTTGGTAACCTTCATCAGGGAGCCCGCAGGAGGGGGCGCCCAGGGCAAAGGACCGATGGCAGCAAACGGCGCGTGCCTGCCGGCCTACTTTAGCGCTTGGTTGATGCTGTCGGATCAGTCTTGGAGCATTAGTCGGAGCTACAAAAGGTCGAATAGCGCCCAAGCTCGACTGCCCTTACACTTGCCTGGGGATTTGTTGTGGGGCGCCAGAGATGACGAAGTCTGGGGGATTTGCAGTTATCTCCATGCTTCTTGCCGTTTGGACAAGTGCAAAAGCAGCCGACATCAAGGTAACTGCAGGCAACGGGCTCGCCGTTGTATCGGTTGAGGGTGAACTTACTTTCCGGGACGAGGACGTGTTCACAGACAAAGTGTTACGCCTGAAGGAAGCTGTCGTCATGTTCGACAGTATCGGCGGGAACCTCATCGCCGGGATTGAAATCGGCAAGGCCATTCGCCTCAAAGGTTTCAGCACGCTCGTTCCAGACGATACACTCTGCGCCTCCGCTTGCGCTCTTGCCTGGCTCGGAGGGAAAACCAGATGGGCCGGACCGGATGCACGGATTGCCTTCCATGCGGCCTGGAAGCTGGAGAATGGCCGGAGGGTCGAGACTGGATCGGGTAACGCACTGGTCGGGGCCTATCTCCAATCCCTTGGCCTGAGCGAAGACGCGATCATTTTCGTCACCAGCGCTCCGCCCGATGGCGCCGAGATGCTCAGCTTCCAAAAAGCTGAAGCAATCGGCCTGAACGTGAGGAAGTTTGAAATTCCAGCGGGCGCTCAGGCTGCCACCCGGCCTGAGCCTCCGTCGTCTGCACCTCGCGATCCCGACGCAAGCTACTACGATCCAAGTGCTCGAACACTTCAGCCCGAACCGACCGCCCCCACGCCGCCTACCGAGACCAAGACAGCGGTACTCCCTCCAGTTCAAGCGCCGACCTATGCAACACGGCGTCCCGAGGAGCCCGTGCTCGAGCCGCAGGTCTTGGATTTGGCAATCCTTGAAACCGCGGCACAGGTCCAGCGGCGGCTGCAGGAGCGAGGCTTCTTTCAGGGCCTGATTGACGGGGTTTGGGGCCAAAGGTCCAGAGTCGCCCTGCGGGATTTCAAGACCCGCAACGGTCTGGGATCGGATGATCGGTGGGACTTGAGAACGCAGCTTGCGGTCTTTGATGATCGGTATGCGGCTGCTCCGGCAAACTATGTGGCTTCTCTGTCCGAGACGAACGTTGCCGGACTCTATGTTGCCTTTACGGCCCCTCAAGGCTCCTCATTACACCCCCTCAATCCGAGTGATGCCTTGCGGATCCAGCAGCGCTTGGCACACCTGAGCTACTATCGGAAGGTGGGCGATGGCGTCTGGGGAATGGCGTCACGATCGGCTCTCACGGATTTCAAGGTCGCCAATGGTCTGCCCGCCGACGACACCTGGGATGGTGCCGTCGAGGAGGCCATGAATCGGCCCGACGCCATCCCAGCCAGCGAGACGCCATTTGGAGAATGGATCCAACCCGGGACGAACTGCGGCGATCCGACCAACCCCAGGCGACTTCTCATCTCGTCAAAGAATGTCACGGCTGGTGTCAGCACCTGCCTGTTTGATCAGCCTCTACAACGATCGCGTGACGGATGGCGGACCATCGGAAGCTGTTCGCGGGGCAGTGCATCTGCGGCGGCGCGTGTCCATTTTCAGCTCATCAATGGCCGCCTCGTTGATCGCTCGACCGTCGGAAATGCTGTCAGCGAAAAGCCAGCGATGTTCAGCCGATGTATGTGACGAGGCCTTGTTTGCACTCGGCCGAAAAGGTGCAGCCGCCTTCGAAAGGGAGCGACCATGCCGAAGACCGTTCCGCTTACCGTCCAAGCTTCACTCGCCCCACAGAACCTCTGGCAGGACATCCTCCCTTGGACATTCAATCAGCAGGGAATGCAGTTTGGGCTTTTCAACATCAATCTTGGGCAGACGCCACGCCCAGACATCGAGCACAGGGTTCTCGACGAGGTTGGAAGTTACGGCCGGCAGCTCGGGCGGATTGGAGATGTGCTTGAGGTGCTGCTCAATCATGTAAAGCTGGAGGATCTGACCGCTCCTGAAAGGGACGCCATCGACATCTTGCGCGGCCAGTTGGCACAAGTGCGGAAGATAAAGCGCAGTGCCGGAAACGGCGGCGATGATCGACAGCCAGGGCAGTAATGGCGCTGAGGGACCCGACCAGAGGCAGTAATCGCCGATATGTATCCGCAGATTATTTCCGGCGGCCATGCGCAACGCGTTCATCGCATCGCCCGCAGTTCCGAGCAAGTGATTGCGTCCCAGCCATCCGTCCACCTTCATGTGCCCGATCATCGGCTCAATTGCAGATCACCGTCTCAGCTCCCGTTTGATAGTAGACGTGGGGCGGCAATTGAACACACGCTCCTTCGTCGTGGAACGTGACGGAAGCTCGGCTTCAGGTTCCATATGGGGAGCATAAGGATCTTTGGGGCAGCGGTATCGCTCGACTGAACTGATCCAAGCGCCGAACATACTGTGCGAACACAAGGCGCTCAGAGGGCTGATCCCATCACTTCGAGTTATTTCGGAATGTGGACGGGGCGGTAAAAAGTCGATTCATTTCGGGTGCTGAAGCGTCTATGCTTGAGCATGATTACATTGCGTGACAGGCGGACCGGTGATTTGTTCGAGCGCTGGCCGGAATTGGGCGAGAAGCGGCGCCAACTGCTGGATCGTTCCTGGGCTGAGGTGTTCCGCCATCATCTTCTTGATGAGCTTCCGATCGATGAGTTGTTGCCTCATTTTGATGAGCGCATGGGCCGTCCATCGAAAGATTTTCACATCGTCATCGGCGTTCTGCTTTTGCAGCAATTGCACGACTTGAGCGATGCGGCCACGGTCGAAGCGTTGGCCTTCAACATGACCTGGCATCACGCGCTGGATGTGCGCACCGAGGCGGATTGCTATTTCTGTGAGAAGACTTTGCGGAATTATCGCCGCCTTTTCATTGCGCAAGGGCTCGATGAGGTTCTGTTCCGCCGTCTGACCGATCGCCTGGTGCGCGCCTTTGCCGTCGATACCAGCCGCCAGCGCATGGACTCGACCGCGCTTCGCTCGGCCATGCGCAGCCTGACGCGGCTCGGGATCGTCGTCGAGACGATCTCAAAGTTCGCGCGCGAGCTCGAGCGGTGTCATCCCGCGCTGCATGCGCTGGTCGATGGCGACCTGCTCCGGCGCTATGTTGATCGGGAAGGTCCGGGCTGCTTTGCCAATACGGCGCCGAGCGCATCCAAGCGCAGGCTTGATGAGGCCGGACAGGATCTGCTGAACCTGATGGGGCAGTTCAGGACTACGGCTGCCACGGCGTTGCCCGGATACGCGCTGCTGGTCCAGGTCCTGCACGAGCAGTTCGAGATCGTGGAAGGCCAGAGTGACGATACGCCATCTGCGATTGCCCTTCCACGCAAACCTGGGGATATGCCCTGCGATGGCATCAGCAGCCCTGCCGATCCGGATGCCAGTTACAATGCCCATCGGGGGTTGGGCTATATGGCGCAGATCGTCGAAACCTATGCGGAAGACGACGATCCCGCCTCACAGACGGGCCTTCGCTCCCCCGATCTGATCACTCACGTGGCCGTCCACAAGATGACGGTCCATGACGGGCACCGATTGCCGGACGCCTTGGACGATCTCGCTGACCGCTCACTCACGCCAAAGCGGCTGCTGGCCGATTCCCACTATGGCTCGGCTGACAACATGGCCTTGGCCCAAGAGCGGGCCATTGATCTGACGGCTCCGGCCCGTACGGCCAAGGGATGCTCCTCAGGGCGCCTGACCCTGGAGGAGTTCAGCCTTGATGAGGATGGTCTGGTGGTGCGATGCCCAAACGGCGTCGCACCGGTCTCGACCTCTGCCGCGCAGGCGAAACTGCAGGCCCGGTTCGATCTTGCGACATGCCGGCAATGCCCAGACAGGAACCGCTGCCCGGTCCGAGCTGACAGCCATGACGGGCAAATCGCCCGCTTTCAATACACGCCAGCACGGGCAGAAAACCAGAAACGGCGCCTTTACGAGAGCAGCGACGCATTCCGAGAAATCTATCGTTGGCGCGCCGGGATCGAAGCGACGATGTCACGGCTGAAGTATCAGATGAACCTTGCGAACCTGCGCATCCGGGGCATGCCGGCCATGCGCTATACGGTAAATCTTCGCGCCCTCGGCCTGAATATCCGCCGATGTGCCGCGGTTCAGGCCTGAAGCCGAGCTCCGTGACTGAACTTCCAGGGCTTGCACGAGAGCGAGGACTGATTTCGTTCCGCAGAAATCAGCTCAATCAACGTCGACAAACTACTTTTTACCGCCTCGTCGAATGTGGGTGATGACGGTTTGAGAAGGGCGACGTATCGAGGCGGGTGTCCAGCCTGCCAGAACCTCTTCAAGAAGAGCGATACGTCATGACCGACACTACCAACATTGTCCGCCTTCGTCAGCCCGACACGATTGATGATCCCCTGACCGATCTTCTCCGAGCCGGCGCCCGCAAGCTGCTGGCTCAGGCCATCGAGATCGAGGCCGAGGCTTATCTCGCGAGCATGCGCGAGCTGAAGCTGCCGGACGGCCGTGACCGTCTGGTTCGGCACGGGCATGGGCCTGAGCGCACGATCCAGACCGGCATCGGCCCGGTGGAGGTGAGCCGGGTCAAGATCCGCGACCGCGGGGCTGAGGGCGAGGATCGCATCCGCTTTTCCTCGGCGATCCTGCCCAAATGGGCCCGGCGCACCAAGAGCCTGGATGCGCTTCTGCCAGTCCTGTACCTGCGGGGCCTCTCCACCGGCGACTTCCAGGAGGCGCTCTCAGCCCTGCTCGGCAAGGACGCGCCCAACCTCTCGCCGTCCGTGGTCTCCCGGCTGACCGGCGAATGGCAGGGCGAGTACGAGCGCTGGCAGGCGCGGGATCTCTCGGCTCGGCATTACGTCTATGTCTGGGCTGACGGCGTCTACCTCCAGGCCCGGATGGAGGATCAGGCCGAGTGCATCCTGGTGCTGATCGGCGCCACCCCGGAAGGCAGGAAGGAGCTGGTCGGCTTCCAGGCCGGCGTGCGCGAGAGCGCCCAGAGCTGGCGCGAGCTTCTCGTCGAGATCAAGCGGCGGGGTTTGTCCATCCCGCCCCGGATCGCTGTCGGCGATGGAGCGCTGGGCTTCTGGAAGGCGCTCGACGAGCTCTTTCCGGGCACGCATCATCAGCGCTGTTGGCTGCACAAGACCGCCAACGTGCTCAACAAGGTACCGAAATCCGTGCAGCCGGGCATGAAGGTAGCCCTGCGGGAGATTTATCTCGCGCCCACTCGAGCCCAGGCCGAGGTGGCCGTTGATCTGTTCGAGGACGCCTATGGGGCACGCTACCCGAAAGCCGTGGAGTGCGTGCGCAAGGACCAGCGGGCCCTTCTGGCCTTCTATGACTGGCCGGCCGAGCACTGGATCCATCTGCGGACCACGGATGAGATTGACAAGCGCCTTTCTGCTGATTGTGGTAATCTCTCCCTGCGCGGGCGACCTCGTGGCGAAGAACGGGGCGTCGACTGGAAGCTCCGTCAGGCCGCCTGATCATTCGAGCCTTGTCGGATTGAGGCGCTCGCGCGCCTTGCCCTTGGGTGGTCTGGGCTGCCAGTGGGCAACAAACCGCTCATAGGCTCTCTCGGCCTGTTCGGCTGCCTTCATCTCCCGGTCGCGGAGCTCCTTCACATTGTAGCTGTAGGCTGGTCCGCGCTTGTTGCCTTTCCGGGCCGGCTGGCCAGCCTGGAGCTCCATCGCCCTGACCTTGGTGGCCACCAGGGCGGGGCGGGACCACAGGTAGTCGACCTCTTTGGTGAGAAGATGCCAGCACAAGATCACCAGCTTGCGGGCCACCGCGACGGCGGCAATCTGATGCCCCCGCTTGGCGCGGATGCGCACGAAGAAGGCATGCAGTGGTCCGGGCGACTTGGCAGCCGCCCAGGCGGCTTCGACCAGCATGGCACGGGCATGAGAGCGCCCGACTTTGCTGATGCGGCCATGCTGGGCCAGGCCAAGGCCCGACTGGCGCACCCGCGGATTGAGGCCGACATAGCTGACCAGCTTCTGCGGCGAGCTGAAGCGGCGGATATCGCCGATCGCCGCGATCAGACCGACGGCCACCGTGAGGTTCACGCCCGTGATGGTCATCAGCCGCTTGACCGCGGGATCGCCGAGTGCGTCCTGGGCGATCTCGCGATCCAGGACTTCCAAATCCTCGCCGAGCCGGTCGAGTTCGCGCACGTGCCGCTCGATCGCCAAGACCTCGTCGGACGGCAGCGGCTGGCGCTGGAGCCACGCGCGTCCGACTCGGCTGAACAGATCGGCATGAGGACAGAGCGGGATCAGATGCGCATGCAGGATCGCGTGGACCTCGTTCTTGATCCGGGTGCGATGGCGGACCACCTGGTCGCGGCGCGCCACCAGACGCCGCCGCCGTTCCACCTCAGGCGGTGGCGTCCAGATAGACGGCAGGAAGCCAGCAGCCTGCAGAGAGGCCAGCACGCCGGCGTCGATCTTGTCGGTCTTGACGTGGGCATGGGCGATCGCCTTGACCTGGAGCGGATTGGCGATGATCACTTGGGCGACGAAGGGTGACAGCACGCGCGACACTGCCATGCAGTTGCCAGTGGCCTCGATCACCACCTCGTCGGTGGGTCTGAGCGTCTCGCCGAAGCCCTCCAGGGCGGTGCGGGTCATGTCGATGCGCCCATGATGGCGCAGCCGACCCTCCTCCCAGATCACGACCTCGGCGAAAGTGCGGTGGATGTCCATTCCGATCACACGTCGCATGACACAGCTCCCTTGATCGCGTTACAATCGGGAGCGTCGGGCGACACGACACCTACGGATCCGCGCTCTCAGCGCAACCGGGCGAGTCGCAGAGGCGGCCAGCTACTAACACGAGCTCTCGGCTCATCGTACGCATCGGCCTGCCCGCACTTCGTGCTCCCGGTGCCTCTGTCCCGGATGGTCGCACCATACGCCAGAACCTTGAGAATTCCAGCCGGACAGCGGCACCGTCATCTTCATACCGGTTACGAACCCAATCGAGAGTGTGTTTGCCATGGTCCGGCACCGCACGGTGCGCACCAAAGGCTCGTTGTCGCCAACCACCGCTCGTCTGATGGTGTTCAAGCTCATCATGGCGGCGTCGAAAACCTGGCGGCGGCTGATGGGCGAAAATCAGTTGCCGAAGGTGATTGCCGGTGTCAGATTCCAGGACGGCGCCGAGATCCTTCCGACGCCAACACACAACGTCGTTTGATCGACCCCATCACCTAAATTCCGGCATAACTCCATCACTTCCTCGGTGGTTACGCGAAAGTCGACCTGGGGGCTAGGACCGAACGTGAGGGTCAGTGGCACGTCGGCAGCATCGCGGCCACGGGCGATCAGAATTCTGCCGATCCGCGGATCATTGTTGCGGGGGTCGAACGTGTGCCATCTGCCGCCCAGATAGACCTCAGTCCAGGCGGCAAAGTCCTGAGGTGCATGGGGCGGTGGAAGGCCGATGTCGCTGATGTACCCAGTACAATAGCGAGCGGGAATGTTGATGCACCGGCAGAACGTAAGCGCCAGATGAGCATAGTCGCGACATACGCCTTGCTTCGCCGCGGGGAAGGCCGGTGTGGCGTGCGCGAGTGCTCGTAGCCGAAGGTGATATGATCGTGCACGTAGTCGCAGATCGCTTGCACGCGGGCCCAGCCCAACGGAGCTGATCCAAAGAGGCTCCATGCGATGTCGGAGAGACGGTTCGTCTCGCAGTAGCGGCTGCCTAAAAGGTAGAGCAGAGTCTCTGAGGGGAGGTTCTGGATTTGGGTCTGCTCAGCACCCGGATCTGCTGAATCCTACCAGCCTGTGTCGCGGACTACCGTTTCCGTCTTGAGGGTGATCGTACCAGCCGGTGCAACGAGGCGGTTGCACCAGTTGCCGAAGCTGTCCCGGTATCCCTCCACAGGCACTGATGGGGTCGTGATCAGGTAGTCTGGCCGCTCCAGGTCGGACACTCGCGACGAGTGCACATTGAGGATCGCGATCATGGGCGTGATTTGCCCGAGCTCGTACGTCATCTGGCAGTCGACACGGATCCGCATGGTTTCTCATCCACGGAGCAGAGCGAGATTTGGGCTACTTCCGATCATGGTTGATCCTCGCCCAAATGGTGCCGGCAGACGCCCCGGGTATGCTTCTCGATTGCCGCCAAGGCGGCGTCAAGGGAAGTATACGGTCTATGGTCGATGCCGACCATGGTCTCCAGAGCATGGCCATCCGGGTGAATTGTGAACTGCTTGGCGGACACTTCGGTGATCCGACCCATCGGACGGCCAAGCAGGTACGTGAGGTTCCAAACTTTGCCGTCATCGGTTGGTATCACGGTTATATCCAAACGTGCCTCCGGTTCGCGCACTGCCCAGGAAACTGGATTGGCTGTCGGTCTGACTAATAAGGCTTGCGAATACGGTGTGTTCCCATGTGCTCTCAGCTTCGCTGATATCGGGTGGATCGGCGACACCCCAGCCGCTTGCGGCTACGGAGTCGTCCTGGGCATGGAAGACGGCCTGATCAGCCGCCAGCTTTTCGCCAGTCCGGAGGTCGACGCCATGCTCGACGACGATTACTCAGGCTTTCCGTTCCACTACTTCCTGGCCTCGGCTTTCCTGGTACGCCTGGATCAGGATGAGGATTTCGCGCCGACCTGGCCGAGTGGTACGATGAAAAGCCTTATGGGGGCAGGCGGGGCAGCCGCGGGAAAATGAGGTCGTGCCGATAGCTTTCCCGGCACTCCTTTGTTTGGCCTGTCCAAAGAATAAGCCGCCCCGTCAGGAGCGGCTTGAAGAGCCAGCATTCAGCTGACGACATGACAGGCTCAATCAAGCCTTTTGCAGGTTGGTTGCAGACTCTTTGCCGGTACGGCGGTCCGCTTCCACTTCATAAGAGATCTTCTGGCCTTCCACGAGGCCGCGCATGCCAGCCCGCTCAAGCGCTGAGGCATGGACGAAAACATCCTTGCCGCCACTATCCGGCTGAATGAAGCCATAGCCCTTCGTCTCGTTATACCACTTCACAGTACCAGTCGCCATTGAATATTCCTCAAGTCCCGTCAGGTGCGCTTCCGCCAAGCTATCCTGCTGTGTCTGGCCGAGACGTCAAGCACTTGGTTACTGTTGGATCATGCTGACACAGGCGGGGACAAGGTGACTATTGGATCACAGAGGGCCAAGCAGCAAAAAGGCAGGGCCGCTTCCAGACGATAAAATGATCCCGTGCTGCAAGACCGAGGTCTGAATCTCTTTCCAGACGGGCGATCTGTGCTTCAACCGCTCTGAGTTTCTGTTCAAGCCGCGCTACCTCACGTCGCGCAGAGGAGAGAAATTTTTGCTTTTTCGCTGGCATGTCGCACCCCCACCCGTTGTGGTAAGTGCTCGTTAACCCATTGCGTCGAAAGCTGCTGTGTCGCAAGTGCTCATCCTGTGAGATCCGAGAGTCGATCATGCGATGATGCTACCCTGAGGCTTCAATCTTCCCGGCGTGCGGAGAGAAGTCGGCCGCGAGCGTCTGCTGCAGGATCCTGTCGCGGATCACCCGCTTCATGTTTCCCACCCTGCGCGCCATGGCATAGACCCGATCCTGCAGGACCGTCACATCCGACATGACCGGAAACGGCGGCTCCGGTGGAAGCGGCAGCGCGAGGCTGCTCTCCAGCTCTTGCAGCATCGTTGCAATCGCCGTGTTGTCGTCGCGCAGCAGCTGCAGTTCTGCCTCGAGCATGTCTGATGTCACCTGCGCGTCCCTGGGGCTTCCAAATTCTGGATGAGGGTGCTCTGCTCCAGATGACTACTGGGGCATGACCACCGTCAGGTAAGGGGCTGAGGGCTTCTCGTTCGCTCCAACCGGACCGGGCACCTGGTTCCTGACCGGCTTCAGGCTCTTGAGATAGCCGGCGAGAGCTTTGGCATCGGCGTCCGTGAGCTTGCCATACGAATGATACGGCATGATCGGCACCAGCTGACGACCGTCCGGCCTGACACCGGTCCGCACCGCCTTGATGATATCGGCCTCACTCCACTGGCCCAGCCCCGTCTCGGGATCAGGGGTCAGGTTGGGCGGATAAAAGATGCCGAGGCCGGGGATCTGAAAGCCGACCTCTGATCCAGCCAGAGGACGCTGCATGTCGGGCTTGCCGAGAAAGGTGCCGGGGGTGTGGCAGCCGGTGCAATCCATGATGGTCACCAAGTACTCGCCGCGCTGGGTCTGACTCTGCGCGAAGGACGAAGGGACTGACAGGAGGAGGCTGCAAGCTGCCAAAGCGGCTGAGATGATGGATTTCATGGAGTTTCTCTGCCTGAGGGTGAACTCAGCCAAAGTGCCAGATGCCAAACGGGAGTGAAGTGCCCAGAAGGCGTAGATCGGCCTGGATAGTTCCTCCAATTTCTTGTCAAAACTCTTGCCGATGAGCGACTGAGGCAGTGCTAGCCCCGAATCGCCGCTCGAGACCGTTTTGACCGCACTCGCTGGCGGCATCAGGTTCCATAATCTTTGCTCAGCCTAATTCGCTCTCACAATTCTTCATTCGCCGGCTAGGGTGTCCGTTGCGCGATGCCTGCGGACGCCGAGTTGTGCTGCCTTCCTTTGGCGCCATTGGGTTGCGACTGTTCGTGCCGCATGGCTCGGACCTTACTCTCCCCCTGCCTCTGGGCGCTCGGCATTGCGCTCCTCGGCTCCGGTCTGGATGGCGGGCCCCAAGCCGGACCCGGCAGCGGATCGCGGGCATCTCCGGAGGTTTCTGCCAATCCGTTCAACGGACCGGGCGGCGTTTACGCGAAAATCCCCGCAAGGGATGAGTTCGGGCGGGATCAACTCGCGATGTTCCGCGCGTGGAACCCGGATCCGGTCGGAAACCATGACGCCAACCTCAGAGCCCTGAATCCGGCGCTCGCCAGGGTGGTGCGGACGGCGCAGGCCGACAATCCTGGCCTGCGCTTTGTGATCGGCTCGGGATGGCGCAATGGTCGGCTCCAACGAATGGCGTTGGCATGGGGCTGGTCCAGGACACACGACAGTCCGCATCGGACAGGTGACGCGGTGGATCTGTGGCCACTCGACCAGGAGGGCCGGGTCTTCTTTGAGCCACAGGCCCAGAACAGGATTGCCACCGCGCTCAGGAAGGCCGCCGCCAAATTGGATGTGCCTATCCGCTGGGGTGGTCACTTCAACGGCTTCAAGGACATGGACCGCTCACATTTTGAGCTCGTGCGGCCATGACCGGAACGGGTGCCCTTTGTCTTTTGGGTGCGAGGGCCTGGGGAGCCGGGTCGGGCTTGCGCTCTCGGGCTGCACATCCGGAAAAGGATGGAGAAACCTCGCATTATGTTAGAGGCGAATTCAGCGGCTGCGCTCGGTCGGAATCGTTCACACATGGCACGCCCGAGACGTAGTTTGAACGTCCGCTCAAGAACGAGAGACAAGACCGTCCGGAGGCGGCAGATGCTGGGCATGGAATCCTAGAACAAACTCTAGCGAGGCAGTTGTCGACGATAGCAGTTCCGCTTCTGCTGCATTCAGGCTCGACGGATTTGACGAATGCTCGAAGCAGCGGATGACACTTCAGCGGATCATGCAGGCGGCGGGCAGTATGTCGAACATCCGGCTTGGAGGAAACCAACCGACCGAGGAGGACGCCTCAGGGGCAAAAGTAGCCCCGTGCACTGTCCGAAATGCATCGCGCCCCGTTCGGGAGAATGATCCCGCCTGTTCCGTCAGGTGGGATATGGGCCCCGGTGGAGATCGTGAACCCGCCGTTCGGATCGGCAGGCACGGTCGAGCCGTCCGGCAGAGTGAATCTGCCATCCCTGTAAGTGATATGTCGGGTGTATCCTGGCGGAAGGGCCGCCGGGATGGCGGCCGGGGGCACGGGAGGGGCTGCCTGTGTCGACCCGAGATTGGCTGGCGGAATGGGCTGGGATGGAGACTCGCTTGACGAAACGCAGCCTGACAGGACAAGGCCCATCAGCACGATTGCCGGCACGCGCATCGAATTCCTCCATTCGGTCAGCATTGGCCTTCATGCCAAAGATAGCTGAGCCGATCCCGATCTGAAGCAGACAATGATCTGCTCCTATGTTGACGTCGATGCCTGTCGCTGGCCGGGCATCGAAATCGTCGCGCCAGCATTCGGGGGCACCCTGGATCATGTTCGCCGGATCCTCGGCAGTCGACGGTCCGTCGTCATCCGCCAGGGCGGCCATGCCCAAGCGTGCTGCTGCCATGATCTCGTAGGATGCTCCCGTTGGGCGGTTGCGCAGTCGAGGCATCGGTCACGAGATCTTATCCCATTTGTGATCCGCCTTGGCGTGGTCTCTGGCCATGCGAGCGTTACTGTATGAGTGCATCGCACGGTTCTCGGTAAGCCTCCGATGAGGATCGCCAAGGTGACTTCAGCGCGTCTCGCGGCCGTCTTGACCGCCGGCGTAGCGCTGTTCGGCGACCCTGCCGAAGCCGCACGACTTCATTGCACCACGCTCTCGCACGTCAGGTCCAATGCCGAGGGGAGAATTGAAGAGGCCGATCCGGCCGAGCCGTTTGCCATGTCCTGGCAGACCTTCGACTTCGACACCTCGACCCTGACCCTCACCAATGCGCTCCCCGATGGCGCAACATTCTCGCAGAGACTGCAGAAAGGGCTTCTCAGCACGAGCGAGTTCGTCGGCTTCTTCCGGATCGGCGCCTCGCCCATCGGGATGCTCCACATCAGCCTGTCGAGCACACCCATGACCTTCAGCCTCTACCGGATCCGGGACTTTCTCTCTGGCGAATGCCGGCCGCTGGAAGAACAACCGAGCGATCCAGACAAAACTGTGCGTTGAGCGCGGCATGATCACCCAAGCGTTCGACTACGCTCAGGAATTCAAGAGCCTCGACTTGACCGCGGTCATCAAGGACCTGCATGCGCTGATGACGGAGACCCAGGACTGGTGGCCCGCCAACTTCGGCCACTATGGCGGGCTGATGATCCGCATGGCGTGGCACAGCGCGGGAACATACCGCTCCACGCCGGCGGTTGTGAAGTGATGCATCCAGTACGAACGCAATGGGACTCAGCGGTTCCAGCGCACAGTCACGCGGCTCGTGCCTGGATGCGCTCCTGCAAGCGTTCAAGTTGCGCAACACAGGGCATGCGCCGCTCCCGATGATGCTCCTGCAGCCTTCGGATCGTCGCCCGCTTGAACAGCCCGTCCACAGAGCTCTTCCTCACGGTCTCCATGTCGCTCTCGTACGCGAAGTCAATCGCGGCGAGCGTCGCCCGGAGCGATAGCAGGAAAGATTGAAGCTCGGATGATTGCATATGGCTGATGCCATCTCCTATGCGCACAGAATAGTGTGCCGTGTTGGCAGGCATATGCCTCCTCCAGTTGCTCTGGGTCACAGGCGGCGCGCGTTGCTGGCGCAGATAGAAACTCCGAGACTCGGCCAACCATCCGCTGAGGAAGGAGTCTTAGCCTCCGCCATATCGGCAGGCTGATCGGAAAAGGCCGACCATTCCAGGGCTCGTCTCAGTCCTGGTCCATGGCTCCTGTCGAACGGCAGCGGTCATGAGCGATCCTCGCTGAAACCTTCCGCTGGACGCGAGGACAGGCCAGATGCGTGTGGTCCAGGGAGTTGGGGCCGATCGGAATGGATCTCGTCACACCATTTAAGGCGGCGTGTCAGCTCGTCAAAAAACCACCGCTTGATCCGTCGTTGGCAAGACCGTGTCATGACTGTCTCCGAGTTGCCAGAACATTGAACGGTTTGGGTAAGTCGAGGTGTCGATCTCGACCGACTGTTGGCAGTCAGATCGAGCATGCTCGCAGACGCAGAACGCGGCGTCCGTTTTTCGATCAGGGGCTATACATCTCCAAAGCAGAACGGGACGGTCGATTCACATCCCGTCTGCTTTGGAGGCCGAAGCCGATCCCTGAGCCGGATCTGCCCGCACATGCTCACCGCAATATGGTTAACAGATCGCTAACAGGCGCTTGCTGGCGATCGTTAACGTCCTGGTAACCATCTCGAGCGCGGAATGGGCATGCCTGCGAGGGGCGAAAGGCCGCAACGGCTCCAGTCCGCTTCCTTTTTGCTGACGACCTCTCAGTCACGCGTATGCCTGCGTCGGTGCCGTGCCCTTCACGGTCTCTCTGGAGAAATGCCAGCGATGAAAAAACCAAGGCCAAAGGCTACCAAGGCAAAGACTAAGGTCCGACAGGGCAGGGTGCTCGTGGTGACCTCCGGCAAGGGCGGCGTCGGCAAAACGACCTCGACGGCGGCGCTTGGGGCAGCGCTGGCACAGGCCGGACAGAAGGTGGTGGTCGTCGACTTCGATGTCGGCCTGCGCAATCTCGACCTGGTCATGGGCGCCGAGCGGCGCGTGGTCTTTGACCTCATCAACGTCATCAAGGGCGAGGCCAAGCTCGCGCAGGCCCTTATTCGCGACAAGCGCCTTGATACGCTTGCTCTTTTGCCTGCCTCGCAGAGCCAGGACAAGGATAGCCTGACCGAGGATGGGGTCGCACGCGTCATCGCGGAGTTGCGGGCGCAGTTCGACTGGGTGATCTGCGACAGTCCCGCGGGAATCGAAAAGGGAGCCACCCTGGCGATGCGGCATGCCGATATGGCGGTCGTGGTCGTCAACCCGGAGGTATCCTCGATCCGCGACGCCGACCGCATCATTGGCATGCTCGATGCCAAAACAGCCAAGGCCGAGCAGGGACGCCGCATCGACAAGCATTTGCTTCTCACCCGCTATGATCCTGTTCGCGCTCGGCGTGGCGAAATCATGAAGGTGGAGGACGTGCTGGAAATCCTGTCCATTCCGCTGCTGGGCATCGTCCCGGAGAGTGGAGATGTGTTGCGCAGCTCTAACGTTGGAGCCCCGGTGACCGTGGGCAGCCCTGGTAGCGCAGCGGCTCAAGCCTATCTTGAGGCGGCGCGGAGACTGACTGGCACGGATAGTGTTATCGTCGCAGCCGATAGGCCGAGCCTGATCAGCCGGTGGTTCAATCGGACAGCCGCATAAGCCACATCAACGTCGCAGAGGCGCTTGTCCTCCTGTCCTCGGCGCAGGTTCAAAGGCTCGCGGCGCCGATCCTTCGTGCTGCATCATGGACGCACTCTCCGGTTGCTTCTCTGTGAGCTACGGTTCGCCATCGAAGAGGTTGACTACGCCGTCGAAAGCAGCCCAAGTGGCGTTCTCAAGCGCCTCGTCCCCCGAGCCGGATGGCGGCATAACCGACCAGTGAGTGCAGCCTCTCTGGCCCAGACGCGCCTCAAGAGCGCCGGCAATTGCAACGCTGGTTCTCGACAAGGCCTAAGGGCCTATCCTCCGGGCTTCAGGACCGGTGCCTGCTCCGGTCCCTGTCGCTTTCTGTCGCCAGCCTGAACGACCATGGTACCACCTTGTTTCGTAGGCACTGCTTGCGCCGGACGTGGTGGCACCTGCGGCGGAGTTGGAGGCAAGCCCCGGATGGAGCCTGTTTGTGATACGCCGCTCTGCGACAGACGTGCCGGGGATGAACTTCCATCGACCGGCCGCCGGTCCACAGGTTCCTTCAACTGAGCCTGAGTTCGGCCCTGGGCAAGACGAGCGATCTCAGCCTGGGCGGAATTGAGCTGGTCGCGCAACCGAGCAACTTCCACGGATGCACCTTGGGATCGGTCCCTCTCCAGCAACAGCTGTTTTTGGCTGTCTTGGAGTGTGGCGACCCACTCCTGCAACTGACGTTCGGTTTCAGCCGCGGATTGGCTCGAGACCGCAAGCGTGCCCCATCCTGCAGCGGCCCCCACTCCGAGAACAACGGTCACAGCTCGCTGCCAGTCGCCGAGCAACGATGCCAAGGTTCGGAACATGGGAACTCCTGCAATAACGAAACGGCAATTTCTGAGGCAGCTGCCTCTATGGGTCAGAATGAACGGGCCGACATGCTCATCACACTGGTCTTGAAGATACTGAAGGATAAGATTGTTTGGTGATTGAATCATTAAGAGCATTGGGCGCGACGCGACCAGGGTCGCTTCTCGCAGTGTTACTTGTGCCACCGGCAGGCCAGAGGCCCAAAGCTCACCGCGTATCGTCGCCAGCACAATGGTCGATGGCAACGTTGCTGATCTGGACAACAAGAAGCCGCGCCCCTCTATCCACATGCTCTGCCAGGCCTCGCGCTTGACGCTGATCCTATCTGATGTGAAGTTCGAGCAACTGCAGGATATCAACCGGGCTAATGTCGAGGCAGATGGAGTCGAGCATGAAACCGCCGACCTGCCGTCCGGGTATGTGCCCTGCATATGAGCGTATAGCCTGACTGCAGTCGGGATCGAAGCATCTTTCGACCGCCGCGGTCGTCTTCATTGTCTACCAGTGCAGCATCGACTAGATGGAGCAGGCGGCATGACACCCGAGCGCTTTGCCCTGATGCAGCAACTGCTGAACAACGCGAAACTCGATTGGACCGATAGCAACACCGAGTATTTGCGTGAGCCGGTCGATTTCGTTCCGCGCTATCCCAAGGACCGCGTCGTGGCGGATCTGCCGCGGATCAGAAAGATCGCTTTCACCCTGCATAAGGACTGCGTCGCAATGTTCGACTGCTCTGGCTGCCCGCTGACGCCCTCGTTCATGATTGCCTGGGTTGAAGCGGAAGGCTACGTGATCCAGGCGTCCGCTTTTGATGACGATGGGGATGGCGTGGCGCAAGGTATGATTGGCTGCCCAAGCCCGAGGCGCCGGAATCGGTGATCAGATATCACCTTGGAATTACTGCGACGCACGACCTTCCTTTGCAGACCATGCCAGCAGCATTACCCAAGCTGGGTGCGGCGAAAGAGCCATGGACTGGCCGGATGGGTTTCTTGCGAAGCCACAGAGAGAGGCGCACCGTTATCGACCGGTTGCCCAACCGAACTCCCGGCCAAGCCCAGGATACATAATCTCTCTCACCGTTGGACGTGGCCGGGTCCAATAGCGTCGCAGGCAAGCTCTCATCGGGAAGTCCAGCCAATAGGCCGGTTTAGACGGCGTCGATCTCAGCGCGACCCTAGCCCCCGTTAATGCGTCAAGCACGGGTCACGACGACGACGGTCGGCAGCGCTTGCGGAACGACAATCACCCGGCTCGGGATTTGACGGGTTGGGGGACCACGCTCTCGGAACTTATGGCTTGGCGACGGGACAGGAGGCCTCCGCGACGAGGTCGACATTCGTCATCGGATAGAGCCGCCCGCCTTGTGATCCAATGGCTTTTGGCAAGATGGCCTTGATGTGCGCTTTCACAGCGACTTCGTCAGTCGCAATCGCGGTACGCTCCTTGCCGATCTTCAAGGCGCGAAGAATCTGCGCTTCCAGATCTGTCAGGGAATGCTTTTGATTGCGATTGGCCGCGAGCAGCGGCTAATCTGCGCCAGCATTCAGGATGGTGGAAACGACCCTTGTCATTACTATCCCTATGGATAAACGCTTGGTGACACATTGCCTGTGGAGCCGGATGAAGCGCTATCGCGCTTCGGAGGCAAGACAGCCGCTGGGCCTGCTCTTCTCAGAATGTGCTGGTGATGCAAGGCGCGGAGAGGTCGCGCACGTACCTTGCTCCGATGCGGTCCTGCAGCGCGTCGAAGTCCGACGAGGAGCCCAGGAGGGCAGTGCATCCGTGCCATCTCCCAGGTCTCGTCGACAGCTGTCGCTGATAGGCAGCTGGAGCCAGAGTGAGGTGATTTGCCGGTAGAGACAAGCGGCCCGATGGGGGCGCGGCAGCATGGCGCAGGCTTGGAACAAAGCCTCTGGCAACGCAAGCGCCTGGGCAAGCCGGCTTACCGCGCCTAAGCTTTCATCAGACATGGCACGATGCAGGAGCATTCGGGATGGTGTTAAAGAAGCAAATCCTCGCAATCCAGGATGTTTATGTGCCGGTGAAGCGGCGACAAAGCTTGGATCTCCAGAAGGTTGAGGCTTTGGCAGAGAGCATGATGGAGAAGGGGCAGGAAGCGCCCATTCTCGTGAGGCCCGACGGCCAACGGTTTGTCCTGGTGGAGGGGCTGCACCGGCTGGAGGCCTGCAAGGCTCTTGGAGAGACAACCGTGCCGGCCTACTTTGTCCAGGCCCGCAAGCATTGAGCGGTGGCGACTTGCGGGTTGATGAACCCACCTTCGGGCATGGAGAACAGTTCATAGAATACTCACGCATGCCTGGCGAGGGAGAGGCTGAGATGAGCACGTTTTCCCAGCCACTCCCTGCCTGGATGAGGAGCAGCAGGGGGCGATGCTCCCCGTCCAAGCCATGGCCCAGTCATCATAGCGTTCGCCGCACTGGCTGCACGCAGGGCAATCGCCGTACCCCCGTCGAAGCAATTTTCCACGCGCGACCCAGCCGTGCCGCAGGGGACAGCAAATCCTTGCTCCCGTGAACGGCAAACGACGGGCTGCAAAGCCGCTGGTCGCACCACGTCGCAGGAACAAAGCTGGCTCTAGAAGCTTTTGCCTGAGCGAGAGATCGCATTGATAGGTTCCCCCTGACTACCCTGCTCCTGCCACCAGACTGGTGGTAGGAGCTTTTTCATGAATGGACCTGAACCCGAAGGATTCTGAATCCCTTACGTTTGACGGAGTGGTACCGGCAACATTGCTGCCTGGATTCCGGTCCTGCATTCTCGCGCGTCTCGTCACCGCACCTGTTTCCTCAGCCGAAGCGGCCAGGCTGTAATGCGTGATGGCGCCGGCCTCTATCCAGTGTGATGACGACCACAGAAGGAACGGCGACTTTGCGCGATGCTGGTTCATCGCAGGAGGCTCCGATGACCTTGACCTTCCTTGATCCACGCACCGGTCAGCAAGTCACGATCTCGGTTCTCGATCCCGCCGCCGGTTGGCGATAGGAGGTCACCATGAAGCAATCTTCGAAACGCCGAACCCGGCGTTGGCTCCTCCAGAACCTCGGGAAAGCCACATGAAGTCCGCGCAGGATTGCCGGGCCAAGGCTGCCGAGATTGAGCGCCTCGCCTGTGACCCGAGCCAGCCGCCCGAGATTCGGGCAGAGCTTCGCGCCATCGGCGTCGACGTGCTGAATTGGTATGCTCGCACGTCCATCAGCTGGAAGCGTAATGCCTCGTTTCCATGACACGTGCGCAGCGTCCATCGGCGGTCTCTATCTGCCTCCCGCGGCCTGGAATGTGCTGCGGCGGAGAAGATTGCTTCTCTTGCGCAACTCGTGGACGTTGCTGGCAGGCTGGAAGAGTTCGACGGAATGGCACCCGGAATGGCCGCCATCGTTCGGTAGGCCCTGGCCCAGGCCGCAGCTCCTGCAGCACGCGCAGGTCGGTACCACCGGAATGCATGTGGGTGGCAAAGGCATGGGGCAGCACGTGCGGCGACACCCGCTTGGGGCTGGCAAGGCTTGCCGCCACCTTGGCGGGCTGACCTGATCGGATGCCAGATAGGCAAGGAAGCCGATTGCTGGCATGCCGTGGATGCGCAGTTCCTCGGCGTGGGCGCGCCATCCGGTCACGGACTGGCCCGACGAGGGAAACGGCAAACAGGGCGAACAGGGCGATGGAAAGGCCATTGTCGTGCAGGAAACGGCGCATAACCCTGACCTCGGAATCGACCTGCTACGGTCGGATAACGCCTCGCGGGTGCGACGGTTTCTGATCGCCAAAGCGGTTGACACTACGGGCTGTTACATCTGAAAGTAGATGAACCACATACCCATCGGGTTCCCCTTTGTCCGCAAGCAAACCCATTGTCGACAAGGCCATCCAGGTCCATCTCGGCCGGGAACTGCGTGCCCTCTACGGCAACCCGCTGGATGAAAAGATGCCTTTAGGCTTGCGCCGGCTTGCGGACCGCTTGGCCCAGGTGATCAGGGCCCGTACGGAACCCGTAGACCAGGCCTTTCTCGACGAACTCATGGGCAGCCTGAAGCCGTTACGCGCCTTTGCGATCTCGCTCACCCGTGACATCCCTCGGGCCGAGGATCTCGTGCAGGAAACCGTGCTCAGAGCGATCAGCAAGCAGGATAATTTCGAGGCCGGTACCAATCTCGCGGCTTGGCTCATGACCATCCTGCGCAACCTGTACTACTCAGGCCGCCGCAGGACGCAGCGCGAGGTCGAGGATGTGGACGGCCTTCACGCTGCCAGCCTGATCTCAATCCCGGATCAGGAGGATGCGATCATCGTCCAGGACCTTCATGCGGCGCTCGCCAAGCTGCCTCGTGTGCAGCGTGACGCGATCATGCTCGTAGGGGCGGAGGGAATGGCCTACGAGGAAGCGGCCGCGGCACTGGGCGTCAATGTCGGCACACTCAAGAGCCGCGTCAACCGGGCCAGGAACCGGCTGGCTGAACTGATGGGGCTGATTGGAGAAGACGGAGTCGGAAGCTCGCGGATCCCCTCATCCCAAGGCCATCCCACTCTGGGGCGTTGAGAACATCCTGACCTTCCAACGTGATGCCTAGGCTCGCCGCGCCGCGTGAACGGCATCAAGGATTTGTTCGTCCGCAGTTCTGTCCCAGTCAAGAGGAAGTTCGACGCGAACCGATTGGGCTCCTCCTGCCGGCGTACAGACGACGTTCACCCGATCACTCGATCCTTCGACCCTGGCGGCCTCGATCTTGTCGGCATCATTGCCCAGTCCGGCGAAGGCCTGAATGCAGGTCCAGACCGTTCCATCGGCGTCAGTGATCTCACGCGGCATGCAGTCCCTCTTCCTGATGCGCTCGGCCGGAGAACATCAAATGCACGAGGCTCTCGTCCGTTCCGATAGGGTCATCAGCATCGCGAAGCATTCCGAGATCCTAGCCTTCTGGTGCCGGGTTAGGGGGAGGAGGGCTACAACCTGATGACTGGCCGGCCCCTTCGTCTCGGACGATGAGGTCGAGCGGGTCGTGGCGCATCTCAAGCGACAGGCCAAACCCGTCTACGTGGAAGCAGTCACAGCCGAGGACGATGAGGAGCAGGAGCCGGACGAAATGCCGGTCTTCGATGAGAGCGAGATGGGTCTGGGATCGGGCGAGTTGTTCGACCAGGCAGTATCGATCGTGCTGCGGCACAACAAGGCGTCGACCTCGTACATCCAGCGGCAGCTGCAGATCGGCTACAACTTGACGGCGTCGATCATGGAGCGGATGGAGAAGGAAGGGTTCGTCGGCCCTGCCAACCATGCGGGCAAGCGCGAGATCCTGATCGGAATGGGTGGAGCAGACGAGGATTGAGGCTGGCAGACGACCGAACTGGCACACGCAAACGAGCATCGGCTCAGCCTCTAGCAGTCGGTGCAGCCTGCCGACCTCAACTCGTCTCCACACCGTGCTCCCGGGAGTTTCCGCCTCGGAGCCGCGCGTGATGCGATCAATGCGCTGCTCGTGGCCGCCGGACATAATCTGCGGCTGATCCTGAACTGGCTCAGGCTTTTTGTGGCCTGGCTCATTGCAGCCCTGATGGGTTCATCCGCGCAATCGGATACTTCCCAGGAACCTTGGAATCCAATTGCCGCCTGATGAAACGACATTGTTCAGAGCCGACTAAATAATGTTCACCAAAATTCGCCCGTGTGGATTAGATTGATCAGGCAGCGGCCAAATAGACCAATTCCGTTCGGCAACTCATTGGGCCATGAGCACAAAGGTGGTCCATGGCCTCGAACCATTCATCTTGCCTCGGAGGCTGTGCCGACACTCTATCTTTATGACCTCGGCCGATTTTAAGCAGTGGCGTGCGCAAATGTCGCAAGGTCAGTCTGGTATAATGACTTCGTAGTGGCGACGACCTTGAATCAGAACCGCAATAAACTCTCTTTCCGAATTCCAGAAGCTTCCTCACGTACTCGCTCCATGGATGATCACATCATTACTTCACACCCTGACCAAGCAGATAGCCCTCTGCATGACCTGACTGGTGCCGCTGTTCGGCAGATGATCAGGCTCGCGAAGCAGCGGGGCTATGTCACGCATGGCGAATTGAACAAAGTTTTACCCTCCAGGGACTTCTCCTCCGAGCAGATCGAGGACGTGCTTGGCAATCTCTCCGCAATGGGCATCAGCGTCGTCGAGTCCGCAGAGGTGGACGACGGGCAGCAGGCCGAGGCCGAGGAGGAAGCCGACGGCGGTAACCTCGTCGAGACCTCCCAGAGCCACGCGATTGCGGTGCGCGAGACAACCGCCAAGATTCCGACCGACCGCACGGACGACCCGGTGCGCATGTACCTGCGTGAGATGGGCTCGGTCCAGCTTCTGTCCCGCGAGGGCGAAGTCGCGATGGCCAAGCGCATCGAGGCCGGCCGCGAGGCCATGATCGCGGGCCTGTGCGAAAGCCCGCTCACCGTTCAGGCCATCATTATCTGGCGTGACGAGCTCTTGGCCGGTAAAATTTTGCTCCGTCACATCATTGACCTGGGGGCGACGTATGCGGGCCCGGACGGAACCGTCCTCCCCAATGCCAATGGGACCGGCGCAGACCTCCCGGAGGAGGAACGAGCGGTCGAAGGCGAGGAGCCGGCTCCGGCCGAGGGCGAGCTCGACGATGACATGGAGAACAACGTGTCGCTCTCGGCCATGGAGGCCGAGCTGAAGCCGCGCGTGCTCGAAACCTTCGACTCCATCGCCGACAACTACAAGAAGCTGCGCCGCCTGCAGGTCGAGCATGTG
>Ga0182747_1000476_pt1 | contig 38551 bp, 40 predicted proteins | sample eDN3rd30CBELigBY_FD_128526 | JGI IMG/M metagenome (GOLD analysis project Ga0182747, IMG submission 128526) | Enriched backyard soil microbial communities from Emeryville, California, USA - eDNA 3rd pass 30_C BE-Lig BY (version 2) (version 2) | ecosystem: Environmental > Terrestrial > Soil >... | reverse complement strand
GTGCGACTTGCATAAATCCCTTTCATTCCAGTTATTGAACCAGCTCTCGTTAATGACATCAACATGGATTCTAATTGATCATCAGCGTGATGTGCTGTAACTAGCTTTTCAATTGAATAGTTTTTCATCACTTCAGCAAAATATGCATAGCGTTCTCTTCTACAAATTGCTTGGGAGTTGCCTCCTTCTGCCTCCAGTATTTTTGGAATAGGAATGGATGTACTAAAAATCGGTACACCCTTTTCCCTACAAAAACTTTCTACAAATTGACGATCTTCAAGAGAAGTCTTACCTCTTAACATATGATCCACATGGGCAACAAAAATCTCAATTTCTAATTTTTTTCTTAGATCTAAAAATAAATGTAATAACCCCATGGAATCGATACCACCGGAACATGCTATGAGAAGACGGTCTCCCTGTTGAATTAACTCCTGTTCATTGATAAAAGCGTAAACTTTTTCGTCAAATGAAACCATCTTCTCACCCCACTTTTATTAATTGTTTTAAACTAATGCCTTCTTATGTGGCTTGAATACTGACCACTTTGGTACAACATGACCAACATTAAATAACATGATTGTACAATCATCGTCTACGTTATACCTTTGTTGATATTGCTCCATTAAATCATATAACATAATTTCCATAGGTAAATCATTTTCAATACTATCTTTTAATAGATCTACAAAATATTTCTCCTGTTCATCCCAATCATGATCTCCTGAGAATAAACCATCAGATACCATAACAACATAATCATCTGCAAGTAATTTCACTTTTTCTGTCTCGATTGAAAACACTGGCATAAATCCGACCGGTGCTGCTGCACCATCTACTTTGATTAAGCGTTCACCGCGCAAAATGTAGGTAGACATACTACCTGCTTTCCATGACCAAAGTTCTCCTTTTTGTAAATCCACTAATGCAAAGTCAATTGTAGCGTACATATCTACTTCACGATTGAGGGACATGACATAATGAAGCGTATGCATGGCTGTCTCTGGATTCATATTATAATTTAAACAATCCTTCATTAAACGAACTAACCTGCGACTTTCACGTTGAGCTTCTCTATTTTGCCCCATTCCATCAGAAAGCATCACGGCCACTAATCCAGGGTGAATGTGGAATACGGAATGCGTATCACCAGAAACCCATGAATTTTTTGCCTTACTGTAAATATCGTGTTCAATCTTATATCGTACCGCAGAGCGGAAACGTATTTGCAAGTGGGCAAATGGTTGCTTCTGATCTATTATTTTTTCAACTTGGAACGGTTCAGCAAATACCTCGTAAAGTATCGGAAGAAGTATTCTTTCACATAACAGATGTTGCTCTTCATACGTTTTATGTCTTTTAGCAATTGAGCAAATAATCACTCGTTCTCCCATCGTATTATTGAGAATATCAATTTGGAAACATTGTACTTGGGCGATTCTAAGTTGATGATACAATTCGTCTTCAATCGTTTTAAATGTTAAAGTTTCACTTTCCATTTCTTTCATCAACTTATTTAAGTGATTACTTAAATCTCTTAGTTGCAACGCAATCATTTTCTTTCCATGGTAAAACTCACCATTAATTTTATCGTTATAAAGTTGGTAATCAAGTTCTTCAAGTAATTTTGTAGACTTCACACATTTTAATTTAATCTTTTCTTCTGCCATTGTCTGTTCTGCTACTTTCACACCAGACTTTGCGACAAACCAATTTTCGATAAGCTCTTCCATTCCATTATGTTTGCTACCCCAACACCGGTCATAACGAAAACAACTCATACAAGTTTGACTAGGTTCGATTTTCCTTACAGTGTTTACAGGTTCAATCGTAGTGAAACGGTCAAATACTAATTCCTTTAAAAAGACAACAAAATTTTGAAACGTTTCTAATTTTGCTTTTGTATTTTCAGTAACCCATTCTTGTCGTTGTAATAATACTTCATCTCGTTTTGGATGAATTATGTTTTGCAAGAAATTAAACACATTTTGAGGAATGGCAAAAAACGCAATCCCTGCAACCAATATGGAAACAAAATAGACAGTGTCTAATGGTAATGTCGTATCGTAAAAGAAAAAGAATACACTAGGGACAATACTTCCAACAGCTACCCCAGCTCGTCCTAATCCAGTAAATAATCCTGCAACCACACCTGTTAAACCATATACTGCAATAATACCTGTGAAAGTTAACTCAGAAATACCGAGTAGTGTACCGACAATAATTGCAATTGTAGCTGAGATAGGTACCCCTCCAGCATATGCAGCAATTAGAATTGCCAGATGCATGACAAAGGGTGCTAGACCAAAATAGGATACAACGATTGAATTCATACCCGTTAACGCCATTGCTAAAATGACTAATCCTGCCCCAACTCGTTCATAATTCCAAGTTTTTGTCCAAAATTGATGTGGTTGTACAAAAAATAGTTGTACAAAAATCGTCATAAAGAATGCTAAAACTACCTCGTAATAAATGTAAAGCTGAACCATAAATGGTGGGAAGCTAAAGTGGATTGCAGTTTGCCAAGCAAATTGACCAATTAATATAGCTAATGCAACAGCGAAACTTGTCGGTAACTTCCAGTAACGAAAACGGGTGAATAGTTCATAAAGTACCAATTGTAAGCCTAATATAAGCACTTGCCCTAAGCCTAAACTAATTGCACCGATCATTCCCCCTATAAGAACCCACGCTTTTTCATTTTCATATCGTTGTCTAATTACTGCCCAAAGAGGCAATAAAAACGGGACAGCCGCATCAAACATAACGGTCTGTGATAGAAACAAAGCTAGCAATAAGAAGAATAAATGTATAATAAGGCTTAACTTTTTAATAGAGAAGCCGTCTTTAATTCCTTGTAAAATCGCTTTTTCTGAAACTGTTTCGATGTTTGCCATTTTCCCCATTCCCTTCTAATAGTTTCGAACAATTATATAAAAGGTTCTTTGTAAAATTTGTCTACCTGTGAAGGAAATAGAGAAAATTGTTCGACGAAATATTAGTTAAGCCAACATTCCAAAAATAAATGTCGTATTATTGACAACTATGTGAAAGGCCAATGGGTGTTTCTTTTAGAATTCCTTATGATAAGCTATCATAGAGGGAGTTTCATTAAAGGTTGGAGGCTAGTTATGTTTAATAAGTATTGGAAATTAGCATTATCGATATTCACTGGTGCGCTTCTTATTGTGATTGGTTCAACTGCACCAATTCCAGTCGCTATTCAACTGATTGCACTAATTCTTGGACTCGTTCTTACGTTGATCAATTTATTCGTTGTAACAAAACGACTGCTTTAAGAACAATCTATCAATACCGTTACATACACTTTTTATAGACATCACGCAAAACAGGGATTGTCTAGTAAGTTAAACTTACTAGACAACCCCTTCTTTATAAAAATAATTCATTAAAAACTATTGCCCAACGTGGGTACCTCACGTATTCACTTCTAATGTCAACATTCCTAAAAAACGTAAAAGGAGTCGTCTAAAAACCCTTTCAGACGACCCCTTTCTTATGAATCTATTTCACACTTTTTCTACGCTCTCAAATAGACAGCAAATTAACCTCTTCTAGCTCCACGGCCACCGCGTTTTGATTCAGTTGCACGTTTTAATGTTGCAAGACGTTCATCACTATCTTTTAGGAATCGTGCCATTTTTTGCTCAAAATTTTCTTTTTGTTGGTGCTGATTACGATCATTTGAACGATGATTTTGATTATCACGACGTGGACGTTGTGGGCGTTCAGGTCTCTCTGGTTGAGGCTTTGCTTTACGGATTGATAAACCGATTTTTCCATCCGCTTCAACATTCATCACTTTCACTTCAACAACATCGCCAACTTTTAAATGTTCGTTGATGTCTTTCACATAGTTATCCGCAACCTCACTAATGTGAACTAGCCCCGTTTTGCCATCTGGCAGCTCAACGAATGCTCCAAAATTTGTGATTCCTGTTACTTTACCTTGTACTTTGCTGCCTACTTCAATTGACATAAAAAAAATGATCCTCCTTAAAATTTAAGCGGCGAAGGTCGCCTTGTAATCTAAATGAAAACGTGCAAAAAAAATCGCTCGTTTCCTTTTATTATAGCCAACAAAAAAAGAGTGTCAACAAGACAACTCTTTTTAGCACCGACTTAATGAAACAATTTTTCTGCTCTAATTCATGTTTTTCCCTAATAAAAAACATATTTATATATAATTGCTGAATTAATCCTTATCTTCTTTATCGGGAATTGTAAAAATAATTTCCCCTTCTTCAGAAAGGAAATATTCTTTTCTAGCAAGTTTTGCTATATAGTCATCATCTTCAAGCTTCGTAATTTGTATATTTAACATATCTTGTTGATCTTGTACTTTTTCTAATTCAGCAAGTACTTCTGCTTTTTCCTGTTCTTTTTTGGAAATCCTTTGTTCTTGAGAAAAAATCGTACTTACCAAAAATACTAGAATCACTGACGCAATGGCACCGAAAGCTACGATTCTTCTACGGAAAAGTACTTTCTGTCTACTTGTAGATTTATTTACCTCTTCTGTAGCACGGACATAGTCATTGTGAAGCGTACGTACTGCGTTGTTAGATTTGTCTAGCTGTTTATGACGCTTTGCCATATCCGTCACCTCCGATTTCGTTCGTATCTTTAATTATACTGTGGAATTAACTTTTTTTAAAGATTGATTTTCCAAATTTTGAGTGAAATTTGGAATACCATTTTGTAAATACTTTTCGAAATGGACTTAAAATAAACAAAATAATACTCATAATTAGTAAAATGAGTTTTCTGAAAATGGAAAATATGAATTTAAAAAATAGAATAATTGGATTGATCACCACATAGAGAACTATTCTTCCGAGGAAACGGAACAATGGTTGGAATAAGGACTCGTACAATAAGATGCCCGAAATTTGCGCAATTGGGTCAATTAAACGCCATTCTCCACCCTTTATAATATATAAAATATAAAAAGTCAGTGCACCTAAAAGTGCCCACATGACCAGTTCGAAACCTATTGTAAATCGTTTTAAAAATGATTTAGGTGACAGGGCGAAGGTAGTAACGCGAAGACAATCAATTATCGCACCTACTAAAACGCCACTTGTCATCATAATTAAAATACTTACAAACTGTTCATTAACCGTCATCCAAACAATTTATGGAGGAAGCCTTTTGATAACCCATTTTCTTCGTCATCATATTGTAGAAGTTTTACATTTCCTTCTAACGTTAATAATCCCTTATCTACGTCTAGATGGACTATTTTTAATTCCTCGCCGCGAATTAGTATGTTTCCTTGTGATGTTTTAACATAAAATTCTTCTTGGTCAAAGCGTTCAATTTCCTTAACTGCAGTCATGTCCATTCTTTTTTTATTACGCACTGTCAAAAGATGATCCCCAGTTGAAATACTATAACGATTACTTTCTTGATGTAGTGTCATATTGTTCCTCCTTTAGTGATTCTTTCTTTTCACTTTATGCTGTAAATAAAAAAAGCATGACAACAAATTGGGTATCATGCTTAGAATTTTTTATATTATTTATTTTTAGTTGTGAGAATTAACTATACTTACTCTTCATCATCGATAAATTGTGGGTCAATTTGGTCAAGCTTTTCTTCTTTTAAAATGCTAAACATATTAGCAGCTTCTTCTTTTCGAACATTCTCTTTCAGCTCTTCAACACGGGCTGTTACTACCTTTTGTCCAAAGCGGATTGCTAGTTCGTCCCCCACTTTAACTGTACTACTAGCTTTTGCAACTTTACCATTGATTGTAATACGCCCTTGCTCAGCAACTTCTTTCGCTAATGTACGACGTTTGATTAAACGTGAAACTTTTAAGAATTTATCTAAACGCATTATGAATTACTCCCCTTTTCACTCTTCTTTGCTTCATCCCAGAACTTATCTAATTGTTCCAATGTAAAATCACTAAAGGATTTTCCACTTTGTCTTACCTTTTTCTCAATAAATTGAAATCTTCTAGAGAACTTTTCATTGGCATGAATCATTGCTTCTTCAGGTGAAATTTTATAGAATCTAGCAATATTTACTAATGTAAATAATACATCGCCAAACTCATCTAAGCGAGTTATTCCGGAACCATTAATAATTTCTTCACGAAACTCCTGCCATTCTTCCTCAAACTTTAACCAAGCATCATCGGCATTTGGCCAGTCAAAACCAACCGTTGCTGCCTTTTTTTGATAATTGTAACTCGTTTGAAGAGATGAACTTGCTCTGAATTCTCCTTTGAGGATGGATCCTTCAGTTTCACCTTTTTCTGTTTTCTTAATGCTTTCCCAATTGGCAACAACATCTTCCGAATTATTTACCGATACTTCACCAAAGACATGTGGATGACGGCGAATCATCTTTTCACTAATGGATGCAAGTATTTCCTCAAGGTTAAAGTATCCCTCATCCTCGCCTATTTGTGCATGTAAGAAGACTTGCAGAAGTATATCACCTAACTCTTCTACCATGCCAAAATCATCCTCTTCATCAACTGCTGCTAAAAATTCATGGGCTTCTTCAACTAAATATTTCTTTAAGCTTTCATGAGTTTGTTCTTTATCCCATGGGCAACCATTCGGACCTCTTAAAGTGGAAACAATTCTTCTAAAGGTTGTCCAGTCTTTTAGTGCATCTTCATCATTCTGAACAGGTGGTACATAGATTGTTGTTAAATTATTTACTTCAACCGCTTGGTCAAGCTCAAATAATGAAACAGTTTTTAACACTTCTTCTGATGATCCTGCCGCGGTAACAACTGTTACGGGATAATCATCTCGATATTTTTCCATCAAAGTTAATTTCACTTCTGAAGCACTATAAGCATCATAGACTTGAGCGATTAACAGATGTGCTCTCATATTGACATCATGTATGGATAAATTTGTCCCATCCAATAATTGGAACCCTTCAATCGGATCAATTTTTAGTGCTGCAAATGTCGCATCAAAGAAACTTTGCCCACCTTCTATTTTTAACTCTATTTTTCCATCACGCTCTGCAGAAATTAATAACTGCACAGTTTGTTCTGCAACTAATGGGTGCCCAGGAACAGCATAAATTACATCTTGATGTGTTGCTTCGTTTATTAAAATCTCTACTATTTCCTCATATACCGGTTGGAAGGTGTCATGCTTTTCATAAACCTGATCAAAACTCTCAAAAGAAACCCCTTCGCCCTCCAGTTCATGTAAAACTGGATGGTCCATTGTTCGAACATATATTTTTTCACTTTTAGTTAACTTTTTATAAACGCCTAAAGGTAACTGATTTAAATCTCCAGCTCCTAGGCCAATTACAGTAATATGATTCATAAACACCCTACTTTCTCTTATTTAACCATAACTGATATACTGCCATTCTTCGACCAAGTGGGATTAAAAACCATTCTTTTTCTGCTAATAGTCTTGTTTTCCCTACTACTGTTAAAAACACAATTGCCCCAATAGCAATTAAACACATACCCATCAAGATCGATTCAACTCTCGCAGAACCTACTAATCCATTAATGGATTGCAAAACTTTATCGACTAAGAAGACAGATAAAGTCATTGCTATACTTGCCATGAAGAGCTTTATGTAAAAACGATTTCCTGCGAGATTGTTTGACGTTAATCGTCTTATATAAATCATTAATAGTAATGCACATAAAAATAAACTGATATCACTAGCGATTGATGCACCAAGTACATGATACGAAGGAACGAGGAGTTCATTTCCTAATGCTTTTACAATCAATGCACCAATAATTATGATAGCCGGTATTTTTAATTTACCCATCCCTTGTAAAATGGCGGTAAGTGTCAAAATGATCGACAACGGGATTATCTGTAAAACAATAATCATCAAGACATTTGACAGTTCTGCTGTTTTAAACAACATTGTATTGACGTACGGCATCACAATGACAAGTCCAAGGGATGCAGCAACCCCAAACATTAATGAGCTTCTGTAAGTTAACTGTATAAAAGGAATTGCACTGCGTCCTTCTCTCTTTTTCATATGGTGTGCGACAAGGGGGACAATTGCTAGCGATAGTGACGAGGCAATCACAATTCCTAGTTGAACAAGTGGTTGGCCACGATCATATATCCCCTTTTGTACTTGTGCTAAATTCTCTTCCATTCCATTTTCAACCATCAACGAATAGATTGTAAATGAATCAATTAACTGTAGACATAGAATTAGTAAGCTGCTCATACTTACACTAATGCTTAGATATGTAACCTCTTTAATAATTGGCCATTTTTTAAGATTGCCTCTAGGGACTTTTGTATAAGACACTTTCTTTTTGATTAGTAAATATAGCAATATAATTCCTGCTATTTCGCCTAACACTGTCCCTAATACTGCCATATTCCCAGCAGCATATAACGATTCAGTTGTTTTCATAACAATGAATGTTCCTATTAAGATAATTGAGACCCTGATTGCTTGTTCAAATACTTGAGCATATGCGACTGGCGCCATATCACCTTTAGACTGAAACGTTCCTTTCATTAATGCCAAAATAGGCATAAATAAAGCAACGAAGGAACCCGTTTTTATTAAAATCGCTAAATTTCCATCACCCATGAGGCGAGATAACCATCCTGCACCGAAAAATAATAAGGCAAAAAAGACAATCGATAGAAAAGTTAAATAAACAAATATCGTTTTAGCAATAAAATATTTATGCTGTTTATAGTCCTTATTCGATTCAACATCTGCTAACATTTTTGAAATGGCAACAGCAAATCCTCCTGAAGTCCAAACAACAAAAAACGAAATAAACGGATAAACCTGTTGATAAATATAAAAACCTTGGTCACCAACTAAATTTTGAAAAGGGACTCGATAGATGGCACTAAGAATCTTTACAATAATAGCAGCTATTGTAAGGAGTAAAGCACCTTTCATATATCCTTTCATTCCAAAATTATTAGACATATACTTTCCTCTTTCTGACATACACTTTAGCGCCATTATAACAGAATATTTTTTCAATGATGATTACAAGCCATTGAATGACAACAAAAAAGTAAGCCGATCTCAATTTAAATGAGTCGGCCACTTATGTTAATTTTCCATTTGTTTCGCTAAGAAATTTGCCGCTGTTTCAGCAGCTTTTTGTTCGACTTCTGTTAAAAAGTGAACCTTTGAAATTAAATAGACAGCACCAATCGTATCACCATTAGAAATAATAGGGGCTACACAATAAGATTTTACCTGTTCAAACTGTCCTGGAACAAGCTCAATCGAATCTTCATTTTTTTCTAAAACAACTGAACGTTGTTTCATAAAATCCTCTGAGAACTGCGAAAGTCTCTTATTTACATAATCCTTTTTGGAAACTCCAGCTACAGCAATAATTTCATCACGGTCACTAATTAATGCAGGAGTTCCAATTGTTTCATAAAGGGACTCGACGTACTCTTTTGCAAACTCACCTAAATCGTTAATTGGTGAATATTTTTTTAGGATAACTTCGCCTTCGCGATCAGTGTAAATTTCTAATGGGTCTCCTTCACGGATTCGCATTGTTCTTCGAATTTCCTTTGGAATAACAACGCGTCCTAAATCATCAATACGTCGGACAATTCCTGTTGCTTTCATTCATGTTGCCTCTCTTTCAGTATCAATTTTAATGATTCATTGATAGTATGGTTAGAAATTGGACAATGTATGCAAAAAGTGTATGAATAGGATAAATTTCTGTAGGTTAATAAATCCATTTTCCTACAATAATTTCCTCCGAGAGTCGTCCCATTAAGAAATTGGATTTATTTTTCAACGAGTTGCTTCTTAGCCTTTGCAATTATTTCAACCATTTGCTCTAATACGTCAAATGGCAAATACTTTTTCCCACATTTTTTTTCATCGATTGTTATTATTAATTTTTGACCATCCATGCTGAAACCTACAGCACGATCAAATTTCATTGATTCGGTGACAATTTTGCTACCTTCGACACTAGCGGTGCCCTCTTCTGAAATATAAATAGAGATAACCTTTTGTTTTTCTTTAATTGCAGTAATTCCAGCTTTCATAGCCCAAACCTTCATACGTGCTATGCGCAACAAATTCACTGTTTCATCTGGAGGATTACCAAAACGGTCAATCATTTCATCAAATATTTCATTATAATCCTCAATTGCATCCATGGATTTAATGCGTTTGTACATTTGGATCTTCTGATAACCATCTGTAATATACGAATCAGGAATATACGCATCTGTATGAAGAATAATTTCAATTTCAGCTCTTTCTTCTGGCATTTGACCTTGTTTTTCTTTAATTGCGTCTTCAAGCATTTGTGAATATAAGTCAAATCCAACAGAATCAATAAAGCCGTGTTGTTGTGCTCCCAGTAAATTTCCTGCACCACGAATTGATAAATCACGCATTGCAATTTTAAATCCTGAGCCTAGTTCAGTAAATTCCTTCACTGCTTGCAAACGTTGTTCGGCCACATCAGTTAGTACCTTATCTCGCTGATACATGAAGTATGCATATGCGATTCTATTTGAACGACCTACACGACCGCGCAATTGATATAGTTGTGATAATCCCATTCGGTCTGCATCATGGACAATCAAAGTATTTACATTTGGCATGTCTACACCAGTTTCAATGATTGTTGTCGTTACAAGTACATCGTATTCCCCATCTAAGAAACTTAAAATTATTGATTCAAGTTCCGACTCTGTCATTTTCCCGTGAGCATATCCAACTCTTGCTTCTGGGACAAGCATTTGAATCTCTTCCACTTTTCTTGCCATATCTTCTACTCGGTTATACAAGAAGAATGTTTGGCCACCTCTAGCCATCTCACGTTCTATTGCTTCACGTACTAATGCCCCGTTATACTCCATTACATACGTCTGTACAGGGAAACGATTTTGAGGTGGTGTCTCAATAACAGATAAGTCACGAACACCCACCATCGACATATGCAAGGTTCTTGGAATTGGTGTTGCTGTTAACGTTAAGACATCAACATTTGTTTTTAACTGTTTAATCTTTTCCTTATGTGTGACACCGAATCGTTGTTCTTCATCTACAATAAGTAATCCTAAATCATGGAACACAATATCTTTCGATAAAATACGATGTGTTCCAATCACCATATCAACCGTACCTTCTTTTAATCCTTTTAACGTTTCAGTCTGTTGCTTTTTTGTTCTGAAGCGGCTTAACAGTCCGACATTGATTGCATAATCCTCAAATCGCTGCACAATGGACTCATAGTGTTGCTGTGCCAAAATAGTCGTTGGTACTAAAAATGCCACTTGCTTACCGTCCATGATTGCTTTAAAGGCTGCACGAATGGCAACTTCTGTTTTCCCATAACCAACATCCCCACAAACAAGTCGATCCATTGGGCGTTCTCTTTCCATATCCCGCTTTACTTCGATAATTGTACGTAATTGATCTTCTGTTTCTTCATAAGGGAATGCTTCTTCAAAGGTACGTTGTTCATCCGAATCGGGTGAAAAACTATATCCCTTCTCAGCTTCTCGCTTGGCATAAAGTTTTATTAAATCATCTGCAATATCTTTAACTGCAGAAGATACCTTCGCCTTCGCTTTCTTCCATTCAGTACCACCTAACTTATGTAATTTAGGCTCTTTTCCTTCAGAAGCGACATATTTTTGGATTAAATCTATCTGATCAACGGGTACATATAATTTATCATCTGCTCGATATCGAATATGGAGATAATCTTTATGCGTTCCATTTACTTCTAACGTATCAATACCAATATACTTCCCGATTCCGTGGTGAACATGTACAACATAGTCTCCAGGTTTTATTTCAGTATAGCTTTTAATACGTTCAGCATTTGTCATTTTTTGAGGACGAGCTTTCTTTCGTTTTGCCTGTTGCTTAAATAGTTCGTCGTCCGTTACAACTGCAATCCTTAGAAGCGGAAGCTCAAACCCTGAAGTAAGCAGCCCTTCTACTAAGTAGATTCCTGCATCTTTTGGATTTCCTATGATACTTTGAATATTATAATCTTCTAAAGTACCCTGAATTTTTTTCAAACGCTCCCCACTATCGCCAACAAAAAGAACAATAAATTTCTCATTTTTCCAACGTTCAACTTCATTTTGCAACAGTGCCATTTGTCCATGAAATTGTTGCATAGGCTTACATGAAAAATTTACAGTCTTAGAGAATTTAATGCCTGAAAAGGTTCTAGTAAATAGAGCAAAGTATAATTTAGGTTGGTCAATCATCGCAATAACTTCTTTAAATGAGAAAGAGGGTTTTACGTCATGGACAATTTTGCCTTCCTCTAACAGCGAAATAAACCATTCTTCCTCTTCCTTTTCCCAGGCATCCATTACTTCTTGAATACGGCCAATTTCATCAAATAGAACAATTCCTTCTTGAGAAAAATAATCGCCCAAAAATGCCGGATCTTCGTATAGTAATGAACCATACTTTGTAATATGATTTGGAATATTTCCTTGTCGTAACATTTCCATATCATATTGGATATTTTCGTATAGAGTCTCTTGTACTTCTTTTTTCTTTAACTTTTTTAAGCTTGTTGCTAATGCCTTTTCTAATCTTTCAGCAAGGGAGATACGTTGATTTGTATTTAATAGTAAGTCTGTTGCAGGTAGTATTCTTACAAATTCCAATTTTTGAATAGAACGTTGATCATCTGCAGAGAATTCTCTAATAGAATCCACTTCTGTGTCAAAAAGCTCAATACGAATAGGCGACTCTGCATATGGTGGATAAATATCTAAAATACCTCCACGTAACGCAAACTCACCGGGTGTCGTTACCATTTGACTTCTTGTATAACCCATTGCCACTAACTTAGATAACCAATTTTCAACCTCAATATCTTCTCCAACTTTAACCTCTAGAAAACTTGTCTTCCACTGTTCAGCTGGCGTCATAATCTTCCTCATTCCAGCGATAGGAATGATATATACCCCAACATCTTTGTTAATCAGATGTCCTAAAGTTGCAATACGTTCTGCTCGTAATTCAGGTGAAGAGATTGTTAAATCAGCTGCAATAAACTCTTCTGCAGGATAATAATGGACATAGTCTTCCCCTAATAGTGAAGTTAAGTCTTCTACAAGCTTCTGAGCTTGTAGTAAGTTTGGTGAAAATATATAGATTGGCTTCTTTAACTCTTTAAATAAAGAATGAATAAGGACTGGCCTCGCACTTCCTGTTAAGCCCGTAATCAATTGTGAATCATATTGGCCATCGGATAATTGTTGAATAAGGCTATTTATATGTTTATCTTGAGAGAATAATTGATGTAAAACGTCCAAGTAAAAACCCCCTTCCATTACTAATCGTCCAAAAATTATGTATACGTTTATAAGTATGACACATAGACGAAGGAAATACTTTCTTTTATCAAAGCATTATTGTTAACTGATCAAGGCTTAATCACTTCTATAATATTTATAAAATATCTCAATATTGTCGAGAGGTTAAGTGGAAAAAGCCTTGGACTCAATGACGAGTACCAAAGCATCTTCCTTATCCTACTAGCTTCATGTAATGATGATAAAAGCTAGTTTCATAACTATTGTAACCATTTTTTTAATGCATAGTAATCTGGGAACTGTTTTAATGAATCTTCACAGGATTCGCATATACAATGTACAGTTGTTTGTCCATTAGCATCCTTTTCGATGTAATCATCTATTTCCCCTACTTCAAATAAATGAAGTTTACGTATTGTTTCATCTGCATCAAAAGGTAAAGTTCCTATTTCAGTTTCACAATGTCTGCAACGATACTTGACAGCCATGAAAAATCGTCCTCCTTTTTGTACAATCGGCAAATCCCTATTTGTACTCAAAGTATAGACTTAAATTCGATTTTTTATGCACTTTACTGTTGTACGTTAAACTCATTCATGACATCTAAAAACTTTTTCGATAACGATGTTTCAACTGCAGCAGCAGTTTTATTGATAGCATTTTCGATAATTGAATCTTCTTCTTTTGAAAACTTTGAGAGGACGTAATCTGGAACTTTCATCCCCGCAGGAGGACGGCTAATTCCTACACGAATTCGATTAAATTCCTGGGTTCCAAGATGCTGGATTAATGATTTAATACCATTATGCCCTCCGGCGCTTCCTTTTTGTCGTAAACGTAATTTACCAATCTCTAAATCTAAATCATCGTAGATAACGATGATATCTTCTACACTTATATCAAAATAATCCATTATTGGTCTTACACACTCGCCAGATAAATTCATATAGGTTAATGGTTTTAGTAACATCACCTTTCCTTCTGGTCGGTGAATCGTCGCATACATGCCATTAAACTTCATTTGATTTAATGGAGCGTCCCATTTTTTCGAAAGTGTATCTATACAATCAAAACCGATATTATGTCTTGTATGTTCATATTGTTTTCCTGGGTTACCTAATCCTACGATTAATTTCATATTAACCACCCTTTTATTTGCTAATCGTGCTTATTTTAACATATAGAACAGAAAGAAAGCACACGATGTATGTATTCATATTGGGGAAATTACAATGAATTATTTTATTTTGGATTTCTCAATCCGATTTATGTATTGCTTAATTTTATACTTCTTAGATCTTATCGTTAACAGAGATAAAAAAATGTATGAGTATTTCACCCATACATTTTCAATAATTATTAATGATTTTCTGATTCTGGCGCTTCCATTGCTTTCATATCTACATTATCAGTATCACCTTGACCAGCTGTATCATCATTTGCTACACCTGGAGGAGTTACTGTAAATAATGTATCCTCATCTGCATTTAGAATTTCATACTTAACATTCAAGTCTCTTACAGAAAGTGAATCTCCGATGCCTAAGGAAGAAATGTCCACTTCGATATGTTCAGGCATTTCTGTCGGTTTTACCTTTATTTTTAAGACACGAATAGGCTGTGTTAAGATTCCACCTTCACTAACACCTGGCGAGTCACCAGTAGACACAACCGGGATCTCTACTTCAAATTCTTCAGACATGTTAATAGATAAAAAGTCTACGTGCTTTACAATTCCTTTTAATGCACATCGTTGAACATCAGTAATGACTGCATTTACCTTTTTACCTTCAACATCAATTTGAAATACACTTGTCCGTCCGAATTTCTGAACTGCTTTTGCTGTTTCTTTATAATCTAAAACAATAGGAATTGAATCGATGTTATATCCATATACAACTGCAGGTAACATTCCGCTCTGTCTTAATTTTGTAAGCTGTCCACGTGGTCCTTTGTTGCGCTTTGTAGCTTGTAATACAGTACTCATACTCAAAATAAATGACCCCTTTTCTGAAAAATTTACACAATTTAGTATGTGTTATTTTCAGTAAAGCTAATCAATCTTCGGACTTTTGAATGTAAAAAGCCGACCCACAATTTGATGGGTCGGCAATATCTAAATCATATAAAATTGGTGATGCAAACAATTACATCAAACACTTTTTAATTAATCAAATAATGTACTTACTGATTTGTTTTCATAAACACGTGAAATAGCTTCTGCCATTAAGTTCGCAACAGAAAGTTGTTTCACTTTTGGAGAACGTTTATCATCAGAAAGTTGAATTGTATTCGTCACAACTAATTCTTTAATAGGTGAGTTTTCAATACGTTCGATCGCAGGACCAGATAATACTGGGTGTGAACAGCACGCGTAAACTTCTTTCGCACCATTTTCTATTAAGGCATTTGCACCAAGTGTAATTGTACCTGCAGTATCAATAATATCGTCTATTAAGATACATACTTTACCTTGAATATTCCCTACAATATTCATTACTTCCGCAACGTTTGGTTTTGGACGACGTTTATCAATAATAGCAATCGGTGCCTTTAATCTTTCTGCCATTTTACGTGCACGAGTAACACCGCCATGGTCAGGAGATACAATGACAACATCTTCAGGATTAAGATCTTTTGACTTAAAGTATTCAGATAAAATTGGAACAGCTTGTAGATGGTCAATTAAAATATCGAAGAAACCTTGGATTTGTGGAGCATGTAAGTCTAATACGATTACACGGTCAGCGCCAGCAGTTTCTAATAAGTTAGCGACTAATTTTGCAGTAATTGGCTCACGAGCTTTTGCTTTTCTATCTTGACGTGCATAACCATAATAAGGAATTACAACGTTTACAGTTTTTGCAGAAGCACGTTTAACAGCATCAATCATAATTAATAATTCCATTAAGTGTTCGTTCACTGGAGCAGATGTAGATTGTACGATGAATACATCACATCCACGAATACTTTCTTCGATACTAATCTGAACTTCACCATCACTGAAGTGTTTTACAGATGATTTACCAAGTTCAACACCCATAATTTCAGCAATTTCTTGTGCTAGTGGATAGTTAGAGTTAAGAGAAAAGATCTTTAATTTTGAGTTTGCATATTGATACGGCATAATGGCCTCCTAAAAGATTTGCAGTATTATTTTATTTCATCTTTTTTACGTAATCTAGTTTGTTCTCTTGTCTTGCACGTGCAATTGCAAGTGCATCCTTTGGAACTTCTTTTGTAATCGTTGAACCAGCAGCAATAAATGAACCCTCACCTATTTTAACAGGTGCTACTAAGTTAGAGTTGCAGCCAACAAAAACACGATCTTCAATAATTGTTTTATATTTATTTTTACCGTCATAGTTGACCGTAATAGATCCACAACCAATGTTTACATCGCGACCAACTTCAGCATCACCGATATAACTTAAATGGGAAACTTTTGTATCATTGCCTAAGCTACTCTTTTTCACTTCAACAAAGTTACCGATTTTCACATGATTACCTAAGTTGGACTCAGGACGTATATGTGCAAATGGTCCAACAGAAGTATCCTCGCCAACTAAGCTATTTAAAACAACTGAGTTCACGATTGATGTTCGATCACCAATTTGACTTGCAACAATTTGACTATTAGGTCCGATTATACAATCTTCACCGATAACCGTATGACCTTCAATCACTACACCCGGTTTAATAATAGTATCGCGACCAATTTCAGCCTCTATACTAATATGAGTATTAGATGGATTAATAATTGTTACACCATTACGCATATGTTTTTCATTTATTCTTCCGCGCATAATTTCTTCAGCTTGCGATAATGCAACTCGGTCATTAACTCCTAATATTTCGTTAAAGTCATCTGTTGCAAATGCAGAAACGATTTCACCTTGTTGCTTTAGTATTTCAATAACATCTGGTAAATAAAATTCACCTTGTGCATTTTCATTTTTCACTTGTGTTAATGCTTGGAATAACGCTTTGTTATCAAAACAGTAAGTACCTGTATTGATTTCATTTATTAGTTGTTGTTGTTCTGAAGCATCCTTTTGTTCTACAATCTGTTCAACTTGACCATTGTCATTTCGAATGATTCTTCCATAGCCAAATGGATTTTCAGCAACAGCAGTTAATATTGTTGCTTTTGCATTTTGTTGATGATGGTAATCATATAAAGCTTGGAGTGTTTCTGGACGGATTAAAGGTGTATCACCACATACAACTAAAGTTGTACCTTCTAAAGAGCCTAAAAGCTGTTCGGCTTGTTGAACAGCATGTGCTGTGCCTAATTGCTCAGCTTGTAGAGCATACTCACTTTTTTCTCCTAAATGCTCTTTAACCATTTCTGCCCCGTGGCCAACGATTGTCACGATTCGATTTACATTCATTAATTGAACGTTATCTACGACATGTTCAACCATTGGTTTCCCACAAACTGGATGGAGCACTTTATATAATTTGGACTTCATGCGTGTTCCTTGGCCAGCAGCCAAAACTACCGCAAAAATGTTATTCATGATAAGTCCTCCATTTGAAAGTTTCTCTTATGACTATATAGCAAAATCAGCGGATTTTCAAGGTATGTAGACTTGACAAAACGGTTACACCTTTTAACTTTTTGCGAAGGAATTATTTTCCTTTTCCACTTTTTAGCCATAAAAAAAGAGCCTTTTAAACTACTTGGCTCTCATTTAATAAAACTATTAAACATTTGCTTCTTCTAATTCAAGAACTTCTTCGCTAGCTGCATGGTAAGCTGCTAGGACCACTTCCTGAATCATATTTCTCGTTTCTGAGTTAATTGGGTGTGCGATGTCTCGGAATTCGCCATCTGGTGTTCTTTTGCTTGGCATCGCAACAAAAAGCCCACTATTCCCATCAATTACACGAATATCGTGTACAACAAAAGCATCGTCTAATGTTATTGAAGCGATTGCTCTCATTCTACCATCAGTTTGAACGCGACGTAATCTTACATCTGTAACGATCATTACTTTCACTCCTCTCATCTCATTCTATGATGTTCTATAAAAAACTATAATTCTACAATATTTCCTAATTTCCTTCTTATCTTATACAATTTTCTAAAAAATTTGAATTATTTTTTTCACATCTAAAATCAGAGTTTGTGAAAATTTAGAATAAAAGGGAAAATCCCTTAATAAATTAAAGAATTTTCCCTTTTTCTATTATTCTACGATGGCTATAACTTCTATTTCTACTTTCACGTCTTTTGGAAGTCTAGCAACTTCTACAGCAGAACGTGCTGGCTTATGAGCTCCAAAATTTTGGGCATATGCTTCATTCATTGGGGCAAAGTCATTCATATCTTTCAAAAACACCGTTGTTTTCACAACTTTATCTAAAGAAGAGCCAGCTTCAGCAAGAACCGCTCTTAGGTTTTCAAATACCTGATTTGTTTGGGCAACTATATCCCCTTCTACTAGTTCTCCAGTAGCAGTTAAAGGGATTTGACCAGAACTAAAAAATAAACCATTTACTACAATTCCTTGCGCATAAGGGCCAATTGCCGCTGGTGCATTAGTTGTTGATACTGTTTTCATATACTATCTCTCCTTTAAAAAATAGTTTCCTTCAGATAATGCAATTGTTCGATCTTTTTCATTTACTTCCTGTAGTTTAACAAGCGAATAGTAATTATCTATTAGTGTATCATCTGCATGCTCAGCCTCTACCAAAACAGCAATTCCAGCAAGCTCACAATCAAATTCCTCTAATAGATTTTTCATTCCGTTTAATGTTCCTCCAACTTTCATAAAATCATCAGTTATGAGAACACGTTGTCCACTTTTCATGCTACGTTTAGATAAAACCATCGTTTGAATACGACGAGACGAACCAGAAACATAATTGATACTAACAGTTGACCCTTCTGTTACTTTACTATCGCGTCTTACGACAACAACTGGTACATTCAGATGTTTTGCAATTGAATGTGCAATTGAAATACCTTTTGTAGCAACAGTCATAATGACATCAATCTGTTGGTCATGAAAAGCACTAGCAAAAACTTTACCTACTCGATTCATTAAATCAGGGTTACCAAGTAAATCTGTCATAAATAAATAGCCACCTGGTAATAATCGATCCGACTTGCTAAGCTCTGATATTAAAATTTGTATGACTTCACGTACTTCATCATTTGTCATTTTGGGAATATATTTAACTCCACCTGCAGCTCCTGGTACTGTTACCAATAACCCAATTCCTTTTTCCTCAAATGTTTCTTTTACAATTGTTAAGTCTTCACTAATTGATGACTTTGCCGAATTGTATAGATCAGAAAAATAGGTGAGTGGTATCAGTCGATGTGGATGTTCTAGTAAATAATACGTCATATCTACTAGACGTTCACTTCTCTTCCATTTCATATGACCCTCTCCTAAAAGTTAATACTTGCATTAATAAAAAATGCTCTCGATATATTTCTTAATATTAGCTGAAAATTTGCATCATAGTATCATTAAAAACCGAATATTTTATAGAAAAGGTACCATAATTGTACGAATTTAAGCAAGTGAATTCCTCTCACCGATTAATCGTACAGCAAAAACTTCATCACAAAAGCCTCTTAAGCCATTATAAATTCTACTTAAACGTGTTTCGCTATCGATTAGTCCAAAAACAGTTGGCCCACTTCCACTCATTAACACGCCATCTACACCGAACTTTTTCATTTGCTCTTTAATCATTACTACTTCTGGATGAAGTTTAAAAGTAACGGATTCTAATACATTCCCCAAGCTATTACACATTAAATCATAATTATTATTTTCTATTGCTTTAATCATTTGTTTTGTATTTGGGTGCTCTACTTCAGATAAGTTAAGTCCTCCGTAAACGGATGCTGTTGATACACCAATTTTTGGCTTAGCGAGAACAACCCAGCATGTTGGTGGTGCAGGGATTTGCTGAATCTTTTCTCCTCGACCTGTTGCTAGTGCAGTTCCACCATAAACGCAAAAAGATACGTCTGATCCAATTTTGGCACCTAGCTCTGCTAATGTATCAAGGGATAAATTTAGTTGCCAAAGTCGATTTAAGCCGCGTAATGTTGCAGCAGCATCACTACTACCACCTGCTAATCCGGCAGCAACTGGAATTTCTTTATCAATTGTGATTGAAACACCCATTTTGACTCCATATGTATCTTTTAGCAGTTTGGCTGCTTGATATGCTAAATTACGTTCATCATCGGGCACAATACTATTTGATGATGCAATTTTAATTAGACCATCATTTCTTATTTCAAGACCAACACGATCAGCTAAATCCACTGTCGTCATAATCATTTCAACTTCGTGATATTGATCTGGACGTTTGTACAAGACATCTAATGTTAAGTTAATTTTTGCAGGAGCTTTCACGTAAAGCATCTTTTATCCTCCTATAAACAAATCCTATAATAGGACTATTAAGTTTCATAATATATTTCTAAATTGAAATTGTATTTATTTTATACGCTTCAAATTTCGCTGTCACTTATTGTAACATACTCCATTATAAAGTGAAGTTTGGTAACCAATACAACATATTAATACATCAATAACAAAAGTTTTCAAAAAAGCCAACAATAACCGATTACGATTATTGTTGGCCATGTCGTCAACTACTACTTATTTGTATTGTTTTGGTTTGCTTGCTGTGCTAGACCTTGCTCGGCCATTTCAATTGCTCGCTTTACCATGTTTCCTGCATCTCGGGCTCTAATTCCGCCCCAACCTTCACGCTCGACAACATCATAAAATCCGAGTTCCTTGGCAATCTCTTCTTTTAGACGGCTCGACATGATACCTCTTCTTCTTGACATGCAGTTACCTCCTCACAATAAGTAGGCTGACTTTCGTAGTATGTGCAATAAAGGAAATTTAAAACATAAGTACTTCTCACTAAAAAATAGAAGGGCCATCTAGAATGGAATCCTCCTAGATAGCCCCAAAAAATATAAAAATAAGTATTAGAGATTATTTAGCCATCGCAATTTGCGAATCATCTAAAAATGTAATCTCTACTGCTTCCGTTAAAATATCTGTGTAGCTGTAAGAAACACGTTTGCACGCATTATCCTCTTGGTCAAGCTCAATAACAAAAACTGCGTGATAAGTTTCACTAAGTATACCAGCGCACTCAACAGTTTTTTTGCGACCACCGTTTGCCTTCAATAACAGGCGTTTCCCTAAATTGCAATCTAAAGACTTTTTAATGTCTGCTAACGTTTTTGGCATCTCTGCATACACCTCACTATATATCAGTATAGCCCAATATTACCTCAATGTCAACAAAATATAATATTTTAACAGCAGACATTAAATTCTGTCAACTCATTTTCCACAAAAATATTGTTTTTTTAATATTTTTTAAGGCTTGTTCATAAAATTATTGATTGTAAAAGTAGGGAAGTAGTGTATCTGCTAGTTTTCCAAACTCCTGGATGGATAATGTCTCACCTCTTCGTGATGGCTCTATCCCAGATGCCTCAAGTGCTTCGATTATCTGTTGTTTCTTTTCCTTCCCTTGCTGCAACCCAGATTGCAAATTATTTAAGATTGTCTTTCTTCTTTGTGCAAAAGAAGCTCTTGTTACTTCAAAGAAGAACTCTTCACTTTTTACTATCACAGGTGGTTGATCATGTTTTAGAATACGAATCACCGCAGAATCTACATTTGGTTGTGGCATAAATACTGTCTTCGGAACTGTCATTGCCACTTCTGCAGTACCATAATATTGAATAGCAATTGATAATGACCCATATTCTTTCGTACCGGGTTTTGCTGTAATACGGTCAGCTACTTCTTTTTGCATCATAACAACTAGACCACGGATCGGGAGATTTTCTGTTAGCAACTTCAGTAAAATAGGTGTTGTTACATAGTAGGGTAAGTTTGCAACAACCATTATGTCTTCTACATTTTGAAATTCCTCTTCAATAACTGATTTAACATTTGCTTTTAGAATATCTGAGTGGATAATTTTCACATTAGAATAAGGACTTAGTGTATCTTCAAGAACTGGTAGCAACCGTTGATCAATTTCAAATGATACTACCTTCTTAGCAGCACGGGCTAAATGCTCCGTTAAAGCACCAATCCCGGGACCTACCTCAATTGCTCCGCTTTCGTTCGTAAGATTTGCATGATGAACAATGTTTTTTAAAATATTTGGATCTATAATAAAGTTTTGACCTAAGCTTTTTTTAAACGAGAATCCATATTTGTTAAGTATTTCTTTTGTTCGAATTGGTGTTGCAATATCTTTATTCATTTAGTTCCTCCTGGTCAAGTTGCATGATTGCTTTAGCAAATTGCTCTTCTGTAATTTGAAATATTAGTAAACGTTTATGTAGCTGTTTTCCATTAGTCATACCTATATTTAAAAGTTCCCCTAAACGGTATCTGCGCATCTTTGATTGCGGATGTCCGATTAATCGGGCTATCATCAAATCCTCTAATGTAATAACTTCTGATGGATCACCTTCACTCGGTGTATATACATTCTGTAATGCTTCACGAATATCTTTATCGCTAGCATGTTCTATACCCAAACCCTTTCCATTTTTAGCGATTGTTTTTTCTTTCGCTAAAAACGCATGTTTTACTCCAGGAATATGTTCTTCTATGATTGCTCTTATTCGACGTCCTGGATAGTCCGGATCAGTAAATACAATGACACCTCGTTTTTCTTGTGCATGCTGGATCCTTTTTAATGTTTCTTTTGAGATAGCTGAACCATTTGTTTCAATTGTCTCTGCCTTAACAGCTCGTTTAATTGCAGTTGTATCATCCTTACCCTCTACAACGATAATTTCTTTTATATCCAAAGCCCTTCCTCTTTTCACATTACTCTTTGACCATTTTAGCATAATTAGTTGGAAGATTATTCACTTGCATTATGAAGAACTTATTAAGACTCTAGTATCATTATTCCCAAACATTGCTTTGTAAAACGAAAAAAGCCTTCCTGAGAAAATCAGGAAGGCTAAAACATTTTTGGAAGTATTATATGTTAATCTAAAATCTTAATTAAGACCTTCTTACGTCCCCATTTATATGCATCTGCTTTTGTATGCATAAGAACGTCAATCTTATTTCCTTTAATAGAGCCTCCAGTGTCGCCTGCAATTGCATATCCATAGCCTTCAACCCATACTTTTGTTCCTAATGGAATAACGTTTGGGTCAACAGCAATGAGCTTCAACTCTGGGTTTGATGTTAAGTCAATTCCTGTTGCAGAGTTCCCTGAGCATCCACCACAGTTAGGAGTATATGCTGTTGCTGTTACGTAAAACTCTTTACTACTTGTCGCAGGTGCATCATTACGGGAAACATTAGCCGTTACAACCTTTGTCCCAACAGATACCACTTTCGTAATTGGCTCTTTAATAACTTCTTCGGACTTTAGTACTTTAGCAACTTCTTTACCATTTTCTTTTGTAACTTCGTAGGAACGAGAAACAATTCCTTCCTCACCGTTTGTCACAACTTTTTGTTTGCCTTTTAGTAATGAAGCATCAGATTTTGTTTCAACTGCAAATTGTAGAGGTTCTTCAACTACATCGGTAACTTTTTCTACTCGAACAATTTTGATTTTTTCTTCAGGAGTGATAACAGTCTCCAAATCATTTTCGACACGATCAAGGTCATTGAGTTTGATGTCTTGTTGCTTTAAAAAGTTAGCGACCGTAGTCGAAGTGGACCAAACCTTTTTCTCATCTAGTCCATCGACAAGCGTTACTTCAAACGCTTTTTGAATATCGATTTTGTTATCAACTAAATTTTCGTCTAAAGCGACTGAAAGTTTGTCATGCTCTGAGACTTCAATGTTAGCTTCTTCCAAAATGTTTCTTACGTTGCTTTCAGTTGTCCAAACATTCGTTTGTTCTCCGTCAACTGAAATATTAACTACTCTTGCTTGTTCCCAGCTAACCGCCATACCTGCAGCGATTTCTGTATTCAATGAGGGTGAAACTTTATCGTATTCTGTTATATCTATATCTTCTTCTTGTAGTAGATCTTCTACTGTATCTGCATGTGTGAATATATGATGTTCTTCTCCGTTGGCATTTAGCACAACTGGAGTTTTCGTTCCTTCAAATAAAACGAACGAAATTACTGCTGCAAACAATACAAGTGATAAAATTCTTATAGTCGTTTGCCTACGCCTCAATGATCCAGAGAACAAGTTTTTCATGGAGAATTTTGACATGAAAAAACGCCTCCTCGATACTCGTTGCATTATACGTGCTTCTTTTTTAAAAGTCAACTTTATCAAAAACTTAACAAAAGCACCCATGTGGGAAATCCATCTAAAACGCAGTATAGGAGACGTTTTGGTAATTTATACCTCAAGTCCAAAAACTTTAATTGCGTTAGCGGTTGTAGCGCTACCAACTTCCTCAACTGAAACCCCTTTTAAGCGGGCTATTTCTTCAGCGACAAGTGGTACTAAGGATGGTTCATTACGCTTTCCGCGATATGGATGCGGTGCTAAATATGGTGCGTCTGTTTCAATCAATAAATGCTCTAATGGGATATCTTTTGCTACTTCTTTTGGTGTTTTAGCATTTTTAAACGTAACAGGTCCGCCCAAACTAATGATAAAGTTCATTGCAATGCATTCTTTGGCTGTTTCAACACTACCACTAAAGCAATGCATAATACCACCAACAGTTGCTGCATTTTCTTCACGTAGTATTTTCACAATATCTGCTGTAGCTTCACGATTATGAATAATGATAGGAAGATTTAACTTTTGTGCTAACTGGATTTGCTTTCTAAACAATTTTTGTTGAACATCTTTTGGGGATTTATCCCAATAGTAATCCAATCCCGTTTCTCCAATTCCAACTACTTTCGGGTGACTTGAGAGCTCTTCAATCCATTTCAAGTCTTCATCAGTACAATCAATTGCATCAACAGGATGCCATCCAATAACAGCGTAAATAAAATCATAATCATCTGCTAATTTCATGGCTCTTTCAATTGTTTTACGATCAAATCCTACAACAACCATTTTTTCAACTTTTGCCTCTAATGCTCGGTCAATTACTTCCTGTAAATCTTCATCGTATTGATCTGCATTAAGATGGACGTGTGTATCTATAAACATTTTCATTCTCCTAACCCTAATTGTATTGAATTAGCCCGTTACGTATTTCACAATAAAATTACATTTACATTACAAATAAACACACTTTTTCAATTTGTAATCGTATTGTAATAGTGTCGAATGACGGACTTGTTCATTATTTTTTGGAAAAAGTATCACCATTAATTATCTTAATATACCATCTGTTTAAACCATTCTGAATGAAAAACCTGTTGAACATCGTAATGTTCAACAGGCAATCATGAATTAGGTGTTTTTATTTTACTTTTGCACCGTTTGGTAATTTTGGATCAACTGAAGCAATGGATAATAATCCATCATGAGACCCCGCTAAAATCATACCTTGAGATAATTCTCCACGAAGTTTAACAGGTTTTAAATTTGCTACGACAATCACCTTTTTACCAATCAATTCTTCTGGTTTGTAATATTGAGCAATACCTGAGACAACTTGTCTTTGCTCATAACCAAGGTCAACCTGCAATTTTAATAACTTATCTGCCTTTGGAACAGGTTCACATGCAGTTACAGTACCTACTCGCAGATCAATCTTTTGGAAATCTTCTATTGAAATTTCAGGGATTTCAGGTACTTCAATTGCCGATTTTGTATCCTCTTCTTGTGGTGATTTTACTGATGAACGCATTTGTTCACGGATATAAGTTATCTCTTCTTCCGCTTCTAAACGAGGAAAAATCGGGATACCTTTTTCTACTACTTTTGTTTGTTCAGATATAATATTTCCAAAATCCTCGATCGATTCCCAAGTCAAAAATTTATCAGACAATCCCAATTGTTCAATAATTTTCTTTGGTGTTGCCGTCATAAATGGCTGTAACATAACTGCAATATGACGCAAACTTTCGGCTAAATTCGCCATTACAGAAGCAAGCTTCGGTCTATTCACATCTTCTTTTGCAAGTACCCATGGTGCAGTTTCATCGATATATTTGTTTGTTCTTGATACAAGAGACCATACATCAGAAAGCACGACACTAAATTGCATTTTTTCCATGTTTTCTTCATATTTCTTTTTCGTTTCGACTGCATGAGCTTTTAATGCTGCATCGAACTCAGTAGATTCTAACTCTTTTGTTGGAATGTAACCATCAAAATATTTATTCATCATGGATACTGTACGATTTAATAAGTTTCCTAAATCGTTTGCTAAGTCGAAATTCGTACGTTCAACAAATGATTCTGGTGAAAATACACCATCAGATCCAAAAGGAAGCTCACGTAGTAAGAAATAACGTGTTGCATCTAATCCATAACGTTCAATTAACATCTCTGGATAAACAACATTTCCTTTAGATTTTGACATTTTGCCGTCTTTCATCATGATAAATCCGTGAGCAAATACCTTTTTTGGAAGCGGGAGATCTAATGCCATCAAGAAAATAGGCCAATAAATCGTATGGAAACGTACAATATCCTTTCCTACTACGTGGACATCTGCTGGCCAGTATTTATTAAATAGTTCATCATTATCAGAACCATATCCTAATGCTGTTATATAGTTAGATAAAGCGTCTACCCAAACATAAATAACATGTCTTGGGTCTCCTGGAACTTTAATTCCCCAGTCAAATGAAGTTCGTGAAACAGACAAATCCTCTAGCCCTGGTTTAATGAAGTTATTAATCATTTCATTTTTTCTAGACTCAGGTTCGATAAATTCAACATTTTCTTCATAATACTTTAGTAGTCGATCTGCATATTTCTTCATATTAAAGAAGTAGGATTCTTCTTTTACTTTATGAACAGCACGTCCACAATCAGGGCAGTTTCCATTATCTAGCTGTGTTTCTGTATAGAAGGATTCACAAGGTGTGCAATACCATCCCTCATATTCTCCTTTATAAATATCCCCGTTGTCTAGGAACTTTTGGAAAATCACTTCTACGCTATTAACATGTCTACTTTGAGTTGTTTGAATAAAATCATCATATGAAATATCCATTTGCTCCCAAAGTTTTTTAGCTGCGTCAGCAATTTCATTTACATAATCTTGTGGATGTTTTCCTGCTTCATTTGCTTTTTCTTGAATCTTTTGTCCGTGCTCGTCCATACCTGTTAAAAATCGTACGTCATATCCACGTAATCGTTTATAACGAGCCATTGTGTCAGAGGCAACCGTTGTATATGCCGTTCCAATATGGAATTTACCACTTGGATAATAAATAGGTGTTGTTATATAAAATGTCTTTTGATCGCTCACTAGAAAACTGCCTCCAATATATATAGTTATATTATTATTCTAACTAAGTAAGAAATTGGTTTCAACGAAAGAATATTAAGCATAGCTTTTGACAAATAATAGTGTAAATATATTATTATTTAGGGAACAATACAATATCACATATCGTTTTATATTAAGAATCTTACTTTTTTATGTTATTTAAACAATTTGTCACAAAAAATTAGTTATTTTGGTATTGATTAATGCTAAATAATTGACGTTTATGGTATAACTTGGTATTATACTATTCAGACAGAGAGATAATGTCGAAACGTGGCGAAATAAAAACGAGATAAATTTAGGAGGAAAAAATAGTATATGAAATCAACAGGTATCGTTCGTAAAGTCGATGAATTAGGACGTGTAGTAATACCTATAGAATTAAGACGTACACTTGGAATTGCAGAAAAAGACGCGCTTGAAATTTACGTAGATGATGACAGAATCATCCTTAAAAAATATATGCCAAATATGACATGTGCTGTAACAGGCGAAGTATCTGAAGAAAATTTCCGTTTAGCAGACGGTAAATTAATCTTAAGCCCTGAAGGTGCAGAAATTTTGATGCGAGAAATCCAAAATCATTTAAAAAAATAATATGATAAGCGCGAGCTACAAATCATCCATTTGTAACTCGCTTTTTTTATAAATTTATTGTTGATGATATTCTTGATACACGTCTCTTTTAGGTAATCCCCTTAACTTAGCCACTTCTTTTATCGCTTCTTTAGGAGCAAGTCTTTCATTTTCAATCAAATAATCAATATGTTCAACTACACTCAGGTTGTTCCAATAAGTGTGTTCTTCATCCATCTCGCCATCTGGATTTCCTTCGACAACTAGACAAAACTCGCCCCTAATTTCATGCTCATTTGCCCATTCAATCGCTTCCGTTATTGTACCTCGCAAAAATTCTTCAAATTTCTTCGTAAGTTCTCTTGCCATGACAATTTGACGATGACCACCTAGAGCTAGCTCTAAATCTTTTAATGTTTCTTTTATACGGTGTGGCGCTTCATAAAATAAAATTGTTTCTTCTTTTTTTGCAATTTGTTCCAATTGCTTACGACGTTCTTTTTTGTTTCGGTTTAAAAACCCAAAGAAATAAAAAGGTTGAGGTGATATCCCGGAGGCAATTAATGCAGTAAGGGCAGCATTTGCTCCCGGTACTGGCACTACAGCAAAGTCTTCCTCGATCGCTTTTACAACAATATCCGCTCCAGGATCAGAAATGCAAGGAAGTCCTGCATCACTAACAAGGGCAACAGATTTACCTTCACGTAAATATGCAAGTATTTTTTCTCCACCTTGCTCCAGGTTGTGTTCATGATAACTGACTAGAGGTGTTGAAATCTCAAAGTAATTGCAAAGTTTTTTTGTATTACGTGTATCTTCTGCTGCTATTACATCTACTTCTTTTAAGATACGTAGCGCTCGAACGGTCATATCTTCTAAATTTCCAATAGGAGTAGCAACTAAATATAGACAACTTCCTTGTTCATGTTGGGTACTTTTTTGTGATTTCATTTTTGCCCTCCAATATAGTTCAACTTTTCACTGCGCTTTAATTGTTTAAAGGCATATTCTGCACGCATCGCCTGTTCTTTCGTTTCAAACGTTTCATAATACACACAATTAACGGGAGTACGTGGTTTTGTATATTTTGCACCTTTGCCTGCATTGTGGGTTGCTATTCTTTTTTCTAAATTATTCGTATACCCTGCATACAAAGTGTGATCCGCGCATTCAAGGACATAAAAGTAATGACTAGCCTTTGTCTCCATATAGTATTTCACTCACTTCTTGTGTATATTGATTTTCATCATTATAGACATATAATGGTGGTAATATTTTTAAATCAGGTTTTCCATCTTTTATTCCTTCTATTAATAAAGTATTTGCTTCTTTCCCCACTTTTGGATAGACGAATCGAATGCGTTTCGGTTCAAGACGATTTTCCCTCATGGCTGTCACGATATCAAGTAAACGGCCAGGTCGATGAACAAATGCTGCTTTTCCTCCTTGTTTTAACAGGCGACCGCTAGCTTCAATGGCTTCATTCAACGTTAAATGAATTTCATGCCTTGCTATTGCATAATGCTCACTTGTATTTTTATCACTTAATTCATTTGCGGTAAAATACGGTGGGTTACACGTGACAACATCGTATTTCTCAATTCCAAGAATGGGTGGTATCTCCTTTACATCTCCATGAACCATTGATATTTGATGTTCTAAATCATTGTATTTTACGCTCCGAACCGCCATATCGTAAAGTCGTTCTTGTATCTCGACACCAATGATATTCGCATTTGTCCTTGCGCTTAAAAATAGTGGAATAACTCCGTTTCCTGAACATAGATCAACAATTTGGCCCTTTTGCTTAGGAATATTAACAAATCGAGATAAAAGAACCGCATCTAAAGAAAATGAAAATACAGATGGGCTTTGAATTATTCTTAAATCCTCCGCCAATAAATAATCAAGTCGTTCATCATCCTTTAACCACTGGTCCACAGCATTTCCTCCAATCATCTTATAAAACATGCATGCGGTCACTTCAAGCCCCATGCAAAAGATTCTTTTTTTCACAGAAAAAGACTGAACACCAGAAATAGTGTTTCAGTCTTTCAAAAACTGCATTCATTAGCTGTTTTGTTTATTTAAAAATGATAGACAAAACAAGCAATCTTCCCCTTTTCGCAAACTTCCGAAATGGACATGACAAACATGAAAACCTTCATGATATAAACGAGCTAAATTATCATATCCTTCACCAATTTCTAACGGTCTACCGGGTTTATCGTCACTATCTCTGTCAGTGCCATCACTGTCTTGAGACAATAGTTCTTCTAAACGCCGACGTAAGTGAAGGTTTTCCGTTTGAAGTGTTTGATGATCTTCCACCATATGTGCAACAAATTGTTTTAGTTCATTATATTGTCTCTGTAACGATTCAAGCTGTTGTTCGAATTCCATAACAGTATCTAAAAAATTACGGTCCTTCACGAAAAGTCCACCCCACATTAGATTAGTCAAATTTGCGCTTTTCGTATTTGCAACTTTCACAATAGATATATTAAAGCATATTTGCTTTATGATTATTACTAAATAAAGTTTTTCTCACATTCAAGTATTTCTTCAAGAGAATACTCTGCAGTTCTTTCTTGTTCTTCCAAGTAAACTTGTAAAACACGCTCAAGGACGTTAATCCCTATAACTTTTCCATATCCATCTGGCGTCATTGTTAATTCGCCAATATCCGGCATTCCTTCTTTTGCTGATTCGTAATCGTCGTTTTCATATTTTAAACAACACATTAAACGACCACAGATACCAGAAATTTTCGTCGGATTCAATGATAAATTCTGATCCTTCGCCATTTTAATCGAAACCGGGTCAAAATCACCTAAAAATGTAGAACAACAAAGCATTCGTCCACATGGACCTATTCCACCTAAAAGTTTAGCTTCATCACGTACTCCAATTTGACGCAATTCAATACGAGTTCGGAAAATAGCTGCTAAATCTTTCACTAGTTCACGGAAGTCTACACGACCTTCAGCAGTAAAATAGAAAATAATTTTATTGCGGTCAAATGTATACTCAACATCAACAAGTTTCATATCTAATTTATGTTCAATGATTTTTTGGTTTGCTAATTCAAAAGCTCGTTTTGACTCAAGCTGATTTTCTTCTACTTGGATTTGGTCGCGTTCATCCGCGGGGCGCAATACTTGTTTTAACGGTAAAACAACGTCTTTCTCCCCAACTTGCTTCATAGGAACAACAACTTTTCCAAACTCAACCCCACGGGCTGTTTCTACTATTACATGTTGCCCCTTTTCTAGTAGATACATCGCAGGATCAAAGTAATATATTTTACCCGCTTTTTTAAAGCGGACTCCTACTACATTATACAAATGTATATCCCTCCTGCAGATTCAGCATAAGCTGCTCCATCATAAGCGTACGATTCATGTTACGCTGTAAATTTTGTCTTGCATGCAAGATTGCCTGCATTTGATTCGATAATTGTTCATACGTACTATGTAAAGCTATTTCTCTGAAACTCGCTAACATATCTGGATAGACAAGCACGCTTTTCAAATCTGCCTTTACAGCAACAATATCTCTATATGCAAAAAGCAATAAGTCGAGCGCTTGCTCTATTTCGCTTTTTTCTTTAAATGAAGGAAGCCAATCTTCATATACAATAAATAAAGCTTCATGTATATTCTTTTTGATTGCTTCTACTAATTTTAACACTGTTCTTCTACCATGTGCAAACTGCTCGTCATTTGCTAATGAAATGGCAGTTTCAAGGCTATTCGTTACATGACTTACTGTAGAAGCCATAGAGTAGGATATTCCTTGCGCTTGCAACTGGTCCATCAAAATATCTAATGGAATATCGGAAAATTTGACATGCTGACATCTCGATTGAATCGTAGGCAAAATAGATTGATAAGCTTCAGTAAGTAATAGAGCAGTTACTTCGCCTTCTGGTTCCTCTAGAAATTTAAGCAATGTATTGGCTGAGGAGTTATTTAATCGGTCTGCATGTTGAATGATATAAAACTTGCGTCCCTCCTCAAATCCTGTACGTGTCATTTCAGATATTAACTCTCGAATTTGGTCGATTTTAATAAACTGTCCATCGGGTTCTATTTGAAGTAAATTAGGAAAATTCCCAGAGTTGATTCTTTTACAATTTCTACATGTTTCACATGGAACATTTTTCGACACGTTAAGACATACACATAATTTCACAAAAAACAGTGCAACTTCCTTTTTTCCGGTTCCCTTTGCGCCATCAAATATATAGGCATGTCCAGTCCTATTCTTCTCAAATATTGTTTGGAGTTGCTTCATCACAACTGGTTGAAGTTTTATAAGTTTTTCAGTGTTCCCACTCATTGCATTCACCTAATTTATTTAGAAAATGAATCCTTATCGTTTAGAAAAAATCCCGTGTCGTCTTTGAGACACGGGCTTTACATATATAAATTAATTAGTAATCCTTTGATTTCACCAATTTTGTCAAGCAAATCAATTGTCGCTTTTTCCTCATTTAGAAGATCTTCAGCAAGTTCAACTAACTTATCGTCAATTGTTTCAACCACTTTTAACCGACGTCCTTCTCCATATCGATTCCAAGTGTGAGACTGCTTCATTTCAAGACCATAATTGACCGCTTCTTGCAGGAATCGTTTCACGAGCATTTTAAAGCGAGCTAATTCTCTTAGGTTTCGAGATTTAGCAACCCGTTCTCCTGCCGATGAAATATCTCCAAGTAATCGAGTTAGTTGTTCATGTTGCATCTTTGTACCTTGTTTAACAACCATCTCACCAAAGCGGTTACCTGCTTGATTTCCTTGCTTGATTTCATGTTGATTAGTATTTAATCCTACGCGTAAATCTTGGTTTATCTTCAATTCTTTCGCCCCCATAATCCTTTGGACGCATTGTTAGGAAAATAGAGCATACTCACTCAGGTCTAAGAAACATTCTCTTTCGTACTTTTATTTTGCTAATTAAAAGTGATGGAACTGTTCAATTGGTAATACAAACACCGTTGCTCCGCCTACTTCAACTTCAACGGGATACGGAATGTAAGAGTCTGCATTTCCACCAAGTGGGGAAACAGGAGAAACAAGTTGTTCTCTCGAGCGACAATTATCACGAATTATATCAAGCAACTGAGGAATTAAGGAATCATTTGTCCCAATGATAAAGGTTGTGTTTCCTGAACGTAGAAATCCACCCGTACTAGCTAACTTTGTAGCGCGAAAATTATTTTTAGTTAACGCACCAGCCAAGCGATTACTATCCTGATCTTGAACAACAGCTACAACTAATTTCATCTCGATCACTCCTCGTTATTTTATAAACTTCGTGTCGGTACCAATGAAGCAATTTCTTTTATTATATGAATGAGTTACCCCTAGACGTTCCTTAACAATGAAGAAATTAATGTTTAACAGTTGGATGCTATTTTTAAAGCAAATTAATAGAGAAATTATTACAGTAACAGCATCTAATAAATAAAGTTAAATGTTGCTATCATTATAGCATATGGAGATAGAATACTCATTTCTTTTCCTTTAGAAAATTTACTAAAATGTCCCATACAACGTCTACAACTTCTTCTATTGTCTGATCTGCGTTTACTAGTTTAATTCTATCTGGATAACGCTTAGCAACAATACGATAACCTTCTCTTACCTTCTCATGGAATGGTAAACTTTCAATATCTAACCGGTTCACTTCTCTTGAACTATGCGCATTTATTCGAGCTAGTCCAACACTAGGTTCAATATCAAACAAAATAGTTAAATCCGGCATTCTTTTGCCAATTGCAAATTCATTAATAGCTAATACCTCTTCAATACCAATTTCACGTGCATAACCTTGATAAGCTAATGATGAATCAATAAATCGGTCACATAATACAAGTTGTCCTTTTTGTAATGCTGGTAGAACTTTTTGATAAAAATGCTGACTTCTAGCTGCAGCATATAAAAGGGCCTCTGTTCTTTCATCCATAGCTGTATGTGCCGGATTTAGAATGACTTCACGTATTTTCTCAGCAATTTCTATACCGCCTGGCTCTCTTGTTGATAACACATCGATATTTTGATTTTGCAGACGTTCTACGATCTTTTGTAAGACTGAAGTTTTACCTGCTCCTTCAGGCCCTTCAAATGTAATAAATAAATTTCTTTTCATTTGTATATTCCTCCGACTGTTACTTTATGACTAAAATTAGCTTTTTATCCAACTTATGTTGTCCTTGAAATGAAGCACCTGCCATAAGTAACTCTTCTAGCTGACTTAATTTTGAAACGGTAATTTTCTCACCTGGAACTAACATTGGGATACCCGGTGGATAAGGAATGACCATTCCACCTGATATTCTGCCTATAGCACGCATATAAGGTATCCATTCTTTTTCTAATTGCTCTACCTGATCATATGAATACTCTGGCATTGTAACTTTAGCAAGTTCAATGGATATAGTCTTGCTTTGTACAATTATTTTTGGCTCTTTCTTTAATGCTTGAACAGCATCTTTTATTCGAATTCGCAGATCTGCAAAAGGATAGGTTTGTCCTACTTTTAGTAAAGGTAAGATGAGTAACACTTGATTGAGATCAGCTAATTCAATATACACATTGTTCTCTTCAAGGGCTGCTTTCAACTGAAAACCTGTATATCCCTTAACTCTTAAAAGTATTTTTAATGGGTCATCAACTTCAATGACTTCTAATGCCTGAATTGATTGTAGAGCTTCAATCCAAAGCTTTCTCTTACTTAGATAATAAGCTGCATCGCTCTCTAAATATGTTTGTATAGTGAATCTTGCATCATCTAAAGAAGCTAAAAGTAAATAAGAAGGACTACTTGATTGCAGCATCCGTAAATATTGATTTACTTTCTCAACATTAACAAGTTTGGATTTAACATGCAAAAAAGAAGCCATCGTCATTGCCGGTAATGTTTTATGTGCTGATTGAACAACTACATCTGCTCCAAGCTCTATTGCAGATGCCGGGAAATTATTACTTGCAATCAAATGTGCACCATGTGCCTCATCTACTAATACAGGAATATTCATTGAATGGCATAAGTCAATTTGCGTTTTAAGTTCATTAGATGTAATTCCATAATAAGTTGGATATGTAAGTACAACGGCCTTTACTTCGTTATGTTGTTGTAATGACTCTTTTAATGTTTCAAGGGATACGGATGTGTATGTTTGTGTTTTTTCATCCCATTCAGGGGTAACGTAAATAGGTGTTGCTCCTACAAGTTCAAGGGCATGAAATATAGATTTATGTGCATTTCTTTGAACAATAATTTTTTCATTCCTTTTACAAGTAGCGTAGATCATAGCTAAGTTTCCTACAGTTGAACCATTCACTAAAAAGAAACTTCGCTCTGATTGATACGTTTCTGACAATAATTGCTCTGCCTTTAAAATTGCCTCTTCTGGATGGTGAAAATCATCTAATCCAGAAAGTTCCGTTACATCATATATTAGTGCCGTCTTCATTTCTTGAGGTAATGTTGATAATATACCATTTTTATGACCTGGTACATGCATGGAGACCGGACGTTTTTCTACAAATCTCTGTAACGCTTCTACTAATGGTTTCTCCCTTTTCATGTTCTCACTCCGTTTAATTCTCTCTATATTAATTATACTTAAACAAACAACGGAAAAATATTAAATTTAAAAATATGAACGTAATAAAAAACGTTGACCTCTTTTTAAAAAAGGCCAACACTTTTAACTGTCCTTAGAAATGCTAAATATTATTTAACGGTAACTATTCTATCCTAATTTTTCTAACACTGCTTCTACATTATCCCACTTATAAACTAATTCATTGAGAACTTTGCCACCTATTTTTATATCAATCTTTCTATATAACTTTGCACCATAATATTCGTAAAAATGACGCGTTTTGTTATCTTCTAACACATCAACAAATACTTTTTGGTAGCCTTTTTGTTTAATATATAAAAATAAATTCTGAAGGAGTGCTTTTCCTATACCTCTTCCTTGATATTCTTCTAGTAGGTAAATCGAAGTTAAGTCAGTAGACTCAGGAACTATATTCGTTTCTCTTTTCCAACAGTCTGCAAATCCAATAATTTGTCCCTCCGAATTCTCTGCTACAACTACATAAATATCTGGTTTTGATAAATTTTGTACCCAAAGCTTAGTCCTTTGTTCATAGGATAACTTATCCAAAAAATCTCCTGGAATAATTCCCTTATAAGTTGTTCTCCAACTGTCCACATGAACCTTTGCAATACCTTTCGCATCATCTATTGTTGCTACTCTAATCGTCATATCATTCACCCCTTAAAATAGGGTTCTACAAATTTATAAAAATACCTCTATGGAAATTTCAATCGAAATTTTTTGATTTACTTCAAGGTGGAACTTACCTTTTTGATAAAGTAACATATTGATTTACTCATTATGTATTTATTATTTTTATTAAACGCTAAATCTTTTGTTATCATGGTAGTTGGCAATATAAAAACACCACTAAATTAGTGGTGTCATTTTGCGAAGCGACGTCCTACTCTCACAGGGGGTGCCCCCAACCACCATCGACGCTAACCTCGAAGTGCGATGACCGGCGGATTTCTGCGTCACCTTCGTCGTTGCGGTACTCATGTACATAGTACATTCCGTTCCTCACTCCTTGGTTCCTTGAACTCCTATAAATGTCAACACAAATATGTACACTTTTGCTTGTTTAAGGATGTACAAAATCACTCGTTTTCTTTTGTTAAATGATCCTTTAATCGATATGAATCACCCACAATAGAAACAACAGTTGCGTGATGTAATATGCGATCTAAGATCGCATTTGCTATCTTTGTTTCTTGAAAGATCTTATCCCATTCTTTGAAGTTTACATTTGTAGTAAGAATGGTGCTTTTCTTTTCGTATCGCATATCAACCAGCTGAAAGAATAACTTCGCATCTTCGGCATCGATAGGTAGGTAGCCAATTTCATCTATGATCAATAGCTTATACTTTGAATAATGTTTCAAACGGCTCTCTAAACGGTTTTCTAACCGAGCTTTCTTCAGATTTTGTATTAAATCATGACACTTAATAAAATATGTGCTTGTCCTTTTCTTCGCTGCGGCAATACCAATGGATGTAGCCAAGTGGGTTTTTCCAACACCACTCGTACCTAGAAACACAATATTTTCATTCTCATCTAAAAACCGAAGTGTTAAAAAATCTAATATTTGTTGGCGGTTGATAGAAGGTTGAAAATCAAAATCGAAGTCAGTTATTTCCTTACGATGAGGAAATGCACCTACTTTTACCATTGCTTGGGTCATATTTTGTTCACGCACATCTATTTCATAATTCGTTAATTTAATGAGTGTATCGATGAATGACAATTGGTTGTTCACACTGAAGTCTATGACTTCATTTAAATGCAAGGTCATTTGTTTAAGCTTTAAATACTCTAAATTCTGCAGTAACTGCTGATAATTTGTTTTTCCTGGACTCATCATTTATAAACATCTCCAATAGCTGCTAAATTCTTTTTTGCTAACTCATCAATATTAGGATAGTTAGGCATTGAAACCCCTAAAGTTTCCTGATAGTGGGTTTCTTGATAATTTAGTTTCTTTCCACTTAGGGGATGTTGTGCGATGAGCTCCGTGTTATAATAAATCCATATTTGATCATCGTACACTTGTAGACCTACTTTCTTTCCTTGATACTTAGCTGGTACTGAGTATTGATTGGATTTGTAGGAAATCATATTTGAGGCATTTACTTTTACAAGGGTATGTTTGATGCGATAGGAATCTCTTACTTTGACAGTTGGTAGCTGGTGTAAGAGGTTCTTTTCATTTTTCAATTCTAAAACTGGTATCTTTCCTGTACCCTGATGTACTTCATGATTTATTCGATTACATAAATCCCTCACATATTGATGTAGTTCTTCTAAGGTCAATTGACCTTGATAAGCATGAATCTCATCTAATAGCTTCATTGTTGTTTCAACCTTACCTTTCGTACGTGGTCTTCCTGCAATACACGGTTTTACCTTAAAACCGAAGTCATTAGCGAATTGTGCAAACTTGGAGTTTACCTTTCCAGGTGAGAATTCTGTTCGAGCTTCATCCATGATTGTTTTCATATTATCTGTAATGATCTCCGATGGGACTCCACCAAGTGCTTCAAATGTTTCAGTTAAAAAAGAGAACAACACACTTTGAGATTTAGAAATACTTAGATGAAACGTACGGAAACGAGAATATGAAAGTATAAGAACTGCCACATTCACCTCTACATGCTGACCATCCTTTGT
>Ga0182747_1000473_pt1 | contig 38611 bp, 35 predicted proteins | sample eDN3rd30CBELigBY_FD_128526 | JGI IMG/M metagenome (GOLD analysis project Ga0182747, IMG submission 128526) | Enriched backyard soil microbial communities from Emeryville, California, USA - eDNA 3rd pass 30_C BE-Lig BY (version 2) (version 2) | ecosystem: Environmental > Terrestrial > Soil >... | reverse complement strand
GGCGGCCGCGACGTCTTCGTGTTCGACACCAGGCCGAACAAGAAGACGAATGTCGACACGATCAAGGATTTCTCGGTCAAGGACGATTCGATCTGGCTCGACAACGCGGTGTTCAAGACGATCGGCAAGGGCACGCCGGAGATGCCGGTGAAGGTGAAGGCCGGCTTCTTCCATGCCGGCAAGGCGTCCCATGACCGCGACGACCGCATCGTCTACGACAAGGCGACGGGCAAGCTCTTCTACGACGAGGACGGCACGGGCCGCAAAGCGCAGGTCGAGATCGCGCTCCTGAAGAAGAACCTCAAGATGACGGCAGCGGATTTCTTCGTGATCTGAGAGGCGCGCGCAACAGGGCGAGCGATTGCCGCTGCACCTGCCACGTCATGGCCGGGCCTGTCCCGGCCATCCCGATCAGGAAAAGCGCAGCGCTTCATGTATCGGGATCACCGGCACGAGGCCGGTGATGACGGCGAGAGCGTTACGAAGCACGGCGCTCCGGCCGGGAACGGCACTCTTTCATGTCACCTCCTACGTCTCCGCCTCCCCGGACTAGATCCGGGGATCGGTGCAGGCGATCCCGACGAGATCATCGCGGACGCCAAGCGTTGGATTCGACCCAACAGATGGCCTTACTGTGCCTTCTTCAAAACATAGATGGAAAAAGGAGCGACCGCTGTCTCGTTAAGCCACTCGCACTGATAGGGATCATCATGGTGAGCCAACGGCCGTCGTGTCTCAACCAAGCGGAGTGGTGTTTCAGCAAACGTCTCACGGTAGGATTCGTCCGTCCACAAGTAGTCCTCGACCACGCGATCATCACCCAGGTCCTTGATGACGACCCGGACGACATCGCCACTCCGAGCGATCCTGTTCTCAGGAAAGTTCTTCGTGGACCATGACACCCACTCATGGAGATAAAATTCCGGCGATGCCGCAATAAGGATTTTAGTGCCATCGTGCTTCAATACGCGACTGATCTCCCTGAGCGTTCTAACCTTATCTTCCTTTGTCGGAATGCTATCGAACGGCATTGACGAGAGCACCAAGTCAAAAGATCCATTCGGGAACGCGCCAAGATCGCACTCGTCGATCGTCCGGTAGTCACCGTGAGGGTCTGTCTCTATCGCTTTGACGATCATCTCCTCGGCGATATCGACCCCGACGGTCGAGAATCCATGTTCGCGCAGAAATCGGGTCGAGCGACCCGTTCCGCATCCGAAGTCGAGAGCAGCGCCCGTTACACCATATGTGCTGAATAGTTGAGGCAGATCGCGGTATGCGAGGTAGTAGGAATTTATGATGCCGACCTTGCTGTAAGCGTCAGCACGCTCAACATCGCGGTAAGGATCGCGTTGGTTCATTGAACTGCTCCCGTATAGGTCGTCCAGGGTGGAGTTCGTGGCGCCATGCTCGCTGTCTATGGAGATGAAGTCCAAGGCTGGTGTCGCTTTGGGCAGCCTCACCAGATCGAGAGGCGGAATGATACCATGCACCCGTACTGCAGCGCTAACGGGCGCTCCGTCCCATGGCGGCCCATGGCAGTTGGAGGAGCGCAGCCGGCCAATCCCGGCGTCATCCCCGGCGAGCGAAGCGAGGGAAGGGGGAGCCATGGTGCCGCGAGTGCCGATGGATTCCCTTCCCCTCCGATGGCTTCGCCATCTCCGGCCGGGAATGACACTGCCCTTCATGCCACCCTGAGCCGTCATGCCCGCGCTTGTCGCGGGTATCCACGCCTTCTGCAGCGTAGTGGTTCTCAAGACGTGGGTTGCCGGGACAAGCCCGGCCATGACGGAGAGGGTGGGATTCGAACCTGCTTCTCTAAAGCGGAAGGCTGCGCAGCGCCGACACCGCCTGCATCACGCCCCGGAGTTCCGCGAGGCCGCGCAGGCGGCCGATGGCCGGGTAGCCCGGATGGGTCGGCTTGCCCACGTCGTCGAGCAGCTCGTGTCCGTGGTCGGGCCGCATCGGGATGCGCCAATCCGCTTCGCCCACATCCTTCCGGCGCTTCTGCTCCTCGAGCAGGGCGGTGACGAGGGCGACCATGTCCGTGTCGCCGCCGAGATGGTCGGCTTCCATGAAGGAGCCGTCCGGGTCCTTGGCCACATTGCGCAGATGCGCGAACCAGATCCGGTCCGCGAAGCGCTTGGCGATGGCCGGAACGTCGTTGACAGGGTTGGCTCCGAGCGAGCCGCTGCACAGGGTGACCCCGTTCGAGCGCGAGGGGACCGCATCGAGGATGAAGGAGAGATCGTCCGCGTTCGAGACGATGCGCGGCAGGCCCATCAGCGGGCGCGGCGGATCGTCGGGATGGATGCACATGCGGATCCCGACCTCGTCCGCGGTCGGGATCACTTCGCGCAGGAAGCGGACGAGGTTTTCGCGCAAAGCCGCCGCATCGATGCCACGGTAGCGGTCGAGCATGGCGCGAAGGCCCGGCACGTCGTAGCGATCATAGGCGCCCGGGAGCCCTGCCATGATGTTGGACAAAAGCTTGCGCCGGTCTCCTTCCGACGAACGCGTGTACCAATCCTTGGCTCTCGCCAGGACACGGGCGGAATAGTCGGCCTCAGCGCCCGGACGCTGCAGCATGTGACAGTCGAAGGCCGCGAATTCATGCAGGTTGAAGCGCAGGGCCGTGGCGCCGCCGGGCAGCGGATGGGCGAGCTCGGTCCGGGTCCAGTCGACCACCGGCATGAAGTTGTAGCAGATCGTCGTGACGCCGCATTGCGCGAGGTTGCGCATGGACTGGCGGTAATTGTCGAACAGAGGCTTGAGGTCGCCTTCTCCGATCTTGATGCGCTCGTGGATCGGCAGGCTCTCGACGACACTCCAGCGCAGGCCGAGGGAGGCATCGGCGGCGATCATGCCTTTGCGCTTCTCGATTTCCTCCACGCTCCAGATCACGCCGTACGGGATCTGGTGCAGGGCGGTGACGATCCCCGTCGCGCCGGTCTGGCGGATATGGGAGAGCTGGACGACATCGTCCGGACCGAACCAACGCCAAGTCTGTTCCATGGAATTGCCTTATCGAAGAAAGCCGAACGCAGTCGTCGGCGGGGCGAAAATTTTCATCGAAGTCACGCGCTGAGCACCTCGGGGAGGGCGTTGGCCTCGGGCTCGAACAGATCCGGATATTGTGCGGCAAGCTCCGGCAGGGTGCGCAGGATCTCGCTGAGATGCTGATGCATGGCCTTTTCCGCGGCAGCCGGATCCGATCGCTTGATGGCGTCGACGATCGTGGCGTGCTGCGCGACGATGAGATGGCGCGGCGTCGCCTGCTTCACGTCGAGATAGCGCACGCGGTCCATCTGCGGCTTCACATCCTCGATCATGCTCCAGGCGGATGGCCGCCCGGCCGTCTCGGCCAGGAGACGGTGAAACTCCTCGTCGAGGGCCATGAAATCGTCGGTGGACATGTTCCGCTGGCCGCGGCGCTGGCGGGCGAGGCTGGCATTGAGCTCCGCCAGCATCACGGGCGTCGCCTTCTGCGCCGCCTCGCGCACGACCGCGCATTCGACCGCCTCGCGGATGAAGCGCGCGTCCTCGACGGCGGATCGCGAGATCTTGACGACCTGGGTGCCGCGCTGCGGCAGAACCCGCACCAATCCCGCTTCGCTCAGCTTGATCAGCGCCTCGCGCACCGGCGAGCGGCTGACGCCGAATCGCTGCGCCAGATCCTGCTCGGAAAGCATTTCTCCGGGAGAAAACCGCATGCTGACAATGGCTTGGCGAAGGGCGCGGGTCACCTGCCGGGCCATGGGCTCCCGGCCGAGATCGAGCTTTGCGAGGGATGGTCTATCCGTCATAAGTGGCACACTACCATACTAGTAGACCATTGCAAAGGAGCTGAGATCGGCATAAGGTTCGGCTCGTCAGGTGCTCGAAACCGGCCTGCATAAGGGTTCGGGCGAGGCCTAAGGGAGTGCGCCATGCTGATCCATCCGGACCGGCTGTTTCCTGCAGAGCCCGCTGCCCGCGAGGTGGCGCACAGGCTCTATGCGGATATTCGCGATCTGCCGATCATCTCGCCGCATGGCCATACCGATCCGCGCTGGTTCGCCGAGGATGCGCCGTTCTCGGATCCGGCGACGCTGTTCGTCATTCCCGACCATTACATTTTCCGCATGCTCTACAGCCAGGGCGTGCGGCTCGAGGATCTCGGCATCCATACGAAAGAGGGCGGCATCGTCGAGCGCGATGCGCGCGCGATCTGGCGTCGCTTCGCGGCGAACTACCATCTCTTTCGCGGCACGCCGACACGGATGTGGCTCGACCACACCTTCGCGACCCTGTTCGGCTTCACGGAGCGGCTCTCCGCGGCCAATGCGGACGAGTATTACGACAGGATCGATGCCGCTTTGCGCACGCCGGAATTCCGCCCGCGCGCGCTGTTCGAGCGCTTCCGCATCGAGGCCATCGCCACCACCGAGAGCCCGCTCGATCCGCTGAAATCTCACGAGGCCATCCGCCAATCGGGCTGGAACGGGCGCGTGGTCACGGCCTATCGTCCCGATCCGGTCGTCGATCCGGAATTCGAAGGTTTTCGCGACAACCTCGCGCGCTTCGGTGAGATCACGGGTTGCGATACCTCGACCTGGAGCGGCTATCTCGATGCGCACCGCAAGCGGCGCGCCTTCTTCCGCGAATACGGTGCAACTTCAACGGATCACGGCCATCCGACGGCGAGGACCGCGGATCTTTCGCCGGCCGCCGCCGAGGCTCTGTTCCGCCGCGTGTCCACGGGCGATGCGGGGCCGGAGGATGCGGAGATGTTCCGCGCCCAGATGCTGACCGAGATGGCGCGGATGAGCGTCGAGGACGGCATGGTGATGCAGCTCCATCCCGGCTCGTTCCGCAACCATAACCAGGCACTCTTCCGCCGCTTCGGTCGCGACATGGGCGCGGATATTCCGCTGCGCACGGATTACGTGCGCGGCCTCAAACCCCTGCTCGACCGCTTCGGCAACGAGCCGAACTTCACCTTCATCCTCTTCACCCTCGACGAGACGAGCTATTCGCGCGAGCTCGCGCCGCTCGCAGGCCATTATCCGGCGCTCAAGCTCGGCCCGGCCTGGTGGTTCTTCGATGCGCCGGAGGGCATGCGCCGCTTCCGCGAGCTGACGACGGAGACGGCCGGTTTCTACAACACCGTCGGCTTCAACGACGACACGCGGGCCTATCTCTCCATTCCGGCGCGGCACGACATGGCCCGGCGGGTGGACTGCGCCTATCTCGCCGATCTCGTGGTCACCCATCGCCTCGACGAGGACGAGGCGCACGAGGTTGCGCACGATCTTGCCTATCGCCTCGCGAAAGAGGCCTACAAGCTGTGAGACCGGACGCGGCCAACGATGAGCCGCGTCGCACAGAACGGGAGGAAGACATGACGAACCTGATCACCAGACGGACCTTCGTCGGTGGCGCCGCAGGTGCCGCCGGCGTTGCGGCCCTTGGCGGGACGAGCTTTGCGCAGGCGACCCTGCCGACGAGCCCCGTCACGCTCAACATCATCGACGTCGCCGGCAACCTGGCGCTGACGCAGAAGGCCATCGAGAACTACCGCAAGGCGAAGCCGAACCTGGTCTCGCGCATCACCTTCACCAAGGCGACGGCGCCGGAGCTCGCCGGCAAGATCAAGGCGCAGCAGGATGCGGGCCGCGTCGACATCGACCTCGTGCTCACCGGCACCGACGCACTCTCCGCCGGCATCGAGCAGAAGCTCTGGGTCGACCTGATCCCCGGTCACGCAGGATCGCTGCCGAAGCTCGACGAGATCTATCAGCCGGCCGCCGCCAAGATGCAGGGCCTCGCCAAGGGCCAGGGCGTCGTCGTCACCTATTATCCGTCGGGCCCGCTGCTCGAATACATGCCCGACAAGGTGAAGACCGTCCCGACCACGGCGGAAGAGCTGCTCGCCTACACCAAGGCCAATCCGGGCCGCTTCCTCTATGCGCGCCCTGCCAATTCCGGGCCCGGCCGCACCTTCATCATGGGCCTGCCCTACATCCTCGGCGACAGCAACCCGCAGGATCCCGCCAAGGGCTGGGACAAGACCTGGGCCTATCTGAAGGAGCTCGGGCAGAACGTCGAGTACTACCCGTCCGGCACCGGCGCGGTGATGAAGGAGCTCGGCGAAGGCTCGCGGGACATGACCGTGTCGACCACGGGCTGGGACATCAACCCGCGCGTTCTCGGCGTCGTGCCGAAGGAGGCGAAGGTGGCGGCGCTCAAAGGCTTCCACTGGGTGGCGGACGCTCACTACATGTGCGTGCCCAAGGGCCTGCCGAACGAGAAGGTCGCGGTTCTGCTAGACCTCATGAACTTCCTGCTCACCAAGGAGCAGCAGGCCTACACCTACGATGAAGGCTACTTCTATCCGGGTCCGGCCGTGAAGGGCGTCACCCTCGACATGGCGCCGCCGGAGAGCCAAGCCGCGATCAAGGAATTCGGCCGTCCCGAATACGAGAAGTGGATCGCCGACAATCCGATCGAACTGCCGCTCCAGCCCGAGCAGATGGTCGTCGCCTTCCGCCTGTGGGACGAGCAGGTCGGCGGCGCCAAGCGCAAGTAGGACGAGAACAAGGACCCGCGATGACCATTGCCCTTTCCCAATTCGACGAAGTCCGGCTCGATCGCGTGAGCCGCGATTTCGGGGCACTCAATGCCCTGCGCGACGTGTCCCTGTCCATCCGGCGTGGCGAGTTCATCGCCCTGCTCGGACCCTCGGGCTGCGGCAAGTCGACGACATTGAACTGCATCGCGGGTCTTCTTCCCGTCACCGGCGGAGCGATCTGGCTCGACAAGAGCCGGGTCGACACGCTGCGTCCCGAGGAGCGCGGGTTCGGCATGGTGTTTCAGAACTATGCGCTCTTTCCCCATCTCAACGTCCGCCAGAACATCGGCTTCGGCCTGAAGATGCGCGGGCGTCCCAAGGCCGAGATCGACCGCAAGGTCGACGAGGCCCTGAACCTCGTCCGCCTGCGCGGACAGGAGAACAAGCTGCCGGGCCAGCTCTCCGGCGGCCAGCAGCAGCGCGTGGCGATCGCTCGCGCCATCGTCATCGAGCCGCCGCTGGTGCTGATGGACGAGCCGCTCTCCAATCTGGATGCCAAGCTGCGCCTCGAGATGCGCGCGGAGATCCGCCGCATCCACAACGAGCTCGGCGCGACCACGATCTACGTGACGCACGACCAGGACGAGGCCCTGTCGCTCGCCGACCGCATCGTCGTCCTGCGCGACGGCGTCATCCGGCAGGTCGGCACGCCGAAGGAGCTCTACGAAGCGCCGGCACATTTCGACGTCGCCGACTTCATGGGCTTCCGCAACAAGCTGAAAGGGCAGGTCGTCGCCCTGGAAGGTGACCGCGCCGTTCTGGACGTGGAGGGCGCGCGGATCAGCGGCGTCGCTCGCGAGCGCGTCACGGTCGGGTCGACGGCCTATGCTGCGATCCGCTCGGACGACCTCGTGGTCGGGGAGGCGGGTTCCAATGGCATCGCCGCGACAGTCGACACCATCGAGTATCGCGGCCGCGAGTTCGTCGGGACGGCGCACTCCGCCGGCGGGCTCGACTTCGTGTTCCGCTCCCATAACCCGGTAGAGCCCGGTTCGACGATTCATCTGCAGGCGGATGACGAGCGCGTTCTCGTCTTCGCGGAGCCGGTCCAGGGGAGGCATTGATGGACGCTGTCGCCCCGGCCCCGGCGGTCGAGCACGGCCCAAGCCTGCGCCAGCGCATGGCGGCCAGAGGCTTCGATGCCGTTACCCTTCTCATCGTTCCCGCAGCCATCTTCACGCTGCTGCTGTTCGTGTACCCGTTCGCCTTCGGCTTCGTCCTGTCCTTCGAACCGAAGGCCGGCGGCGACTGGCTCGCGAATTACAGACGGTTCTTCTCGGATCCGTTTCTCTACAAGACGATTGCGAACACGCTCTGGCTCGCCATTCCCGTCACGCTCCTGAACCTGCTTCTCGCGGTGCCGATCGCATTCCGCGTGCGCCTCATGCGGCGCCAGCGGCTTCTGACCACGATCCTCGTGCTGCCGATCACGCTCGGCACCGTTCTCGTGGCCGAGGGTCTGTTGAACTATCTCGGGCCGCAGGGCTGGTTCAACCGCACCTTGCTCACCTTCGGCCTGATTTCGCAGCCCCTGAAGCTCGTTCACAATTACTGGGGCGTCTTCGCGTCTCTCGTGATCACCGGCTTCCCGTTCACCTTCCTGCTGACCCTCTCCTACGTCACGGGCATCGATCCGGCGCTCGAGCAGGCGGCGGCGACGCTCGGCGCGAGTGCGTGGCAGCGGTTCCGGCACGTCTATCTGCCGCTGCTGATGCCGGGCTTCGCCATCACCTTCTGCCTGTCCTTCGTGCAGGCCTTTTCGGTGTTCCCTTCGGCGGTCCTGCTCGGCGAGCCCGCAGGCGTCACGCGCGTCATATCGATTGCGGCGGCAACGGCGGCTTTCGAGGAATACGACTACTCCATGGCTGCGGCGATCGCGATGATCATGGGCTTCGTCCAGCTCGCCATCGTCGTGGCGGTGCTCGCCTCCCGCGGATTGTTCTACCGCGGCCCGGCCTCCGGCGCGAAAGGTTAAAGCCGATGATCCGCGATACCACCCTCGGCTCCAAGCTCTGGGCTGCCGCCATCTGGGCGACCGTCGGCTTCTTCGTCGTCAATCTGTTCGCCATGATCGCCACCGTGGTGACGAGTTCGTTCGCCACCCGCTGGCTCGGCACCTGGCTCCCGGCGGGCTGGACCACGCGCTGGTACTCCTCCGCCTGGAGCGAGTTCCAGCTCTGGGACGTCCTGATCGTCACCTTCCAGGTGATCGGGGCGGTGGTCTTCATCTCCGGCGCCCTCGGCGTCACCGCGGCCTACGCGCTCGCCCGCCGGGACTTTCCGGGCAAGCGCCTGCTCGTGCTGCTGTTCCTGCTGCCGCTCCTGATCCCGTCGATGACCTTCGGCATTCCGCTGGCGACGGTGCTCTACCAGACCGGGCTCGCCGGAACCTTCTGGGGCGTGGTGGCGGCCAATCTCGTGCCGACCGTGCCCTTCGTGATCCTGGTCATGATCCCGTTCATCGAACAGATCGACCCGAAGATCGAGGCGGCGGCGCGGGTGTTCGGGGCGAACACGTTCAAGCTCTTCATCTACGTGCTGCTGCCGCTGCTCATGCCCGGCATCCTGGCGGCGCTGCTGCTGGTGCTGGTGCGCACCATCGCCATGTTCGAGCTGACCTTCCTGGTCGCCGGACCGACCAGCCAGACCCTCGTCGTGGCGCTCTACTATGCCGTCTTCGCAGCGGGCGTGCGTGCGGTGCAGTCCATCGACGCCATGGCCGTGGTCTATATGGTGACGACCCTGATCTGGCTCATCATCGCGCTTCGCTTCGTCAACCCGACGCAGATCGTGACCCGGGCGAAGCAGCAGCCGGCGCATTGAGGATCGAGCTGCCGCAGGCATCACCTCTCCCCGGATCTCGGATGTTTCCGAGATCCGTGTTGGCAAGCCCAAGTCGGGAACACCCGACAAGGGATGGGGAGAGGTCGAGCGCAGCGAGGGTGAGGGGTGAGCGCTTCCCGGATGGGCCTGTAACCCCTCACCCGCGCCTTCGGCGCGACCTCTCCCTCAAGGAGAGGTAGACCCGCGACATACCCTGCTAGATTATCGCTTGCACTCCCACCCTTGCCCTCCCCACAAGGTCGAGGCAAGCAGGCGCAATTCATAGACCAGTCGTTGAGGACAGAATGTCGGATCGCTTGAACGAAGACTCCCTTGCCGATCTGCCGGAAGGCGTTCGCCGTCCGGCCTATGATCGAAAGACGGTCACGACCGGGATCGTTCATCTCGGCGTCGGGGCGTTCCACCGGGCGCATCAGGCCGCCTACACCGATGATGTGCTGGCCAACGATCCGCGCTGGGGCATCGTCGCGGCGAGCCTGCGCAGTCCCGACACCTATGATGCCCTCGCGCCCCAGGACGGGCTTTATACCCTCGCGGTGCGCTCGCAGGCCGGCGAGGCGCTGCGGGTCATCGGCTCGATCCGACAGGTCATCGTCGCGCCGCGGGAGGTCGAGCAGCTTCTCGAAGTCATGAGCGCGCCGCAGACGCGGATCGTCACCCTCACCGTGACCGAGAAGGGCTATTGCCACGACCCGGCGACCGGCGCCCTGAACGAGGCGCATCCCGACATCGTGCACGACCTCGAGTTTCAGCGGACGCCGAAATCGGCGCCGGGCTTCATCGTCGAGGCCCTGCGCCGCCGGCGCGCGGCGGGCGTTCCGCCCTTCACGGTGCTCACCTGCGATAACCTGCCTTCCAACGGGCGCACGGTGAAGCGGGTTCTCACGCGCTTCGCCGAATTGGTCGATCCGGCGCTCGGACGCTTCGTGGCCGACGAGGTGTCCTGCCCCTCGACCATGGTCGACCGCATCGTCCCGGCGACCAGCGACCAGGACCGCGAGCGGATCGGCGAGGCGCTCGGCCTCACGGATGCCTGGCCCGTCGTGACCGAGCCCTTCACCCAATGGGTGATCGAGGATGATTTCCCTCAAGGGCGCCCGGCCTGGGAGAAGTCCGGTGCCGAGTTCGTGGCGGATGTGGAGCCTTACGAGCACATGAAGCTCAGGCTGCTCAACGGCAGTCACTCGACGCTCGCCTATCTCGGCTATCTCTCCGGCTACGAGACCGTTGCCGACACCATGGCCGATCCCGCCTTCATGCGGCTGATCGAGGGGCTCATGGACGAGGAGGTCACGCCGACGTTGCATATGCCGCCGGGAGCCGACCTCGCCAGCTACAAGCGTGCGCTGATCGAGCGTTTCCGCAATCCTGCCCTGAAGCACCGCACCTGGCAGATCGCCATGGACGGATCGCAGAAGCTGCCGCAGCGCCTGCTCGGCACCGTACGCGATCGCCTGCGTGAGAATGCGGGCATCGGCCGGCTCTCGCTCGGTGTGGCGGCATGGATGCGCTACATCACGGGCATCGACGAGAAGGGTGCGCCCATCGACGTGCGCGATCCCATGGCGGCGCGGCTGCGCGAGATCGCGGAGCGGGCAGGGGATTCGGCGGAGAAGCTGGCGGAAAGCCTGTTCGCCGTCCGCGAAATCTTCGGCGACGATCTGCCGAAGGATGCGCGCTTCACCGGTGCGGTGAAGGAGAACTTGGCGCGTCTTTATGAGAAGGGCGCGAAGCGGACCGTCGCGGAGTTCATGGGCGTTTAGCGCAATGACGCTCTTCACGTCATCACCGGCCTCGTGCCGGTGATCCCGATTGTGTGAAACGCCGGGCTTTTCCGCATCGGGATGGCCGGGACAAGCCCGGCCATGACGTGAGATGTTACACTCCGCTGTCATTCCGGGGCGCCGAAGGCGAGCCCCGGAATGACAACGCGGGTTTTGCCCCTCACTCAGCCGCGATCTTCGCCCGCTTGCGCTCGCAGGAGACGCATTTGCAGCCCATCGGCTTGATGAAGGTCTCGAAGTAGTTCTTGCCGTAATTGTACGTGATCTCGTCGCCGGGCTTGATGCGCTTGATCGCCTTGATGCGGATCTTGCCCCTCGATACGGTTGCCTGGGCGTTCGGGCGGCAGCCGTGATTGATGTAGCGCGCCGTGTTCCAGCGTGGCGACCCGTCGACGGTCCAGCGGTTGCTGATCTCGAACAGGTAGCGGGTGTTGCGCCGGCGCTCGACCTCCTCGCTTGTAATCTTCGGGCCGACATATTCGATGATGAATTTTCCCTTTTCGATGACATCGGTGGCAAAGAGACCGAGACCGGTTGCGGATTTTCCAATCCGAAACGGCCCCTCTGACGGTTTGGCTTTCATAACAGGCCGGAACTCCGAGACGTACGAGCAGATGTCGACGCATCCAATAGCGGTTGGGGCGGAGCGATGTAATTGGGACATCGCAGAATCATCTCCAGATCCAGCCTAAGTTTTTTGCAGGGGAGATGACGCGATCATCGCCGATCGACGAGACCGAGTAATCGGGGAGCTTCACTTGATGTTTAGACGACTTCCGGCGTGTCCGACGTTCCGGCAAGGGCGTCGCGCAGCGTCGTCGCGAAATTGTCGTAGGAAAAAGGCTTCGACAAGGTCGGGCACGCGCGGAAGCGTTCGGGAAGCGAGCGGAAGTCGTAGCCGGTCGAAAAGATGAACGGGATGCCGCGGAAACGCAGGACGTCGGCAACCGGGAATACGACCGATCCGTCGACGTTGATGTCGAGAAGCCCGATATCGATCTCCGCCTGCAGGGCGAGCGTCAAAGCATGATCAAGACGCGCCGCGGGGCCTACGATCTCACATCCGAAGTCGAGTACCATGTCCTCGATCAGCATCGAGATCATGGCTTCGTCCTCGACGATCAGGACACGCTTTCTGCGGCCTTCGAGCATAGCCCCTCCGGTTCGAATTGCAGCTGACAATGCGCCTTCTCAACGCTCTTATACGAATCAGTTACAATCACTATAGTCCAGGCACCGGCGTACCTTCACTATCTTACGTTAGTTACACTTGAAATGCCATCGTAACCCTTGGAGCCGGGCAAAGTAAATAGGCGCGATCGAGCCCGTTATACGGTAGCTTTGCCTGCAATTTCTGCGCGAACGACCGGCGCCACCTTCGTGCCGAGAAGCTCGATGGCGTGCATGATCTGGCCATGCGGCAGCGTCCCGACGCTGAATTGCGCCAGATAGCGGTCATGCCGGAAGAGTTCGTACTGGAACAGGATCTTGTCGATCAGCTCCTGTGCGCTTCCCACGGCAAGCGCGCCGCGCGGCCCGCGCAGAGCCTCGAACTGCGGCCGCGTCGTGGGCGGCCATCCCCGTTCGCGGCCGAGCTTGGTCATCACCTGGGCATAGGCCGGAAAGAACTCGTCGGCCGCCTGCTGCGACGTATCCGCGATATACGCGTGCGTGTTGATGCCCACCTTTAGGCTCTTCGGATCGTGGCCCGCGCGGCTTGCGGCCTCACGGTAAAGTGACACCAGCGGCGCGAAGCGCTCCGGCTGCCCGCCGATGATCCCGAGCGCCAGCGGCAGTCCGAGAGCGCCGGCCCGCACGACGGATTGGGGCGTCCCTCCGACGGCGATCCAGACCGGCAGCGGATCCTGAACGGGCCTGGGATAGACCGGCTGATCCGCAAGGGCGGCCCGATGCCGGCCGGACCAACTCACGCGCTCCTCGCTTCGGATCTTCAGCACCAGATCGAGCTTTTCGGCGAAGAGCGCGTCGTAATCGTCGAGGTCGTAGCCGAAGAGCGGGAAGGACTCGATGAACGAGCCGCGCCCGGCCATGATCTCGGCGCGCCCGCCGGACAGAAGATCGAGGGTCGCGAAATCCTGGAATACGCGCACCGGATCGTCGGAACTGAGCACCGTCACCGCGCTGGTCAGGCGGACCCGCTTCGTCCGCTCGGCCGCCGCCGCCAGGACGATTGCAGGGGCGGAGACCACGTAGTCGGGGCGATGGTGCTCGCCGAGGCCGAAAACATCCAAGCCGACCTGATCCGCCAGCTCGACCTCCTCGACAAGATCGCGCAGGCGCCGGGCCGGGGAGAGCAGATGCCCGGTGGTAGGATCCTGTGTCAGTTCACCAAAAGTATAGACACCAAGTTCCATCGATCTTCCACTCGAATGCCGCGAATGGGATCGGCTATATCAGCCATGCCGACGGAATGCACCGAGGCCGGGGGTCAGTGGCCGCGCAGCCGTTGGATCAGGGCGTCGGCGGCCTGGCTGGTGAGCCCCCATGCGACAGGCCTGTCACCGAGATAGACGGTGAATGTGCCGTCCTGCGTTGCCTGTTTGGCAATGGATGCCATGAGCTGCCCTCCTCATGTGGAATCCGGACCTCGAATCCGTTGTCGATGCATGATGAAATGGAAGGCGCTTCGGCTGGAAGATTAAATTATGGGCAGAGGCACCTCGCCGATGGGGAAAATCCTTGTGAACCAACGGGTCCGAGCGCCGTTGCTGTCACGGTGAAGCGGGATCGGTTCATGAAGCTCTTCGAATGTCAGGCGTGCGGGCAGCCCCTCTATTTCGAGAACAGCCGCTGCGAGAGTTGCGGGCGCCGCCTCGGTTATCTGCCCGAGGCCGAGGAGATCAGTGCTCTCGAACAGGGCGAAGAGGGGCACTGGCGGGCATTGGCCGTGCCGGAATCGCGTTTCCGCTTCTGCCGGAACGCGGAGCACGACGCCTGCAACTGGCTGATCCCCTCCGGAGACGATCATCCGTATTGTCGGGCCTGCAGGCACAACCGGACGGTGCCCGATCTTTCCGGCGAGCAGAATCTCCGGCGCTGGCGCAGTCTCGAGGCCGCCAAGCGGCGGCTGTTCTATACGCTTCTGAAACTGGGGCTGCCGCTTGTAACCCGAGCGGAGGATCCGCAGGGGCTCGCCTTCGATTTCCTGGCCGATCCCGCGGAGAATTCTCCCGAAGGCCCATCGATCCTGACGGGCCATGACAATGGACTGATCACCATCAATATCGCAGAAGCCGACGATGCGGAGCGCGAACGGCGGCGCCACAGCATGGGCGAGCCTTATCGGACGCTTCTCGGCCATCTACGGCACGAGATCGGCCATTATTACTGGAACGTCCTCGTGCGAGACGACCCGAGCCTCGAACGCTTTCGCCTGATCTTCGGCGACGAGCGGCAGGATTACGGCGAGGCCCTGAGGGCTCACTACGCGAACGGCCCGAAGAACGACTGGCAGGAGGAATATGTCAGCTCCTATGCCGCCTCGCATCCATGGGAGGATTTTGCCGAGACCTGGGCACATTACCTGCACATCGTCGATACTCTCGAAACGGCCAACGCCTTCGGGATGAAGGTGCGCCCCAGGATCCGCCGCGGGCCCGAACTCGCCACGGAGATCGACTTCGATCCTCATCGGGAGATCGACCTGAACCGCCTGGTCACCGCCTGGCTCCCCCTGACATTCGCCGTGAATTCCCTGAACCGCAGCATGGGGCAGCCCGATCTATATCCTTTCGTCCTGCCGCCGGCGGTCATCGCGAAACTGTCCTTCATCCACGATCGCATCCATGCGTGTAGCGGGCACCTCGACGGGGAGATGGATAGTCATCATGTCCTAAAGGCGGTGATTGGAGGGCTGAATTCCCGTATCGGAAGCCCACAATCTTCATAAGCTCCATTTGAGACCTTGCATGAAATGTTTAGGTATGAGTAGTTATCATCTTGCCCTCAATGGTTGGGGGCGCTACGCCTAGAGCGTTTACGAAACTTGCGACTTAGAAGGCAGTCCTTATGGGCCGGGGTAACGATCACCGTGATCGTCGACGTCAGTTCGGCGGTCAACCCGAAGATCACTGGGGCGATTTCGCCCCGCCACCAATATCTTATGAACGGCCCATGCGGCAGCCATCCTATGCATCATCGGCTTCGGGACCCGAAACCGAGGCCAAGGTGAAATGGTTCAATCCCGACAAGGGCTTCGGCTTCGTCGAGATGACCGATGGCTCCGGTGAGGCTTTCCTGCACATCCGGCAGGTCGAAGCGGCTGGCCACACGGCACTTGAGTCGGGCACGACCCTCGTGATCAAGGTCGGCGCCGGCCAAAAAGGCCCGCAGGTGCAGGAAATCGTCAGCGTTGACACCAGCACGGCCGAACCCGAGCCGCCGCGCGGCGCTCGTCCGCCGCGTCCCGGGCGTCCGGGTGGTCCCGGCCCGTCCGGCGGCGGAGGCTTCTCGCCCCGTCCGAGCGGTGGTCCGCGCCCCGCCAGCGGTCCGCCGGACGTCCCGGCCACCGTCAAGTGGTTCGACCCGGTGAAGGGCTACGGCTTCGTTTCCGTTGAAGGCGAGAGCAAGGACCTGTTCCTGCACATCTCCGTCGTGGAGCGCGCCGGTCTCGGCCAGCTGGGACAGGGCCAGGCGGTCCGCGTCGCCATCGTCGAGGGTCGCAAGGGTCCCGAAGTCGGGGCGATCGAGGTCGCCTAAGGCCTCCAGCCGTTCCTTTCTGTAGGAATCGGGGTCCACTGCGTCAGCAGTGGACCTCTTCAAACGCGCGCACCCACATCTCGCACACTCCGGACCGCACGATATCGTTGAGAGTGAACTCGACGATCGGCACCGGCAGCATCTGCGACTTGATGAGGTGGATGACCGTGCGCAGGCCCGAGGTCTCGCGCAGGTCGCACTGACTCACGTCTCCATTGATCACGACCGTGCAGTCCTCACCGATCCGGGTGAGGAACGTCTTCATCTCCGCCGGAGTGGCGTTCTGGGCCTCGTCGAGAAGAATGAAGGCATCCCGCCAGGAGCGCCCGCGCATCACCTCGAACGGCACCATCTCGATATCGCCGTTCTTGACCGCGATCTCGCATGCGGCCGAACCGATGCGATCCTTGATCGCCTCGATGACGGGGGCTGCCCAGGGGCCGAATTTCTCCTCGAGTGTGCCGGGAAAGAAACCCAATGAGCGGCCGCTCGGCACATTCGGCCTGGTGAGAATGATCTTCCGAATGCGCCGCTGGCGAAACAGATCCGCCGCGTAGGTGGCTGCGATCCAGGTCTTGCCGGTGCCGGCAGGGCCGAGCACCACGACCTGGGCATTCCGTTTCAGAGCGTCGAGATAATCGTCTTGCGTTGCATTGAGCGGTTTGATGGGAGGAAGGCTGCGTTCGGTTTCGAACTTGGACCCGGTGAGGTCGAAGACCTGCGCTGTTTCAGTGGAGCGGCGGGTCTTGCGTCTCTGCTTCTCATGATGCTTGCTCAATGACCAACTCCGGGTTTGAAACTGCGCATAGAGATCTAGCCAGGCGCCGCGCAGAGGCGTCTGGGGGCAGAACTTGAAAATGGGTCGATGCGAGAGCGAGTGGCGGCGGGCGGTGGATTTCCGCGATCCAGAGTCTGAGGATCAACCTGCCTGCCCATCAAAGCCTGTTCTTCTATCTGCCAGTGGCAAACTATCTTTGATTCTGATGACAGTATTACCGCTGCTACGCCTACCTGCGAGTCAAATGTTGAGGCAGCCTGCTTGGTTCCGGGGCATAACCCCTCTGCTGCCCTGAGGGGAGAAATAGCTGTGGATGTCTCTGAAGGAGCATCTGCAAGGGGGGATCAACCCCGCATTCGCTCGCCAAGGAAGTCTGCCTGATGGTAAGTAAGCCGCCTAAAAAGAGGGCAGTGCCATGATCGTCGTCTTCGGTTCCATCAATATGGATCTCGTCGCCAGGGTGGAGCGGATAGCCCGGCCGGGTGAGACCGTCCTGTCGCGCCGGGCAGATAGTTTCTTCGGCGGCAAGGGAGCGAACCAAGCTGTCGCCGCAGCGCGCGCGAGCCGCGGCGGCCCGGTCCGAGTGGCCATGGCGGGGGCTATCGGCGATGACCCGTTCGGCGAGGCCTGCCGCAAGAATCTCGAAGCGAACAGCGTCGACGGTCATGCCCTCCGGTTGACGGACGAGCCAACGGGTTGCGCCTTCATCACGGTCGACGGGAGCGGCGAGAACGCGATCACCGTGGCGAGCGGCGCCAACATGGCGCTGCGGTCTACCGACCTGCCGGACAGCCTCCTGTCCAGGGCTTCCGTACTCGTGCTCCAGATGGAAGTCTCCATCGCTGAGAACCTGGAGGTCGCCGCCAGGGCCCGCAAGGCTGGCGTGAAAGTGGTGTGGAACTTCGCGCCGGTCCCGCCGATCAAGGAGCGCGCGGCTATCGCCGAACTGCTCGAGGTGACCGACGTGCTCGTGGTCAATGAGCATGAGGCGCTTGCCATCGCCGAGATCGTCGGCGAGCCCGTCGACGGCGACTATCTGAAGGCGGGAACGGATATCGCCCGCTCATTCGAAGTGATCTGCATCGTGACGGCAGGATCGCGCGGCGCCTTCGCGATCGCGCCGGACGGCTCACAGATTCACGCGGCCGCGCGGCCGATCGTGCCGATCGATACGACCGGCGCGGGAGACACCTTCGTCGGGGTGCTTGCCAACGGCCTTGCCGAAGGCCTGGAGATCGGGGCGGCCATGGAGAGGGCCTGCGCCGCGGCGTCCCTGTCATGCCTCACGGCAGGCGCCCAGGCGGGAATGCCCGACAGGGAGGCGCTTGAGCGCCACCTCGCTCAGGTCTGAGCAACCGATTCAGGAATGACCTTCGTCAGGCTGCCGGTCGCCGGGAAGAGCGGGATCAGGCAGGCCTGCAGGGCGTGATAGAGATCAGGCTTGCCGGTGAACAGCGTCGTTCCCGGTTGCAGATCTTCGGTCAGTTCGGGCCACCATCCACCCTCGCGATGGTCGATGAGTGCGCGATCCGCGAAGCCCCAGAGGAACCGATACCACTGCTCGTGGAAGTCGCTCGGGCTGTGCTCGTTCAGGAACGCGGCTGCGCCGATGGCCTCGGCGCAGGGCCACCAGAGTTTTTGGGGAAGCCTCGGCTTGTCGTCCCAGTCGAGGGCGTAGAAGAAGCCGCCCTTGTCCTTGTCCCAACCGAGCTCGATGGATTGCCGAAAGAGTTCGCGCGCGGCCTCGGGCATCCATTCATGACGCTGTCCGCCGAGCGTCCAGAGCTGGAGGACGAGGCGGGCCCATTCTAGCCAGTGGCCCGGCGTGGTGCCGTAGGGCCGGAACACGTCATAGCCGCGATATTCCTTGTCGAGGGTCCAATCGGCATGGAAGTGCTCGGCGACGCGATAGCCGAGAGAGGCCGCGTGCCGGCCGATGATCAGGGTCGCGATCCGCTCCGCCTTGTCGAGATAGGCCCGCTCGCCCGTGGCCTCAAAGGCCGCCATCAGGGATTCGGTCAGGTGCATGTTGGAGTTCTGGCCGCGATACTGGCTCAGGGGCTGCCAGTCGCGGGAGAACTCCTCGGTCACCGCTCCGTGCTGCTCTTCCCAGAAGCGCTCCTCGATAACCTGCGTGACGTCCTCGAGCAGGCGATCCGCCAGGGGATGGCCCACTACCTTCGCGCTGGATGCAGCGAGCAGGACGAAGGCATGCCCATAGGCCTGCTTGGTGTCGTCCTTCGGCCCGTCATTGTCGAGGGACCAGACATAGCCGCCGTTTTGCGCATCGCGATGGGCATTCCAGAGGTAGCTCATGCCATGATCGACGATTCTATCGCTACCAGGTCGACCGAGCAGGGTGCCGATGGCGAAGCAGTGGATCATGCGGGTGGTGTTGTGGATCTGCCGGACCGGATTGGCGGTCTCGATGGGCTGTCCCGCATCGTCGAGATCGAAGAAGCCTCCGGCCGGGTTGATGATTCCTGCCTGGAAGAAGTCGAACAGGTTGTTGGCCTGCGCGAACAGCCATTTGCTGTGGAACCGGTTGGAGCGCCAGTTCGGTCCGAGGGGTGGGAGAACGGGGAGGGCATTCGTCATCGTCATATCCAATGCGATCAGGCTCGGGCGGCCATGAATTGTTCGACCTCGGTCCAGGACGGCGGATTGGCACCCCGCCGCGTGCAGACGATGGCTGCCGCCGCCGCCGCGAAATCGAGGGCGGCGATCACCTGCTCGTCGGTGAGCGCCGCAACGCCTTGAGGTGTGAGAAGGTTGTTGGCATCGAGCCATGAGAGGAGGCCGGCATGGAACGTGTCGCCGGCGCCGACCGTGTCGATGACTTCGATCCTGGGGGCAGGGCGCTCCACGATCCTGTCGCCGAAAGCCGCAAGAGGCCCCTTCTCGCCGCGCGTGACGATGACGAGCTTGGGACCCCGCTGCAACCACGCTTGCGCGGCGGCTGCGAGGTCGTGGGTGGAGTATAGAATCTCGATATCCTCATCGCTCGCCTTCACGATGTCGGCATGGGCGAGCAGACGCTCGAAGCGTTCGCGATAGACCTTGAGATCGCCGACGACGCGGGGCCGCACATTGGGATCGAGGGAGATCACGCGCGATCCCGCCTCACGGCGCAGGAGCGTTTCGATGGCGCTGGCGATGGGCTCGACGCCGAGCGCATAGGAGCCGGCGGCGATGGCGTTGACCTCCGGCGGCAATTCAGCGGGAAGCGCCTCGGGCGTAAGCGCGCGGTCGGCGCTGTTCGGCGCGTAGAAGGAATATTGCGGCTGGCCCGAGGCGCTCGTCGCCACCACGCTGAGCGTCGTGTAGTTCGGGCAGCGCTGGAGATAGGCCGGGCTGACGCCGGATTCCGCGAGCTTCTCCGCCAGGAACGTGCCGAAGACATCATCCGACAGGGTGGACAGAAAGGCCGAGGGTCGGCCGAGGCGGCCGATGCCGATGGCGACGTTGAATGGGGAGCCGCCTGCGATCGCCTCGGCCGGGAAACCCGCCTGGCCGGGCGCGCCGATAAACAGGTCGATCAGGGCTTCGCCGGAAACCAGGATCATCGGGAGACTCCTGACAGGCAGAGAAGAGGCATTGCGGCATCCAGTATGATGCGCGCTCCCGGCATTCAGACCGGAACGCGCTCGGCGACATCGGGCGGAACGGGCTCTAAGGGAAGAGACGCGATCCGCTTCAGATCGCGCAGTACATGATCCAGTGACACCGGTCCACTGACACCGCCGAAACCGAAATAGAGCGTCCTGTAATGGGCGAAGAGCTGCTCGTAGACCGCATGGGCGGCGGGATCCGGTTCGAATGTGCGGAAGGGCAGGCAGATCGCCGCTTGTGCCGCGTCGAGATCGGGATGCGAACCGGCGGCGACACTGGCAAAAATGCTGGAGCCGAGGCCCGTCGGGATGCCGTTCGGCACCAGCACGGGGCGGCCGAGTACATTGGCATAGACCTGGTTCAGCACTGCATTGTGCTGCGGGATGCCGCCCGCATTGATCACCCGCTCCACCGGCACGCCGCCTTCGGCCATGCGCTCGAGGATGATGCGGGTGTGGAAGGCGGTGCCTTCGATGGCGGCAAAGAGCTCGTCCTGGGCGGTGTGCAGCAGGTTCCAGCCCAGCGTGATGCCGCCGAGATCGGCTTTTACGAGGACCGTGCGGTCGCCGTTGTCCCAGGTCAGACGCAGCAGTCCGGTCTGGCCGGCGCGGTATTGGTCGAGGCCCTTCGAAAGCTCCTTCACGTTCGTGTTGGCGCGCCGGGCGATCGCCTCGAAGATGTCGCCCGTGGCCGAGAGCCCGGCCTCGATGCCGACGAGCTTGGGATCGACGCTGCCCGGCACCACGCCGCAGACGCCCTGGATCAGGCTGGTCTCCTCGGCCATGGCGATGATGCAGGTGGAGGTGCCGACCACGTTCACCACGTCGCCGACGCGGCAGCCTGCACCGATCGCGTCCCAATGGGCATCGAAGGCGCCGACCGGAATCGGAATGCCCGCCTTCAGGCCGAGCCGTTCCGCCCAATAGGGGGTGAGGCGGCCGGCGACGACATCCGAGGTGACGTATTCGCCGGCGAGCTTATCGCGGATGCCGTCGAAGAGCGGGTCGACTTTGGACAGGAAGTCCTGCGCGGGCAGGCCGCCCCAGCGTGGATTCCACATCCATTTGTGACCCATGGCGCAGATGCTGCGCTTGAGATGGCGGGGATCGGTGACGCCCGTGAGCGTCGCCGCCACCATGTCGCAATGCTCCAGTGCGGTCACGAGCCGATGGCGCTTCTCCGGGTTGTGGCGCAGCCAGTGTAGCAGCTTGGAAAAACCCCATTCATGCGAATAGACGCCGCCGCACCATTGGATGGCCTCAAGCTCCTCCTCGTGCGCAAGCCGGGTGATCTCCTCGGCTTCCGATTTCGCGCGGTGGTCGCACCAGAGGTAATATTCGTCGAGCGGCTCGAGCCCGTCGCCCACCATCACCACGCTCGAACCGGTGGTGTCGATGGCGAGCGACGCTACGTCCTCGCCCTTCACGCCGGCCGAGGAGAGGGCGCCGCGCATGGCGCGGGCGAGCGCCTCCATGTGATCGGCATGGGCCTGGGTCGCGTAATCCGGGTTCTCGCGCTTGCGGTGAAGCGGGTATTCCGCCGTGGCAAGGCCTAGGGGGCCCTTGCGGTCGTCGACGAGGGTGACCCTGACGCTCAGGGTGCCGAAATCGACACCTGCTACAACGGCCATCTGTATCTCCCGAAAAGGGGCAGGCTGTTATTTCTTGGTCTGGCCATAGGTCGCCGTCGCCCCGTGCTTGCGGAAATAATGCCGGTCGAGCAGGGCCTGCGATACCCCCGGCGGCTCCGGCTGCAAAGTGAACGTATACATCGCCATGCGCGCGACCGCCTCCAGCACCACCGCGTTGTGCACGGCATCGTCGGGATTCCTGCCCCAGGCGAAGGGGCCATGTCCGGCCACGAGCGCTGCCGGCACTTCCATGGGATCGCGGTTGCCGAAAGCCTCGGTGATGGCGATCCCCGTGGCGCGGACGTAATCCTTCTCGATCTCCTCGGCGGTCAGCTGCCGTGTGATCGGCACCGGGCCGTAGAAATAATCGGCATGGGTGGTGCCGAGCGCCGGAATCGAACGGCAGGCCTGCGCCCAGGCGGTCGCGTGCTCCGAATGCGTGTGCACCACGCCGCCGATCTGCGGAAACGACTTGTAGAGATGGATGTGGGTGTCGAGGTCGGAGGACGGGCGAAGCTCGCCCCAGACCACCTTGCCGTCGAGATCGGTGACGACGAGGTCGTCCGCCTTCATGCGCTCGTAAGGAACGCCGCTCGGCTTGATCACGACGAGGTTGTCCTCGCGGCTGATGCCGCTGACATTGCCGAAGGTGTAAAGCACGAGGCCGCGGCGCACCACTTCCAGATTGGCCTCCAGAACCTGCTCGCGCAGCTGCTTCAACATCGAGGCGTCTCCTGAACGGAAAAACGGCGGCCATCGCTCGCGCCATGGCCGCCGCAGATGGAATGAGGATCAGCGGGCGGCCGTCCAGCCCTTGTAATCCTTGATGTTGTCGGCGGTGATCAGCTTCGGCTCGAGCAGGATCACGTTCTTCTCAGGCTTCTTGCCGTTCACGATGCCCACCGCGAGCTCATAGGACTGACCGGCCATGATGTACGGATCCTGCGAGGCCGAGGCCTTGATCAGGGAATTGCCCGATTTCAGCTCCGTCTCGATGTCCGGCGCGCCGTCGACCGCGGTGATGATGAACTCGTTGCGGTTGAGCTGCTTCGCCGCCAGGTTGATGCCGATGGCCGTCGGATCGTTGATCGCGAACACCGCATCGATCTTCGGGAAGCGGGTCAGGAGGCTCTGGCCGACGGCGAAGCCGCCTTCGCGGGAGCCCTTGGCGTCCTGGTTGTCGGAGAGGACCTTGATGTCCGGATACTTGGAGAACACGCCCTTGCAGCCGGTCACGCGGTCGACGATGGACGAGACCTGCGGCCCGTTGATGATGAGCACGTCGCCCTTTCCCTTAAGGTGATCGGCGATGTACTGGCAGGCGAGCTCGCCCGCCTTCACGTTGTCGGTCATCACCGTCACGTCGGCGCCGGCGGCTGCCACGTCGAAGGCCGCCACGATCATGCCGGCGGCCTGGGCGCGCTTCACGGAAGGTTCGATGGCCTTCGGATCGACCGCATTGATCATCACGATGTCGGTGCCGGCGGCCGAGAAGTTGTCCATCTGCGTGAACTGCTTGTTCAGATCGTAATCCGCAGACACGGAGGTGATCTTGGCGGCAGGCGTAACCTCCTTCGCCTTGGCCTCGATGCCCTTGATGGTGGCGACGAAGAACGGGTTGCCGAGCAGGCCGACGGAAATGCCGACGTTCTTGACGTCCTTGGCATAGGCCGGGGCTGCCAGAACTGCAGCGGCGGCAAGGCTCAGCGTGAGACGGGAAAGTGCCATAGGTTCCTCCGAATGTCTTTTGCAGGTGTCTTGTTTCCCCGCGATCTCCGGAACTCGCGCGTACCTCCGGGCGACCGCATATACGAGCGCCCGAACGGGGCGCTGGTATTCTAGTGTCAGGTCCGCGCCGATCCCTTGAGGCGGTAGCGGTCGAGCGCCACGGCCCCGATGATCACGAGCCCCTTGATGATGAACTGCCAGATGTCGGACACGCCCACGAGAATGAGGCCGTTCGACAGGATGGCGATGATGAGCGCGCCGATGAGCGTGCCCCAGATCGAGCCGATGCCGCCCACGAAGCTGGTGCCGCCGAGGATGACCGCCGCGATGGCATCGAGTTCGTAGGATTGCCCGAGCTGCAGGCCGTTGGCGGCGAAGAGGCGGGCGGCCGACATGACGCCGCCGAGACCGGCTGCGAGCCCCGAGAAGGCATAGACGAAGAGCAGGACGGCCCAGACCTTGATGCCGGTGAGTCGTGCCGCATCCGGATTGCCGCCGACCGCGTAGATGTGGACGCCGAGCACCGTTCTTCGAAGAATGAACCAGGAGAGGATCACCACCGCGAAGGCGATCCAGACCAGCCAGGGCAGGCCGAACAGAGTGCCGTTGCCGATGAAGGCGAAGGGCAGCTGCGGGTTGAACTTGGTGGTGTCGTCGCCGATCAGGCGCGCGAGGCCGCGCACGGCGGTGAGCGAGCCTAGCGTCACGATGAAGGGCGGCAGCTTCGCGAACGCGATGAGCACGCCGTTCACGAGCCCGAGGCCCAATCCCATCAGCAGGGCGGCCGGAATGCCGAGCATGCCCCATTCGGGGATCAGCGATGCAAGGATCGCGACCATGGCGGAGGCTGCCAGGATCGATCCGACGGACAGGTCGATGCCGCCGGTGAGGATGACGAAGGTCATGCCGGCCGCGAGCACGGTGTTGATCGAGGCCTGCTGCATCACGATCGACAGGTTCTGGAAGCTCAGGAACCGTCCCGACATGAGCTCGAACACGACGCCGAGGATGATGAGCACCGGCAGCATGCCGATGGCCTGCAGGGTGGAACGCCAGGCCAGACGGCGCTGGAGGCTTTGGGACGCCGAATCGACGCCCTTGGCACCGGTCGTCTGCATGCCTGCGCTGGTCTCGTTCGGGGATGTCATTCGGCCGCTTCCCTTACGCCTGTCGCGATGGTGATGATGTTTTCCTGGGTCACGGGCGGGTGACCGGCGCCGCCGACCTCGCCCTCGAGCCGGCCTTCGCGCATCACCAGCACACGGTCGCAGATGCCGACGACTTCCGGCAATTCGCTGGAGATCACGATGACGCCGACGCCGTTGCGGGCGAGGCTGTCGATCAGGCGGTAGATTTCCGATTTGGCGCCGATATCGACGCCGCGGGTCGGCTCATCGAGGATGAGCACCTTGGGCTTGGTTTCGAGCAGGCGCGAGAGCAGGACCTTCTGCTGGTTGCCGCCGGACAGGCTGCCGACCGGCACCACATCCGCAGCGACGCGGATGCCGAGCGCCCGGATCGCCTCCGCGGCTCTGCGCTTCGCGGCCTTCATGTTGAGCACGCCGCCCATGCGCGCATCCCGCCCGAGCACGCTGACATTCACGTTCTCGCGCACGGTGAGGTCGAGGAAGAGGCCGAGATGCTTGCGGTCCTCGGTCAGATAGACCACGCCGGCATCGATCGCGTCTTCGGGCTTTTGGATCGACAGGCGCTTGCCCAGAAGAAAGACCTCGCCGCTCTTCCGAAGGTCGGCGCCGTAGATGAGACGGGCAAGCTCCGTCCGCCCCGCGCCGACGAGGCCGGCAATGCCGAGAACCTCGCCCTCATGCAGCTCGAACGAGCAATCGTGCACGCGCACGCCGTCGCCCATGTTCCGGACGGCGAACATGACCGAGCCTCGGCTCTGATGGGCGTCATGCTCCTTCTTGTAGAACGAGGACAGGTCGCGGCCGACCATCATCTGCACCAGGCGCTCGGCGGAGATCTCGTCGCCGACGAGGGTGCCGACATAGGAGCCGTCGCGCAGCACGGAGACGCGCTCGGCGAGCTCGTAGATCTCCGCCATGCGATGGCTGATATAGATGATGGCGAGACCCTCTGCCCGGAGCTGCCGGATCAGCTTGAACAACGCCTCGGTCTCGCGGGAGGAGAGCGAGGTCGTGGGCTCGTCCATGACCAGAATGCGCGAATCCGCGATCAACGCGCGGGCGATCTCGACGAGCTGCCGCTCGGCCATGGAGAGTTCGCTGACCTTCGTCGTCGCCCGGAAATGCACGCCGAGGCGTTCGAGGATGGCCTGACTGGCCTTTTCCATCGAGCGCCGGTCGACCATCGGCCCGGATTTGTGCTCGCGTCCGAGCAGCATGTTCTCGGCGACCGTGAGGTTCGGCGCAAGGGACAATTCCTGATAGATGATCGAGATGCCGTGATGCCGCGCGGCGAGCGGGCCGTCGATGGTGGCGTGCTGGCCGCTGATGCGGATCTCGCCGCCGGGATCGGCCTGATAGGCGCCGGACAGGATCTTCATCAGCGTCGATTTGCCGGCGCCGTTTTCACCCATCAGCGCATGAATTTCGCCGGGATAGACGGTCAGCGAAACGTTCGTGAGCGCCTTCACGCCGGGAAAGGTCTTCGAGATGTCTTTCATTTCGAGGATCGGGGCGGATCCTGTCATGGGCGTTTCCCTAAAGGCGATTTCTTGAGGCGGAAGTTCTCCGCTCTGGCACTCACAGACTACGCTGCCCCTGATGATCGATCGGATCAAAAGGGTTCGTGATTGCCGTAAATGCTTCAACAAAATCGGGTTTCAATCCCTCCTTTTTAGACTTGAGCGAATGCCCCACAACTTTTCCATGCCGACACGAAATCGTCGTGCGGGTAGGGTAATTACTGGGTGATACAAAGTAACTTCGATGAGGCGCCTCGGAGGCTTTCTCATAGGTCTCTCACCTCATCCAGAGAGGCTGCCCACAGCACTCGACCTCATCCTGAGGAGCCACGCAGTGGCGTCTCGAAGGAGGCTCCAGAGTGCATTGGAGACGCCCTCGTCCTTCGAGACGGCCTGACGGCCTCCTCAGGATGAGGGCTGGGGGCAGGAGGCTCTTTTCGAGCAGAGACTCAGGCGCGTACGAATTCCGGCTTGAGCGCCCGATAGAGATTGCGGAACGCCTCGATCCGAGGCCGGTAGAGCTCCACGAGCTGCGGCTGCGGCTCGATCGTCTCGAGGATGCTGGGCGCGGTACACACCGCTTCCGGCGCCTCGCCGGTCGCGGCGAGGCGTGCGAGGCGCGCGGCGCCGAAGGCCGGGCCCTTGTCGCTGCCTTGATAGCGCACCATCGGGACATCCAGGACGCTGGCAAAAATCCTGGCCCAGAAAGCGCTGCGCGATCCGCCGCCGATCATGCCCGCATAAGTGAGCGGCGTGCCGGCCTGCTCCAGACATCGCTTCGCATCGGCGAAACTGAAGGCGACGCCCTCGAGCACCGCCTGCACGAGATCGGTCTGCTGCGTCGCCGGCGAGAGCCCGAAGAACACACCGCGCGCATAGGGATCGTTGTGAGGGGTCCGTTCACCCGCGAGATAGGGCAGGAAGAGGATGTTCGACGGGCTGCGATAGGCGGCCTCCGTCTCGCGCAGGAGGTCGCCGATATCCCGCTTCAGAAGGCTCGCGGTCCAGGCAAGGCAGCTCGCCGCGTTCAGCATCGCCGCCATCTGAAACCAGCGGCCCGGCACCGCGTGGCAGAAGGAATGCACAACGGCCTCCGGCGCCGGGCTGAAATCCTTCGTGGTGACGAAAAGCTGGCCGGATGTGCCGAGCGAGATGAAGGCCGATCCGTCCTCGATCGCGCCGAGCCCGACGGCGCCCGCCGCCGCATCGCCGGCACCGCCTGCCACGACGACATCGCCTTGCAGGCCCCATTGCGCGGCGATCTCGGAGCGCACCATGCCCGAAGGCTGAGATCCCTCGACCAGGTCCGGCATATGCTGCCGGCTCAGGCCCGTCGCGGCGAGGGCCGCATCCGACCAGTCGCGCCTTGCCTCGTCGAGCCACCATGTGCCGGCAGCATCGGACATTTCCGTTACCGCAACGCCGGTGAGCTTGAGCCGGATATAGTCCTTCGGCAGCATGATCTTGCGGATCGCGTGGAAGATTTCAGGCTCGTGCCGTGCGACCCACAGCAGCTTCGGCGCCGTGAAGCCCGGCATCGGAATCACGCCCATGGCATGCGAGAGTTCGGGATGCCTGGCGCCGAGCTCCTGCGCCTCCCGGAATGAGCGGCCGTCGTTCCAGAGAATCGCCGGGCGAAGAGGCTTGTCATTCGCATCGAGCAGGACCGCGCCGTGCATCTGGCCCGAGAGGCCGATTCCGCGGATGTCGGCGAACGCGGACGCATTCGTCGTACGCAGCTGCTCGATTGCCGTCTGCACGGCCTGCCACCAGGCCTCGGGATCCTGCTCCGACCAGAGATCGTGCGGGCGGGAAACCGTTAGGGAAACATCCGCTTCGGCGACGGCATTCTGCCGCTCGTCCGCCAGAATCGCCTTAACGGCCGAGGTGCCGACATCGATACCGAGATAGTGAGGCACGACCAAGCTCCCTGTCTGCTGCCGCCATGGATCCCGTGGAATGGGACCATATAGTCCAGTACGGCCGCTTAGGCATCCAGGTGATAAAATCCAGGGGGCCCGGTCTGAAAAAATCTCGTGGTCGAATTGTCGCCCGGATATTTAAACGGGATCCGCACGCCCCAGATAATTCCGCATGTCACAGAATGCCAAGAACCAGTCCGAGTTGAATCGTCCCGATGCGCCTTCGTCGGCGGCTGCGCTGAGCGCTGCCGTACGTCTGCACCTCGGAAAGCAGTTGCGTGCCCTTTATGGCGATCCCGCGGAGGACAAGCTGCCGCGCGATCTCGCGCGGCTCGTCGACCGCGTCGCACAGGTCATCCGCGCCCATACGGAGCCCGTCGACCAGGAGTTCATCAATGGTGTGATGGATGCCCTGCCGAACCTGCGCGCCTTCGCTCTCTCCCTGACCGGCAAGGTCGATCAGGCGGAAGATCTGGTGCAGGACACGGTGCTCAAGGCGCTGACCAAGCAGGATACCTTCGAGGCCGGCACGAACCTCCAGGCGTGGCTCTTCACGATTCTGCGCAACGGCTTCTATTCGACGCACCGCAAGACCAGCCGTGAGGTCGAGGACGGCGATGGCACGCATGCGGCGAGCATGATCGCGATCCCGGATCAGGAGGACAAGCTCGCGCTGCAGGACCTCTCCACCGCATTGGAGAAACTGCCTCAGGAACAGCGCGAGGCGATCATCCTGATCGGTGCTGAAGGCATGTCCTACGAGGATGCGGCGGAGGCGTTGGGCGTAAAGGTCGGCACCATCAAGAGCCGCGTCAACCGCGCCCGCAACCGCCTCGCCGAACTGATGGGCACCACGCGGTTCGATCACGATCGCGCCGCGACTGCCTGAAGACTGCATTCGCCTCTGTGCATCGGGACCGCTCACCATGACGTGAGCGGTCCCGATGCATTTGTGGGATGCACAAAATATCAGCGCGGTCGGACCGCCCGTTCCTCGAACTTTTGCTGAGGCTTCAAGGTTGAGCTCATAGCTGGGTGGGCTCGCAATCGCTCTTCTGCCAAGGAGGGGAGCATGGAACACAGGCCTCTGTCCGAACTCAGTAGCGTCGCCGACCTGAAGACCCACGAGGAGGTGAAAGCCCCTGTCGTCCTGTCGAAACGTGAGCGGCTGGATCGCTGGGTCGAGCTCCTCGACAGAAATCCCGATCTGGAGCTGAAGACCCTCGATGAGATCGAGTGGAAGCCCAAGGCCGAGCGCCGGGCGCTCCGCGCGGATGGATCGGCGCTGACGATCGCCTATGCGGATCCGGTGCTCCGGACGGTGGGGCTTCTCAGCGACAGATTCGGGGACGCGGTCGATTTCTTCCAGATTTCCGAACACGACGCCCATATCGTCCTGTGCTCGTGCCACGGCGGAGAATCGATGCGTGCCGACGAAGCAGCCCGGCGGGTCCGCGGCATCCGCTCACCCAGCCTCTGGTCGCTCTATTTCGGCTGGTTTCGATAACAACGGCACGGCCCTGGCCCGGACTGTGCCGGGGCCGGCTTCCGTAGCGGTCGCGTCTTCCTGAGGCGTCACGGGCGATTGTTGTACCGCTCGCGCAGGCGCTCCACTTCGCGCTGCAGGGCATCGAGCCCGCGGGCGATATCGCGCCCCATTCCCTCGACCATTCCCGTGTTGGCGGAAACATCCGGACAATCGAGTGTTCCATCCCGGCGGTGCCGGGGAGCGATGCCGCCCTGCGGGGTAAGCAGATAGGCGCAGCCGGTATCCTCGTCCCGCCACACCACAGGCTGGTCCAGGGCGAGGGCGGGGCAGGCAGCGAACGCCGCGAGGGCGAGGCAGGCCCATCGGATGGACGTGTTCATGACCGGACCTCCAGCGTCGAACGTGACCGTTCAGGCAATACCAGCTTATGCGACGGTGTTCCGTGCCATGTGCCCGCTACCTTCCGTCAATTTGACTTCCCGCCGGGTTTGGAGGACATGACGCGGCTTGATGGACCTGTGCCCGTGGGGAATCCTGCCGGCATGAAGCCTATATGGCCGCCCCCGGAGTGATTGATGGACGGTTCTGTCCCCCAGCAGCGGACGTCGTTACGCCACCTGTCGGTGGCTCAGCTGACGACTTTCGTCGAGCGGAGCCATGCCCGCCTCTGCGCGGTACTCGTGCTGCTGTCGCTCGTCTGCTTCCTGCCGGGCTTCGCCTCCCTCCAGCCCATGGACCGGGACGAGCCGCGCTACGCGCAGGCCTCCAAGCAGATGCTGGAGACGGGGGATTTCGTCGATATCCGCTTCCAGGACGAGGCGCGGAACAAGAAGCCCGTCGGGATCTACTGGATGCAGAGCGCCACCGTCGCCGTCGCGCAGGCGCTCGGCGTGCCGGAGGCGCGAACCACCATCGCGCTTTATAGGATCCCATCGCTGGTCGGGGCCGTTGCGACGGTTCTGCTGACCTATTGGGCTGCCTTGGCCTTCTTCGGAAGGCGAGGGGCATTCCTGACAGCAGCCCTCATGGCGACCTGTATCATCCTCATGGTCGAGGCGCGTCTGGCGAAGACCGATGCCATGCTGACGGCCTGCTCCGTTGCTGTCATGGGCGGCTTGGCCCGAGCCTATCTGAGCCGGGGTGCCGGGACTCTCCCAAGAAGGGCATTGTGGCTCTTCTGGACCGGCTTCGCCTTGGGCATCCTGATCAAGGGGCCGCTGGTGGTGATGTTCGCTGGCCTCGCCGCTGCGGTACTGTCCTACAAGGAGCGTTCAGGCCGCTGGCTGTCGACGCTGAAACCCTGGCAAGGGCTGGCATTCACCCTCGTCGTGGTTCTGCCCTGGTTCATCGCCATCGCAATCAACACGGGCGGAGCCTTCTACGCCGAATCGATCGGGCACGACATGCTGGGCAAAGTCGGCACGGCCCAGACCGTCCATTGGGCGCCGCCCGGCTTCTATCTCATCTCCTTCTTCGCCACCTTCTGGCCCGGTGCGATCCTTGCCGCCATTGCGGTGCCCTTCGCCTGGATCCACCGCCGGGAGGAGCCGGTCGCCTTCGCCCTGGCCTGGATCGTCCCGTCCTGGATCGTTTTCGAGGCTGTGCCGACCAAGCTGCCGCATTACACGCTGCCGCTTCTGCCGGCGGTGGCGATCATCACGGTCATGGCCATTGCGCGGCATTTCGTTGGACCGCATCGGCCCCTGGCCAAGGTTGCGACAATCCTCATTCCGTTCATTCCCGTCGGCCTCACCATCGGCCTCTCGGCGGTCGGCTGGGCCTTCGACGGGATGGTGCCCTTCCGGGCGCTTCCGGCTCTGGTGATCTCCTCGCTTCTCGCCCTGTGGGCCTGGTGGCTCTTCGTGAAGAACAGGATGGTCCCGACCCTCTGGGTAAGCTTCGCCTCGGCGGCCTTCCTCTCCCTCGGCGTGTTCGGCTTCGCCCAGCTCGATCTGCGCTCCCTCAAGGTCTCGGACCGCCTTGCCGAGGTGGCCCGCAACGTGCCTTGCGAAAACCCGCTCGTCGCGACCCTCGGCTACCGCGAGCCCAGCCTGGTGTTCCTGACAGGCACGAATCTCGAGATGGTCGAAACCGGGGCCGAGGCCGCCGCCTTCCTGCAGCCGGGCGGCTGCCGGGTCGTTTTCGTCGAAAAGCGGTTCGAGGGCGAGTTCCGGACCGAGAACGAGCGCCTCAAGCAGCAGCCGGTGCTCTCGACCCGCGTCCAGGGATTCAATATCAACAGCGGGCGGCGGGTCGATATCGCGGCCTACGCAACGGGCTTCTGAAGCCCGTCTCGCCTTCTCTCAAGGGGTGGCCAGCGATGGCCCTTAGCGGATGACCGATCTTACCTCAGGCCCTCGCATCAGCGTCGTGGTGCCCGTCAAGAACGAAGCGCTCAACATCCTTCCCCTGGTGGAGGAGATCGAGCGGGCCTGCGCGCCGCTGGGAGCCTTCGAGGTCGTCTACGTGGACGACGGCTCGACGGACGACACCGTCCAGCAGGTTCTGGGCGCCCGCACGACGCGGCCCTGGCTGCGCCTCGTCCGGCACGAGGCGAGCTGCGGGCAGAGCGCCGCGGTCCGGACCGGCGTCCATGCCGCCCTCGGCCCCATCGTCGTGACCCTGGACGGGGACGGGCAGAACGACCCGGCCTTCATCCCGCAGCTGGTGGCGGCCCTGGATGATCCCAAGGTCGCCCTGGTGGCCGGGCAGCGGGTCGGACGCAAGGACGGCGCCTACAAGAAATGGCAGTCCCGCATCGCGAACGGGGTGCGGGGGCGGATCCTGAAGGACGGAACCAGGGATACGGGCTGCGGGCTCAAGGCCTTCCGCCGCGATGTCTACCTGCGGCTGCCCTATTTCGACGCCCTGCACCGCTTCATGCCGGCCCTGATCAAGCGTGAGGGCCACGGGATCGCCCACGTGGACGTGGTCGATCGGCCGCGCCATGCCGGGCGCTCCAATTATGGTATGTTCGACCGGCTCTGGGTCGGCATCCTTGATTTGGCCGGAGTCTGGTGGTTGATCCGCCGCCGCCGCCGCGTTCCAGCGGCACAGGAAATCGTCTGATGTTGATGCGCCTTTCCCATGATCTGGGACTTTATTTCTACGATCTGGTGGTTGCCCGGTTCGATCTCTGGGCCGCCTTCGGCGTGATCGCCCAGTTCGTGTTCGGCGCGCGCTTCCTCGTGCAGTGGATCGCGAGCGAGAAGGCGGAAAAGAGCGTCATCCCGGTCGGATTCTGGATCCTGTCGATTTCCGGCGGCCTGATGACCCTGATCTACGGCTTCGCCCGCAGCGACATCGTGATCATCCTCGGCCAGGCCTTCTCGATCTTCATCTATATCCGCAACCTGATGCTGATCGCCAAGGAGAAGAGGAAGGCGCAGGGCGCCGTCGTCTCCGGCTCGGAAGTCGAGGCTTCGGCGGGTTAGAGCATTTTTCGGCAAAGCGAAGAAGAGAGCCGGTTCCACGCCAGTGGAACCAGCTCTAGCCGCCGAAGCCTAATCTCTACGCTGCCTCGGCATCCGTCTCCCGGAGCCGCGCGAATCCCGCATCGAGATCCCGCTTCAGATCGTCCATTTCCTCCAGCCCGATGTGGAAGCGCAGGGCATGCCCGCCCGGCTCCCATTTGGTCGCCGTGCGGTAGGTCGCGCAGTTGAACGGGATCACGAGGCTCTCGAACCCGCCCCAGGAATAGCCCATGCCGAAGAGGGAGAGGCCGTCGAGCATGGCCGCGAGCGCCTGGTCGGAGCAGGGTTTCAGGATGACCGAGAACAGGCCCGACGAGCCCTTGAAGTCGCGCTTCCAGATGTCGTGGCCGGGGTAGCTTTCGAGTGCCGGATGCAGTACCCGCGCCACCTCAGGCCGGGCCTGAAGCCAGCGTGCGAGGTCGAGCGCCTGCTTCTCGTGCTCCCGCAGCCGCAAGGCCATGGTGCGAAGGCCCCTCAGCCCGAGGAAGACGTCTTCGGGCCCAGGGCACATGGCGAAGGAATCGTAGGCGTCGCGCAGTGCCTTGAAGCAGCGCTCGTTGGCCGAGACCATACCCAACAGGAGATCCGACCCTCCGCTGAGATACTTCGTGCCCGCCTCGATGGCGATGTCGACGCCGCGCTCGTGCGGCGGGAAGAGCAGGGGGGTCGCCCAGGTGTTGTCCATGAGGACGACGGCGCCATGCCGGTGCGCAACCTCGGCAATGGCGGGAATATCCTGCATCTCAAGCGATTGTGATCCGGGCGCTTCCGTGAACACGGCCGTGGTGTTCGGGCGGATCAGGGCCTCGATCCCGGCGCCGATGCGCGGGTCGTAATAGGTGGTTTCCACACCAAATTTCTTGAGCACGCCGTTACAGAAATGACGCGTCGGCAGGTAGACCGAATCCGTCATGAGCAGGTGATCGCCGCTCTTGAGGCAGGACATCAGCCCGACCGCAACGGCGGCCAGACCCGACGGCGCCAGGACTGTGCCTGCCGCGCCGGTCAGCTCGGTCCATGCCGTTTCGAGGGAATTCGTCGTCGGAGTTCCTTTGGTTCCATAGGAATACCGGCCGCGCCGATGCAGCAGATCGTCCGTCGTGGGATACAGGACGGTCGAGCCGCGATAGATCGGCGTGTTGACGAAGCCATACTGGTCGAAGGGCTCTCGTCCCGCATGAACGAGACGGGTGCGTTCGGATATATTTTGGGGCTTTGGGGGGAGTTTTGACATTGCTTCAACGGCTTGCTGAGGAGGGCACGATCTGAAACCGGGCAGCCGATGACGTCAAGTCAGGCAATAAATGCCTTCCATCAAGACTTGACCAGTGATTAATCATGGAATGTGATGGGTTTCGATGCCGCCTCGCCGAGGTGGCGCGGAACGGTCAAAAACCGGGTTCGGCGGGGGCTGAGGGGAAATAACCAACTACCGCCGAGCCATGACGTATCAGTGGGAGAACATACCAACATGAAAAAGGCTCTCGTATCGATTGCCTTCGGTCTGACGGCCAGCCTGCTCGCCACGGGCGCCTCGGCCCAGGCGACGCTCAACAGCGTCAAGCAGAAAGGCTTCCTGACCTGCGGCTCGAACACGGGTCTTGCGGGCTTCGGCCAGCCTGACGCGCAGGGCAACTGGACCGGCCTCGACGTCGATCTCTGCCGCGCCATTGCGGCTGCCATCTTCGACGATCCGAACAAGGTCCGCTTCATTCCGCTCGCCGCCAAGGACCGCTTCACCGCGCTCCAGTCCGGCGAAGTGGACGTGCTGTCCCGCAACTCGACCGCGACCATGTCGCGCGACACGCAGCTCGGCCTCGACTTCCCGGCCATCAACTACTTCGACGGCCAGGGCTTCATGGTCCGCAAGAAGCTAGGCGTTGCCTCCGCCAAGGAGCTGAACGGCGCTTCGATCTGCACCCAGCAGGGCACCACCACCGAGCTGAACCTCGCCGACTACTTCCGTGCCAACAACATGAAGTACGAAGTGGTGGCTTTCGCGACCTCGGACGAGACGTTCAAGGCCTATGACGCCGGCCGCTGCGACGCCTTCACGACGGACGCTTCGGGCCTCTATGCCGAGCGTCTGCGCGCCTCGGCTCCGGACGATCATATCGTTCTGCCCGAGATCATCTCCAAGGAGCCCCTCGGCCCGGCAGTGCGCCACGGTGACAACCAGTGGGGCGATATCGTCCGCTGGACCCACATGGCCATGCTGAACGCGGAAGAGCTCGGCGTGACCAAGGCCAATGTCGACCAGATGAAGACCTCCGAAAACCCGGAGATCAAGCGTCTCCTCGGCACCGAAGGCAAGTTCGGCGAGGCCACCGGCCTGACGAACGACTGGGCCGTGCGCATCATCAAGCATGTCGGCAACTACGGCGAAGTGTTCGAGAAGAACGTCGGCGAAGGCTCGCGCCTGAAGATCAAGCGCGGCCAGAACGCCCAATGGACCAAGGGCGGCCTGCAATACGGCATCCCGGTTCGCTAAGCGACCATCGACAATAGGGCGTCCGGACATTCCGGGCGCCCTTCAACGATAAGAAGAAATGCCGCCCGTTCATGACGCCCCAAGGGTGCGTGAACAGGGGAGGACGGCCCGGTATAAAATAAGAATAGCCGTCAGAGGTGAACTCAGTGCAGACCGTTGTCAGTCAGACATCGCCCCCCCAGAAATCGTTTCTGTACGATCCGAAGGTTCGTGGAATCTTCTACCAGGTCGTCCTCGTCGCCGCGATCGTCTTCCTCTTCTATGTCGCCGCGACGAATGCCATCGAAAACCTGCAGCGCGCCAAGATCGCCTCAGGTTTCGGCTTCCTGAACAACACCGCCGGCTTCGACATCAGCCAGACGCTGATCCAGTTCAGCGCCGCCGGCGGAACTTACGGCGACGCCTTCATTGTCGGCCTGCTGAACACCCTGCTGGTGTCGGTCATTGGCATCTTCTTCACGACGATCCTCGGCTTCACCATCGGCATCGCGCGCCTGTCCAAGAACTGGATGGTGGCGAAGGTGGCGATGGTCTATGTCGAGGTGCTGCGCAACATCCCGCTGCTGGTGCAGCTGCTGTTCTGGTACATCGCCGTCCTCGGCACGCTGCCGCAGCCACGCAACTCACTCGAGATGGGCGCCGGCTTCTACCTGAATTCCCGCGGCCTCTTCATGGCGAAGCCGCTCTACGCCTCTGACGCATGGGTGCTCCTTGCCGCCCTCGTCATCGGCCTCGTCGGAACCTTCGTCTACCGCCACTGGGCGAGGAAGCAGCAGGAGCAGACCGGTCGGCAATATCCCGTCGGCAAGGTGACGCTCGCGCTGGTCTTAGGTCTTCCGATTCTCACCTGGATCGTGCTGGCGCTGGTCGGCGCCAATCCGATCAGCTTCGAGCTGCCGCGCAAGGGCACGTTCAACCTGACCGGCGGCATGCAGATCCTGCCGGAATTCGTGGCGCTGCTTCTCGGCCTCGTCACCTATACGGCCGCCTTCATCGCCGAGGTCGTCCGCGCCGGCATCCTCGCGGTCTCGAAGGGACAGTCGGAAGCCGCGGGCTCCCTCGGCCTCACGCCGGGCCAGACCCTGCGCCTCGTGGTGATCCCGCAGGCCATGCGCGTCATCGTTCCCCCGCTGACGAGCCAGTATCTGAACCTGACGAAGAACTCGTCGCTCGCCGTCGCCATCGGCTATCCTGACCTCGTGCAGGTGTTCATGGGAACGGTGCTGAACCAGACCGGCCAGGCCATCGAGGTCGTCGTCATCACCATGGGCGTCTACCTGACGATCAGCCTTCTGACCTCGTTCATCATGAACGTCTACAACCGCCGCGTGGCGATCGTCGAACGGTAGGAGATCTTATGAGCACCGCCGTCGATATGCCCCGTTTCGTCCGCGCCAAGCAGGTGGATGCGCTGCCTCCGCCGAATCTGGCTCGCGGCCCCATTGCCTGGGTTCGGGAAAACCTCTTTTCCGGCCCCTTCAACACCATCCTGACGCTGGTGGTGTTCTACCTCCTCTACGTCACCGTTCCGCCGCTGGTGAAATTCCTCTTCATCGATGCTGTCTGGTCCGGTTCCGACCGGGCGGCCTGCCGCGCTGATTCCGGAGGCAGCGAGGCCGGGGCCTGCTGGGCCTTCATCTTCGACAAGATCAACTACTTCATCTACGGCTCCTACACGATATCGGAGCGCTGGCGGGTCAACATCTTCTTCGCCCTTTTGGCCATCGGCGTCGCCTGGCTCCTGTGGCTGAAGGCCCCGCGTCGCGACCTGGGAGCGGTCTACTTCTTCTGGATCTTCCCGGTCCTCTCCTACATCCTCCTGACCGGCGGCAATGCCGATCTCGGCGCCCGTTTCTGGCTCGGCTTCGCCATCTTCGCCGCGCTGGTGATCGCGCTCTTCGCCTTCGCCGCCGCGATACTGAAGACCTCCATGCGTCCGGCGCTGATCATGGGCGGCGGCATCGTCGCGGTGATCGGCATCACCCTGGCGCTGGTCGATATCGATTTCGGCCTCGCCCATGTGCCGACCTCCCTGTGGGGCGGCATTCTGGTCACCCTGCTCGTGGCCACGGTGGGCATCGTCGTCTCGCTGCCCTTCGGCATCGTTCTGGCGCTCGGGCGGCGCTCGAAACTGCCCATCGTACGCATGGCCTCGGTGATCTTCATCGAGTTCGTGCGCGGTGTGCCTCTGATCACCGTGCTGATCATGGCGAACACGATGCTGCCGCTCTTCCTGCCCGGCGACATCACGGTCGACCGCCTGCTGCGTCCGCTGATCGGCACCGCGCTCTTCGCCTCCGCCTACATGGCCGAGGTGGTGCGCGGCGGTCTGCAGGCCATGCCGAAAGGGCAGTATGAAGGCGCGATGTCGCTCGGCCTCAACTATCCGCAGATGATGACCCTGATCATCCTTCCGCAGGCGCTGCGGATCGTGATCCCGGGCATCGTCAACACCTTCATCGGCCTGTTCAAGGATACGTCGCTGGTCGCCATCGTCGGCATCTTCGATCTGGTGAAGACCATCGAGGCCTCGCGCATCGATCCCGCCTGGGCAGCGCCCACCATCGGCATCACAGGCTATGCCTTTGCGGCCCTGTTCTACTTCGTCTTCTGCTTTGGCATGTCGCGATACTCTCTCGGAGTCGAGCGGCGCCTTGCGGCTGGTCAGAAACGGTAAACATCCATGGCAACGACAATGTCAGCTCAACAGATCCGCTCCGTCGACACCGACCCGAATGCCGAAGCCGCCGTGCAGATGATCGACGTGCACAAGTGGTACGGCGAATTCCACGTCCTGCGGGACATCAACCTGAATGTCCGGCGCCGCGAGCGCATCGTGATCTGCGGACCTTCGGGGTCC
>Ga0182747_1000470_pt1 | contig 38743 bp, 38 predicted proteins | sample eDN3rd30CBELigBY_FD_128526 | JGI IMG/M metagenome (GOLD analysis project Ga0182747, IMG submission 128526) | Enriched backyard soil microbial communities from Emeryville, California, USA - eDNA 3rd pass 30_C BE-Lig BY (version 2) (version 2) | ecosystem: Environmental > Terrestrial > Soil >... | reverse complement strand
GGCGGGGCTCGTAACCCCGCACCCGGGAGGCCGCGGGTAGCCGTCCGGGCCCACTACGGGGCTCTGCCTTCAATGGCTGGACGGGGGTTCGGTGAAGGCGGGCGAAAGCCTGCCGGAGGTCGTGTCCCGAAAGGGCCGGCCGCTGACCGGCCGCCGGAAGTACGGCCCCGCGGACAGAAATCGCCACCACGTGGAGCGCCGGAAGGCGACGCGTCCCTGCGCAAGGGGCGCGCCCCGCCACCCGGCGGGAGGCCGTAGGATGCGCCTTTCGGCGCTCCACGCCCTCGCATGTCGGGCCTGCCCGATATGCGAAAGAAAGCGCACTTTCCCTCACGGGAAAAGGCGCGCGGGTGGAAGGCCCAAGGAGTTTCGGCGCACCCGGCGCCGTCCAAATAATACGGGTGAGGCCGCGCGCCCTCATGAAACGCGCGCTTTCATTGGACAACCTAATCAGGAGACAGGTCATGCCGCGCATGAATGACAATCCGAATCCGAACGTTGAGGCATCGCCCTTCGACGATTGGGAAATGCCGCAGGACATGGACGAATTTCGCTTCGACCTGGCGCGGCGCATCAACCGGTATGTCGCAAACCATCTGGGCTGCTGGGAGCGTTGCGATGAGCGGGAGTGCCGCCGCGCGCGGGCAAGTCGGTCGCCGCAGATCGCGTGTCCGATTTCGCCGCCGCCGCCCGTTCTGACGCCCGAGGAGGATGCGCAATGCCGGGCGGAATTTTACGACGCGATCAAGGCGCGCATGGCCGAGATCGAGCAGGCCGGGGATGATGGAATCGATCAACAATCGTGATCATCCGGGCCGGAAAATCATGCTATCCAGCCGCCTTCCTGAGAAAGGCTCTTCTTCCCCAATGCCCCATTCCGTCTCTTCCCTCGCCAACGGCCGTGAATTCCTCGCCATTCCGGGCCCCACCAATGTGCCCGATGCGGTGCTGCAGGCCATGCACCGCCCCGCGGTCGATATTTATACCGGGCCGCTGGTCGAACTGACCGACTCTCTGCTGCGCGACCTGAAGCGCGTGTTCGCGACGCAGGCCGGCCGCTGTTACATCTACGCCGCCAATGGCCACGGCGCCTGGGAAGGCGCGCTCACCAATGTGCTGTCGCGCGGCGACAAGGTGCTGGTGCTGGAGAGCGGCCGCTTCGCCATCGGCTGGGGCGAGGCGGCGAAGATGCTGGGCGCCGAGGTCGAGATCCTGCGCGGCGATTTCCGCCGCGCGGTGCGTCCGGCCGAGGTCGAGGCGCGGCTGAAGCAGGATGCCAAGGGCGAGATCAAGGCCATCCTGGTGGCGCAGATCGACACCGCCTCCGGCGTCGTCAACGACATTCCGGCGATATCGCAGGCCATCCGCGCCGCCGGTCATGAGGCGCTGCTCTGCGTCGATACGGTCGCTTCGCTCGGCTGCGTGCCGTTCGAGATGGACAAGTGGGGCGTCGATCTGTCGATGTCGGCGTCGCAGAAGGGCCTGATGACGCCGCCGGGCCTCGGCTTCGTCGCCGCCGGCCCGCGCGCGCTCGAGGCGCACAAAAAAGCGAACATGCGCACGCCCTATTGGGACTGGACCTTCCGCGACGGCCCGGTGCACTACCACAAATATTGCGGCACGCCGCCGGAGCAGTTGCTGTTCGGCCTGCGCGCCGCGCTCGACATCATGTTTACCGAGGGCGAGCCCAATGTGCAGGCGCGCCATCGCGCGCTGGCCGAAGCGGTGCGCCGCGCCGTCGCGGTGTGGAGCGAAGGGCAGACCTTTGACTTCAACGTCATCGAAGCGTCGGAGCGCTGCGACACGGTAACGACGGTCATCACGCGCGGCGGCGGTTCGGCGCAGCCTCTGGTCGATTACTGCAACTTCAAGTGCGGCGTCGTGCTCGGCCGCGCCTTGGGCTCCAGCGAAGGCAAGGGCTTCCGCATCGCCCATATGGGCCATGTCAACGCGCCGATGGTGCTGGGAACTCTCGGCGCGATCGAAATGGGCATGACGGCGCTCAAGCTGCCGCACGGGCCGGGCGGCACCGCCGCGGCGATTGCGTATCTGGCGGACGAGCTGAAGGCGTGATTTACATGCGCCAGCCACACACACCGGTCATCCCCGCGCAGGCGGGGATCCAGTTCTTTCTTTGCAACGCTGGATTCCCGCTTTCGCGGGAATGACCGGTTTCTGGATCAGCCTCATGAACAAACACATCGCCGCATTCGCTCTCATCGCCACGTCGCTGTTCGCAGCGCCGGCTCACGCCGCCCAATGCGGCGGCGACTTCAACACCTTCCTGTCCCAGATGGGCCGCGAGGCGCAGGCGAAAGGCGTGTCGGGCGCGGTGGTGCGCGAGGCCTTGTCCGGCGTATCCATCGATCAGGAGGTTTTGGCCTTCGACAAGCGCCAGCGTTACACCTTCAAACGCAGTTTCGAGGATTACGCCAAGACGCGCGTCATCCCGGCCCGCATCAAGCGCGCCACGTCGCTGATGCAGAAGCATGCGCAATTGCTCTCCCGCATCGAACGGCAGTTCGGCGTGCCCAAGGAACTGATCATGGCGATCTGGACCCTGGAGACCGACAATGGCGGCGGCGACATGGGCAAGCGCTCGGTGGTGCGGACCTTGGCGACGCTCGCGCATGACTGCCGGCGCACCGAACTGTTCCAGGGCGAGCTGATCGCGGCGATGATGATCGTCCACCGCGGCGACCTGCCGCTGAAGGACATGGTCGGCGCCTTCGCCGGCGAGATCGGGCAGACGCAGTTCCTGCCGTCGTCCTACATCAAGTACGGCGTCGATTACGACGGCAACGGCCATGTCGACCTGCGCCATTCGGTGCCGGACGTGCTGGCCTCGACGGCGAACCTGCTGCGCACCAATGGCTGGCGCGCCGGCCAGCCTTACGGCGAGGGCACCGAGAATTTCCAGGTCATGCGCGAGTGGAACCGCTCGGAGATCTACCGCAAGACCATGGTGCTGTTCGCGGAGAAGCTCGGCGGCAACAACTACTAGCGGGCGCGCACGCGGACCGTCGCGGGGACGGATTTGCCGCGCGGCGGCTCGGGAGGCTTGGGTTTGCCAAGCGCCATCACAGCCGTTCCCATGGCGACGCTGCCGAAGGTCACGATCAGACCGAACAGCAGCAGGCCGAAGGCCGCGCCGCCCGACCGGTCGTTGAGGATCAGGTCGCGCAGGTGGTGCGGGTTGAGCGCCATCAGTCCGCCGATCAGGACGATGGCCGCGCCGATGCCGATCGCCAGATTAACGGCAAGCAGGCGCAGCAGCGGCTGGCGGGTGAGGCGCATAACTAAAGGATAGCGCGGCGAGCGGGCGCTACAAATTCGCATATGGCGGTGCCGCCATGCAGGGACGGGCGCGGTACCCCGTCACATCCCGCCTTATTTGACCTGCATCGCCTTCTTCGGCTTCGCCCCGGTCCGGGCCACCGACTTGATGGCCAGCGGCGCGCGGCCGGATTTCTCGGCGATTTCGCGGTCCTGCTCGATGAGAAAGCCCAGCGCCGGCTCGTCCTTGTCGAGGCCGCCGAGCAGGTCGGCGGGGACCCGGCGGTTCGAGCGCTGCGAGCCGTCCTCATAGACGACGTCGAACATCACGAATTCGCCCTTGGGGTTGCTTCCCGGTTTTTTGGCCATGGCCTGGCTCCTCGTAAGGTCGCACCTCGTGCCCAAATGCCAGGGACGGCGCAAGCGCCAGGCGGGGCCGGGGGACGGAATGAATGGGTGGTATCGCAGGCGCGCGGCGGCGTCCTGATTGTCGCTTAGCTATGCACTTATGGCCGATATCCAAGCGCTGGCAAAGAGCCGATTCGTTAATGAACGGGCCTTTCGTACCATCAATGAGGACGACTTGGTCTCAAAGGCGGCCGATTTTGCGGATTTATGAACAAAAGAAACAAATCTGAGCGCTCCGCAAGCAACAAATGAAATGCACTTATCGCAATGCTCGGATGTTGCGGTGCACCTACTCTATTTCGCAGTGCAAGATATATTGCGTTGCAACAAGGCCCTGAAGCGGCGCGATTTGCCGGCTCGGGCTGAACCAGGAGCGAATTCCATGTCTTACACCCCGTCTGCCGTTGAAGCGGCCTTTTCCGCCACCTACGCGCCGGCCAAGCCGAAGCGCGGCCTGCTCGCCCGCATGCTGGACGGCCTGATGGCTGCGCGCATGCGCCAGGCCGAGCGCGAAGTCGCCCGCTACATCACCGAAACCGGCGGCAAGTTCACCGACGAATCCGAGCGCGAAATCGAGCGCCGCTTCCTGTCGCCGAACAGCCGCTTCTGATCCGGAGTTGAATAGATGTCCACTGCCAACGCCCATGTCGTGCACGACCGCTGGCCGGTCGCGCCCCAGACCACCGGTTTTCTGAACTACCTCAAGATGCTGGCCGAAGCCTTTTCGGAAGGTCTCGAGCAGGCCCGCGAGGCCCGGCGCAAGCACCCCTTCGCCGACGTCTGATCTTTTCGCAGACGCTCCTGACCAAAAGCCGGAAGCCATGCGCTTCCGGCTTTTGTCGTTTGAGGGCCGGTGCGCCGACCTTCAGCGGTCGTCCGGCGCCGGCTCCGGCACATAGTCGTCCGGAACGACGACGGACGGATCGCGCGGGTCGGGCACCTCCGGCGTCAGCATTGTGCCGGCCGGCGCACTGGCCGTCATTTCGAATCCGGTCTTCTCATCCACAGACAGCGATGCCTGCACCTTGGTGCGATAGAAAACATAGGCTGCGAGTGCTGCCTGCGTGCCGGCAATAAACAAAAACAGTGCGCGAGGCTCGAGCCCGCGCATGACGGCCGAAGCCAGCAACGGGCCAACCACGGCGCCGAGCGCGTTGGCCAGCAGAACTGTCGCTGCAGTCGGCACGGTCTCGCTGGCCGGCGTCTTGTCGTAGGCATGGGCTGCCGCCAGCGAATAGGTCGGCAGCGTGAGCGCGCCGAAGGCGAGGCCGAACACGATCAGCGTTGTGCCGGACGCTGCCAATAGCCACAGCGTCAACCCGACCACGGACGCGCCGGTCAGTATTCCGAACAGGACGAGGCGACGGTCGACGCGATCCGACAGGCGGCCGATCGGCCACTGCGACACCGCGCCGGCGAGCGTCGCCGCGCTCATGAACATGGCGACGTGGCTGACGTCGAGACCGCTGCCGGCCGCGGAGATAGGCCCCAGACTCCAGAACGCGCCATTGGCGACGCCGACCATGAAGGCGGCGATCAGGCCGACCGGCGCCGCGCGATAAAGCCGCACCGGATGGAAGCGTACGATGGTGATCGGCGCCGGCTGTGCCGAGCGTGTCAGCGCCACCGGGATGATGCCGAGCGATGCGAGGATCGCGGCGATCATGAAGCTGTTGGCCAGTTCGACCGGATAGAGCGTGACGAGGACCTGGCCCACGGTGAAGGCGCCGAAGTTCACCATCACATAGGCCGACATCAGCAGGCCGCGGGTGTCGTTGGTGGTGCGGCTGTTGAGCCAGCTTTCGATGACCAGATAGATGCCGGCGAGGCAGAAGCCGTTGAGAACGCGCAGGCCAACCCAGGCATAGACATTGGGCGCAAGGCCGTAAGCCAGCGCAACCGTCACCGCGAGCGCGACGAGCGCGGCGAAGGCGCGGATGTGCCCCGCGCTCAAGATCGCATAAGGCGCCAGCACGCAGCCGGCGACAAAGCCGACATAGTAAGACGAGCCGATGATGCCGAGACCGACCGCGCCGAAGTTTTCCGCGGCGCCGCGCAGCGGCAGCAGGGTGAACAACAGTCCGTTGCCGGCCAGCAGGAAGCCGATGCCGAGCAGCAGCGACGCGATCGGAGCAAGACTGTTCCGCATGCGGCGCGGTTGCCTCCGGCAAACAAGTCAGCGGCGCGGCCAAGTGTTCGCGGCGCGATCTTCCTTGTCCGGATAACCGGATTTCACCGTTTCGCCAACCCTGCGGCGTTGGAGCCGTAGCCGACTCGTCAGCCGCGGCTGGTGCGGCGATCCGCCCACGCCAGGGCAACGGCGAACAAGATGAAGGCGCAAACGACGCCGGTAACGACAAGGACCGTTTCGGTCGGCATGGATAGTTTCCCCCGGTTCCAATGCGATGAAATTAGCCTTCGGAACCGGGCGATATCGTTGATTTAGGTCAAATCGTACCGTTTCGGAGCACCGCCGCCGCTCGGCCACAAAGTCGCCGGACTTGGCTTTCACAAGCGCTCCACCCCCACAACACGGAGTTGGACTGATGCGCGGTGCTTGCCATGGATTTTCGTTCGCGCTGGTTCTTGGCGCTGTGGTCGCGGCCCAGCCGGCCCTGGCGCAGAAAGCCGGTAAGGCGATGGACGGAAACGGCAGCCATCTCGACAGCCTGATCGCCAAGCACGCCACCGCTCACAATGTCCCCGAGGCGCTGGTGCGCCGTGTCATCAAGCGCGAAAGCGGCGGCAATCCGCGCGCCATTTCCAAAGGTAACTACGGCCTGATGCAGATCCGCCTCGGCACGGCGCGCGCCTTGGGGTATCGCGGCGACGTTGCCGGCCTGCTCGACGCCGACACCAACATGACTTACGCCGTGAAGTATCTGGCCGGCGCCTACAGGGTCGCCGACGGCAATGCCGACCGCGCCGTGCGCTACTACGCGGCCGGTTACTATTATCACGCCAAGCGCAAGGGCGTGACGATGCCGGCGGCGAGCACGGTCGTTGCGACGGCGGCAGCCGAGGCACCATTGGCCGCGCGGGCTGAAGCGGCCGCTGAGCCGGAAGACAATGCTCCGGTTGAAGCCGCCAGCTTCCGCGACGAAACCTTCATCAATATGCGTTGAGGGCGGTTCGCCCGCTGAAATTACGCCGCGGCGTCTATTGAGCCGCGGCTGTCGCGGCCGAGGCCTGCCGGTTGACCGGCGACGATGCCGCGCCCCTTGATGCTGACGACGCTGGCCCGGTGCTTTGGGCATTGGCGAAGCTGCCGAAGATCGCAGCCAGTATGTTGAAGGGCGGCGGCAATGGCTGCGGCTCAGTCGTTGGCGTGGCTGGCGGCTTGCGACGCGGGCGCTGCTGAGCGGTGCGATGCTTTGTCTCCGCCTTCCTGGTCAGTGCGCTGTTCACCTGAGGCCTCGCGGGGGGCAGCGGCGGCGATTCGAGTGACGGCATTTGCAACGCCGGGAGACGGACCGGCGGCGTATCTTCGGCGGCGGTGACCGGCAGCTCTGTCGAGGACGCTTCGCCAATCTCGATCGGAATGGTGGCGCCGGGATTGGCGCCGATCGAGCCGGTCACTTCATCCTCGCCATGAGCGCCGTCAGAAGGCAAACCCGCGATCAGCGGCAAGGTCGGGATCGGGTGCGTCTCGATCACGATCTCGATTGCCGGCTCGGGCGGTACGACCTCGGGCACCCGGACGATGGTGTCGCGAAGATCGCGCAGGCGCTCAATCTCGCCGGCGCGGCGGAGCGCCGCATGGATCAGAAATTGCCGCCATTCGGGGTGTCCACTCTGGTCCATCAACGGACCGCGCGCGACGACCTCGTGCTGGGCCAACACCAAGCGCGTGCCACCCGGCGGCATGAGCGCCAGGGCCAGAATCGAAATGGCGAGAGTTACGCCGCCCACTGAAATAATTCGGAAGATCGGCAGCATACCTTGTGCATAACTGAGTCGCGGAAAACGCCAAAGGTTTGTCGGCGCTCATCTTTATCCGGCGCGAATTTGTAAATTGCACGCTATGCGAGTCGCGCGCGGTCCCGATCTTCGACTGAGGCTGCCGGGTGCGGGCGCGCGCCAATTGCATGACCTACCCGTGCCTTGGTAGATGATGCCGCCGCCCCATCCCTGAAGGCTGGGTTGGCGCCGGGCCCGTAGCTCAATGGTTAGAGCCGACCGCTCATAACGGTCTGGTTGCAGGTTCAAGTCCTGCCGGGCCCACCAGATTTTTCAGATGTTGGGCTGCCCGAACGCTGCACAGCCGAGGCGGCACTGGCGGATGAAATTTGCCGCCGTGCCTTCACTCCGCCTTGGCATGCGCCTGGCACCTGCACAGTGATCGCGCTGCGCGGAGAGCCGCTGCGCTAGTATTCCCACTCCACGCCGGCGCCGACCGCGCCGCCGCCATTGGCGTCGGCCTCGCCCTTGAGGCGGATATTGCGCGTGACGTCGAAATCGACGGTGACGCCGCTGTCATTGGCCTCGGTGCCGGTTTTGACGCCAACGCTGAGGCGGCGGTTGATTGACCGGGAGATACCGACCGTCGGATTGCCGCTGCTGCCGACCGAGACATCAAGGCTGTCGACGCCGAGCGACTTGCGCACGCTTTCGAACACATCGGGCCCGCCACCGCCGGAGAACTGCGCCGCGACCTGCGCCAGCTGCAGCGCCTGAATGGCGGAGAGGCCGCCGCTCGCCTTCGAGAACAGGATGCGCGAGAGCACTTCGTCCTGCGGCAGATCCGGCTGCGAGCTGAAGGTGAACTGCGGCTCGCGCGCCGCGCCGCTCACCGCGATGATGGCGGTGACTTCGCCGGCCTGCGTCTGCGCCTTGAAGTCGAGGTCGGGCGTCAGGTCGCCGGTGAAGACGATACGGCCTTCGGTGAAATCGAGCCGGGTGCCGGCGATCGACATCCGGCCGCGGCGCAGTTCGAAAGCGCCGATGGTCTGCGGATCGGACAGCCGCCCGCGCAATCTCAGATCGCCGCCGAGTTCGGCGTCGATGCCGCGGCCGCGCACGAAGACACGGCTCGGCGCGGTGATGGTGAGATCGAGCGTGGCGTTGAAGGGCGGGGCGCGGCTGGCGCGGGCGCGTTCGCGCGCCGCGGCGGCGAGCCGGGCCGCGGCCTGCGGCGGCGCCCCGACATGCACCGTGCCCGGGATCGGGCTGAGATTCGACGGCAGGCGCTCCGGCACGGTGACATCGAGCGACACGACGTCGATGGTGCCGGCGATGGTGGGATCGCGCGTCAGCGGCCCGGACAGCGACACCGCGACATTGGCGACGAGGCTGTAGATGTCGTTCTCGATCAACTTGGCGCGCCGCGCCGAAATCCGCACATCGCCGGGGAAGCCGGCCTTCGGATCGATGTTGATCGAGCCTTGCGCGGTGATGGCGCCGCCGTTCGGCGTCTGCGCCGAGAAGCGTTCGATGCGAACGTCGTCGCCCCGGGCGACAATCCGCGCCGCGATGTTGGTGTAGCGGATGCCGATGAGGGGGTCGGTGTAGCCCGCGCCATTGACGGTGGCGCTGCCGTCGATGCGCGGTTGCTGCAGGCTGCCGCCAACCTTGAAGTCGATCGCGGCCGCGCCGGTGACCCGGCGGCCGCTCTGCGCCAGAAAGCGGTCGGCGATGCCGAAATTGACATTGCCCGTAACGGCGAGATCGAGCCCGTCACCGGCCAGCGGCACCGTGCCGTTGACGCGGATGCTGCCGGCGCCCTTGGCGCCGATCGCGCCATCGACGCTCGTTCTGCCGTCGGCCAGTTGGCCCTTGGCCTGCACGTCGATGGGCGGCAGGCCGGCATCGCGGGTCTGCGGCGCGACGAGATTGTCGACGCGCAACGACCACTGTCCGGCAGGGGCGGCTTTGGTGCCGGTGACGCGGGCGTCGGCATCGAGCGTGCCGGACAGGCCGAGCTTCGGCACGATCACATCGGCGATCGACAGCGGCACGGCCTGCGCCTTGATCGTCAGGTCGTAGGTGTCGCCGGCGCGGCCGTCGACGCTGAGCCGGCCGCGATCGAGCGACAGCATCAGGGCGCGAATATCGACGCCGTTGTCGCGCACGGTCAGGGTGGCCGGCTGGGTCAGCGCGATGCGGCGCTTGTCGCGCGTGGCGGTGAGCCGCGACAATTCGAGGCTGATGTTGTCGGCCGCAACGAGCCGGCCGCGGGCATCGAGGGCAAAGCCGCGCGCCTGCGCGGTGAGGGCGATGTCGCTCGCGGCCGATGCGCCACTGGCGGTCAGGCGCACCTGCGTGATTTCCTCGCCGCCGACCGTGACGCGGTCGATCGATACGCGGCCATCGATGACCGGCTTGCGATAGATGTCGGTGGCGCGCAGATCGGCGTCGAGCTGGCCGAGCGAGGAGGCGCCGGCCTTGACGCCGCGGGCCGTGGCCACAAGGGCGATGTCCTGTCCGCCATTGGCGGCATTGAGCGTTGCATCGGCACGCAGCTGGCCGGCGAGCTTGGTCAGAGCGAGCGGCGACAGATCATCGAGATTGCCGGCGTCGATGGTCAGGCGGCCGCTGGCCAGTTGTTCGGCGGTGAGCGTGACGCCGCCTTTCGCGGTCACCGAGCCGATGCGCAGATCGACGTCGTTGAGCAGCCAGACGCCATTCTGCTGCTTGGCGAAATGCAGCGCGCCTTCGGCGGGCTTGTTGTCGACGCTGCCGGACAATGTGGCGCGCGCGTCGATCAAGCCGGTGACGTCGGTGGCGGTGAGGCCGATGGCGAGGCGTGAGATAGGGCGTCCCAGCGCGCGGGCGTCGGTCAGCGTTATGGTGACATTGGCGTCGGGACGCTCGACGGTGCCGGTGATCTTGCCGGCGAGCTCGGCGCGGCCGCTCAGACGATTATCGGCATGACGCAATTCGGCAATCACAGCCCGGGCGTCGATATTCGCCGCGGTTACGGTGGCCTGACCGTCGAGCCGCGCGGTGGCGTGCGCGCCGGCAAGATTGAGATCGCTGAAGCCGAAGCCGCCGGCTGGCAGTTTCAACACCTTGCCCTTGAGCGTGACGCGATCGCCGGCCAGTCCGTCGATGGCGGCAATGCCGGTGCCGAAACGCGTGACATTGCCGTCGATGACCGCTTCGTAGCGGTCATCCTTGGGAACGCCGCCGATGTCGGCGTCGAACTTGAACGCGCCGCGCAGCGAGGTGCCGGCGAGCGAGGCGAAGCGGGCGAGGTCGGGCGCTTCGGCGGCGAGGCGGCCCCGGAGCTCCTCGTTTCCGGCGCGGCCATTGAAGCTGGCCTGCGCTGTCGGCGTTTGCAGCCGGGCGGTCGCGATATCGGCGACGCCATCCTGCCAGTTGCCGCGCACGGTCAGCGACAATGTATCGCCGAGCGCGCGGGCGAGCGCCGGATCGCGCGGAGCAAGACCCGCGGCCTGAGCGTCGGCGCTGAAGCCGATGCGCGTCGCCTGATTGGTGACATCGCCGGTCGGCGCGGCATTGAGCTTGGCGGTGACTGTCCTGGCGCGGCCCTGCGGCGTGGCGATGTCGCGGGCATCGAGGGTCGCATCGACCGTCGGCCCCATCAGCGGGCCCTTGATGGTGCCGTCGAAGGCCAGCCGGCCGATCTCCGCACCACCGGCGGCGGTCTTGTCGCCCGCATTGGGCAATGAGCGCACGGTGATGGCGACGTCGGCGATCTGGTCGGCCGTAAGCCCGCCATTGATGTCGAGCCGCGCTGTTTGCGAGGCGACGGTCAAAGGCGAAATCGTGATGGCGCCGCCATCGGCAAAGCCGATGTTGCCGTTGAGCCGCGTCGTGCCCGCGAACACCGGCGCCGCAAGCGACGGCAGCAGGCCTTCAATACGCGAGGCCATATCGATGGTGAGCCGGCGCTCCTTGTCAATGCGCCGGATCTGCGCCGTGCCATTGGCGCCGATATCGTCGCCGGCGGCAAAGGCAAGCTGCGCATTGAATGAATCGAGCGTGCCGTTGCCTTCGAAGGTCAGCTTGACCGGAGGGCGGCCGGGAACATTGAGCGCGTGCGCGGCGATGCCGTTGGCAGGCTCGTCGACCGACAGATTGAGGTTCAGCCGCTGGGTATCCGGCACCAGTTCGACACGCGCGGCCAGCGTACCCGCGGCATCGAGACGCCGCGCGTCGAAGCGCAAATTGAGGCCCTCGGCCGGATTGCCAAGCGTGGCGGCGCCGGTTGCCGACACGCTCGCGGCGGTGCCAAGAACCGGCGCGCCGAGCGCCAGCTCCTTGAGGCCGAAATCCTTGATCTCGACCTTGAGCGGCAGTTCCGGCAGCAGCGGCTCTTTCGACACGGCTTCCGGCTGCTCGTTCGGCAGGGCGGGGCGCAGATAGCGCACGGTGCCGATCTGCAGCTTGTCGATCTGCAATTTGCGGAACAGCAGGGCCGAGCGCGTCCAGTTGAACTGCACACGGTCGATCTCGAGCCAGACGCCGTTACGGTCGGCGATCTTGATGTCGCTGATGGTGGAATCGGACAGCAGCGCGCCTTGCACCAGGCCGATCGAGACGCGCGAGGTCGGCGTGGACAGTACGCGCGACAGGAAGTTCGACAGGATGCCCTTGTCGTCGTCCGCGGTGCGCCCGGCCAGCGTTGACACCACAAGCGCGCCGGCCGTCAGCAGGCAGAAGGCGAAGCCGATCCCGATGGTCGTGCGCTTGATCTGCATGTCAGAACGCCTGTCCGATGCCGACATAAAGGGCCCAGCGGTTGTCGCCGGGGCGGCGGTTGAGCGGGAGGGCGACATCGACGCGGATCGGGCCAACCGCGGTGTAATAGCGAAGACCGAGGCCCGCCGAGTAACGCAGTGGCTGGCTGAAGTCCGGATAAGCGGGCTCGAACGCGCCGCCGGCGTCGAAGAACGGGACGAGGCCGATCGTGTCGGTGATCTTCACGCGCGCTTCGACGGAGGCCTCGACCAGGCTGCGGCCGCCGATGACTTCGCCGGTCGGGCCGAGCGGGCTCAGGCTGCGAAAACGATAGCCGCGCACCGAACCGCCGCCGCCGGCGTAGAAGCGATGCGTCGAAGGAATGTCGGCGAGCGATGAGCCGGCGACCGAGCCAAGGCCAATACGGCCGGCGAGGATATAGCGCGCATCGTCGTCGAGCGCATAATAGGTCGAGGCCTGGGCGCGGCTTTCGACGATGCCGACCGACGAACCGAGGAATTCGGGATAGGCGGTGACGGAGCCGGTTGCGCGGATCCCCTTGGTTGGATCGAGCGCGCGATCGGTCGAGTCATAATTGACGGCGGCCTGTACGCCGAACAGGCGGTAGTCCACCGTGCCGAGCGAGTCGCTGGTCGTGCCACGCTCGCCGGTGACGCCGAACTGCGCGGAGAAGGTATCCGTGAAGCGATGGCGGATGGCCGCCGAGCCCATGACACGCTTGCTGCTGTAACCGCCGTAAATGTCGCCGCCGGTGTTATCGCGCTCGATCATGCTGTCGAGCAGGAGATCATTGCGCGTGCCGTACAGGCCCGGCTTGACGAAGCTGGCGCGAAAGCGGCCGCCGAGATCGGCGAGCTCGAAGCTCTTGAGGTTGTCGATTGCCCGCGAATTGGTGCGCGGCGGGACGAACAGATCACCCTCGAGCCGCAGACTTTCGGCGCCGCCGAACAGGTTGCGGTGCTGCCAGTAAGCGCGCGTCGCCGGGCCGTCGAGCGTCGAATAGCGGGCCGAAAGGCCCACGACATGCGGCTTGCGATCCGTCACCTCGGCATCGATCGGCAACTGGCCGTTGGTGTCGAGCCGGCTCGGCTCGCGCATGCGCACCGAACCGATGGCGGGCAGCTTGAGCACCGACTTGCGTGAGGCGGCGAGCGCGGCTGGCGAGTAGGGATCGCCGGGTTCGATGTAGATCATCGAACGCACGACTTTCGGATCGACGTTCGATTGGCCGGAAACGGTCACCGGGCCGAAGGGCGCGCGCGGTCCGGTGTCGATGGCGATCTCGACATCCATCACGTCGTCGCGGTGCAGGACAACAGGACGCACCTTGGCGACTTTGACCAGCGGATAGGACAGGCCGCGGAAATGATCGATCAGTGCGGCCTGCGCGGCGCGGATATCGGCGGCGCGCGCCGGGTCGCCGGATCTCAGCCTGACAATCCTCGGCGGCAGTTGCTCGTCGGAGAACGGCCGGCGCGTGCGGGCGTCGATGACGCTGACGTTGCGCATCGTGAACAGCGGTCCGGGCTCGACAATGACCTTGATCGGCACGGCTTCGCGGGCGCGGAAGCTCTCGGCGGCGCGCGCGGCGCTCGGCGGCGTGGTGCGGCCGAGGCGCAGCGGCTGGCCGGCGACTTCGATGCGCAGCGCGGCGTCGTAATAGCCGGCGCCCCACAATGTATCGATGAGCGGCGCAAGATCGCCTTCGGCGCGGCGCACCAGGGTCTCGCCATCGGGCGGCGGATCCTGACGGGTGCGATAGAGCGTCGAGGCTTGCTCGAGAGGCTCCTTCAGATCCTTGGAACTTTCGCCCGTCTGGAACTCAAGGAGGTAAGGCAGCGCTGTTCTTGAGACGGCCGGCGGCTTGTCGCCGAAAAGACCGAAAAAGTCGAACGCCAGCGCCTGGCCCGGCCCTAAAAGGGCCGCGCCGATACAGAAACCAATGGCAACTCGCCCGACATTGCGCCACTTGGCAATTGGCAATACTCGCACCCCACACAACACGTCCAAAGACTACCAAACAAAGGCGGCAGCATGTCGCAACCGAAAATTTCGGGTTCCGGCGCGTCTTCGGGGCGCGTCTTGTCGCAACGGCGGCTGGCGTGGTGGAGTGCCGTCAATATGCGGCGGGTCGTGGTCGGTGGCGCAGTGGGCTTACAGCCATAACGCGGTCTCTTGATCGGTCACGTCCTCGACGTGGTGCAAGAGAAAAACCAGATTGCCCGCTTTGTCATTGATCGGCGAATTGATCGGCTGCCAATGCCGCTGGACGAATTCTCCGGCAGGATTTCGGATGTCGTATCGCTGAACCGCCATGGCATGCGGCTGACCGGTCTGTGCAACGATCTTCAGTGACGAATAAAGATTGCTCACGCCATCGGCGAGCTGGTCGCTCGGGTTGTCCGGGAATATGTCGAACAGCGACTTCCCGACGACGTCGCTCCGGTTGATCAAGGTCGCGCGTGCGTAAGCATCGTTGACGTCGAGGATGGTCAGCCCCGGCCCGGGGTCGAGCAGCATGTAGGGATTACGCGAAGCATCGAACTCGGCCTGAAACTCCTGCCTCGCCGTTTGGGAATCGACCGGCCCCTGCCGATGGCCGAGGCGCCGTGCCTCCGCGCCATCGGTGCGCGATTGCAGCATGGCCAGTTCGCGTTTCGCCGAAGCGAGCAGAGCCTGCAAGGTGCGCTGAAGCGTCGCGTCGGCGCTGTTATCCAGCAGCTTCTGGAAATTGGCGATGTTCTGTTCGCAAATGAAGGTGCTCATCGGGCTTCACCCGCGGCGAACAGTGTCGATCGGTGTGCAAATCGCATTTACAAAGCATAGCAGAATTGCCGGCCGACTACGAAATCGTCGGCAATGTTCTCAATTCGAAGCGAATTGTCCGCTCATGCGAACGGTTGCGCGACAGACAGTCGGCGTTCGGCGGAGCTGATGGTATTGGCGAGCAGCATGGTGATGGTCATCGGTCCGACGCCGCCGGGCACCGGCGTGATTAGCGAGGCCTTCTGTGACACGCCGGCGAAATCGACATCACCGACCAGTCTGCCATCGGGCAAGCGGTTGATGCCGACGTCGATGACGACGGCGCCGGTCTTGACCATTTGCGGCACGATCAGGTTCGGTTTGCCCGCGGCGACGACGAGAATGTCGGCAAGAATGGTGAACTGCGCGAGGTCGCGGGTCTTGGCGTGGCAGATGCAGACGGTCGCTTCGCGCTGCATCAGCATCAGGGCCATCGGCTTGCCGACAATGTTGCTGGCGCCAACCACGACGACATTCTTGCCTTCGATCTCGACGCCTTCGTGTTCGAGCAGCTTGACCACGCCATAGGGGGTGCAGGGTGGAAACACCGTGCTGCCGACGACGAGGCCGCCAACATTATAAAGGTGGAAGCCGTCGACATCCTTCTCGGCGGAGATGGCTTCGAGGATGTCCGGCACCGAGAAGTGTTTCGGCAGCGGCAGTTGCACGAGAATGCCGTGCACGGTCGGGTCCGCGTTTAGCGCCCTGATGCGCGCCAGGACCTCGGCCGGATTAGCATCGGCCGGAAAATCGAAACGCGACGAGTGAATGCCGACCTCGTGACAGGCACGGATTTTGTTGCGCACATAGACGGCCGAGGCCGGGTCGTTGCCGACCATGATCACCGCAAGGCCGGGCACGCAGCCGTCGGCGGCCAGATGCGTGGTCCGCTCCTTGAGTTCGGTGCGAATCTTGGCGGCGACGGCGATCCCGTCGACAAGTCTGGCGGTCATTGCGGCGGGCCCTTTGGGTTGGCGGCGGCTTTCGCTATCGCGCGGCGAGGCCGAACTCAAGCGCGTTCGGCGCAGGGCAGGCCTTGCAAACTGTGGGCTGCGGTGGGCGGCGGCAGCCATGCCCGGTGGGCGGTATCGGCAGGCCGCCGGATCGTCTAAGACGCGCGCCTTACGATGAGCACAGGAGGAAACGCATGACCCGGCTGGCCATAACGGTGGGCAGAACCGCGCTGAAGAATCCGGTGATTGCCGGTTCGGCCGAGCACATGATTGAGGCCGACCGCGTTCGCCGCGCCTTGCGGACCGGCGTCGGCGCCGTCGTGGTCAAATCCATCAATGAAATGGAGCGCGGCAAGGACCAACTGCAGCGGGCCGAATACATGCTGCTCGACGAGGCGTGGCGCGAAATCCCGTGGACGCCGCAGGCGCCGCAAACGGCCTTCATCGCCTGCCGCTCGGGCCTGACGCCGCAAAGCTTCGATGCCTGGCTCGAGCAGACGGCGACCCTCGACCGTGAAGCCAGGGCGATGGACTCCTATGCGATCGCCAGCCTGATCGTCGCCGATCTCGACAAAACGATCGCGATGGCTAAGCAAATCGAGCAGGCGGGCCTGCGCATGCTCGAGCTCAACATCGGCACGCCCTATGCGAGCCAGGCCAAAGGCGTGGTCGCCACCGAGCTCGATCCGGCGCGCGTAACGAGGATCGTTTCTGCCGTGCGGAGCGCGATCAAGATTCCGCTGTGGGTGAAGATCACCGGACAGAGCGAGCGCGTGCCCGATCTTGCGGCGGCGGCCTTCGCAGCCGGCGGCGAAGCGGTGGTGATGGCGGGGCGTCTGCTCGGATTCGTTCCGGATGTCGAAACGATGCAGCCATTTCTGGGCACTACCCTCGGCGTCGGCGGTTACTGGAATTTGCCGCTGACCTGTCATTGGCTGTCGGTGTCGCGCCAGCAGCTTGGCGCGGGTAAGCCGCTGATCGGCACCAACGGTGCGCGCAATGGTTTGGATGTCGCGCGCATGATGCTGGCGGGCGCGAGCGCGGTCGAGATGTCATCGGAAGTGATGCTGCGCGGCGCGCCCGTGTTGTCCGCCGCATTGCGCGAGTTCGACGACTATTTGCAACGCAAGGGACTGACGGCGGCCGATTTGATCGGCAAGGCCGCGGATCAGCGCAAGTCATTTGCAGATATGCCCTTGCGCACGGGCAACTGGAGAAAATATGTTGCCGGACTAGAAAAGTGAGGGAGTGAAGCGATGAAGATGTTGAACCGCCGTTCGGCGGCTATGGTGCTGATCGGCGCGGCTTTCGGATTGACGCAAGCGGCGCCGGCTTATGCGCAGGCATGGCCTTCACGCCCGGTCACGATGGTGGTGCCGTTCACCGCCGGCACCACGTCCGATGTGATCGCCCGCAGCCTGGCGCAGGAACTGCATCAGAAACTGGGCCAGCCTTTCATCATCGAGAACAAAGGCGGTGCGGGCGGCAATATCGGCGCGATGAATGTCGCGCGTGCCAATGCCGATGGTTACACCATCCTGTTCGCGACCACGGGACAGGCCGCGACCAACCAACTGATGTACAAGCAGATGGAGTATAGCCCGCAGCGCGATTTCGCGTCGGTCGTACTCGTCGCCAAGGCGCCGGTCATCATTACCGCGAAGCCTGACGCGCCTTATTCCACGCTCAAGGACTTCATTGCTTACGCCAAGGCCAATCCGGGTAAAGCGACCGGCGGCTTTCCGGGCAACGGCACCCTCGGCCACATCACCGGCGAACTGCTGGCGCGCAGCGCCGGAATCGATTTCGCCAAGACGCAGTATCGCGGCAGCGCGCAGATCCTCACCGATCTGATTGGCAATCACATTGATGTCGGCATGGATTCGCTGGCCGGCTATGTGCCATCGGTGCGCGAGAACAAGATCAAGGCGCTGGCGATTGCCTCATCGCAGCGCTGGTCGAGGCTGCCGGATGTGCCGACGGTCGCCGAATCGTTGCCCGGCTTCGAAGCCGGCGTCTGGTACGCCGCCCTGGTGCCGGCCAAGACGCCGGGCGATGTCATCGCCAAGCTCAACGCGGCGACCAATGCCTGGCTCAAGGATCCAAAGACGCAGGAATTCCTCGGCAATCTCGGCATCCAGCCCGCCGGCGGTACGCCGGACGAACTCAAGGCCTTCACTCAGGCCGAAATCGACAAGTGGAGTCCGATTATCAAGGATGCCAAGATCGAGTTCTGATTCGTCGCATTCGCGCCAATGAATGAAGCCCGGGAGGCGCCAGCCTTCCGGGCTTTATTTGTTTTGCGGCCGTTAAAAGCGCTTGCGTGGTCGTACCTGGCGGCCGCCGCGGCCGACAGCCAGTGGCTGCTCGGCGCCAAGCCCGTGGCCGAGCTTGCGCGAAATCTGCCGCGCCGCTTCGATCAGCAGAGAGACATCGTGCGCTCGCGCTTTCTCGGGCAGCGAGTGGATGGAGCCAACGATCGCGACCGCGGCGATGCAGGCATCCTGTGCGTTGAAGATCGGCGCCGCGACGGCATTGAGCCCGAGCGCGACTTCCTCCGGCGAGGAGGCATAGCCGAGGCGCGCGACTTCCTGCAGCTCGTGCTCCAGCTTGCGCGGCGACACGGTGGTCTTCTCCGTGAAGCGCTGCAGCGGCCGGGCCAGCACGCGTTCGCGGAAGGGCTGCGGCGCATAGGCCAGCATGACCTTGCCCTGCGCCGAGGCATGGAATGTCAGTTCGCTGCCGGAGCGCACGCCGATCTCGACCGGCGATGAGCCGGCGAGCTTGTGCAGCACCAGCGCGCCGCGCGGCGTCATTTCCGACAGCACGATGGGCTGATCGAGCGCGTCGCGCAGCTGCCGCATCGGACCTTCGGCGACGAAGACGAGATCGTCGTCCGGCGCATGCCGCGCCAGGAGCCGGCTCTTCGGCCCGATCATGTAACGCGACGTCGACGGATTCTGCGCGAGGTAGCCGCGATCGACCAGAGTTTGCAGATGCCGGTGCACCGATCCCTTGGTCACATTCAGGCGCTCGGCGATCTGCGTTACGCCGAGCTCGCCATCGGCGAAAGCGACGGCTTCCAGAACATCAATGGCCAACTGGACGGAGCGGACGCCGCCGGATTCGATTTCGGTCATGGCGAGACGAGTATCATGGTTCGCGAGTGCAAAACAATGTTACGAGTCATTGAATCGCCATCGGTACATGTTGCGCTGCAGCGCAGGCTTTTTTCGGATGTGGCATTGTTCCGTTTGACATCCTGTCACGCGCTCCGGTACGGTGAATTGAAACGACGTTCCGCGCTCGCAAACAAAACTTGAAACGACGCGCGGTTGCAAGAGCTTTGGTGAGGAAATGTCTGGAAATCTCGATACCGAGCAGCGCATCGACGCCTTGCTGAAAGGCGCCATCGACCCGCACGTGCACACCGGACCGTCGATCGCGCCGCGCGCCCTCGACCACGTTGAAATGCTCCAGCAGGCCTCGAAGGTCGGCTACGCGGCCATCGTGACGAAGGATCACGACTACAGCAGCGTGATGACGACGGCGCTGATCCGGAAGCATTTCCCCGATCTCAAGACCAAAATTTATCCGAGCATCGTGCTCAACAATGTCGTCGGTGGTCTCAATCCGTATGCCGTCGAGCACACCGCCGCGCTGGGCGGCAAGATCGTCTGGATGCCGACGCTGGCCGCGGAAAACCATCTGCGCTGGCAGGAGCAGGCGCAGTGGACGCATCCGGCCTCGACCGATCGCATGCGCCCGGTGACGCCGGTCAAGGTGCTCGAGGACGACAAGAAAACCTTGCGCGACGACGCCAAGGAAATCCTCGACATCGTCGCCAAGAGCGACATGGTGTTGGCCAGTGGCCATCTTCATGTCAGCGAGACTTGGATCGTGTTCGAGGAAGCCAAGAGGCGTGGCGTCAAGCGCCTGGTCTTCACGCATCCGGAAGACATCGTCGATGCCTCGCTCAACGACGTGAAGGGCATTGCCGCGATGGGCGCCTTCGTCGAGCACTCGCTCTGCATGTTCCTCGACGGCTGCAAGTTCAAGAGCCGCGAAGCCGAAGACCTCCGTAATCAGATCAAGGCCGGCGGCGTCGGTCAGACGATTCTTGCCTCCGATCTCGGCCAGGTCGGCACCTTCGATCCGATCGACGGCATGCGCCGCGGCATCAAGATGTGCATGGATCTCGGCTTCAGCGACGACGAGATCCGCCAGATGGTTTCGACGAATACGGCGCGCGCGCTCGGCATCGAGGCCGATGTCGAGGCCGCACACAAGGCATAAGACCGGGCCGCGGCTCGCCGCGGACAAGAAGGATGGAAGTCAGGGAGTTCGATGATGTATGACGCCAGCGATCCGCGTTCCGCATTGGCCGCCAAGGCGCCGGCCGACAAGGGCCCCGTCACTGGGCCGTTCGGGGCCGCGGAATATGTGCGCTTCTATGAGGAGCCGCCGCAGGAAGATAACGCGACCGGCAAGACCTGGATCGCCCGCGGCCAGAACCTCGTCATGGTGTGCATCGAGCCGAAAAAGGACTACGTCCTGTCGCGCGAGGCTCAGCCCGACGAATATGCGGTTCTGATTCCGGATGCCGCGACGGTCGTCGAGTTCACGACCAAGGACGGCACCCAGCGCGTTGCCGGCAATAACCTGGCTTTCCTGCCGCCGGGCAAGTCGTCGATGAAGGTGATCGAGCCGGGTCGTATCTACGCGATGTTCACGACGCGCTCGGAAGACCTCAACGCCAGGTGCAGCAACAAGGATCATTTCAAGTCGGCGAAACCCTATGTCGCGCCGGTCGTGAATTGGCCGGAGCCCAAGGGCGGATTCAAGCTGCGCGTCTACAGCCTCGACGTGCCGCCGGAACCGGGCCGCTTCGGCCGCATCTGGCGCTGCACCACCATCATGGTGAACTTCCTCGATCATTTTGACGGGCCGAGGGATCCGAGCAAGCTGTCGCCGCATCACCACGACGACTTCGAGCAGTGCTCGCTCGCCATCTCCGGCGAATTCATTCACCACCTGCGCTGGCCGTGGGTCGTCAATAAGAACAACTGGCTGCCGGACGACCATGAAGTCTGCGGCACGCCGTCGATCGCGATCATTCCGCCGCCGTCGATCCATACGACTGAAGCGTCAGGCAAGGGGCGCAACCAGCTCGTCGATATCTTCTGTCCGCCGCGTCTCGACTTTTCGCAGAAGCCCGGCTGGATATTGAACGCCGACGACTATCCGATGCCCGGCCAGAACTGAGAAGCGAAGACAGAATAAGATGAGCAAAACCTCGACCTTTCGTCAGCGCGTGCTGGCCGGCGACAAGCTGGTCGGCTCGTTCCTGAAGACGCCGACGAGCCACGGCACCGAAATTCTTGCCGGCGCCGGCTTCGATTTCGTCGTCATCGATCAGGAGCACGCGCCGTTCGATCGCACCACGACGGACATTGCGCTGATGGCGGCGCGCGGCCACGACATTCCGGCGCTGGTCCGCGTGCCGGGCCCCGAAGGCATCCTGTCGGTGCTGGATTGCGGTGCGACCGGCGTTCTGGTGCCGCACGTCAAGACGGCAGCCGACGCGCGCGAATACGCGGCGCTGTTCCGTTATCGCAACGGCGCGCGCGGTTTCGCCACCAGCACCCGCGCCGGCGCTTATACAGGCGTGCCGATGTGGCAGCACATCGCCGAGCAGGATGCGCAGATGACCTTCGTCGCGCAAATCGAGGATCCGGTCGCGCTCGATGACGTCGAAGCGATCGCCGCCGTCGATGGCGTCGACTCGCTGTTCATCGGACGCGGCGATCTCACCGCCGCCTTTGGCGATGAGTCCAAGGAGCCGCCGGCGGTGATCCGTGCGACCGAGCGCATCGCCGCGGCGGCGCGCAAGGCCGGAAAGTCCGTCAGCGTCTTTGTCGGCAACGGCACCGAGGCTGCGTGGCTTCGCTCGCTTGGCGCCAACGTCTTCGTGCTGTCGTCCGATCAGGGTTTCCTGCGCCAGGCGGCGGTGCAGGGGCTGCGCGACGTCCGGGAAAAGGTTTGAGGAACTGACGACGGGACATCCCGGCGTTCTTTTGAAGTCTGAAATTCCAAACATCAAAATCAGAGTTAGGGAGGAAGCAATGAAATCTCACACGAAATTCATGATCGCCGCGGCGGTCGCGCTGACGGCGGTGCTGCCCGCCAAGGCCCAGGACACGATCAAGATCGGTTCGTCGCTTGGCTTGACCGGCTACGGCTCGCTCACCGACGCGCACTGGCGTGACGGCCTCGTCGCCGCCATCGAGCGGCTCAACGCGCAGGGCGGCGTGCTCGGCAAGAAGTTCCAGCTGGTGACGGAAGACAACAAGTCCACCCCGCAGCAGGCCGTCGTCGTCTACCGCAAGATGATGTCCGAGGATAAAGTCGTTGCTTTCAACTCGGGCTGCATCTCGGCCGGCAACTTCGCCGCCGCCAGCTTCGTCACCAAGGCGAAGCTGCCGATGTTCCTGTGCTCGATCCTGCCGCGCCAGCCGGAAGAGGTGAAGTGGGCGTTCCAGTTCCTGCCGCCGCCGAAGTACGAAGTGGACACCCGCTATCAGTACCTCAAGGAAAAGACCCAGGTTCGCAAGATCGGCCTGCTTGCCGATCCGAGCCCCTACGTCACGCTGATGAAGGGCATCGCCGAGAAGACTGCCGCCGAGTTCGGCCTCGAAGTCGTCGCCAGCGAGACCTATCAGCAGGATGACTCGGACTTCAGCGTCCAGATCGGCCGCATCAACGCCGCCGGCGCCGGCGCCGTCATCATGCTGGGGCAGGGCAACGCGGTCGTCACCGCCGCCAACAACATCCGATCGCTCGGCCTCAAGAACATGCTGATGCTCGGCTCCATCCAGGAACTCGACATCCATCTCGCTGCCGGCAAGGTGCTCGGCGACCAGTACATGGCGCCGACTCCGATGATCCAGCTCGCGTCGGATGACATCAGCGTTCTCACCGATCCGAAGGCCCGCGCGGTCGCGGAGCCCTTCATCAAGGCGATGCGTGACAAGTACGGTCGCGGCGATAATGCTCAGGCCTCGCGGGCCTGGGATTCGATGATGATGATGGCCGAAGCCATGAAGAAGGCGGGCACCACCGAAGGCGAGAAGGTACGCGACGCGTTCGAGAAGCTCGGCCAGTATGTCGGTGCCGGCGCGACGTACAACTTCAGCACCGAGAACCACATCGGCATTACCGAGAACCCCTATGTCCTGATCTCGGTCAAGGACGACAAGCTGGTTCGCAGGTAACAGCGATGGCAACTGACACGACCCATCTGATCGCGGTTCGCGATCTGGCGGCCAGCTACGGCCATATCGAGGCTCTTCGTCCAACGAGTCTCCATGTGGCGCCGGGCGAGTTCGTCACGATCCTCGGGCCGAACGGGGCGGGCAAGACCACCTTGCTCCGCGCCATCACCCGGCTGATTCCCAGCAAGGGTCAGATCTCGTTCAACGGGCGGGACGTCACCGGCCTGAAGACGCACGATCTGGCCGAGCTCGGCATCATTATGGTGATGGAGGGTCGTGGTCTGTTCGGCGAAATGAGCGTGCGGGAAAACCTGCAACTCGGCGCCTACAAGCTGTCGGGCACGCCGGCCGATATGGACCGGCGGCTCGACAAAGTCTTTACGCTGTTTCCGCGTCTGAAAGAGCGTGTCGATCAGATGGCCTCTTCAATGTCCGGCGGCGAGCAGCAGATGCTCGCCGTTGGTCGGGCTCTCATGGCCGAGCCGAAGTTGCTCATCCTCGACGAGCCGTCGCTGGGCCTCGCACCGCGGGTGGCCACCGAAATTCTCTCGACGCTGGGCGCTCTCAATAAAGAGGGCCTCGGCATTCTGCTGGTCGAGCAGAAGGCGCCCTTGGCGCTGAAGCTTGCTCAGCGCGTCTATATCCTTTCCTCTGGCAGCGTTCGCGCCGAATTGCCGACGCACGAGATCAAATCGCATCATGACCTCGCCCGCTATTACTTCAGCTAAGCCGCCCGGAGCGGCCAAATTTGCCTCGCGGTTCGACCGTTTCCAGGTCAGCCTGCTGGTCGTCGCCGTGCTGCTGACATGCGGCGCGCTCGCCTATGGCGGCTTCCTGCTGACCGTGATGCAGCTCGCGATGATCTACGCGATCTTCTGCATCGGTCTCAATTTCTTCATGGGCTATACGGGGCAGGCCTCCTTCGGCCAGAACGCCTTCGCCTGTATCGGCGGTTACGGCAGCGCCATTCTCTGTGTGCAGTACGGCTGGGATCCGTTGCCGGCGCTCATCGCCTCCATGGTCGTCGCGGGGCTGTTCGCGCTGGTCATCGGCTATCCGACCTTGCGCCTGCGCGGCCACTATCTCGCGATGGCGACGTTCTCCCTCGGCCTCATCACCTATGACATCTCGATCCACTGGACGAGCGTCACGCAGGGCTACATGGGCTATGCCGGCATACCGCCGCTCGGCATCGGCAGTTTCACCATCGAGAGCGAGCATTGGAAGCTGGTGGCGCTCGCCGTTCTGGTCGCTTTCGGCTTCTGGCTGTCGCTCCGCATGCGCGATTCGCGGTTCGGTCGTGGCCTTCGCGCCATTTCGGGCAGCGAGAACGGCGCCGCCGCGCTCGGCGTGCGCGTGTCGCGCTACAAGCTGATCGCCTTCGTCATTGCCGCGCTCTATGCCTCCGCCGCTGGTTCGCTGTTCGCGTATACGATCGGCTTCATCAGCCCCGAAGTGTTCGGGCCCCAAATGGCCGTCATGACCTTCACGATGCTGTTCGTCGGCGGTGTCGGCACCATTGTCGGTCCGATCATTGGCGCCATCGTCACTTCGCTGCTGCAGGAAGTCGTCCGTGGCAGCGGCCACTTTCAGGACATCGCCTATGCCGTGGTGTTGCTGGTCACACTGATCTACGCGCCCAAGGGCCTGTCCGCGCTCGGCACGCTGTTCCGCCGCAAGAAAGGGGAGGCGTGAGCATGTCGCTCCTCAAGGTCAAGGGCCTCACCAAGCGGTTCGGCGGTCTTGCCGCCAACAACGACATCAGCCTCGAGGTGCCGCAGGGCAGCCTGTTCGCGGTCATCGGCCCGAACGGCGCCGGCAAGACCACGTTCTTCAACATGGTCTCGGGCTTCCTGAGCTCGACGGCGGGCAGCATCGAATTCGATGGCCGCGACGTTACCAAGGTGCCGCAATACGATATCGCGGCGATGGGCCTAGTGCGCACCTTCCAACTCGTGCAGCTCTTCAAGGGCATGTCGGTTGCGGAGAACGTTGAGGTCGGCTGCCATCTGGCGACCCGCGGCGGGGTCGCCGCCTCGCTGTTCCGGCCGTCCTGGTTCCGCAAGCAGGAAGTCGAGGTGCGCGAGCGCGCCCATGAGCTGCTCGAATTCGTCGGGCTGTCGGCGCAGGCTGAGCTCGATTCCGAACTCTTGCCTTACGGCCAGCAGCGTCTGCTCGAGGTCGCGCGGGCGCTCGCCGCCAAGCCGAAACTGCTGCTGCTCGACGAGCCCGCCGCCGGTCTCAATACCCAGGAGACCGAGGGCCTCGCGCACATCATCCAGAAGATCAATGCGCAGGGCACCACCGTGCTGCTGATCGAGCATGACGTCGCCCTGGTGACGCGCATCGCTCATCGCATCGCCGTGCTCGATTTCGGCAAGAAGATCGCCGAAGGCACGCCCGACGAAATCAAGGCCCACCCGGAAGTCATTGCCGCCTATCTGGGCGTGGAAGAGGTTGAAAATGCCTAGCGTCGTCGAACTGATCCAGAGCCTCGTCAACGGCATCGGCATCGGCCTGATCTACGGCCTGATCGCCATCGGCTTTTCGGTGATCTACAACGCCAGCGGCATCGTGAACTTCGCGCAGGGCGTGTTCGTTATGCTCGGCGGCATGTTCGCGCACACCTTGCTGGTGCGTTACGGCTTGCCGATCTGGCTGTCGGCCATCATTTCGACTGTCCTGGTCGCGGCAGCCGGCGTGCTGGTGCAGATCTTCGTCATCAATCCGATGTGGCGCCGCAATGCGCCGCTGTTCGCCATCATTCTGGCGACCCTCGCGGTGCAGTTGTTGATCGAGCAGATCATCATCCTGACGCTCGGCGATCAGCCGCGCACCTATCCGGAATTCACCGCCGGCGGACCGCTCAAGGTCGGCGCCATCGCGATTCCGTATCAATTGTTCTGGGTGCTCGGTGTCGGCGCCTTGCTGGTGTTCGCGCTGACGCAGTTCTTCAACCGCACGCGGATGGGCCGGGCGCTGCGTGCCTGCGCCCAGAACCGCGAGGCGGCAGCATTGCTCGGCATTCCGGTCGAGCGCATGCTCATCGTCGCCTTCGCGCTGAGCGCCGGACTGGGCGCCATCGCCGGCATCCTGATCACGCCGACGCAGTACACCGCCTATCTCGTCGGCACGCCCTACGGCATCAACGGCTTCATCGCGGCGATCATCGGCGGCTTCGGCAGCCCGGTCGCGGGCCTCGTCGGCGGCATCCTGCTCGGCGTGATCCAGTCGGAGGCCATCGTCTTCTTCGGCGCCGGCTTCCGTAACATCATCTCGCTGTCGGTGCTGCTGATCGTGCTGATGTACTTCCCCAAGGGCCTGTTCGGCGGCCTCGAGAAGAAAGCGTAGAGTTCGAGCGAATGAATGTTCTTTTGGTCTACGCCCATCCGGAGCCGACCTCGTTTACGGCGGCGCTCAAGGATACCGCGCGCGACACGCTGACCGCCGCGGGCCATCACGTCGAGGTCTCGGATCTCTACGCCGAGAACTTCAATCCGGTGGCCGGCCGCCACGACTTCACCACCGTGCACGATGCCAAGCGCTTCCACTACCAGAACGAACAGATGCATGCGCACACCAACAAGGGTTTCGCGCCGGATCTGGCGCGCGAGCAGCAGCGCATCCTCAAGGCCGACATGATCGTCTGGCTGTTCCCAATCTGGTGGGGCGGTGTGCCGGCGATCATGAAGGGCTGGTTCGAGCGCGTGATGGCCTTCGGCTTCGCCTATGCCGACGGCAAGCGCTTCGACTCTGGATTTTTCAGGCACAAGATCGGCATGCTGTGCCTGACCACCGGCGGCACGGTGGAGCGCTTCTCGCCGGGCAATGTCTACGGCCCGGTCGAGCAGGTGCTCTATCCGACCCAGCATCTGATGGTCGAGTACATGGGCATGAAGACATATCCGCCCTTCGTCGCCTATGCTTCGCCGCGCATCGATGAGGCCGGCCGCAAAGCCTACCTCAAGCAATGGAGCGAGCAGCTTCTCAAAATCGCGGCCGAGAATGCGCCGCGCGAGGCGGCGCAGGCCTGATTGAAAGCGGCGACAATGAGCGACCAGAAGAACACCTACGCGCTCGCCGGCAAGAGCGTCATCGTCACCGGCGGCTCGCGCGGCATCGGCGCCGAGGTGGCACGCCGCTTCGGCGCCGCCGGGGCCAAGGTCGCGGTGTTCTATCGCAGCGGCGCGGATGCGGCCGCCAAGGTCGTGGAAGACATCAACGCGGCCGGCGGCCAGGGACTCGCGGTGGTTGCCGACATTGCCAATCCCGACGCCGCCAAGGCCGCGGTCGAAATCGTTGCGACGAAATTCGGCGGCATCGACGTCGTCGTCAACTGCGCCGGCATCGCCGAGTACCGGCCGTTCGAAAAGACCGACGCGGCGCTGTTCCACGCGCATTTCAACACCAACGTGCTCGGCACCGTGGCGGTGATCCAGGCGGCGCTGCCGCATCTGCCGTCGCCGGGCGGCCGCATCGTCAATTTCTCGTCGGCGCTGGCGACCCGGCCGATCCCGAATTCGGCGATTTACTCGGCCTCCAAGGGCGCGATCAACACCTTGTCGCACGCGCTGGCCCGGGAGTTCGGCCCGCGCGGTATCACCGTCAACACCATCGCGCCCGGCGTCATCGAGACCGAGATGACCACGAAGATTCTGGCGGAGCGCGGCGAGGGCATCAAGGCGATGACGCCGCTTGGCCGCATCGGCCAGCCTGACGATATCGCCGGCGTCGCGCTGTTCCTGGCGTCGCCCGACGCCGGCTGGATCACCGGCCGCACTTTCATCGTCGATGGCGGCGTCAGCACGCTGTAACGACGGCGGGCTCTAGCGTCCTAGCAGCAACGACAGCAGCGGCTCGCCGGCCAGAAGCGCCAGGCCTGCGACTGCCAGCAGCAAACGTATCGCCGCTCCGATCGGTTTCGAAATGAAACCCTCCTGCGCGCAGACGAGCGCAACGACGCCGGCAGTGGCGGTGACGACGGAGAACGCGATGTTCGCCGCCGAGCCGATCATGAGGACGCCGGTGTTGTAGATGAAGATGTACGGGATGATGAAGGCGACGATGGCGAGCCGGCAGCATTGCACGGCGATGGCCAGCGGGTTGGCATTGGCGATGGTGCCGGCGGCGAAGGCGGCTACCGCAACTGGCGGTGTGATCGCCGACATCGAAGCGAAATAAACGATGAACAGGTGCGCCGGTAGCAGCGGAACATCCAGCGCCAGAAGGGCGGGCGCGGCGAGCACCGAAGCGAGCGCATAGACCGCTGGCGTCGGCATGCCCATGCCGAGCACGATGACGATGACGGTGGCGATGATCAGCGTCAGGAAGCCGCTGCCCTGCGCCAGGATGAACAGCGCCGTCGAAATCTTGCCGGTGAGGTCCGTCATCGCCAGCGTGCCGACGACGAGGCCGGCAACCGCACAGGCAACGCCGATGCCGGTCATGCGCCGTGTGGTGTCGTCGAGTGCGCGAACCACGGCTCTGCCGATCGCGGTCGGGCTGCGCAGACGAAACGCGAGGATTGGCAGCAGCGAGGCGAGCGCCAGCGCGGCGGAGAAGGCCGGCCGGTCCACCGTCAGAACGTACCAGGTGAGGATGAAGATCGGGACGAAGTAGTACCAGTCCCGTCGCAGCACCTTGACGATGTTCGTCGTCACCGTGGCCGTCGGCGCCAGATTATCTTTCTTGGCGCGCAGGTGGACGGCGAGAAACACCGACAGATAATAGAGCAGCGCCGGCACGGTCGCCGCGATGACGATCTCGCTGTAGGGAATGCCGGTAAAGTCCGACATCAGGAATGCCGCCGTGCCCATGACGGGCGGCAGCAGCGCGCCGCCTGTCGAGGCGGTGGCTTCCACGGCGCCGGAATAAACCCGTGACAGGCCGGTGCGGATCATCAGTGGAATGGTGAAGGAGCCTGTGGTGACGACGTCGGCCGTCGGCGAGCCCGAGATCGAGCCATAAAGGCCCGACGAGACCACCGCGACCTTGGCCGGCCCGCCGGCCTGCTTGCCGACCAGGCCATTGGCCAGGTCGAAGAAAAAGTCGCCGCCGCCCGCGGCGTCGAGCACGGTGCCGAAGGCGACGAAGGCGAAGACCAGAAGCGCGGCGACGCTGAGCGCCGGGCCGAACAGCCCGTTGGTCGTGAACACGATCTGATAGAGCATGTCCTCGAGGCTGAGCTCGCGATGCCAGAACGGTCCCGTCAAATGGTGGCCGAAGACGCCGTAGATGAGGAAGGCCAGCACCACGATGACAAGCGTCATGCCGATGACGCGCCGTGTTGCTTCGAGAACGAGCAGGATGAGCGTTACACCGGCGATCTGATCGGCGAGGTTCAGCGTGTCGATCATCGGCAGCCGCAGTTCGTAGATCGGCTGCATCGCTGCGAAGTAGACGCAGATGGCGATCGAGGCAATCGCCGCCGTCCAGGAAAACAGCGAGCGGCCGGTCGGGCGATCAGGGTTGCCGGTGGTGGTGAGGAACGCCACGGCGAGGATAACGCCGAGGAACCAGTTCAGCGCGTACTGGCTCTGCACATAGACGCCGAAGGCCAGCATGATGAAGAACGCCGACGTTGCGACCGCGATCAGCGATACGAAGGCGTTTTCAATTTGTCCGAGCTGACGCGCGCGTCCTGGCGCCAAAGTTCGCACGACTTTAGCGAACACGTTGGAGATCCTCTTGGCGTCGGGGGGCTTGAGAGACGGGCGAAGAACGGCGGCTTTGTCGGCCGCCGTTCGTTTTCGCGCAGGCTTACAGCACGCCTGCGTCCTTGTAGGCCTTGATGGCGCCGGGCGCGAGCGGGATCGGGCCGACATCGGTCAGCCCTTTCTTGCCCATGCGCGCGAAGGACGGATAGGCCTTGGTCAGATAGTCGAAGTGCGTGAGCAGGCTCTTGGTGATGGTTTCGGCGTCTGCGTCCGACATCTTGTCGGAGCCATAAAGCACGACAAAGCCGGTGACCGTCTTGACGTCTTCCGCTTCGAAGCCATAGGTCTTGGCCGGGATCGTCACGCTCTTGGTGCCGGCTTCGGCGTTGATCCTGGCGATGGCGGCATCCGGGATCGCCAGCATCTTCAGCGGCACATCGTTGGCGAGCCGGTTGAGCTGCGCGGAAGGGAACGCCAGCATGTTGAGAACGATATCGACCTGACCGGCCTTGAGCATATCGAGGCCGTCATTATAGGCGACGTATTCGACGCGGCCGCCCCAGGAGGCCAGGTCCTTCACCGAAATGCCGGCCGCTTCGAACACCTGTTCGCCGGCGATCTGCATCATGGTGCCGCGCTTGTTGAGCGCGATGCGCACCGGTTTCTTCTCCTTGGCGATCTGGTCGAGGCCGGTGAAGGGTGCATCCTTGCGCGCGACGATCTGGATGGTGGCTTCCGGATCCAGCAGCGCGATGGCGCGAAGGTTTGCAATCTTGGCCTTGAACGGCGCCTCGCCTTTCGTGGCCCGCAGCGCCATCTGCGCGTGCGCGATGCCGAGTTGCACCCGGCCATCGAACACGAGCTGAATGTTCGCCGCATCGACGCCCGGTTCATAGGTGAAGGAAGAGCCGGGCACCTGTTGCTGGATGGTCTGGCCGATGGCCGCGCCCATAGCGCTCCATGCGCCGCCGACCGATCCGCCGGCCAGGGTAATCTTCAGCGGATCGGCGGCTGCCGAGCCGGCCGCGAGCGCCGCGCTCAGGCCAAGGGCGGCAAGAAATGACCGCTTCAGGTGACGTTGCATCGAATTCCTCCAATCTCGTTGTCAGGTTATCCCGGTGACTTCAGTCGGACGAGTAGAGTGTCGGTTCTGGCTATTGGCCGGCGCTTCCCCGCCGCCGTTGCCGATGTGCCATGGGCGCCGGGCGCCCAACCCCAATTCATTTGCACGCATATAATCGGTGCCTGATAGTGATCCTGTCAATCGTTATGCGCGCTCATATTGATGGCATAGTTTGCCCGCGGATTGATCGCCAGGGGGGACGGCAACGGCGGCGATTGACAATGCAAGGGGCCCCGATAGTGTTTGTGTACAAACAAGTTGAGGCGAGGCCCGTTGTTTTTGACGGCCGGGCGCGGGAGATAGACATATGCTTGATCGTTACATGACCGGCCGGCTGTTCGACTTGTGGTTTGCCGAGGACGTCGGCGCCTGCGATCTCACCGCCCAGTCGATGATAGACGCGGACGCCAAGGCCAAATTCCGCATGAACGCCCGTGAGCCACAGACCGTGGCCGGCCTTGAGGTCGCTGCCGCGGTCTTCCGCCATTACGATCCGACTGTTGAGGTGACGCTCACTGCCAAGGACGGCGACAAGGCGGTGAAGGGCACCGGCCTCATGGTTGTGTCCGGGCCTGCGCGCAGCCTGCTGACGTCAGAACGCATCGCGCTTAATATCGTGCAGCACATGTCCGGCATAGCCACCGAAACGGCGCGGTTTGTCGCGGCCATCGCCGGCACCAAGGCGAAGCTGATTGACACACGCAAGACCACGCCCGGCCTGCGCATGCTGGAAAAGCATGCCGTGATCTGCGGCGGCGGCGCCAATCACCGGCTCGGCCTCGACGGTGGCGTCATGATCAAGGACAACCACATCGTGGTCGCCGGCAGCATCAAGGCGGCCGTGGCGCGCGCCCGCGCGGCGATCCCGTCTCTGGTCAAGATCGAGGTCGAATGCGACCGTCTCGACCAGGTCAGCGAATGCATCGAGGCCGGCGCCGACGTCATCATGCTCGACAATATGTCGCTCGACGACATGCGCGCCGCGGTCAAGCTCGTGAACGGCCGCATTCCGCTGGAAGCTTCCGGCGGCGTGCGTTACGAGACGGTGCGCGGCATCGCCGAAACCGGTGTCGATTACATCTCCACCAGCCGCATCACGCAGGCGGCGCCGGCCGTCGATATCGGGCTGGACGAAGCATAATAGAGGCATGGCCGCGGGAGCGCTCTTTCTGGTCGTGGGTCCGAGCGGCGTCGGCAAGGATACGCTGCTCGATGGCGCGCGCGCCCGGCTCTCGGGTGACGCGCGCTTTGTGTTCGCGCGTCGGGTCATCACCCGCGCCGCCGATGCCGGCGGCGAGGATCATGAGGCGGTGACGCCGGACGAGTTTGCACGGCGCAAGGCGGCCGGCGGATTTTTGCTCTCCTGGTCAGCGCACGGTCTTCAATACGGCCTGCCGGCGACGCTGTCCGAGGCGCTGGCTGCGGGGCGCACGGTGATAGCCAATGGCTCCCGCGCCACCATCGCAGAGCTGGCTCAGCGCGTGCCGAAGCTCGTCGTTGTGGAAATCAATGCTTCGCCGGAAGCTGTCGCCGCGCGCCTGCGCGCCCGTGGTCGCGAGGACGAAGCTCAGGTCGCCGAACGTATCTCCCGCGCCGTGCCGCCCGTTCCGGACGGCATTACGCTGGTCCGCGTTCTCAACGATACGGACGTCGCGACCGGGGTGGACAAGCTCGTTTCCGTTTTGTCGGAGTCCCGGCCGTGAAACTGCGCGCGCTGCCGATCGATTCCTGGCGCGAGCACATGGCCTATCTGCCGGCGGAGAGCACTGAAGTTGCGGCGGCCGATTTCCTCGGCCCGGGCCGCATCGAGGTGTCGGACGGTACGCGCAGCATCCGTGCCTCGGTTCATGTCGTTGACGATCCGCGTTTGCTTGATGCGGCCGAAATCGGCCTGTCGCGTAGCGCCTTCGAGGCGCTCGGGCTACCGGAAGGTGCGCAGGTTCATATCGAGCGGACGCCGTCGCCGCAAAGCGCCGAGGCGCTCCGCGCCAAGTTGCGCGGTGACGAACTGAGCGACGGCCAGATCGCCACCCTGATCCGCGACATGGTCGCCGGCCGTTATCCAGACCGCGAAATGGCGGCGTTTCTGGTGGCGGCGACGCGCGGATTATCCGACCGCGAGGTCGTGGCGCTGGCGCGGGCCCGCGCCGACTTCACCGATCGCCTGACCTGGGACGAGCCCATGGTGGTCGACAAGCACTCCATGGGCGGCATTCCGGGCAGCCGCATCACCATGATCGTGGTGCCTTTGGTGGCAGCGCATGGCCTCGCCATCCCGAAAACTTCGTCGCGGGCCATCACCTCCGCGGCCGGTACCGCAGACGCGATGGAAACTTTGGCGCGGGTCGATTTGACCTCGGCCGATGTGCGCCGCGTCGTTGCCGAGGCGCGCGGCTGCGTCGCCTGGAACGGGCGCCTCAATCATTCGGCCGTGGATGATGTGATGAACGCCATCACGCGGCCGCTCGGCCTCGACTCGACGCGCTGGTCGGTGGCCTCGATCCTGTCGAAGAAACTCGCCGCCGGCTCGACCCATGTCATCATCGATCTGCCCTACGGGCCGCAAACCAAGTTGAAGACAAAAGGCGAGGCCGCCGAACTGGCGGCGTTGTTCGAGCGCATCGGGCAGGGGCTCGGTCTTGTTGTCGAGGCGCATGCCACCGACGGTTCGAGGCCGATCGGCCGTGGCGTCGGTCCGGCGCTGGAGGCCCGCGATATCCTGGCCGTGCTCGACAATGAACCTGACGCGCCGGCCGACCTGCGCGAGAAGGCGCTGTTTTTCGCCGGCCGCATTCTGGCCTGGGATCCGAAGATCGGATCGCAGGAGGCGGGGCAGGCGCGGGCCCGCGATCTGCTCGCCTCGGGAGCCGGCAACGACGCCCTTGAGCGTATCATCGATGCGCAGGGCCGGCGTCAGCCGCCCGTTCTGCCCGGCCCCTTTACGCATCTGGTCAATGCCGACCGGTCCGGCACCGTCACCGGCATCGATGGCTGGACCGTGGCCGGCCTGGCACGCCTGGCCGGCGCGCCGAGCAACCTCTCCTCCGGCCTCGATCTCATGCATGCGGTTGGAGATACCGTAAGAGCCGGCGAACCGCTCTATGTCATCCACGCCGGCACTGAGTCCGATCTCGCCACTGCCGCAAATGCGGCCGCCGCAGCGCATGGTTTTCGGATTGCAGACTAGATTTTCGCCGAACTACTTCGGCGGCTTGGAGTCGAGCTTTTTGGCGATACGCGCCAAATCGACCACCATGCGCTCATGCGTGCCTTTGCCGATTTCCTCGATCTCGTCGCGCGCGGTGACATCGAATTCAAGCCGCCGGCCATCGACCTTGGTCACCACCGCCTCGGCCGTCACGGTATGCCCGGCGGGTGTCGCGGCAAGATGTCTGACATTGACGACCGTGCCGACCACGCTTTCGCCGGGCTCAAGATAATCACGCACGGCGTTGAGCGCGGCGTTCTCCATGATGGTCACCATCATCGGCGTGGCGAAGACCGGGGGCAACACGGCGTCCTTGAACTGGCTGGCCAGATGCGCCGGCGTCACGCGCAGCGTATAAGTGCCTTTGGCTCCAACCGGGACGGGACGCATGGAATATTCCTCGACCTGTTCTCGAAACTGCGCATTTGGTGTCTACTTTTAGCCCATGAACCGCATTTACGCCATCGGCGACATTCACGGACGGCTCGACCTTCTGGAGCAAGCTATCGACGCGATCCGCCGCGATGTTGAGGATCGCGGGCCCGCCGCGCTTACGATTACGCTCGGCGATTACATCGACCGCGGTCCGGATTCGTTCGGCGTGATCGATCGGCTGGCGGCCAACCCCTTTCCCACGCCTTATGTCGCGCTCAAGGGCAACCATGAGGCGACGCTCGAGCGCTTTCTCGTCCAACCGGGCATCGCCGAAGATTGGCGGCGTTTCGGCTGCATCGAGATGCTGCATTCCTATGGGGTGCCGGTCGCCGACATGATGCGCGGCCGCAATTACGAGTCGGCGGCCAAAGCCCTCTCGGAAGCCCTGCCGGCGACGCATCGGGACTTCCTTGACAACCTGCGAACGTCGCACGCTGCCGGGCGCTATTTTTTCTGTCATGCCGGCGTTCGGCCCGGCGTGGCGCTTGCTCGGCAGAAAGATGACGACCTGATGTGGATCCGCGACGAGTTCCTGTCGAGTGATGAGGATTTCGGCAGCGTTGTTGTACACGGCCATACGCCGGTGTCTGAGCCCGACGTGAAAACGAACCGCATCAACATTGACACCGGCGCCTTTGCCACAGGGCTCCTCACCTGCATTGCTCTCGAAGGCGACGGACATCGCTTCCTGAAAATGTGATAGGCTTACACATCCCGTCAGGGGACAAGGCATGGAAGCAACACCAGGCCAGGAAGCCTGCTTTCGCCTCGCAGTGGCGTGCTGTCGCTGGCCAGGCGATGCGCGCCGCGACGCGGCCGTAACCGCGGCCGCGCGAGAAGTGAACGACTGGTCCTTGTTCCTGCGCCTTGTTCGCCACTACCGCGTCGAGGCGCTGGCGCAAGCGGCCCTGTCGGCGGCCGGCATTCCGCTGCCCGACGAGGTTGCCAAGTCGCTTTGCCAGCGCGCGAAGGAAATTGCGCATCGCAATCTGGCGATGGCCGCGGAGTCGGCACGGCTGCAGGGTCTGCTCGATGCCGCCGGTATTCACTCCCTGGTTCTCAAAGGCGTGGCGTTGGCCCAACTCGCTTATGGTTCGATCGCGTTCAAGTTCAGCCAGGATATCGATCTTGCCGTGGCGCCTCTATCGGTGGATGCGGCGGCCGATGTGTTGTCGCGTGAGGGCTACCGGCTCATCCGTCCGGCCTCGCATCTCGACGCGAGCCGGCGCGCGCTGGTTGCCGCTTATGGCCGCGAGATTGGCTTGCGTCACTCAGAGCGGCCGATCGAGGTTGAACTGCGCTGGCAACTGGTCAACAGCCCATCGCTGATCGCCGGCATTGATGCCAGTTCGCCGTCGCAAGACGTTGCTTTGGGTGGCGCCCTGTCCGTCCGCACGTTGTGCGACGAAGATCTGTTTGCCTATTTGTGCGTCCACGGTTGCGGTCATGGCTGGTCACGGTTGCAATGGCTGGCCGACCTCAATGCCTTCATCGGCGCGCGTGGGGAAGTGGAACTGCAGGATCTCTACCGGCATGCCAGGGCTGTCGGCGCCGGGCCATGCGCCTTGATTGCGCTCGTCTTGTGCGAGCGCTTGTTCGGCCGCGAAGTTCCAGCCGATATAATGCGCGGCCTTCGTGCAAGTCCGCGGACGCGGCTGGCGGTCGCACTGTCGCTCGATCTGCTGACGGGCGCCGACGGCGCGGCAAAGCCTGGCGACCGCCGCTTTGCGACCACCCGTGTCGCTGTGATGCAATGGCTGCTCGGTTCGACCTTCACGCACTACGGCAGCACGGTCCGCGAAATGAGTTTCCGCCTCGACGACATGCTCGCCTGGCCGCTGCCACGACCGCTCCACCTTCTGTATCCGCTGTCGCGGCTACCGCTTTGGCTCTGGCGCAAGTTCGGTCCGGCACCGCGCTCGCGCCGGGAAACCGGCTCAGCGTGAAGCGATCATCCGTCGCATCAGGTCGGGCAGTCGATCCGTCGCGGCATTGAACAGTGCGCCGCGAATGCCGAAGGCGTTCGCCGCCCCGATGTCGATATCCTTGTCGCCGATCATGAAGCTGCGCGCGCGGTCGATGGGCCAGTCGCGTGCGGCCTGTTCCAACATCCCGGCGCCAGGTTTGCGGCAGTCGCAGCTTTTGGCATAGGCCGCGACCTTTCCGTCGGGATGATGCGGACAATAATAGAAGGCGTCGATGCGCGCGCCACGGGCGCTGAGATACGCCCGCATGTGTGCGTGCAGGGCGTCGATCGCGGCTTCGTCGTAGTATCCTCGCGCGACGCCCGCCTGGTTGGTGACAACGATGACGAGATAGCCGGCATCGTTGAGCAGACGGATCGCTTCCGGCACGCGCTCGATCCACTCCAGTTGGTCGACGCGGTGGACGTAATTGTGGTCGACATTGAGCACACCGTCTCTGTCGAGGAAGGCTGCGGGTTTTGGTGCTTCCGGTGTCGTCATATCAAGTGTGCCCGCCGGTGGGGGCGGCCGGGATGTCAGCGGTCCTCGGCCGCCGCATTCCATCGGCTATCCAGATGAGGCCGCCAATCGCACCGATAATGAAAAACGTGATGCCGATCAGCACCGATACCACGAGACCATCGCTCTGCGGCAGGCCGGCATAAGCGAAAGCCACGATCATGCTGCCCTCGCGTACACCCCAGCCGGCAATGGAAATTGGCACGGTTGCGATGAGGATGACCGGCGGTACCATGAACAGAAGCAACGCGAAGTCGACCGATGCCGATACCGACTGCACCATGCACCAGGTGGCCAGGACGGTCATCAGATGGACGATGAAGGAAAGGGCAAGAATGTTCGAAATCGCGCGCGGTGAGCCGCAGATGCGCCAGGCGGTGCGCGATACTTCGACGAGGTGACGCGTCGGCGCCCAGTGCATCAGCGGTTTCCAGCGGATGCGGCCGATGGCGAGAAAGACCAAGGCACCGCCAATGGCGCCGAAGCCGATCAGAATGAGCACGATGCGGGCCACCGGATCCTGCACCAGCGTCAGCGTCCAGGGCAGGCAGAGGAACACGATCAGCGTCAGTGCGAAGATGCCGGCCACGCGATCGATCAGCACTGAATAAGTCGCGCCGGCCCAGCCGCCTTGCTCGCGTGCCAGCATGTAGATGCGCGCCGCATCGCCGCCGACCGTGGAGGGCAGTACCTGATTGAAGAAGGTAGCCACGAAGCTCACCCGCAGCATGACCGCATAGCGTGGCGTCAACCCGCAGCCTTGCGCGATCATCCGCCAGCGCGCCGCGAGCAAAAATAGCTGCGCCGCCAGAACGGCCAGTGACACCGCGATCCATCCGGGATGCAGGCGGCTCAAACGTTCCCCCAGCGCGGTGACGTTCACCGACCGCAGCGACAGATAAAGCAGGAGGATAGAAATCGCCGCTTTGGCGAACAGCATCAGCGAGCGCCGCATGGGTAGAATGACCTTCGGCGGGATGACCTTGTTGGCGCGACCATTGAGCGAATGGCGTCCCGCAGCCGGGACCGGGCATCGCTTGGCATGCCCGTCCCGCTCGCGCAAGGGGCTGCTAAGCCATTGTCTGGTTTAGAATTTTTCGCCCTGGCGCCGAACTTGATGTGTGGTGGCCTGAACGCAATATTGCCTCGAGCTCATCCATAAAGGTGCATACGGCAGACATGACTCATCGCCCGCGTTTTTTGATCGGCCCCGGGCAGGCCGCATTTTCTGTCGCCCCGGATTTCGCTTTCGCTCATCCGGGCTACGCTCCCCGATAAAACGAGGGCGCGCGGAACGCCGGGGCCCGAGCAGCCCCGCAGCCTCGCGTGATGTGTGAGTTAGATTCACGCGAGCAAGTCACCACGGAATTGCCGAGCCTTTGGCGTTCCGCGCGCGGTGTTTTGAAGGCTTGCTCGGCTCGACCCCCGGTGAACTGACCATTTCAGGCTTCCCTT
>Ga0182747_1000468_pt1 | contig 38945 bp, 25 predicted proteins | sample eDN3rd30CBELigBY_FD_128526 | JGI IMG/M metagenome (GOLD analysis project Ga0182747, IMG submission 128526) | Enriched backyard soil microbial communities from Emeryville, California, USA - eDNA 3rd pass 30_C BE-Lig BY (version 2) (version 2) | ecosystem: Environmental > Terrestrial > Soil >... | reverse complement strand
GGTGACACCCACAGCTACGCGCTGATCAGCGGCGAAGGGGACAGCGACAATGCGTTGTTCGCCATCTCAGGCGACACGCTGGTGATCGCCGAGGCATTGGACTTTGAAGCTCAAGAAAGCTACTCGGTCCGTGTTCGCGTGACCGATGCCGGTGGTCTGTTCACCGAAGCCGTCTTTGTGATCACGGCGACGACCGCGGCTGAAAACTCGGCTCCGACCGAGCTGGCGATCGACAACACCGAAGTCGCTGGAGACGCTGAAGTCGGAGCCGTGGTCGGCACCTTGAGCGCGACCGACGCTGATGCCGGTGATACTCACAGCTACGCGCTGATCAGCGGAGAAGGGGACACCGACAATGCGCTGTTCGCCATCTCGGGTAACACGCTGGTGATCGCCGAGGCGCTCGACTTTGAAGCCCAGGAAAGCTACTCGGTTCGCGTTCGTGTGACCGATGCCGGCGGGCTGTTCACCGAAGCCGTCTTCGTGGTCACCGCGGTGACTGCGGCCGAAAACTCGGCTCCGGCCGAGCTGGCGATCGACAACACCGAAGTCGCTGAAGATGCTGAAGTCGGAACCGTGGTCGGAACCTTGAGTGCAACGGACCCCGATGCCGGTGACACCCATAGCTACGAGCTGATCAGCGGTGAAGGGGACAGCGACAATGCGTTGTTCGCCATCTCAGGCGACACGCTGGTGATCGCCGAGGCGCTCGACTTTGAAGCCCAGGAAAGCTACTCGGTTCGCGTTCGTGTGACCGATGCCGGCGGACTGTCCACCGAAGCCGTCTTCGTGATTACCGCGGCAACTGCGGCTGAAAACTCGGCTCCAACCGAACTGGCACTCGATAACACTGAGGTGGCTGAAGACGCTGAGGTCGGAACCGTGGTCGGCACCTTGAGTGCGACCGACGCCGATGCCGGTGACACCCACAGCTACTCGCTGGTTGACGGAGAAGGGGGCACCGACAATGAATGGTTCATGATCGTGGGCAACTCACTGGTGGTTTGTGAGCCGTTGGATTTTGAAGCTCAAGACAGCTATTCGGTTCGTGTGCGAGCGACGGATGCCGGTGGACTGTTCACCGAAGACTCGTTCTTGATCACGCTGGCCGGTGCCAATCAAGCTCCGACGCAGATCGCGCTTGATAACCTGACGGCGGCTAACATGTCACCTGCAGGCACCGTGATCGGAGGGCTGTCGACGGTCGATCCCAATACCTCGGACACGCATGCTTATGAGTTGGTTCAAGGCGAGGGCGATACGCACAACGTGTACTTCGCGATCGTCAACAACGAGTTGCACGCTGCAGACACGCTCGACTTGGGAGCGATTCCTGAGTTCAGCATCCGCATTCGTAGCGTGGATCAAGACGGGCTGGCGGTCGAACAGGTATTTTTGATCACCGAGGCGGTTGCTCAAGAAGCGACGTAAGCACCCGGACACAAATTTGTTCTATGACGTGGTTCTTTTCACACGGTAAGAATCACGCTGGAATACGTCACCCATGACAAATGACTTGTATCCGGCCCCTCAAAAACGGTAGATCAAGCCGGTTTGTAACCCGTGGATCAACACTCCACCGGTATCGAGTTCAAAGCTGGGGTGCAAACTTCCAGCCGGTGGTTGCGGGGGAAACTGAGAGACCTGACGGTCGATCTGATCCCCCGGCCGCGCCGCTTCGCTCCAATAGAGCAGGTGATAACCGACATTGAACTCCCAGCACCGGTTGAGGTGTGTGGAAAGGCCGAGCGAAAGTTCCGGTAGCAGGGCGAAGCGGTTGCGTGAGTAGCTGCCGATGTTCGTCTGCTGAGCGAGCAGGCCACCGATGGTCGTGGCCGTACCGTCACCGGGAACCGAAGTCACCGTCGCTCCATTGATCATCACATCGGCGTCGTTGGTCCCCATGCTCAGCGTCCCGCGGGCGTTGAACATCCACGCCCCCAGGCGTTCCTGAACATCGAGTCCGACCAGCAATCCATAGAACCGATTTTCGGTCTCAAATCGGTCGAACAAATCGAGCGTCGTGCCGCCGATGATCTGACCTTGGCCGACCGTGAATCGTGACGCCTGCTCGATCTGCAATGCCTCTTCGAGTGAGCCGAAGCGAAATCCGATCAGCGTATCGACGGTGCGGCAGCTCTGCTGGCTGATCCGGTCGCGGCGAAAGGCGCCCGCCAGATGCAACTGCGTCGCGTAGCTGATGTCGACGTCACCGGTCATCAGGTCTGGATGCGCCACCAACATCGCGGCTTCGACTCCACCCATCACATCGAACACCGGGCGCGCGAGCAGCGGATAATCGAAGCTGCTGAATGAGTCGCGTTCGCTTTGCCGTGGCAGGCCGGCGTACGAGAGTTCCAGGGCCGCCGTTTGCGCTGCGTTGAGCCACCAGCCGCCGGCGATTCGAAAGCCGGAACTGAGTTGATCGTCAAAATCGCCGCCAAGCGTGCTGGTCCCCGAACGCCCTAGAATCCCAGTCTGCGCCGGAGCGGTTCCCGCAGGACTCGTGGTTACTAATGGTGGCAGATCGCCACCCTCCACGGACCACAACAAGTACTCCGCCGAGACCCAGTAGCCACGCTGGGAAGGGCTGAGCAGCAGCGCTTCTGGCGGGCAACACGTCGGTAGGCCGCAGTCGCAGCGCGGCCCGCAGGCGGGCGGTTGGTCGCAGCCGGTCCAATCCTCGCCGACGACGTACTCGCCGGCCGACGACATTTGCTGATAAGAAGCCTGAGCCGCTGGCGGGCTCGGGAGCGTGGGCTGCGGCTGCGCGTGTTGCGCAGTCGTCACCGAGCGCGACGGGCTGCCGACAACGCGCCACTGCTTCACCGCTGGCGCAGGCTGTTGTTGAGCCGCGACGGGTGCAGCGAGCACCACCGCTAGAACCACCGCTATCCCAGCGGTGGCTAGCTGTCGTGCCGAGTTTTTCTCTGAGGCTACTTGCCAGTCCATGTCGAGATCTACCGTGCAGGAATGCCCCCCTGCAACGTTACGATCTCTTTTATCGGCACAACCGGCTGAGCGATTGAGCCTTCTCGGCAAGTTTTTCTAAAACGGCTGCGGCCGCCACGCCGCTAGGAATCGCGCCTACATCCGCTGGCTGGTGCCTTTGGTCAGCGCCATGAACGCCGATTCCAGGTCCAGCGCTTCCTCGCCGAAACTCCGCAGGTTGACGCCATTCTCGATCAGCAATCGCGGCAGATCGGTGTAATCGGTGACTTCCGTGCGGAGGACGACGCGCAGCGACGCGTCGCCGGTCTGAATCGCTTGCACCTTTTCGTGTTGCTCGAGCAGCGTGGCGATTTGCCCCAGTTGATCGCTCGTCGAGGGCTGAACCACGAGCACCGTGTGCTCGCGCACCCGCCGTAGCACTTCGGTGACCGTCGCGTTGACCTTCAATTCGCCGCGATCGATGATCCCAACTTTGTTACAGATGTCCGCCAGTTCTGGCAGGATGTGGCTGCTGACGATGATCGTCTTGCCCATTTGCCCCAGTCGCCGCAGCAGGTTACGCATCTCGATCCGGGCGCGCGGATCGAGCCCGGAAAGCGGCTCATCGAGCAGCAGCACCTGCGGGTCGTGCAACAGTGTGCGCGCCAGCCCCAACCGCTGGGTTTGGCCGCGCGAGAGCGTGTTCGCGTAGGCATCGCGTTTGAAATCCAGGTCGACGACGTCGAGCATTTCGTCGACGCGTTTGCGTCGGTCATCGCCGTTGATGCGGTAGGCGGCAGCAAAGAACTCCAGGTACTCGACCACCGTCATGTCGTCATAGACGCCGAAGAAATCGGGCATGTAGCCGACCAGGCGACGGATCTCTTTGGGATGCGTGTGGACGGAATGCCCGCACACATACGCTTCGCCCCAAGTCGGCGTCAGCAGCGTCGCGATGATCCGCATCGTCGTCGTCTTGCCCGCTCCATTGGGCCCGATGAAGCCGAACAGGTCGCCTTCCCCTAGATCCAAATCGATGGCGCGGATGGCGAAGGTATCGCCGTACTTCTTGGTCAAGTCAATGGTCTTGATCACGCCGAAGGTCTCAAAAGAAAGGTTGTCTAGGTGGTTAAGGGGTCAGGAGTCAATTGTGCGAAGCACCCGAAGGGCCGCTTGCGGCAATTGACTCCTGACCCCTTAACCTATTGTAAGTCGCCAGCTCACCGCCCAGCGGCACCTGCAGCGGCTACCGGCAGGATGACCCGCACGAGTGACACCCGCGGGCGTTCGGCGGCGATCTCGGTCTGCAGCACCGGGTCGGGCAGTCGCCCATAGAGAATCGCATGTCCGTGCGCTAAGACATGCGACAAATCGAGGCCCTGTAGCGGATGATTATTCAGTCCGGTGTAATCTCGCCCGCCGATCGCTGATTCAAACATCAGCACTTCGGTCAGCCGCTCCAAATCAGCGTGCATTTGAACGTCCCAGGTATCCATGCGGGACGAGTTTTCCAGCGCCTCACGCCGCGACAGATGCCAGCGAAAGTTCTTCTGCCGCAGCGAATCGATCGATTCGATCCGCTGGCCGGCACGCAACCGCGTCGGCAACAGATAGGCCCAGTTGCCATACACCAGCACGCCGTTGAGTAGGTCGGCGGCGAGCGGATTGGAAACGCTGCCGGCGAGCAATTCGCTGCCGCGACGCTGAGAGAGTCCCGAAGTATCGGTCAATGCCGGTCGAAACGCCCAGCGGCTCATCCAGCCCTTGCTGCCCGCCGGGGCGATCGGAAAGCCGAGCGGGCCGCCAGCCAAAGCCCCTTCGCCACGCTGAAAAAAGTCGACTGCATCGTTTGTTAATGCCAGGGTGTATGACGGTAGGCTGCGGTTTTCGCCTGCGATCGAGATCCCTCCAAACGTCGTGCCGGGAAACCCATAGGGCCCGGTCAGCGGCCGGGGGCTCACGCCCTGCTCGCCGGAATCACGCGCGCCGGTCGCCGCGCCCAGTGGGGCCGCACCCATTGGGGCCGCGCCCATTGGGGCCGCGCCGATTGCGGCCGCACCCGCTGGGGCCGACAACACCGGTGAGAGGGTGGCGTCCAGGTCGACCCGTGCCGCCGTTGGGCTGGCGATGTGGGTCAAGCTGATGCCACGACCAAACGGACGATCGCCGATGGCATTGATGTCGATGATCTCAATCTGATTGCTCCGCAGCCCGTCGTCACCGGCGTGGGCGGGAGCGTTTGCATCACCTGCTGCGCTGGCGCCGCTACGGCTGTTGAGCAGCAGCAAGCCGGCTGAGACCAGCAGCACCGAGAGCGGAAACGACAGCCAGCCGAGCAGCGGTTTACCGAGCACGCGGTTGATCAGCCAATAGTCGAGTGGTCCGATCAACGCCGCGACCGCCAACAGGATCAGCGACACGATCGAGAACGGCATGCGGCGATGCGATTCAAATCGGTCCAGCGCTGAGCGGACTTGGCCGGCCAAGTCGTCGTAAGCCACTGCGCCCATCGTCCGTGCATCACGACGCCGCTGCGTCTCGCCGTCAAGCAAGCCCGGGTGCAGGCGAGCGATGAGGGTTGTTCGCTGCGGCCACTGAGCCATTTCCGCAGAGTCGGGCGCGAATGCTGAGATCACCACGCGCCCCAGCCCGACCAATTGCTCGATCACCAGGCGTGCCGGCTGGCGGGCAGTGGTGCGTCCCGAGACCACCGTGCGGCCGCCCTGCTCTGGCAACGCGTATCCATCGAGCGGCGCCAGCGGAGACTGCGACGAGGTGTAGGTTTCTAGAGCCGCCGGATCGAGCCGAAGCGTTTCCGCAGCGCGCGGCAGGCTCGCTAATTCCGCTAGCCACGGTGACTGCGAAAGCAGCGCCGCTCCTTCTTTACCGAGCGACAGGAACAACCGGCCTCCGCTGCTGACCCAGTCGGCCACGGCCGCAACTTGACGCTCGTTCAATTGGCTCAGAACTGCTGCACCGGCGGCGTTGATGATCAACAGGTCGACCCCGTCCCAGCCGGCGGCCTCATCGGGCAGCGTCTGCGCCGTTTCGACCTGCACGACAGCGAGACTCGAATCGCGGCCCAGCAACGCGCTGCGGCCGATCGATTCCAAGCCCAGCGTATCGCCGATGACCACCACCCACGGTGTCGCTGGAGCGAGCGCCGAGCCGGTCAGCCGCCCTTGCCACAACAGCTCCTCGCTATGGCCGTAGAGTTGCAGCGGCACCGCGGCGGCGCCGGCAACAAAGTAGCTCCACCGCTGCAAGTTGCTCGTTGCGGCCGATCCAGTGGCCTGAGGTTGCTGGTAGCGGACGCGGACGCCGTCGCTGTCGAGCGTCTCCACGGCATGCACCGGCCCCAAGTCGCTCGCACTCGGTGTCAACCGCACTCCGGTCCAATAGCCGGGGCGGTAGATCCCGCCGATGCCGATTTCCGCTGTGCCGCCTGGTAACGCGGCCGGCTCAGCGTCAGTTGCTGCTGCGGCCAGCGGATTCGCCAGCCAGGCAGCCACGAGCAAGGTGATCGCGGTCAGGGAGTAAAAACATCGCTGCGTCACGGTCACGGTTTCTCTTCGTTGGGACAGACACAGACCAACCGTGAGCATCCGGGACAACCGCTGCCATATTTAGCCGACAGTGCCGCGGCCAAGTCGATCTCGGCAACATTGGCGATCGTCACCAGCCAAGCGATCACATCGGCGAACTCTTCGGCCAAGTTCTGCCGGTCGTTGCCGCGCAGTGCCGAGGCCAATTCGCCGATCTCTTCCATCAGCCACATGAACGTCCCATCGACGCCGCGGGCCACATCCTTTTCGAAATACATCTGTCGAATGTGCCGCTGCAAATCGGCGATCGATAAGTCGGCGGGAACATCGGGCGGCATGCGATTTCGGGGTGCTGGAGAGAACGGCGTGGGAACAACTTCTACGCGGACCGACTCCTTGGCGGTTCGTGAGGAATCCCCAGATCGCCAACGGCTCCGTCGTGAGGGGCGATTGTAACCGGCGCCCCAACAACGCTCCACTAGGAGAATGCCGCAGGAATTGCTAAAACCACGCCGTGGCGAGCGAATCCTATCACCGTTATCCGTTTTACTCCCCGCGCTTTTGGCACGGGATGGGGCCGGTCGCGTGGTGGAAATTGCTCCGCCTGGGCCGCTTTGCGGTTCATCCCTCGCGGCTGCCGATGGCCGCGGCTGTCACGTTCGCCACCCCGTTCAACGCCGTGATGGGGCTGACCCAGAACTGGGTCTGGGGACGGCGTCTGCAAACCTGCAGCCTGCATGGACCACCGATTTTCATCATCGGCCATTGGCGCAGCGGCACCACGCTGTTGCATGAATTGCTGGTGCTCGACGAGCGGCTGAGCAGTCCGTCGACGTTCCAGTGCTTTGCGCCGCACCACTTTCTGCTGACCGAATGGTTTTTCCGCGGATTCTGTAGCTGGCTGTTGCCGGGGCAGCGTCCGATGGACAACATGGCCGCTGGCTGGGACCGGCCACAGGAGGACGAGTTCGCGCTGGTGAACCTCGGCCTGCCGTCGCCCTATCGCCGCATCGCCTTCCCCAACGCCCCGCCGCCAGACACCGAATATTTTGATACGCAGTCGCTGCCCGAAGAGCAGCGGCGGCGCTGGTCGACGACACTGGCAACGTTCCTCCGCGCCGTCAGCTATCGCACCGAACGGCCACTGGTGGTGAAGAGTCCGACACACACCGGTCGCGTAGCGACCTTGGCCGAGACATTCCCCGGCGCGAAGTTCATCCACATCACCCGCGACCCGCGAGCGCTGTTCCCCTCAACCGTCCGCTTGTGGCGGAGCCTCGACGAGGTGCAGGCGTTACAAAAGCCCACCGGCGAAGGCCTCGACAGCTATGTGCTCGATTGCCTGGAAACGATGTACACGGCGTTCCATCGGCAGCGGGACGAAATCGATCCGGCAAACCTGATCGACATCCGCTACGAAGATTTGATCGCCGACCCGGTCGGCCAAGTGGAATCGATCTATCGCAGGCTCCGCCTGGGCGACTTCGAGCATGTTCGCCAGACGCTCAGCCAATGGGCCCAGACGGCTCATCGCGAGTACAAGACCAACCAGCATCAGTTGCCGGCCGAGGACGAGGCGCTGATCCGCAAACGCTGGTCGGAATACTTTGAACGTTATTACCCCGAGCAATAAAACGCGTCATCAAGCAACGCGGTCCGCCGGCGGATCACGGTGACGCGGTGACGGATATCACCCCGAGCAATAAAATCGGTCGCCAAGGGACGCCCCAACACCGTCGACCGCCGAGCAAAACGGCGTCGTTACGATCGGGACAATCAAGCGGTCACCAAGCCAGGCTCCCGTCGTCTTTCGGTAATTGAAACAGAGTTAGCTGAGCAACTATGGATCGTCTGATGCGTCGTCGTGGTCCGGAAACGGTCGCGGTCGGTGTGCTGGTGGTGGTGAACATTCTGTGGGGGCTGTCGTTTCCGCTGACCAAAACGCTCAGCCTGCAAATGGATCAGCATTTTGGGATCGGTCCCGAAGGCGCGTCATCGCTGCTGCGGCTTTCCGGCGCTCTGTGGTTGATCTTGCTGCGATTCAGCCTGGCGCTGTTGCTGTTTTCGGTCTGCTTCCATCGCATTGTCCGCCGCGCCGGGGCTGCGGAATGGCAAGCCGGGATGCGAATCGCCGCGTTGTTCTTCATCGGGTTGGTGCTGCAGGTCATGGCACTGGCGACGATCCCGGCATCGCGAAGCGGATTTTTAACGAGTTTGGTGGCGGTGTTCACTCCGCTGCTGACGGCGATTTTGCTGCGGATGCGATTGCGGCTGCCGATCGTGATCGGCGTCTGCGTAGCGCTGTTGGGCGTATCGGTGCTGACCGGGTTGCTGGTCTGGTCCGATTCCGGCGTGCACTTAGCGGCCGATGCCTGGCAGGCTTGGACCTGGGGCGATAGCTTGACGACGATCGGGGCGGTGTTCTTTGCCGGCCAGATCATGCTGGTCGATCATTATGGAAAACGGCTCGACGGCGCGGCGCTGACGCCGGGCATGTTTGCCGGGACCGCGATCCTGGCGGCGATCACCTTCGCCATCGTCCATCCGCTGGCACCCGAAGCGGCTTCGTCAAGCGACTGGTGGGCACTGGCCAGTCAACCGCGGTTTTGGGGACTGATCGTGGTGCTGAGCGTGTTTTCATCGGTGCTGGCGTTCGGCTTGATGAACAGTTTTCAGCACTACATTTCGGCGTCCCAGGCCGGCATCGTCTACACGCTCGAACCGGTCTGTGCCTCCGCAGCCGCCATGCTGCTTCCAGGCTGGCTGACGCTGGCCGCAGGGGTTGACTACGCCAATGAGCAGCTCAGCCTCTCCATGTTGGCCGGCGGCGCGTTGATCATTACAGACAACATAATCAGCCTCTGGCCCGCAGCGCCGACGACCGCGCCCGAGCCCTCCCCGGCCAGCGCCATCAGCTCCTAACCGCCACCGTCCACCGTCCACCAATTACGGCGGAGCGATTGAGGACAATCGCTCTACACTGGCGGCGTCCACCAATTTCCTAAGACGCTTTAGGCGGAGCGACAACCGGGGCCGTAGCAGCGATTTCCGCAACCTGGGCGTGGTCTGCGGCATTGACCTCGTGTTCATAGTTCGCGATCTCGTGCTCGGGAAGGATCGTCATCCCGACCCGTTCGATCTCGCCATCTTCATTGATCGACCGGATCCGCAGGACTAGCGGGCCAAACCGCATCGCCTGATTGGTGGCCGGACGGTGGCGATCAACCCGGCGGCGGAGCACTTCGTCGAGCGTGGTATCGGCGGGAACGTCGAGCTGCAGCCCATAGAACTCTTGCATTTCGCCGATGGTCGTGGAGCCTCGCAGCGGGAACTCAATCGACATCGGCAACTCGCCACAGCCCTCTTCGTGACCGCCAAAAACCTGATCGACCAGCGGCCGCGAGCCCGGGCGGAGCACGACAATGACATGGTCACCGGCACGAATTTCGGTTCGCCCCTGCGGTGGGATGATTTGGTCATCGCGGACGACCATGGCGATCACGACGCCATCGGGCATCGCCAGTTCGCGTACCTTGCGGCCCGCGGCGCGGCTGGCGCTGTCGACCAAGTAATCGACGACTTCACCATCGACGTGCCGCAGCGAACTGATCTCCAGCGTCGCCGCAGGCGTGGGAATCATCGGTGTGCTCAGCCCTAACCAGCGTGCGACCATCGACAACGAGGAGCCTTGCACCAAAGCCGACACCACCACAATGAAGAACACGACGTTGAACAGCAGCGGTGCTTGCGGGGTGCCGAGCATCAAGGGGAAGGTTGCCAAGGTGATCGGCACCGCCCCCTTGAGCCCGACCCAGGAAAGAAACGTCAGCTCCTGCCAACGCATGCGGAAAAATGGCAACAGGGTGACCAACACCGCGACGGGGCGCGCAATGAAAACCAGCACCACACAGATAATCAACGACTGCACGCCGACGCTCATCAATTGGCTCGGATAACACAGCAACCCCAGCACCACGAACATCGTGATTTGGCAAAGCCAGGCGGCGGCATCGTGGTACCCTAAAATACCGCTGCGGTAGACCAACCGCGAATTGCCCATGGTGACCCCAGCCAAATAGACGGCTAAGAAACCGCTGCCACCGATCTGGGCGGTGATCCCAAAGGTCAACAAGCAGATCGTGCAGGTCAGCACCGGATACAGGCCTGAAGCCCCCAGTTCCACTCGATTGACCAGCTTCGCACCGGCATACCCCATCCCGATCCCGAAGATCCCGCCAAGCACCATCTGCATCAGAAACAACGTCAGCAGCGCCGACCAATCGGCCGTCGGCTGTGCGATCGCCTCGATACATCCAATGGTCAAGAAAATCGCCATCGGGTCGTTGGAACCGCTTTCGATCTCGAGCGTGGCTTGCAGCCGCTTCGGTAAGCCGGTTCCGCCAGAACGCAAAATGGAGAACACCGCTGCCGCATCGGTTGAGCCAACGATACTGCCCAGCAACATCCCTTCGAGCAAGGTGATGTCCAGCACCCAATAGGCCGCCAGTCCGGTGACGACGGCGGTGAGCAACACGCCCACCGTGGCCAACAGCATCGCCGGTTTCCAAACGGCGCGAACATCCGCGATGTGCGTGCTCAAACCACCGTCAAACAGAATCAGCGCCAGCGCCAACGTGCCGATTCCGTGCGCGAGCTTGTAATCTTCAAACGCTAGTCCGCCGACTCCCTCCGATCCGGCAAGCATCCCCAGCAGCAGAAACAACACCAACACCGGAACGCCGACCCGCGCCGAAATCTTGCTCGACAGGATCCCGATCAACAGGAGGACACCTGCAACAAGAATCAGTTGATCGACAAAAAACATGGAGTTAGACGGCCATCGGGTGAAACAGTGGTGTTGCCAGGCGTGGGGGCTCAGGCCTCTGTAGAGACGCGAGCAGCTTGAGAATAAGATGGAGCGTGGCACGCCCCGCTGCTAGTCCCAAGACGAGCACTTTTCAGAAAAACACCATGGTTTCCAACAATTTTAGCTCCGCTTTTTACGGCTCACCGATACAACCTTTTTCGTCCTGCCGGCCGCTTAGCCTGCTCTGCGCACTGTCGCTGACCTTGTTCACCGGGCTGCCGCGACCACTCACGGCAACCGCCGCCGATCGGCCCGCAGTCACTTCTGCAGGCAACGAAGCGGAGTTGCCGCCGGCGCTGGCACCGTTTGCAACTCCACCACCAGAGTTGGCCGACCGCCGCGGCGACTACCGTTCACCGCTGCTGCTGGACGATGGCACGCAGGTCGAATCACCGCAGCAATGGCAATTGCGGCGCGAGCAGATTCTCGACCAGTGGACGGAGCTCTTGGGCCAGTGGCCGCCGCTGATCACCCAGCCGGAAGTGGAGATCCTTAGCTCGGAGCGGCGTGAAAACTTCACCCAGCACCAGATCCGCTTTCGCTGGACACCCAACGAATTGACCACCGGCTACCTGCTGATCCCCGACGGCGACGGCCAGCGCCCGGCCGTGGTGACCGTGTTCTATGAACCGGAGTCAGCGGTCGGGCTCAAGGGCGAGCAGCGCGATTTCGCCTACCAGCTCGCTCGTCGCGGCTTTGTCGCTCTGTCGATCGGCACGACCGAAGCGAGCGCGGCGCGGACTTACAGCTTGTATCACCCGAGCATCGAACAAGCCGAGGTGCAGCCGTTGTCGATGCTCGGATATGCCGCCGCCAATGCCTGGCATGTTCTGGCCGCGCGTCCCGAAGTCGACGCTTCACGGATCGGAATCGTCGGTCATTCCTTCGGCGGCAAGTGGGCGATGTTCGCCTCCTGCCTCTTCGACAAGTTTGCCTGCGCCGCCTGGTCCGACCCCGGCATCGTCTTTGACGACACGCGCTCCAGCATCAATTACTGGGAACCCTGGTACCTGGGCTATCACCCCAAGCCTTGGCGACCACGTGGATTGATCACGCCGGACAATCCGGCGCGTGGCCTCTACCCGCAACTCCGCGCCGCCGGTCGCGACCTGCATGAACTGCATGCGCTGATGGCGCCGCGACCGTTCCTCGTCTCCGGCGGTGCCGAAGATCCGGTCGAGCGCTGGGAGGCGCTCAACCACAGCCGTGACGTCAACCGCCTGCTCGGCCACAGCGACCGGGTGCTGATGACCAATCGGCCGCAGCACAGCCCCGATGTGCAGTCCAACGCGGTGATCTACGCATTCTTCGAGCATTTCCTACGGTCTGGCGAGTGACCACCGTAGTTGACTTCATCGCGGGGTGGGGTCCGCATCGGGGTGCTGGTGCAGCGCTGAGTCACCGCCTACGGGCAAAGCATCGCCAGCGTCAGGAGCTGGACGGTGGCCATCGAGGATTGCCGCCCGGATCGCTGCTTCGTCCGACACGTGGGCCAACACCGTCAGTTGATCCCAACCTTGCAGATGCGTCCCTCCCTTGGGAACCACGACCTGCTCGCCACGGGTGATCAAGGTGATGACGGAACCCGGCGGGAGTTTAAGATCGGCGATCCGCGGGCCTGGTGCACCTTGCGGGCCCGGCAAGTCGATAACGATCAAGTCCATGTCGCTCTTGGCCATCGTCACCAACTCCAGGTTATAGAGCGGCTTGGGCCGCGAGCGCGTGGCCAAGTTGAGCCACGTGGCCACGACGCCGAGGGTCGATCCCTGGATCGCGACCGACAAAATCACGGCGAAAAAGACGAGATTGAAGACCTCCTGGCCGACCTCCATGCCCGCGGCCATCGGGTAGGTGGCGAGAATGATCGGCACCGCCCCCCGCAATCCTGCCCATGAGATAAAGAGCCGATTCTTCACCTTCAGATTCATAAACGCGGTGCCGACCCATACCGCGATCGGCCTAGCGATGAACGTCAAGATCAGGAACAGGATGATGCCTTCCACCCATAGCCCCGACCACTGCCGCGGTGAGACCAACAGCCCCATCAGCACGAACATACTGGTATCGGCAATCGTCGACAGCGCCGACACGAAGTTCGTCACCCCTTGCTTATGAACAAAGGGCTGATTCCCCATGATGTATCCGGCGACAAACACCGCCAACATCGCACTGCTCTGAGCGAGCTCGCCGATGCCGTAAATCAGCAGGATGATCCCTAAGGCAAGAACATAGTAATGCCCGCGATCCTGCGGCTTGAGCCGATTGAGCGCCCAAACCGCCAGTCGCCCGAGACCCAAACCGATACCGATTCCCGCGGCAAACTTCCACGCGAACGACAGGACCACCATGTACCACTGCGCCTCGCCAACCGTAAACGCTTGAATGGCCGCCAAGGTCAACAAAATCGCCATCGGGTCATTGGCTGCGCTTTCGATCTCAACCGTGGATGACAAGGTCGTCGGAAGTGCTTGACGGCGCAGGATCGAGAAGGTGGCGGCAGCGTCGGTGGAGGAAATAATCACCGCCAACAGCATCGCTTTTTCAAGCGGCCACTGCAGCACACCCCACAGGCATACAAACGTCACCAGTGCCGTTAACACCACGCCCCAGGTCGCCAGGCCGCCAGCAACCAAGGCGACTGACCTGAAGTCCTCACGCCGGGTGCCGAATCCTCCTTGAAAGAGAATGAACACCAACGCCATATTCGCCATTTGGTTGGTCAGTTCGACATCGCTGAAATCCCATAGGTTCAAGACGTCGCTGCCGAACAAAATCCCTGCGCCCAGTGCGATCAGGATCACTGGGACACTCCAGCGATCGAGCAGTGCAGACACTAAAACGACGGAGATGAGAATGATCGGGCCAATCAGATAGATTTCACTCATCTAACCCCTCCCACGATCGGCCGCTGGGTGTACGTGGAAGGGCATGCAACCAACTGGAAACGAGATGTCAACGACTCACCTTTTAGATGTCTCAGCTAACTCAAAGCACCGGTCACCGACAGCTAAGCGACACAGAGCGTGCGATTGGGCACCGTCAATCAGCCAGAACCCGTTAACATCCGATTCTCACGAACCGTGGGCCGCACAGCGGTGACAGAGAACCATGGGCCGCACAGCGGTGTCTGATCTGTCCGAAAAACTTGTCCAGACCGGCTTAGCGAGCCGGAGCGGCGATTGTCGCAACCTTTGTCGTGCTTTGCAATTATGGCTCGTTCCAAGCAGCAGCGGCGAATAGCTCTGCGGAGGGCGGCGAGCTCAACTCCGCTGGCCTGCCTTGACGAACCGCTGCCGCGTGCTGGGCTGGACTGAACACCGCCACTAGAACAAGATGTCTCACCGCCGATTTGACCGCTCCCAGAGCGCTGCGCGATCTGCGTCACGGCATTTCAATTTTAGAGATGGATGCTACAGATTGTGAGCAAATTGTACTCGGCTACCGCGCATGCTTTGCCGTCGGAAGAGGTGCTGACGCAACTGGAGACGTCTCCTAGCGGACTCACCCACGAGGAAGCGACTGGGCGGCTGGAGCAGTACGGCGCCAATCTGTTGCCGCGGGGCAAACCCGACAGCGCGCTGCTGTTGCTGTGGCGCCAGATCAAGAGCCCACTGATCCTGGTGCTGATCGCCTCGGGCGTCGTGGCGATGCTCGTCGATTGGAGCGGCCAGGGGCTCAAAAACGGACTGGTGATCCTGGCGGTGGTGATCTGCAATTCGGTGATCGGCTTTGTGCAGGAGTACAAGGCCGGCAAGGCGATTGAGTCGCTCAGCCGGATGGTGCCCGAATACGTGACGGCCCTCCGCGATGGCCTGCAAGTCAAGCTCGCCGCCAGCGAGGTCGTGCCCGGCGATGTTGTCGTCCTGGCGGCAGGTGACCGCGTGCCGGCCGATGCGCGATTGTTGCATTGCAAAGGCTTGCGGATCGACGAGGCGGCGCTGACGGGCGAATCGGTACCGGTGCAAAAACAGACTCAGCCGGTTGCCGCTGAAGTCGCCCTCGGTGACCGCGCGTGCATGATGTTCGGTGGCACCTTAGTCACCTACGGCACCGCTCAGGCCGTCGTGGTCGCCACCGGAGAGAACACCGAGCTGGGAAAAATCTCCACGCTGCTCAAAGAAGTCGTCGATCTTGAAACGCCGATGACCAAAGCCTTGGCGGTGATCGCCAAGTACATCACGATCGCTATTTTGGTCGCCGCTGCGCTGATGATTGTGGTCGGGGTGACGCGGACCATGCTCTCGACCGACACGGCGTTGGTGGACGCGTTACGAGAAACGATCATTTTCGCAATCGCGCTGGCGGTCGGTGCGATTCCTGAGGGGCTGCCGGCGATCGTGACGATTTCGCTAGCCATCGGCGTGCAGCGAATGACTTGGCGGCGGGCCGTGATTCGTAAATTGCCGGCCGTCGAAACCCTGGGCAGTACCACGATCATCTGTTCGGACAAAACCGGCACGCTGACTCGCAACGAGATGACGGTCCAGGCGCTGGCGCTGCCGCAGGAAAGCTACACCCTGTCGGGCGGCGGTTATGAACCGCGCGGTGAACTGTCTCAGGACGGTCAGGTGCTGCCGACGGTTCCTGCAGCCGTCTTGAACCTGGTCCAAGCCGCTGCGCTGTGCAATGACGTCTCACTTCGAAAAGAAGCGGACCAGTGGACGCTGACCGGCGATCCGACCGAAGGCGCCTTGGTCGTGGCGGCCGAGAAACTCGGCGTGGCGGTCGAGCCGCTGCGGCGCAACCACCCGCGACTGGACGCCATCGCGTTCGATTCCGATAACCAGTTCATGGCGACCCTGCACCGGTTCGCCGATCAACAGCGGATCATCCTCAAAGGCGCCCCGGAAGTCGTCTTGCAGCGGTGCGTCGATGTCGACGCGGAGCAGGTGTTGCGTCAGGTCGAGTTGCTCGCCGCCGAAGGGATGCGCGTCCTGGCAGTAGCGACCAAACCCGCGGCAGATCAACAACAGCTTGACCTGGTGGATGTGCAAGCCGGACTGACGTTGATCGGGATTGTCGGCATGATCGACCCGCCGCGACAGGAAGCGATCCAGGCGATCGAGCTTTGCCACACCGCCGGCATCACGGTGAAAATGATCACCGGCGATCATCCCCGGACGTCCGTGGCCATCGCCGCGGAGCTGGGAATTCTCACCGACGCCGGAGCGATCAGCGGCCCGCAGCTCGCAGCCTTGAGCGACACGGAGTTCCGTGAAACGGCCCGGCGGGTGAACGTGTTTGCCCGGATGGCTCCCGAACAAAAACTGCGACTGGTCAAAGCGCTGCAGAGCGACAATGAGGTCGTCGCCATGACCGGCGATGGTGTGAACGATGCGCCGGCGCTCAAGCAAGCCAACATCGGCGTGGCGATGGGGATTGCGGGCACCGCGGTCTCCAAGCAGGCCGCCGACATCGTCTTGACGGATGACAATTTTGCCTCGATCGCTGCGGCGGTCGAAGAAGGCCGAAAGGTTTACGACAACCTCATCAAGTCGCTCGTCTTCGTGCTGCCGACCAACCTAGGCCTGGCGCTGATCTTGCTCTGCGCGGTGGCCTTCTTTCCCTTCAGCGCCACCAGCGGCGAACTGCTGTTGGCGATGTCACCGGTACAGTTGCTGTGGATCAACCTCGTCGCAGCGGTCTCGCTGGCGCTGCCGCTAGCGTTCGAAGCGGCCGAACCCGACATCATGCGCCGCCCGCCGCGGCGACCCGGCGCTCCGGTCCTCAGCGCGTTTGTGCTGCTGCGGACCGCGATCGTGGCGCTGCTGATGACCGCCGGCGGCGTCGGCATGTTTTTGTACGCCTATCAAACTCGCCTGGCAGATCACTTCACGCCCGCAGCGGCCCTGGCCGAAGCGCAGACGCTGACCGTCACGACCATCATCCTGTTCCAGTGCTTTTATCTGCTCAATTGCCGTTCGCTCCACAATTCGTTGCTCGAGATGGGGCTGCTGAGCAACAAAACGATCTTCATCGGCATCGGCGTGCTGTTGCTGCTGCAGGCGGCCTACACCTACCTGCCGTTCTTCCACCGGGTGTTCGGTTCAGCCCCGCTATCGGCTCAGGAATGGCTGCTTTCAGCAGCCGTCGGGGCTGTCATCCTGCCCGTGATCATGGTCGAGAAGCGGCTCCATCAACGCAGCGTCACTGCTTAAGCCGCTGTAGCGGCCAGCAGTTCGACCGACGGAGCGGTCGACCACCTTACCCATCGCCACAGCGTCGCTGCTTAAAGCGCTGTAACGGTCCGCTAAATGCCAACGAGCGAGCAGACGGACCGCGTCGCCGCTCGACACCGGAGCACCTCGGGCGTTACGGTGAAGCGGTAAACTCCATCAGGCATCTTTCTCGTACCTGATCGCTATCATGAATCGATTACCGAACTGGATCGTCCTCGCCTGCGCCCTGCTGGGGTGGGGATGCAATCCGTTGGCCATGGCTCAGTCCCCCGCGCCTCGTTCCATCGAATTACCTGCCGATAACGAAGCCAGTGCGGTAGCGGCCCCGGTGACAGGACCGACAACGGATGAGCGAATCAGCGAGCGGCGGCGGCTGGAAAGCACGCGTGTCGGGCAATTGATTGAGCGATTTACCTATGTCGCCATTTTTGGCGTGCTACTGCTATGCGGCATGGGGCTTCCACTGCCCGAGGAAATCCCGGTGCTGACGGCAGGCGTGCTGGCCAATTCCGGTCACCTGCGGCCGGGGTGGGCGTTGGGGACGTGCTTGTTTGGCATCATGGCCGGCGATTCGTTCATCTATTACCTGGGCCGCCGCTGGGGCCCGCGTGTGCTCGAACATCGCCTGGCGCGAAAGCTGTTAAACGCGGACCGTCAACAAAAGATCATGCAGTACTTCGATCGCTACGGAGCGCGGATTATCTTCGTCGCGCGGTTTTTGCCCGGGATTCGCGCGCCGCTGTTTATGACCGTCGGCATGATGCGCGTCCCTTATTGGTTGTTCTTTGCCATGAACGGTTCCGCCGCCCTGCTGAGCATCCCGCTGTGCTTCTGGATCGGCTATTACTTCACCGACAAAATGGAAGAGATTCTCAACCTCCGCGATCGGGCGCATTACTGGGGCCTGGGGGCGGTCGCGATCGGCTTGGTCCTGTGGCTGATCATTCATCGCTGGTGGAACCGTGCCCACGACCGCCCCGCCGCAGGCACGTGAGCCTTCAGCCGGTTGACACGGCGGCCTCCGCAGGTTCTTGCCGCTTGTGCTTCAAGATCCACTGGTCGATTGAAAATTCGCCGCCGCCGGTCAGGATCAGCGACAGGTAGACGCACAGGTAGACCGCCGCCAGTTCCTTCATCTGCCAAGGGTCACTGGCGTGGACGAGAAACAGGGCCACAAACATGGTGAAGGCGAGCGGCAACGCGGCCAAACGGGTTCCCAGTCCCAGCATCACGAGCAACGAACAGCCGACTTCCGCGCCGATGGCGGCGATCAGGCTCAATTGGCTGCCCATTCCAAGCGGATCGGGAAATTGTCCCGCCAGTTCGCTGAAGTTCATCAGCTTCTGCAGGCCGTGGACCAACATCAGACCGCCGATGGCGATGCGCAGCGCCAGCAGTCCCACGGACGCCAGCTTGTTTTGAGTCGGCATAGGTTTTCTCCTGAGGAAGGGTTAGGCGAGATCAAACAGCATGAGCTCAGCCTCTGCTGTCGCTTCGATGACGAGTTGCGACTCATCGCTGACCGCAGCGCCGTCGCTGGTGTTCAAGGCCTGGCCGTTGAGCGTGACGCTGCCGCGAAGCACTTGCAGCCAAGCATGCCGACCAGGCGGCAGGTCGACGGGCAGCTGCGTCGCAGCATCAAGTCTCGCCAGGTAAATGCGAGCATCCTGATGGATCGTCAATGAATCGTGCTCCCCAGCGGGCGAAGCGACGAGCCGCAAACGCCCGCGCAGCTCGGTCGGGTCGAAACGCTTTTGCTCATAACTGGGCGGCAACCCTTTACTCTCAGGCAGCAGCCAGATCTGATAGAAATGGGTCGGTTCGGTCGTTGACGGATTGAATTCGCTATGCGTGATACCCGTCCCTGCGCTGATCCGCTGGAACTCGCCTGGACGAAGCGTCTCCCCGTTGCCCATCGAGTCCCGGTGCTCCAGCGCACCGGCCAGCACATAGCTGACGATCTCCATGTCCTTGTGGGCGTGCGTACCAAACCCCTGCCCAGCAGCGACGCGATCTTCGTTCATCACCCGCAGCGACCGGAATCCCATCTGGTCCGGGTCGTGGTAGGACGCGAAGGAAAAGGTGTGGTAGGTGTCCAGCCAGCCATGGTCGGCATGGCCGCGTTCTGCGGCTCGGCGGATGCGAATCATGATCTCCTCCTGTTCTTTTCGTGCTAATAGTTGATATGTAAACCAATTGGTTAAAAAAACGTCTGACCTTAGGTCAGCATGTTTGCCCGCGCCTGTTCCAGCAGCCGCGACAGGTCGTTTAGTTCCGTGCGCGTCAGGTGTCCCAGCAATGCTTTGTGCAGTGCACTCAGTGGGCTGTCGATCTGCTCGAGCAGCTTTCCCGCCTTTGTGGTCAGCTCGACGTAGACGATCCGCCGATCTTCTTCGCAGCGTTTGCGTTCGACGAGACCTTGTTTCTCCAGGCGATCGATCAACCCGGTAATCGCCGGCACGACCTGGATCATCCGCTCGGCGATTTCGAGCGACGGCAGCGGTTTGCCTTCGCCCCGCAGGATCCGCAGCACGTTGTACTGTGACGACGTCAGCCCATAGCCGCGAAAGAATCTCCCCAGCCGATTCTGGAGCTGATCGTTGGTGCGCAGGATTTGGAGCGCCGCTTCTTGCTCCGGCGAATCAAACGGCCGTTTCTTCTTCAGTTCACGCTGCAAGCTGCTTCTGGTCATTTCGACTCCTCCACTGCGAATAGTTTACACATCATCTATTTGCATGTCAAGCAGATTGCGGCCCCCGCTCATCTCCTGACCGATCGGCCGCCCCGCCTTGTGGTCGCCAGGACCGCAGCAGGCAATTCCGTCGGTGGCTAGCCACCCGCGTCCCGGCGCCGTTAGCGGGTCGGGACCACCCTGCCCAACTCCTTCAGCGGCACTAAAAATCGGCCGGCGGTCACCCTAGCAGCCCAGTCCTCAATGAGGCCGCGCTTTGATGAGCGCGGAAAGGCAGCGATCGACAGCGACGTTCAAGTGATCCCCGAGTTGCTTCAATGAGGCCGCGCTTTGATGAGCGCGGAAAGACTCGATCGCCGATCCGGCCTGTTTCACGCGTGCAGGCTTCAATGAGGCCGCGCTTTGATGAGCGCGGAAAGGAATCAGATGTTGCGTGAGTTGAATGGCGTGGCAGTGCTTCAATGAGGCCGCGCTTTGATGAGCGCGGAAAGCGTGACGGCAGGAAGGGTACCAAGCGTTTTGTCGCAGCTTCAATGAGGCCGCGCTTTGATGAGCGCGGAAAGAGTCGTCGCTGCGACAGCGATAGCCGCCAGGGCTGCGCTTCAATGAGGCCGCGCTTTGATGAGCGCGGAAAGGGGGTGTGGCCGGGAGGGCGTGATTTTAGACGTTTCTGCAGCGGTTTGCGAGTGCCTCGGTCGCCAGACGGACTTGCGCTGCTGAGGAAACGATGGTGAACGCTTCATTTGCCGGTTTTCTCCGTGTTTTCTCGCCTGCGAGCGGTCCCCAGGAATCTGGCACCACCTCGCCGCTCGCAAGGCGGCGGATCGCTCAAAGAAAGGTCAACGATGTTCAACGGGTCACAAACACCGGGTAGGTCTCCAACTCGCCGCTGACCACGCGCGCCAGCAACCGCGTTTGGATCTCCAACAACCGTCGATAGCTGACGCGGTAGTCGAACAACGGATGCGTTACCAACTGATCCATCCGCTGCTCATACGCTCGGAACAACGCCTTCCGCCCCGCCTCGGTCATCGTCACGCCGCGGCCCGCCTCATAAAAATGCTCCGGGTAGACCATCCGATTGTTGATCGCCGACAACACTACGGAATCGGCGATCAGGGGGCGAAACGGTTCCATCAGGTCCAGCGACAACGCTGGTCGGCCGGGCCGCGGCAGGTGAAAGAAGCCGAGGTAAGGATCAAAACCGACGCTGGCGGCAACGACGGTCCGATCCTTGGACAGCAGCGCGTAGGCCAGTGACAGCAGGGCATTGACCGGATCGCGTGGTGGCCGGCGGTTGCGGCCGCGAAAGTCGAAGCTGAACCGCGGTGGTTGGCCCACGGCGTTCAGCGGGTCCAGCGGTTCGTCACCCGGTTTGAGCATCCCGGCAAAATGCTGGAAGTAGATCCGCGCGGCGGTGCCTTCGATGCCCAGCAGCGTTTGAGCGGAGCTGGCCCGCTGCGCCTTGGCCACGTAGCGTTTCAGTTCGGCGATGGCCACGGCCGGCGGATCGACATGATTGCGCATCAGCAACACGCGCTGGTTGCGAATCTTGCCGGCGATCAATTCCTGAGCGATCCGCAGTGACCGCTGCGAGTCATCGGCCAAGCGAAACTGCTCGCGCCGCAACAGGATATTCTTCAGGCCGGTGCCCTGCACCATCCCTTGGAAGTAGCCGCCCTGGGAATGCATCACCAAGGGGACATCCAGTTCGCAAAGTTTCTGCAGCACTTGAGTGCTGACCTGGATGTTGCCAAACAGGTTCACTTGATTGATTTCTCGCAGCCGTACCTCCTGGACCACCTTGCCATTGTCCTTGACTTCTAAAACCTCCGACTTGCGGCCCACGAACAGGCCTTGCGTATTGAGATACAGCGGTTTGAGATCATCGCGCGGCGTCGCGGGCAGACGGACGACCGGCAGGTCCGGAGCTAATTGGTCGCGCGCTCGACAGCGATTGGTTTCATCAGGCAAACAAATTGCAACTAACGAACAACGCGGACACTTGGGACTGGCCATCAACGGCGGAGGCGGACTGCTGAGCGATTCCAGCTCGCGGGCCTGCTGGACGGTCGCCTGGGTCAGGCCGATCAGCTCGTCATCGATCGCGATCCGCACGCGCTGGCGGGTTTCGTTGAAGTACAGAATCGCCTCATCGCAAGTAAAACCGTTTTCACGCAGCACCAGCGCCTGCAGGCAGACCTGGATCCGTTCAGGTTTCCAGGCCGATAACGAGCCGTCATCGTTATAACGCGGGCTGCCCTTCTTATAATCGACCGGTGTGGCGCGATCGCCGACCGCTTCGATCAGATCCAACTTAGCGACGACACCGAGGGTATCGCTGGCCAAGGTGACGCTGCGGGCGTGGATCGTATCGGGCGGAGATGGCGGCGTCTCAAGCCGCTCGCTGACGTGTAGCGTATCGGCGGCCGGGGCACCTGCTGATGGCAAGGTTTCCGCATCATCGCCAAACTCCAGCGGCGCGGTTTGAGCGGCGGGAGCGGCGAGGCGATCGGTTTTACGATCGACACGGCGGTGGACATCGATGCCCTGGGCGGTATCGCGATTGTGTTCGAACTGCCCTTCGACGTGCATCAGGTAGAACAGCCGCGGGCAGTACGCCGCTTCGTTGATCATGCGGGCGGGTAGGTAACGCAGTTCCGGCTCAGCGACTTCGACCGGCCCATCGTTTTCAGAAGAATCATCAGCGTAGCGAATCATCACCAGTCTTTCGTTGGAGTTCAGGCTTCAGCCTGCGCCGTGCGTCACCGACAGGAACAGTTGGAGTTCAGGCTTCAGCCTGCGCAGTTTGTCACCGACAGGAACTGTTGGAGTTCAGGCTTCAGCCTGCACCGTGCGTCACCGACAGGAACAGTTGGAGTTCAGGCTTCAGCCTGCGCAGTTTGTCACCGACAGGAACTGTTGGAGTTCAGGCTTCAGCCTGCACCGTGCGGCGTGGCCTGCGCCGTACGGCATGGCCTGCGTCATGCGGCGCGGCTTGCGCCGTACATCGCGATCGCCCTCAAACAATCACGCAGGGGCTATCCATCCGCGTGTAGGGCTGCCCCAGCGCTTCAATCACCCGGTCGCCGCGACCGGCGGCGGGGCCGAGATCGATCAGCAGCACTTGGTCGTGGGCGGCATGGATGAGGTCCTTCAGTTGGGCCTTGAGTCGCAGCAGATCGACGGCGTTGAGCTGGCACTCGAACACGGAGTACTGCAGGTGGTCGCCCCAGTTGCGCATCGTGCGAAAGACCTTGCGCAGCCGTTTGTCGTCGCGGATATCGTAGGTGACGAGATAAATTCTTCGCATTGCGCCTTACCGTTTGCGGTGCGGGGGTCCAGCGGAGCCGATGGCTCAACTTCACGCCAACCCCGCCGAAAAGCAGTCGTCGACCCCGCTTCCGGCAGGGGTGGCGGAAATAATACCCTAGAACAACCAAATTGACAAACAGCAAGCCAGCAACCGACACAGCGTCGCCGATCGCTCCGCCGATCGGAGTTCCGGCGTGAGCGGGACCGGTCGCGGTTGCATTTTAACAAGCCAGCCCGACAAACATCAGCGATGTGGTGGCGTAAGCTGGCTAAGCTTTGATGCGGGATACGTGCCAGCCCCACGGAGCGTACTGCCGTCGCAGCAATGCATCATTTGCCCGTCGGTTTTGTCAAAAGCGATAACGGCAAAGTAGCCGCAGTGCGGACTTCCGCCGATATACGAGGCATTGGCAGAAGTCCGCCTGCGGAATTGCGCAGCTCAACCGGCAGTTGTCGGCGATGCAGCTAGCTGCATCGCCGGCACTGCAGGCAATCTCTACGCCGTCAGGAGAAAGATAGACAACCAGCATGCTTCAATGAAGCTCCTGATGAAGTTCATGCTAGTCGGCTACCTCTTCTCAGCAAACCGGGGATTGAACCTGCCCTCACCGAACACCCATTCCGGCCTATACGAGCCCAGTACCTACCCAGAAACGATTCGACAAACTTTATGCTAGTAGTTTAGCTCTCCTCCGGTTTAAAGGGACTTGAAGGAACTGAAAACGAACCGTATATTGCCCGCTGTGAAGCAGGCCGGCCCAGAACTTTTGGCAGAGGACGGGGCCGGCCGCGGTTTTGCCGGGGCGGCGTCCGAGGAAGCCAGCGCCGACGATCTCATGATCAGGCGTCGCACCTCCGGTGTCAATGGTTTGCTGGCCGTGGAGAACGCTATGTACACGCAGCGAAGACAAGGAAGCCGGACAGACGGCGGATCATGGGATGACGCGATGAGAATTCTCGTGTGGCGCCGAGGCAGAGTCCTACCCGGCTGCGACCCAGGCGTATGGCGGAGCGACGCATGCGGCTCGCTCATCCGTTTTGGGGACTACGGCAAAATGGGCGACTATGGCTGGGAGATCGATCATATTTGCCCTGTTTCTAGGAGAGGATGTGACTGGCTCGATAACCTGCAGCCGCTGCAATGGCGAAACAATCGGAGCAAGGGCGACAACTGGCCCTACTGGCGGTGCGCTGTGTAGCACACCGCCTGTCTCTTTCACCGGGCTCGCCACGAAAGACGAACGCCGGTGATTTTTTTGCTTTGACACTGTTTTCTTGACCAAACGTGTCACAGCATGATGTTTCATTCGGGCATGGCCCTCTGCGGTAGCACGCTACCGGGGAGGGCGTTACCATTCCTGCCCTTGGGGCGTATCGTTTCCACCCTAGTGGTCTGGGACAGCTAAAAATTAGGGTTCCTGCGATTTCGATTTCCTGCGATTCTGAACGATGCATGTTCTCGTTCTCTCGCCAAAGGAGTCGCCGTGAGTCTCAAAAAGTTTATCGTGGACCTGTCCGAACAGGAACGCCAGCTTTGCCAGGAGGTCGTCAAGAAACTCAAAGGGACCAGCCAAAAAGTCAAGCGAGCCAATATTCTGCTCAAAGCCGACAGCGGTTGGTCCGACGCGAAAATCGCCGAAGCCCTGGACTGTCGCACCAAGACGGTTGAAAACGTTCGCAAACGATTTGTCGAATGCGGCTTCCAGGAGACGCTGGAGCGGAAGCCGCGTCAGTCGCCACCCACCGCGAAGTTACTCGATGGCGAGCAAGAGGCTAAAATCATTGCGATGCGATTGGGTGATCCGCCTACGGGCTTTGGAAAGTGGACTTTGCGTCTGTTGGCACGCAAGGTTGTCGAGCTGGAAATCGCCCCGGTGGTCAGCTACCAGACCGTCAGGCGGACGCTAAAAAAAACAAGATGAACACCAAGCGGCACCTCGAATACTGGGTCATTCCCCCGAAAGCCAACGCCGAGTTTGCCGCGCACATGGAAGACGTTTTGGACGTGTATTCACGCCCTTACGACGCCCAAGTGCCGGTGCTGTGCATGGACGAACAGCCTGTTCAGCTTGTACAGGAAACCCGCGAGCCGATCGCGGCGACCGCCGAACACCCCAAACGCGTCGACTACGAATACCAACGCGCCGGTGTCGCCAACATTTTTATGTTTGCCGAACCGTTGGCTAGTTGGCGTCAGGTATCGATCCGAGCGCTGAAGACCAAAGTCGATTGGGCCTTGGAGATGGGGGCCTTGCTGGAGGGCCGCTATGCCGATTGCCTCAAGGTGATTCTGGTTTGCGATAACCTCAGCACGCATACGATGGGTGCCTTCTATGAAGCATTTGAACCGTCGCGTGCACGAGCGCTGGTCAGCCGGATTGAATTTCATTACACCCCCAAGCACGGCAGTTGGCTGAACATCGCCGAGAATGAATTAAGCTGCCTGACCAGCCAGTGTGTCTCGGGGCGCCGGATCGGTAGCGAGGCAGAACTCCGCGCGGAAACGGCCGCGTGGTGCCGCGAGATCAACGCGTGCCAACGCGGCGTGGACTGGCAAATGAAGATCGATGACGCTCGCATCAAGCTCCAATCGATCTACCCTAAAATTAAGCTGTAACAGACCACTAGTGGCCGCTTGCACAGGCTCGTCCATGCCATTGAAGCTATCCGACGACTTCGCCATCGCCTTCCAGCAGCTTACTGGGCACGATCCGTTTCCCTGGCAGACCGAGTTGTACCGCCGCTTTACGGCGGACGATGAGCAAAATCGAATCCCCTCGGTCTGCCGCATTCCAACCGGGCTGGGCAAAACGAGCTTGATCGCCGTCTGGTTGATTGCGTTGCGCCGCGAGCCGACCCTGCCGAGGCGGCTGGTGTATGTCGTCAACCGCCGCACCGTTGTTGATCAAACGACCGAGGAGGTCGAGCGGTTGCGTCAGGCACTTCGCCAGTTCGAAGCGACACCGCACCTCGGTATTAGCACGTTGCGAGGCCAGTTCGCCGACAACCGTGAGTGGCTAACGGATCCGTCACGACCGTCGGTGATTTGCGGCACCGTCGACATGATCGGTTCACGACTTTTGTTTAGCGGCTATCGCATCGGCTTTAAGAGTCGGCCATTGCACGCCGGGTTTCTCGGGCAAGATGCCTTATTGGTGCACGACGAAGCCCATTTGGAGCCGGCCTTTCAGACGCTGATCAGCGATATTGAGCGGATCCAAAACGATGCGCGACTCGACGGCAGCGCCGTCCCTTGGCCAAATCTACAGACAATGGCCTTATCGGCCACCAGTCGCCTCAGCGAAGGCGTTGCGCCTGGGCGAATCCTCGAATTAACCGCGCAGGAAAAAGCTGTACCAAAGGCGTTTCCTGACGATGGTTCCGCCCTTACAACAGCTTGGCGGCGACTGAGCGCGAAGAAGCAGTTACATTTACACGTTGCTGATCGAAAAAAGCAACGCAGCCGAATCGTGGAGTTGGCGCTCACCCACGCTTCGGAAAACAGCAATGTGATCGTCTTCGTCCGCCGAGTGGATGATGCCGTGGTTGTCGTTGCTGAGTTGCAAAAGGAACTAGCAAAGCGAAAGCTTTCGCCAGAAACTGTGCTTTCGCTGACAGGGACCATGCGTGGGCATGAGCGTGACCAGTTGTGCAATAAAGCTACCTTTCGCCGATTTTTCCCGGAGCATGCTTCGGAAGGCCACGACTCGCCGGCGTACCTTGTATGCACATCCGCTGGAGAGGTGGGGGTAAATCTTTCGGCTGATCACCTGGTATGCGATTTGTCAACCTGGGAGAGCATGGTGCAGCGGTTTGGCCGCGTCAATCGCTTCGGAAAGCAGACCGATACGCTGATTGACGTGGTCTACTCAGACGACTTCGCCGACAGTAGTGCGTTCGCACCCTATTTAGGGCGAACACTTGAGTTGCTTCGAGAACTCAGTGGAGACGCGAGCCCATGCAAGATCGAAACGCTCGATCGCACACGATGCGAGGCGGCGTATGCGCCTCCGCCAAAAATCCCGCGAATCACCGACATCTTGTTAGACAACTGGGCGATGACCAGTATCCGCGGTGCTCTGCCAGGGCGTCCCCCGGTTGAACCCTATCTGCACGGGGTTACGGAATGGGATCCTCCGCGAGTTTCTGTCGCTTGGCGGAAGGAAGTGGAATGGCTACCGCAATGGCGAATCATTCAAGAAGGCCAAGATTTTGTGCAAGGTTTGCTCGAAGTCTATCCGCTCAAGCCGCATGAACTGCTCAATGACACGTGTGAACGGGTGCAAAGCCATTTACAAACCTTAGCCAAAGCGGCCAGCCATGAAGTTCCAGTATGGATTGTTGACCGGCAGCAGCAGGTTGACACGAGGCAAAGCCTACAGACCTTAGCCAAACTAAGTAAAACCAAGTTCGTGAGCGATCTTGCTGGTGCCACCATCTTGTTGCCGCCAACCGCAGGCGGCCTGAGCATTGATGGCATGCTCGATGGCAAATCCACCTATGACGAGAAGCGTCACAATTATGACGTTGCCGATGAATGGCAGACCTCTCAAACTTCGCTAGATGGCAGCGCAAGTCTAAAAGACAAGACGGTTCGACCACGGCAGCGCATTGAGGACGGAGGTCCGCCCGAAGGGATGGCACTGGTTCGCACGATTCGGTTCGATCGGGAGGAGCTTCCGAAAAGCTGGCAAGGTAAATCTCGATCAGAAACGGGATCGGAAGTGACCGATGGATTGCCGGAAGAGGATGATGAGAATCAAGACGCGCCGCACTTCTGGCGATGGTATGTACAGCCAAAATCCTCGGAAGAGTCACCTGGTTCATCGACCGTCCCGATCTCCTTGGGCGATCACAGTAATGCGGTGCAAGAAGTAGCCGAACAGATCGTCACGTCACTGGGGCTGCCAGAGGATTTGAAGCAGGCTATCATTCTAGCGGCCGCTTGGCACGACCTTGGCAAACGCCGCGAGCGCTGGCAACGAAGTATAGGAAATCCGGAGCCATGGCAGTTCGTTGCGAAGTCAGTAGATCGCAAGAAAGACAAACGGTGGGCGACTGGTTTTCGCTTGCCTTATCGGCACGAGTTCGGCTCGCTGCGGGATGTGCTGGACAACGAGCAAGCGTATCGCGCCGAACTCGACTCGTTAAGTGATGAAATGCAAGATGTGGTCCTGCACCTGATCGCTGCCCATCACGGCCTTGCTCGCCCGCATTTTACTGCCGAAGGCACTCAGGATCCCGAGCTGAGCGACTCCGGTGAAGCGGCAGCGATTTCACTGGAGGCAACCCGACGGTTCACTCGCCTGCAGCGACGCTATGGACGATGGGGTCTGGCCTATCTTGAGTCGTTACTGCGAGCTGCGGACTGGAACACAAGTGCTAATGAGGTTGTCGCGGCATCGGCAAAGGAGGTTGCACGATGAGTTTTCCGCCAGTCATTTCGCTCCCCGTCGACCTGCGCAATCCCGGTCAATATTTCGCTTGCTGTGGTCTCTTTGAACTGGCGAGCCGACAGTCACGCGGAGCATTGGCGTGGTTCACCGACAGCACCTTTCACCTTACCGATGGCAGCGAGTGTAGCCCCCTGACACCTGAGGTGCTGATCGATTTACTAAAGCGGTGTGGGATCGAAAGCAAACTCGATGATCGTGATGCCGACGAGTTTCGGCAATTGAATGACAGGAAACCGAATGAATTGTCGGTTGGCGAAAGAGCGCGCAAAAAAGAATTGGTGTCAATGATTCGGGAGGCACCTGTGCTGCTAGATTGGGGAGAAAAACTGACGGTTGATTGGTTCCTCGATGGTGCATCGGGCGGCAGCGATTTTAAAACTTGGGCCGGACAACAGACGACGCTCGCGATCGCTCGGGCAATGCAGGCGGGAATCGTTGCTGGAGGTTACGCGACTGGCGATTGTCGAGATTGGTTGTCCCGAGGGGTTGTAGGGGCGGGACTTCCATTTAATTTTGACGCAACATTAGGCCTACAATCATCCAGCCTTGACGTCGGATTTAGCCTCGATGTCTTAAAAATGGCTCAGCAAACGCGGCCTTTACTCGAGCTTGCCTCGTTTATCGGTTTGCAAAGGTTCCGCCCCAAATCAATCGTTGCTAGGAAGTGTTATGCCTACGGGATTTGGCAGGACCCGCTCCCCATTCAAGCAGCCGGTGCGGCAGCTAGTTTAAGCTTTCCTGTCTCCCGCTGCATGGCATTTCGTTTGTTATACCGCACAAAGTACCTTAAGTCTTTTCTGCCCTCGACTCCTTACGCAGGTTCCTGATGAGTAGTTCCGTTGAACAATTTGACTCCTGGCTCGCATTCAATGCACCTGCGGCGTTGGTGATTCGAGAGCACCTAACACCGATTGATGGCCCTGATGGTGCGCTCTTTCCTCCAACGTTTGCTCCTGGGGATAAATTTCCCGGTGGTTACAACATCGACCCCATTGATGGGGAGCAGGGCAGTCGTAATGTCTGCTTAATTGATAGCGTTGGCTCACAGGCGAACCGGATCGAACCGATTTTTGCCGAAGCTGAGTATCGCCATCTCGTCCCTCAGGTGATCATCCGGGCTGGTGAGAAAGAGATTAACATTCTCGATGCTGGACACCGTGCCGGTGACGCGCTGGTTCGGTGTTCTGAATTGCAGGAGACGGTTCAAAATGCGTTCTACGATGTTTTGAGAGGAAATGCCGAGCCACTGGCGAGAATCGCACCGACGTCGCTGGTATTCGGCGTGTGGGATTCGCGAGATACCCAGGCGAAGTTACCTCGGCTGGTGTCGTCAACGATCCGTGCCTTCGACGTGCGGAAAATGACCCGTGGCGCGGTTTATATTCCACCTGTCGATTATTCGTCGCTTCAAGTTTTCAGCGAGGCCGAAAAGGCAAAGGCCGAAGGACAAGGGAAGAGCCCGCTGGCACAACGTGGGTTCGTTCACAATCCAGCCTCTGCTGCGCATGGCGGGGTCATTGCCGATGGCGGAGTTCGCCGTGACGCCTCCCTAAGTCTGGCCGCTTTGCAGTCTGTCAAGGCAGGCAATGATGCAGAGAGAACTTTAACGTTGCGGCGATACATTTTGGGGCTGGCTCTGGTCGCCTTTACCGCTAGGCCCGCCACCTATCTCCGGCAAGGATGCCAACTCGTCCGCGATACCGAAAAGGAGTCACGGTTCGAGGTGGTCCATGGCGACGGACTGCGTACACCGGCCGATCTGAGTCATCAAGATGCTTTGGCGTTTGCTTCAGTCGCTGCTGCAAGCTTCGGTGTGGGCGAAGATCGTACCGTCGAATTTAATAAGAAAAAAGCCACCAACGATGTCAAAAAGAAAGATTAGTCGAGAGCATTGACAACAATGGCGACATCATTTTGCATCGCGGTGACTTTTTTAGATCCGCAGTATCACGGACGTGGAGATGGAGGTGAGGCCGAGTGGCCTCCATCTCCGCTTCGAGTTTTTCAGGCACTGATTGCGGCGAATGCGGATCAAGTTACGGAAGCATCGGAGTTCACCGAAGCACTGCGCTGGCTAGAGCAACTCAATCCGCCGATCATTGTTGCTCCGCGGGTACGGCAAGCCGCGCCGTATCGCCTGTCGGTCCCCAATAATTCGCTCGACGTGGTCGCCCGAAGTTGGTCCCGTGGCAATTACTTTGGCGGAGGCGATGCCAGCCCTGCGACACACCGAGCGATGAAAACTGTGGTTCCGCAGTGCCTGCTCGATGGGGAAACGGTGCAGTATCTTTGGGGACTCGATGAGCAGAATTATCCTGCAGAACGAGTGGTTGCCGCTCTGCAGTCAGCCGCCCGACGTCTCATTGCATTGGGCTGGGGAATCGATCTTGTCGTGGGAAGCGCGAGCATCATCGTGGATTCTGAAGACTCGGTCGCGTCTCAGGGTGAAGTATGGCGCCCATCAGCCCTGTCTACAGATACGGCGCTCCGCGTTCCGATTGTCGGCACTCTGCCGGCACTGCAGGCTCGCCATCAGGCGTTCCTACAGCGCATTAGTGGGCAAGGCTTTCTGCCAAGCGACGCGTTCACGCAGTTTGGTAAAGCATCCTACGGCCGAGCGACGGATGCGCCGGCTCGACCGTACGCAATCTTTGAATTAATTGCTGCTGACGGCTCCTGGGTGGCTTACCCTCAGCGCAAGCTCATGAAAATGGCAGGGATGGTACGTCATCTAGCAATCGAGGCGATGCGGATGTGTCCACCCCCAGGATGTGACTCTCAGTGGGCGGAGCAACACGTTGCCGGGCACACGCTGCCAACCAAGGATGCTCACCAGCAATTTTCTTATATTCCGTTGCCGACAATTGGTCACCGACACGGCGACCAGTTGATTCGCCGCGTCATGATCGCTGCGCCAATCGGGAGCGACTCGTGGCTCCAGCACTTGGCCGGCCGGCTGAATGGGGAAACGCTAAGCCCTGAGAGTGACGGCGAGTTTGAATCAGATGAGATTCCTCGCCTAATTCATATTACAACTGATAGCGTGACACGCCACTACACCCGCCGTAGCCAGATTTGGCACAGCGTTACGCCCGTGATTCTGCCAGGGCACGACGATCACAAACCGGCTAAGACACGAAAGCTGATCGAACGTGCGCTGGGTGATTCAGGAATTGTCAATCCCTGCGAATATGAATGGAGTGCGGTGTCCCGATTTCGAAAATCGTATTCGGCTCATAAATACGATCGTCAAAAACGACCAACCGGATATCTACGTCCCGACCACCTGCTGTCGCAAACGGCGGTGCATCTCACGCTGCGGTTTTCAGATGCCGAAGTCTCTGGGCCGATTGTCGTAGGCGCTGGAAGGCACTATGGGTTTGGGCTGATGGCGCAGGTCGGTTCGCTGGTTTGAGATGGTCGTGTTGTGCGGCGGTGTGCTGATCGGCAGGAACTCGCCGGTCCAGGCGAGCCGCTGCAGCTCTGGAGCAGTGGACAGGGCGTCGCATCGCCGCCAAGGTGGCGGGCGGTAGCTTCTGAACGTGTTGCTGACGCAGCGGCGACCGCGGGGCTCCGCCGCGGCTTGGCTGGGCGCCAATAGCCACGATCGGCCGATGCCGCAAAATCGTCAAAATCCGGTCATTGAAGCGCGACCGCCTGGACGATGTAACCGTCACGCCGCAGACGCTTCTTCCCGCGAGGACCTCCCTGTATGCTGCTTTACGGCCGGAACGCTTTCAGCCGCTTGTCTGGAGCTGCGCGGTGGTTGCCCTCGCGCCGCCGGCCACACGGCCAGCGCGTCGCGGTGGCGCTGGTAGCGTTCTGCTTCGCTCTCTTGGCCAGCGATCCGCTGGCCGCGCAGGTGGTCCACCACGCTGAGCCGGAACTGCTCCGCTGGGTCGTTGTCGACGATCTCGGCGAGGATGAGCAAGCAGACCCGTCGCTGGAAGCGGTGCTCAAGCGGCTGCAACGCGCCGAAGAGCGGCTGGAGGAACTCGAGGGCGATGAATCAGAAGATGAGCTGCCGTCGCCCGACGACTGCAAGCCCGACGCCGAAGCGGAGGAACCCAAAGGCAGCGTCACGTATGGCAGCGACGGATTCGAGTTCGAGAGCGCGGACGGAAATTTTTCGCTGGCGATCCAAAATCGGATGCAAGCCCGCTATGCCTACCCGTTCGACAGCGATCCGCGCGTGCTGAGTGATCTGGACCGCGACGAGAGTTCCTTCATGATTCGCCGAGCCCGCACCAAGCTGGCGGGGCATGCCTACTACCCCTGGCTCGAATACTATCTCCAGTACGACTGGTCTGATCCGATCCTGCGCGACCTGAACGTGACCATTTCCAAATACAAGTGGGCTTCCTTAGAGATCGGCCGGGGGAAGGTGGTCTACAACGACGAACGAAAAACGTCGTCCGGTCGGCAACAGTTCGTCAATCGCTCGATCGTCAACGATCTTTTTACCGTCGATCGCCAACAGGGCGTGCAACTGTTCGGCAATCTGTATCCAGATACCTGGTACGATACGACCTACTACCTGGGCGTCTTTACAGGTTTAGGAGTCGGCGAGCGAGACAATGATGATGACCATTTGATGTACAACGCTCGTTGGCAGTGGAACGCGCTGGGCGGAGAGATGCCGTTTTCCCAGTCAGATATCGAATATCACCAACAACCAGCGCTCAGTTTTGCGATTGCAGCCAATACCAACCGCAGCCCCTACCTCGCGTATGCGACGGGCGACAGAAGCGGTTTGCCCTTGCCGTGGGCACCGTATGACGAAATCGGTGATCCCGGTCAGTATCGCATCAACCAGATGATGGGAGAGGTGCGGTTCAAATGGCGCGGGTTCTCATTTCAGCATGAGGCGCACGTGAAGGAGATCATCGACAAATTCGCTGCGGCGGCCAGCCCGTTCAAAGAAACCACCATGCTCGGCGGCTACATTCAGGCGGGTTATTTTCCTTATTATATCCTGCCGATCATTCCTAGGAAGTTGGAGTTCGCTGGACGATATGCTGTGGTCGACCCCAATCTCGCGGTGGGCAACATCGAGCAGCAAGAGGCCAGCGGGGTAGTGACCTATTTTATCAACGGACACAACAATAAGATTAACTTCCAGGTCAGCGATTTGACCCTCACCCCCGAAGATGCACGCAGCAGGTCTGAACAGCGCTATTGGGTGCAATGGGACATTTCATTTTGAACAGAGCTGCTTAAGCAGCACCGGTCATGGTATTCGGCAAAATTCTATCAGCCGGCAGGCATTAGCCTCCGGTTCTCACGAACGCTGCAACGAGTAGCGACGATCGATTTGGCCGCAGGACTTTCCCGGACCTGCTGATTGGGGTGAACCGCCTCAGAACTGAGTGAAGTGGTGAGCAAAATCCGGACGCGCTTGAGACTTGGTTCTAGGTGGAAAGTTCCTTGCTGGCGGCGTCAACCGCCGGACCCCATGCAGCCGCTGCTAACAGCCCAGAGGGCAACAAAACAGTCCAAAGTCGGGACGGGTTTGACGGCTGTGCCGCCCTGCGGGCTAATGATCCAACGCGCACAAATGACCGGCGGCTGACGCCGCCGGCAGGAATCTGCCGACCTCCGGTCTGGATCCGCCAACAGCCTGGAGGGCAAAACAAAAACACTTGCGAATAGCGGCTGTCTTTTTGGCAACCTAGTGGTCTGTTACAGTTAAAACTTCGGGCTGGTAGGGCCGGGGGCTGGCGCCCTGCCGTTACCATTGTTAACGCAACGGCGCAAGCCGTGCGGCCTCCGACCCTAAACTTATGCTGTAACAGACCACTGCAACGAACGTCGTTTTTGGGTCAGTGTGGAGTCTCCTCAGGTGAAGGGGGCTTCCGCGAATCTAGTGGCCGCTCATCTCCGCTTAGGGCTGGGGTGGCATGCCCAGAGCCCTGCGGCTTGTTGATTTAATCAGCCGCAACGCGTTAGCGTCCGGTTGTCCACCTTTTATGCCCTGTTGAGGCGATTTGTGACATTCTAAAATGCGGACTGAAGATTCAATCAACAATCCGTCCAGCGATGGGCGTGGTCGATTGAGTCGACGCGACATTCGGTGAGCTCCCTACAACTCTCCGCAACACGCCCTTCGTTCCTCAGGGGCGTGCCACCCAAGCCGCAACACGTCCTTCGTTCGCGAGCGGCGTGCCACCCAGCGGGGACATTCCACCCAGCAGGGACGTGCTACCCAGAGGATCAGCGTCTATGTCCAACGTGATGAGCCGCGAAATTGGCGGAAGAACCATCTTATGAGGCTGCCGAACCATTGAGCCAATTGTTCGACAATGGATTGCAGGGCGGGCTGTCGAGCTATCGCGCCAGGAACATTCGCAGCCCTAAAATTCGTGGAGCTTTGATCACGACGGTGGCTTGATCGTCTTCCCCTTCGACACCGTTGGCCGGGGTGGAGTCGAGGTCGAACTGGTCGGCGGCGGTGACTTGCAGCGTCGCCAGCTTGATGCCGGCGGCGTCGACGCGGTACTGGACCGAGAGCGTTTCGGTTTGTAGCGGTGCCAGCGAGCCGACGATCCACAGTCCTGACGCGGGGTCGAACACACCTTGCGTCGCGCCGTTGAACAGCGGCGTGATGCCAGGCGGAATCGTCAGCGCCAGCGCCACGCCGGTCGCAGTGGCTGGGCCAGCGTTGTCGACGGTGAACGTGAGCGTGATCACGTCGCCGATCTCCGGCTTGAGATTGTCGATCGTGCCGGTTACTGACAGGTCGATCACGTTGGGCGTGACGACGACGCGAGCAAAATCGTCTTCGCTCGGATCGGCGTTGCCCGGCACGCTGTTGGGGTCAACCTGGTCGGCTTCAATGATTTCCGAAGTGCTGATCACGGGGGTGGTGTTCGTCGCGCGGCCCGAGACGATCAGCGTCGCCGTTTCGCCGCTGGCCAGAGTTGGGATCGTCCAGCGGCCGGTTGTCGGTGTGAACACGCCCGTGGTGGCGCTCGAACTGGCGAAGCTAAAGTTGGTTGGAATCGGGCTGGCGACGACGATGCCAGTGGCGTCATCGGGGCCGCTGTTGGTGACGATGATCGTGAAGGTCACCAGTTCATTGCGGTTGGGTGACGGGTTGTCAACGGTCTGAGTCAGCGACAAATCGGCAATCGGCGTGTTGAAGCTGACCGCGGCGTAATCATCTTCGGTCGGATCTCCATTGCCCGGCGTGCTGTCGACATCCGGTTGGCCGGCCGCGATCACTTCGGCAGCATTCGTCGTCACTCCGGCTTCGGCCACGCGGGCGATGATCGTCAGCGAGGCGGTTGCTCCGGCGGCCACCGGTTGCGGGGTCCAAATGCCGGTGGCGGCATCGTACTGGCCGCTGGCCGTTGTCGAGGAGACGAACGTCACGCCGGCGGGCAGTTGATCGAGGACTTGAATCTCGGTGGCGGTGCTCGGGCCGTCGTTGGCCAGCGTGAGCACAAAGGTCACGTTCTCGCCGACGTTGGGCGTGGTGGTGCTGACGGTTTTGGTCAGCGACAGATCGATCAACTGTGGGCTGACGATCACCACGGCCTGGTCGTCTTCACCGGGGACGTTGTTGCCCGGCGTGCTGTCGGGATCGAACTGATCAGCGGTCAAGATCTCGGCGGTGTTGGTCAATTCTTCGGCGCCAGTTGGAGTGACCGTCAACTGCAGCGTCGCATCGCTGTCGGTCGCCAATTCGCCGATCGTCCAGATGCCGGTAGCTGCGGTATAAGTCCCGGCCGAGGGCGTTGCTGAGACAAACGCCAAACCGGCCGGCAGCACATCGAGGATGCTGACGCCGGTCGCGTTGTCGGGGCCGGCGTTGGCCACCGTGATCGTGAACGTCACGCTGTCCCCGAGGTTCGGCGTGGCGTTGGAAACGGTCTTGGTCAGGCTCAGGTCAGCCGTAGCCGGATCGAGCGTTACCGCAGCCTGGTCATCTTCATCCGGCAAGTTGTTGTCGGGGGTCGAATCAGGATCGAACTGGTCAACCGCCACGACCTGGGCAGTGTTCGTCAGCGGCAGCGGTTGGTCATAGCGGGCGACGAGCTGCAGCACCGCCGTAGCATCGGGCGCGAGGCTGTCGAGCGTCCACAGGCCGGTGGCTTCGGAATAGCTGCCGACATCGGCGGTGGACGAAACGAAGCTCAAGCCGGCGGGCAATTGATCGCGGACGGCGATTGCGGTCGCGGCATCGGGGCCGGCATTGCTGAGGGTGAGCGTGAAGGTGACGTCTTGGCCGACGACCGGACGCGGCTGGTCGACGTTCATCGTCAGCGCCAAGTCGGCGACCTGCGGCGTGACCACCACGCTGTGTTGGTCATCCTCGGACTCGTCGTTGTTGCCCGGAGTGCTGTCGGGATCCGCCTGGTCGGCCTGCGTGATTTGCGCGATCACGGTCGACGCAGCGGATGAGTCAACACGGGCGAGCAACTCCAGCGTGGCCTCCGTTCCGGCAGCGACACTTCCAACGGTCCATTGGCCGGACTCTGCCGCATAGGTGCCTTGCGACGGTGTCGAGGAGACAAACGTCAGCCCGGCGGGCAACCGTTGTTCGACAGTCACGCCGGTTGCGTCGTCGGGACCGGCGTTGGTAACGGTCACGGTGAAGCGAACGGTGTCGCCGACGTTCGGCGCCGCATTGTCGACCTGCTGAGCCAACGCTAGATCGGCTGTCTGCGCGGTGAGCGTGATGCTTGCCTGATCGTCTTCGGCGGGGTCGTTATTGCCCGGAGTTGAATCGGGATCGGGTTGGTCAGCGGCGATCACTTCCGCCGTGTTGGTGACCGGCGCGTCGGTAGCGACCAAAGCGGTCAGCGTTAACGTCGCCTCACTGTCGGCGGCGAGCGTGGGGACGGTCCAGATACCGGTCGCTGCATCGAACGCGCCGCTGCTGGGTGTCGCCGACTGCAGGTTCAACCCGGCGGGCAATTGATCGCGCACCGCTACGCCGGTCGCCGCGCTCGGTCCCGCGTTGGCCAGGGTGATCGTGAACGTTACGACCTGTCCCGGATTGGGCGAGGCGTCGTCGACGGTTTTGGTCAGCGACAGATCGGCCTGCTGGGCGACGATCACCAGCGTCGCTTGATCATCTTCGCCTTCGACGTTGTTGCCGGGTGTGGAGTCCGGGTCGGGCTGGTCGGAGGTCAGCACTTCGGCGGTGTTGCTCAGCGATCCGGCCGCGGCCGCGGTCGCGACCACTTCCAAAGCCACTGTCTGTTCCGGAGCGATTGGGCCAATCGTCCAGATACCGGTAGCTGGGTCGTAATTGGCTGCCGGTGTAGCGGAGACAAACGTCAAACCCGCGGGCAGCGCGTCGCGGACGGTGACTCCGGTCGCGTCGTTGGGGCCGTCGTTGTGAACCGAGAGCGTGAAGGTGACGTCGCTGCCGACGTTCGGCGCCGCGTCCGAGACGGTTTTGGTCAGTGAGAGGTCGGCTGAGGCGATGGTCAGCGTCACGCTCGCCTGGTCATCTTCGCCCGGGACGTTGTTGCCGGGTGTCGAATCGGGATCGGGCTGATCGGCGGTCAGCACTTCCGCGGTGTTGACGATGGTACCGACCGCGTCGACGCGGACGGTCGTCGTCAGGGTCGCGGTCGCCTCGCCAGCCAGCGTACCGACAGTCCAGACACCATCGGCAAGCGTGCCTTGGCTCGGTTCGGCGCTGATCAATGTCAGTCCCTCTGGCAACACATCGCTGACGCTGATGCCGGTGGCGGTCGAGGGGCCAGCGTTGGAGACGATCACGGTGAAGGTGACTTCATCGCCGAAATCAGGCGTCGCGTTGTCGACCGTTTTGGTAAGCGACAGGTCGGCCAGTTCGCTCGACAGCATGACGCTGGCCTGGTCATCTTCGCTCGGGTCGTTGTTGCCCGGCGTGCTGTTCGGATCGAACCGATCGGCGGCTGTGACTTCAGCGACCGCGGTGAGTGCGCCGACGGTTTCGACGGTGGCGATGACCGTCAGCGT
>Ga0182747_1000467_pt1 | contig 39036 bp, 48 predicted proteins | sample eDN3rd30CBELigBY_FD_128526 | JGI IMG/M metagenome (GOLD analysis project Ga0182747, IMG submission 128526) | Enriched backyard soil microbial communities from Emeryville, California, USA - eDNA 3rd pass 30_C BE-Lig BY (version 2) (version 2) | ecosystem: Environmental > Terrestrial > Soil >... | reverse complement strand
CGGCGAGTCCGACATGAAGGCGCTGCGCTACGCCATCATCATGGCCGACCAGGGCCGCCACGTGACCGCGCGCGACCTCGCCGAGCACCTGTCCATTTCCAGCGCCTCCGTCACCAAGCTCCTCGACCGCCTCGAAGCCGGCGGCCACATCCGCCGCACGCCCCACCCGACGGACCGGCGCGCGCTCGCGATCGTCGTCGCAGAGGAGACCCGTGAGGCCGCCGAAGCCACGGTCGGCCGCGAGCACGCCCGCCGCTTCCGGGCCGCGGCCGCGCTGACGCCCGAGGAGCGCGAGATCGTCATCCGCTTCCTCGGCGCCCTCAGCGACACGAGCGAAGAGGCTTGGGCCGAGCCGGCGTCCTGAGCGTGTTGGATGGCCGCATGGAAGCATCGGCCGCCCGCCTCGCCGAGTGGGAGCGCCTCGTGCGCATCCCGCTGCTCGTCCTCGGCATCCTGTTCATCGTCGCGGCATCGGTCTTCGCGCTCATGCCCGACCTGCACCCGCTGCCCCTCCTCGCCGCCGTCGTCGCGATGCTCGTCGCGTGGCTCGCGTTCGGCGCCGACTACATCGTGCGCGTCGCGCTCACGCCCCGCGGCAAGCGGATGTCGTGGGTGCTCCACCACCCGCTGCTGCTCGCCGCCGTCGTGCTCCCCGTCTTCCGCGCCGTGCGGGTCGTCGACCTGCTGCGCGAGATCCCCGCGTTCCGCAGCGACTCGCGCTCGGTGCTGCGCGCCCAGATCGTCATCTCGGCGCTCGCATACTCGCTCGTCTTCGTCTACTTCGTCGCGCTGTCGACGCTCGTCGCAGAACGCGATGCACCCGGCGCCACGATCACCAACTTCCCCGACGCACTCTGGTGGGCGGCGGTGACGCTCACGACCGTCGGCTATGGGGACGTCGTGCCGATCACCGTCCTCGGGCGCCTCTATGCGGTGCTGCTCATGCTCGGCGGCATCGTCATCATCGGTGTCGCCTCCGGGACGGCGGTGTCCTACATCTCCGAGCGGGTGCGAGGGCACGACCGTGATGTGGAGCGCCACCAGGGGTCCGACGGCCAGGCCGGAGTTCTGCGGGGAACCGCTGATACTGCGGGCGCTTCCGCCACAGATCCCCGCACTCCGCCGAACTCCCCGCAGAATCCGCCGCCGTCGGACTCACCGGCCGACGCACACTAGCGGCCGAGGGCTCGGCGGCGGGAGGGCCATTCCTCCCCGGAGGTGAGCACGAGCACCTCGGCGCCCCAGGCGCGGATCGGCGCGACGTTGTCGGCGGGGCTCGGGCCGTCGCGGAGGTTGAGGTCGAGCACGACGAGGTCGGCGGGGCGCGAGTGCCGCAGCAGTCGTTCGACGGTCTCGGCGTGCCCGACGAACTCGAGACCGGCGCGCGTCCCGATCCGATCGCCGATCGCGAGCGCGAGCAGCTCGTGATCGTCGACGACCGCGATCCTGGCGGTTTCCACGAGGCCACGGTATCGCGCGCCGCGCGCCCGCGGCCCGCCGAGCGCCCTGCCGGGGGTAGGCTCGGACTCGGGCAACGGCGCCCCGTGAGGAGACGCAGCGCGATGACGCTTGAGGTCGGCATCTTCGATCAGATCTATCTCGGCGGCCTCTCCCAGGAGGAGACGGTCGCCGGCCACATCGCGTTCGTGGAGGCCGCGGAGCGCCTCGGCGTTGCTCGCTACCACGTGACCGAGCACCACGGCGCGCCGCTCACGATCGTGCAGCCGAACGTCATCCTCGCGGCCCTCACGCAGCGTACGAGCCGGATGCGCCTCGGCGTCCTCGTCAACATCCTGCCGGCCCACCACCCGCTCGCCCTCGCCGAGGAGATCGCCTCGCTCGATCTGCTGAGCGGTGGACGCATCGACGTCGGCGTCGGCTCGGGCGTCGTGCCGTACGAGCTCGCGAACGTCGGCGTCGACCCCGCGCAGTCGCGGGCGATCTTCGCGCAGCGGCTCCCGCTGCTGCGCGCCGCGCTCGAGACGGGGCGCCTCGGCGAGCTCGAGCTCATCCCCGCGATGACCCAGTCCGAGATCTCGTACTGGTATGCCTCGGCGAACACCCCGACGGCCGACTGGGCGGCGCGCAACGGCATCAACCTCGTCGGCTGGTGGACGGGCGGACAGATGGCCGAGGCCGCGGCGGCCTACCACGCGGCGAAGGCCGAGTCAGGGGCGACGTCGCTCGGGCCCGGCGTGGGGCTCGCGGGCTGGATCATCGTCGGCGAGTCGGACGCCGAAGCGACGGACCGGTTCCACCGCGCCTGGGCGACGCACGGGGAGCGAATGCTGCGCCTCTGGCACGCCAACGGCGACCACAACCTCGACGTCTTCGGCGACTCGCAGGCGATGCTCGACGCGGGCATCGGCATCGCCGGGAGCGCCTCGACCGTCCGCGACCTGCTCGCGGACCGCCTCGTCGGCCAGATGCACTCGAACTACTTCGAGGGCCATTTCTTCTTCGGCGACCTCGTCGCCGAGGAGGCGACCGCGAGCCTCACGCGGTTCATGACCGAGGTCGCGCCGCGGCTCTGACCGCGGCCCGCGGGGGCAGGGCGCCCGTGACGCGCCGCCGGTCGCGGTAGGCGCCGATGAGCATCCAACCGCCGTAGGCCCCGAGGGCGACGACGATCGCGGGCACGAGCCAGGCGCGCATCTGACCGGTCAGCGCGTAGTTGATCCAGCCGACGAGCGGGACGGAGTACCACAGCCGGCCGCGCACCTGCTCGGCGAGCACCGTCTCGGCGTCGGCGGCGGCGTTCGCGTCGCCTCGCGTGACGTAGGCGGTCCGATCGCCCGTGAAGGTGACGCCGACGATGCGGTGGGTCGCGACCTCGGGCTCCCCCGAGACGAGCTGGAACGTCACGATGTCGCCGATCGCGAGGTCGTCGGCGGGTCGGGTCACAATGAGGGTGCCGAGCGGCAGCGCCGGCTCCATCGAGCGCCCCGTGATCGTGAAGGTGCTCGCGCCGGCCGCGGCGGGCACGATGACGACGAGCGTCGCCACGACGGCGACGAGCGCGAGGAGCCCGGCCGAGACGCCGCGCCACAGGACCCGGCGCAGGGGACGCTCGGTCATCGCGTTCTGCCCCGGCTGCTCCCGGAGCGCGCGGCGAGGACGCCGGCGAGCCCGCCGATGAGCACGGCTGCCGCCGCGAGCAGCAGCTCCCACGGGAGGGTCTGGCCCGTCGTCGTCAGCCGCTCGGCGGACGGGGCGGGGAAGGCGGCGATGATCTCGGGGTCGACCGGGCAGCCGCCCGGCAGCACCGGCACCCCCGTGTCGCTGAGGTCGACGAGCAGGTCGAGCGCGAGGCTCGCGCCCCGGCCGTCGGTCAGGGCGGGGGAGAACGCGATCGTGATGGGCACCGCGAGCACCTCCCCCTGGGCGAGCACGGCCTGGGCGGCGACCGCGGAGCAGGCGCCGAGCCCGTCGAGCGCCGTCGCCGGCCCGGTCGCGCCGGCGAGCGTCGTGGCGGCGAGCAGCTGCGGGTCGGACGAGGCGGGCGCTCCCGCGTAGACGCCGACGACGGTCGTGCCGGGCCGCGCGGCGCGGACATACAGCGTCGCGGTCGTCGTCGAGCCCGGCACCGGCTGCCAGGAGGCGGGGAAGACCGCAGGCGGCGGGCTCGCGCCCCACACCACGCCGTCGGTCGAGTACTCGACCTCCGAGCCTGCGGCGGCCGCGGGCAGCGGGACGAGGGCGAGCGATGTCCCGATCGCGAGCGCCGACACGATCCGGCGGATCATCCGGCACCTCCGCAGGTGACATCCGGTTCCCACGGATCGCCGGAGACCGTCGCGACGAACCGGGCGATCGGATAGGGCCCGCCCGCCGGGGCGATCGTGAAGGTGTGCGGGCCGTCGGGCAGGCCGAGGCCGCCCAGCTCGTTCGCCCCGAGCGTGGGCCTGCCGTCGTTGCCCGCCAGGTCGTGGCCCCAGAACTCCTTGACGGGTATCCCGCCGACGAGGGCATCCGTGGTGACGACGTAGTGGATCGGTGCGTAGGGCTCCCCATCGGGGAGCACGAAGTCGACCGCGTCGTGCCAGCCCACGTACCAGCCGTCCGTCGTCGGGGTGCACACGGCCTCCAGGACCACCGGCGGTGCGACGTCGACGATCGTGAGCGTGCCCGCGATCACGGGGGCCGTCGCCGACCAGCCGCCGAGCGCCGCCGCGCCCGAGACCGTGACGACCACCGTCTGGCCCGCATCGGCCGGGCCGAGTCCCGTCAGCGACACCCGCACGCAGAGCAGCACCTGCCCGCCGTCGCCCGCCGAGCCGAGCGGGACCGCGGTCGTCGGCGAACCGGGGGTGTACGACATCGGCGCTCCGCACGTCGCGACCGACGTCGACTGCGCGGTCGACACGGCGAGGCCCGCGCTCGGTGCGCCCGAGGTCACCTGTACCGACGCGACGGCATCCGTCCAGGCGGGAGCGCCGGAGAGCGATCCGAGCAGGAAGCCGATCTCGGCCTGTGCGCTCGTCCCTCCCGCAGCGTCGAGCAGGACCGAGCCGCCGGTGGGCCCGGCCGCCGAGGTCATGCCGAACGGCGCCCCCTCGACGCCCAAGGCGGCCGTCGCGGTCGAGCTCCACACGGCGTTCGCGGCGACGGGCGTGAGGACGGCGAGTGCGGCGGCGAGGCCGAGGCCGGCGACGACGGCCCGCGGCGTCCGGCGCCTCACGACTGGACCCCCGTGAAGTCGAGCGTGACCGAGGTCGTCGCCCCGGGGCCGACGACGGCGGTCGACCCGAGCGAGACCGAGGCGCACATGACGTAGTCGGCGCCAGGCACGTGCCGGCCGAGGCTCGCGGTCCCGCCCGGCGGGACGGTCTCGGTCGGGGAGCAGGGCCTCGTCGACGGTGCGGCACCGATCTTGACGACGAGCGCCGCGGCGAACGCGTCCGCGTCGGTGCGCAGGACGGTGACCGTGAGCGGCACGTCGCCGGTGTTCGCGAAGCCTCCGCCGCCGTAGGACACGGTCTTGCCCGGGAACACGAGGCTGCCCGGCGCGGCCGAGGGGGCGACGACCGTGAGCGCCGCCGTGCCCGAGACGATCGAGAGCGTCTCGGTCGGCTCGGCCGCGTTCCAGTAGGCGAGGCTCGACTGGCTCGCCGCGACGGCGGCGACCACCGCGGCCGCCGCGAGGACGGCCGCCGGCCAGCGACGCGACGGGCGCACGAGCGGGTCGCTGAGGAGCGGCTCCCGCGGCATCACGACACCGCCTGCACGACGAGCAGCCTGGAGGCGGCGATCTCGATGCCGGCCCCCTGCGCCGCGTCGTCGATGTCGACGCCACGCGGCCAGGTGAAGACGAGGCTCAGCGTGAGCTCGCCGGACTCGGTCGCGGTCCAGGCATCCGCGTCGGCGTCCCAGACGACCGGGCCGGCGAGGCTCGCGCCTGACAGTGCGAAGCTGCTGCCCGCCGAGGTCGTCACCGCCCCCGGGTCGAGCGCGATCCGCGCGGTGAGATCGTCGCCGGTGAGCGTCAGCGCGAACTGCTGCGTGTACGTCAGCACCGTGCCGGGGACCGCGCGGAAGCCTCCCGGGATCGCGGCGCCGTCCGCGCGCCACGTCGCGGCGCCCGCCTCGAGCCGGAGCTCGCCGAGCTGGAAGGTCGTCGCCCCCACGGATGTCGTTTCCTGCCAGAACGCGGTCGAGCCCGCTCCCCCGAGGCACAGGGCCGTCGCCGCGGCGAGGGCGGCGGCGCCCAGGGCGAGACGGTTCACTGCGACTCCTTCGACCGGATCGTCAGCAGGCGCAGGGGATCGTGTCCTCGGGCAGCACCGAGACCTGGGTCAGCGCGATGGTCGTCGCCGCGAGATCGAGGCCGAGGCCCTGTCCCTCGGTCATGCCGCTCGGCACCATGAGCGTGAAGCTCACGGTGATGGTGCCCGAGGACTCGACCTCCCAGGTCGTGCTGTCGAGGCGGTTGAGGCTGCTCCCCGAGAGGATGATCGACGACATGCTCGGGCCGTCGGCGACCGGCTCGCTCGCGGTGAGCGCGCCGACCGTCGCGTCCGCCGTCACGACGATGCCGTCGCCGGTGACGGTCGCCTCGAACGACTCGGTGTACGTCACGTAGTCGCCGGGGATCAGGACGGCGGTCGCGGGGTCGAGCGCGCTGCCGCCCTTCGTCCATCCGCCGTCGCCGAGCGAGGCGAGCTCGAGCGTGCCGAGCGTGAACTCGGCCGCCGCGACCGACTGCGACGCCTGCCAGTAGGCGAGCGAGCCGGTGCCGCCCACCGTGAGGGCGACCGCCGCCGCGATGGCGAGCAGCCCCTTCATCGACTTGTCCATGGTCTCCTCGTTCGTCCGGTGCGCCGCCGGAGGCGATCCGGGGCACGACTCGTTGGGGTCGTCCCGAAGCTATCGAGATCGCGTCCGGCGGCGATCGCGTTCTGACCCCTGGAATCGGTGGTTCTGAGCTCGGCGGCTGCGGGGTCGGCCGCGAGATCGCGCGCGGCCCTGCGGACGAGCGCGACCGCCGCGACGACCAGGAAGCCGGCGAGGACGCTCGCGACGACCACGACGACGATCACCCACGTCTCTCCCACCGCACCTCCCCGGTCGCGCGGCTCAGGCTATGCGGGTCGGGCGCGGGCGCTACGGGCGTTCAGCCATGGAAACCGATGGTTGCGCCATCGACGGTGACGGTCGCGACGGCGTCCCGGTCCGCGGGCTGTAGCCGGCCGACGACGCGGCTGCGCGCCGACTCGATCGCCGCGGCCATCCAGGCGGCGACGGCGTCGAGCGTCGGCTCGTCCGGCGGCATCGTCGCATCGTCGAGCAGGACGACGTCGACGCCTCTGGCGCGGGCGCGGCTCACCGCTGTCGCGAGCGGCTCGCGGACGAGCCCGCCGGCGCGGTACTCGTCGCGCAGCTCGCCCTCGAGCACCGAGCACGCCCGCCGCTCCGAGTCCGTCAGCTCGGCGCCGGCGGCGATCCTGGCGAGGAGCGGCACGACCCGGCGGTCGAGCTCCGTGGCGCGCGCGGCGAGCTCGGCGCGACTCGCCGCATCCCATGCCGCACGCCGCGCCGTCTCGGCGCTCTGGCGATGCAGCTCCCGCGTGCGCCGCTCCATCCGGGTGACCGCGACGAGCAGCGCGACGGCGAGCAGGACGAGCACGATCGGCCTCCCCGCGACGAGGGCGATCGTCGCCGGTCCCGCGCCGGACCCGAGCCCGACGCCGACCACGACCGCGACGATCGCCGCGAGGCCCGCGAGCGCGGACCCCGGGCGCTCGCGGAGCGCGAGCGCGACGAGGAGGAAGGCGGCGGCGGCCGTGAACCACGCGGTGCCGAAGGCGAACGGTACGGCGAGCAGCCCGCCGGTGACGACCCCGACGACGAGCACGAGGAAGACCGCCGTGCGGGGGAGGCTCGCAACCGGCGTCGGCGCGAGTCGCAGTACCTCCGCGGCGGCGAGCAGCACGAGCAGGGCCCCCATCGGCGCCCACCACGACCCGGTCGCGAGCGCCGCCGCGACGGCGCTGAGCGTCTGCCCGGCGACGAACACGATCGCGATGACGAGGAGGCCCGCCCGGAGCGACCGCGGTGACGCGGCGGGCGGCTCGGTCTCGGCAGCGGGCGGCACCCAGGAGAGCCGCACGCGCGTGCCCCGCCCGGGCGCCGACTCGACCGAGGCGCCGCCGCCGGGCACCTCCCGCACTCGCGCGAGGATGCTCGAGCGCACCCCCAGCCGATCGGCGCCCACCGCCTCGGGCTCGAATCCGATGCCGTCGTCGACCACCTCGACCACCACGCGCGACGCGTCGCCTTCGACCTCGACGCGGCGCCGCGCGCCGGGGCCGGCGTGACGCGAGCTGTTCTCGAGCGCCTGCCGGACCGCCGCGAGGATCGCCTGCGCGGCTGCCGGGTCGACCGCGAGCTCCCCGGCCGTCCGGTCGACGAGGGGGGCGCCCGAGCGCTGCGCCTCGGCTCGGAGCGCGTCGACGAGTCGAGGGACGGCGGGATCGTCCTCGACGAGCGAGATCACCATGCCCGAGGCCTGCGCCGCCTGCGCGGCGAGCCGCTCGGCGGGCAGCGGTAGGTCGGAGGCGGCGAGGTTCAGCGTCGCGAGCACCTCGTCGTGCACGAGGGCAGCCGCGCGGGTGCGCGCGGCGAGCCGCCCGCGCTCCCCCGACGCACGCGCGGTCTCCGCGGTGACGAGCGCCGCCGCGCGGTCGAGCCCCCGGCTGCTGACGAGCACCTGCCCGCAGATGACGCAGACGACCGCGCCGGACAGCGTCGCCTGGGCGTCGTTGACGATCCCGTCGAGGTCGAGGCCTCCGACGAGCAGGCGGTAGCCGAGGCCCGCGCCGGCGGCGAGCGCGAGCATCGACCAGGCTCCCGCTTGGCCGAAGGCGAGCAGCGCCGCGGCGACCGCGGCCGCGCTCGCCGAGAGCATCCAGGGGAACCGATCGATGTCCGTCAGCACGGACTGGGCGGGGAGGAAGGCGGCGAGCAGCAGCGCGTATGCGACGCTCACGACACCGGCGCACGCGCGCAGGCTGCGCGGACCCAGCCAAGGCGCGAGCATCCCGAGGGCGACGAACGCGACGGTGACGCCCGCAGCGATCGCGAGGAACCAGTGCGGCAGACCCCGGGCGTCGTCACGGAGCAGGAGGAGCACGGCGACGACGGCGACCAGGAGCGCGACGATCGCCGTGCCGACCGCGATCAGCCGCCGGGCGGCGAGCTCGGCGCGCCCGACGATCGGCTCAGCCACGGTGGGGAGCGGGCATGAAGCCGTCCTCGATGCCGCGCTGGTACAGCTCGACTTTCGTCGCCGCAGGCCGGCCGAGCTGCTGGTAGACCGACCGGATGCGCCGGAGGTGGTCGTTGACCGTGTTCTCGCTCACGAACAGCGCTGCACCGACCTCCTTGGCCCCCATGCCGGACGCGTACAGCGCGAGCACCTCGCGTTCTCTCGCCGTCAGGGGTGCGCCGCGGAGCAGGGGGTCGGTGTCGAGCGCGGACGCCCACTCGGTGCTCGACACGTGCTCGCCGCGCGCGGCGGCGGCGACCGCGGCGAGCAGCTCGGCCCGCGGAGCGGACTTCCGCACGATGCCGAGGGCGTCGGTCCGCGAGGCCTCGCGCACCAGGTACGGGTTCTCCGCCGAGGTGAGGACGAGCACCTCGGCACCCCAGTCGCGGATCGCGGCGATGTTCGCCGCGGGGGCCGAGTCGTCCCTCAGGCTCAGATCGAGCAGCACGAGGTCGGCATCGCGCATGCGGCGCACGAGCTCCGCGACGGTCGTCGTGTGGCGCACGAGCTCGAGATCCGCGCTGCCGTCCAGCAGTCCCTGCACGGCGATCGCGACGAGCTCGTGATCATCGACGATCGCGATCCGCTTCGCATTCCGCATCTCGATCTCCCCCGCGATCGAGTGTCGCACGCACGAGTCCGCGCCGGAGAGATTCATCGTCTCCGCGTCGTTAGTCTTGACGGAGACACGGGAGTCTCAGTCGTACCCCGAGGCACGAGGGGACGGTATGGGATGACGTCGCGCCTCAGCGAAACTCGCCAGCAAGATCGAGGGTGGAATCACCGCTCTCTTCGTGGATTGGTTCTCATAAGGCAACGTTGGTGCCCCTGGAGGGACTCGAACCCCCAACCCTTTCCTTAGGACGGAGGCGAATCCAAGTTCCTCCGACAGTCTACTCCCCTTTGTTTTCAAGGGACACAGCAGGTCCCGGCGGGAAACGTAGCCACAAACGTAGCCACTATCGGCATGAGACACAGACAGTGCCCCAGGAGGGATTCGAACCCCCGACGCCCGCCTTAGGACGGCGGCGCTCTATCCACTGAGCTACTGAGGCGCGACCCGTCCATTGTAGTAGCCGGGGCGATGACGCCATCTGCCGCCGCATCTGAGAAACATCTCCCACGATCGGCAGCGCGTAGTTGTGCCCTCTCGCACCCCGATCCTCACGCGATGTGGTTCCTCGGCTCGGGTGATTCACCCGGGCCGGGTCCCTCGCGCGGACAGGGGCCTAGTCGACAGCGAAGACGGGTCATGCACCTCCTCCTTCGGCGGCGCTTGCCGCTAGCTCGAGCACGGAAGAAGGAGAGTCCATGTCGTCTGCAATCTTGCCCGGCCCGGCCGGGGTCGGGGATCCGCCGAGGAGGACCCGCGTGCGCGCGGTGCTGTCGGTGGTCGTCGCGCTGCTGCTGGCATTCAGCGGCCTGTTCATCACCGCGCAGCCGGCCCACGCCGGCACCCACGGTGTCGGCTACGACATCGGTCAGGGCTGGCTCGGCGCCTACCAGGCCGACGACGGCCGCCAGGTGTACTGCATCGACCTCGGCCTGAACGTCCCGTTCTCCCCGACCTCGGGTCCGCACACCGTCACCTCGCTGGACTCGCTGTCGAGCCAGCAGCTCGCGGAGCTGAACTACGTGCTCGCTCGCTGGGGCCAGTCCGGCGATCCGAACGTGACGGCCGCGGTCGCAATGTACGTCTGGGGGGTCGCCGATCCCGGCGTCTACAACAGCCACGGGATGTCCGGGGACGCCTACTACATCGCCCGCGCTCCAAGCGGGGCGCGGCCGACGATCCAGGCGCTGCTGGCGCAGATGCGCGCGGAGGCCCCTGCCTACGCGGTGACGAACCCGTCGCTGTCGCTGTCGATCGAGATGGCCGACCAGTACACGGGTACCCTGACGGTGGCCGCGCACCCCTCGCATCTGCAGGGCACGGCGAACCTGTCCGGTGCGGCGTTCGGCGACGGCTCGACTTCCAAGACCCTCGGCGCGGGCCAGTTCGGCATCACCGGCACCCCGGCCGACGGGGCGCCGTGGTATCAGATCGGCGCGTCCATGTCGGTCGACCTCGACACCGTCGGGGACACCGGCACCGCCCTGCACGCGCTCGGCACGTCTCTGCTCGCCAACGCCGAGACCAGGGTGATCTTCCGCCAGGAGACCGACCAGCTCGGCCCGACGGCCAAGGCGCTCGGGCTCACCAGCACCGAGCAGTCGATGCTCCCCACGCTCGGGCTCGGGCAGGCGCTCTGGAGGATCAAGGACCATTCCATGCTCTTGCAGACGCAGCTGCATCCCGAGGAGACCGTCCTCTTCGATACGACCTCAGCGATGTCTCGCGAAACCCGCGAGTTCAAGAATCCTGAAGCCCCGCAGACGGTTCGGCGCCTGAACAAGAAGTAGGGGACGAGCTGACGGATGCGCTCCCGCGGTCCCCGCTCTCGTCATTCGCCCCTGCGCGGGACGTCGGTCAGAACTCGAATGTGGCAGCCAGCTCATCGGACAGCAGCACCATGTGGGGCAGGTCGCGCAGCGCCTCGGCGTCAACCGAGATCCCGCGCAACCTCGCGGCCTCCGCATACTCCGGCCAGGGAAACGATCCTGGATCCGGCTCATCACCCAGGATCAGCGTCAGCACTTCCGCGACGACCTCTGCCGCAGTCCGCTTCCATGAAGGCGGTTCGGTGTGTCCGAACTTGAACGTATCCACGCCTCGATCCATGTCGAGGCGAATCATCGAATGATCCGACAGCCGTAGGTACTGGGTCATCGTCATGCTCATGCTCGGGCGGGGGTTGCCCGGTGGCGGGGGAGCGAGTTCGCAGACGATGACCAGACCCGTCACCGACAGTTTGGAGAGGTCGAAGGGCAGACGCTTGGCGGGGTCGGTTCGTGCCGCCTCGGGATCACCGAGCGGCACGAACCGGCCCCGCCTCACGTCGTCAGGCATCAGCTCGGATCCGGTGGGGAGCAGGAGAGGTTCTGCGGCGTGCCGTCCGTCCAGCCGTAGGGGTGCCAGAAGTCCGTCGGCTCGACAAAGACCGAGCCCCGCCAGCCGACCACGGACGTGGTCGCACAGGGGGAATGGGGCGTGGCCCAGTGACCCGTGCCCGAGCCCGGGTAGACGCCAATCGCGACGTCGGTCGCCAGCGTGTACCAGCTGCAGCCCCACATCCCGCTGCACCAAAGCGCCTGGAGGTTGACGGTTACAGTGGCCGTAGCCGGGCAGTCGCCGCTGTTGTAGACCCAGTACCCGTGAACCGATGCCTGGCCCGAGCTCACGTGCGGATAGTCCGAGACGGCGTCCCAGTCACATCCCCACCATGCGTAGAACGGCGTGACGACGGGGACGGTGCTCTCCGTCGTATCGGCGGCGTAGGGGTCGAACCCGTACTGCTTCTCTGCGACCTCGAGCGAGACGAACTCCGCGTTCGGATCGCTCGCGATCAGGCTGTTCAGGTCAGAGCTGTCTGACGCAGTCGCCGGCGGTGGCGAGTCTGCCGTCGCAGCCTGAGCTGCGGCGGGAGCGATGAAGACCATCGCGAGGGCTGCTGCGAACAGCAGCCCGAGCTTCTTCGTGGATCCCATGATTGTCCATCCTTGCCGATTGTCCCCGTCAGGGGGCGGCCGCGGTATCTCCGCTTACCTAGACGGTTTGTTGGGACGCCGATTCCTTACACGACACGCCGCTCCCTCGTGCCGCGCTCCACCGCGCTCTCGCAGACCGCCGATATCGGCGGCGGTCTGCCGACCTCAGCAGGAGAGGTCAGTGATGCCGCCGGGCGCAATAGGCAGGGAGCCGTTCGCGCCGATGGTCGCCAGGATGCCGCCGCCCGAGTTGAGGGCGTAGACGGAGCCGCTAGTGCGGGCGTTGGCGACCGACCGCACCGTGCCGATGATGCCGGTGGGCTGCGGGGTGGCGCACGAGCTGAAGCTCAGCTTGCTTCCGCTGAGGCTGTAGCCGTTGTAGGCGCAGTAGTGGCCAGTCGCGCACGAGCCGACGTCCAGCACGCCGAACGCGGAGCCGGGAGCATCGAGCGTGAGCACCACGGCACCTTCGTCCCAGGCGATCTCGTTGGCGGCGATCTGCACGCCGCCGGGGTACTCGGCGAGCACGGCGTCGATGCGCGCCTGGAGCACGTCGGAGTCCTTGTCCGCCGCTGATGCGGCGAGCGGTGTGCCGAGAACCAGGGCGATGGCCCCGATGACGGCGAGGGCAGCCATACGGCCGCGACCTATCGTGGTGTTGCGCATTGCTATCTCCAGAGGGTGTAGTCGGTTACCGAATCAGGGGCAATGTGGAAGTCTGGGTCGCCGGCGATGCTGATTCGCTCGACGGCCAGCAGTCGCCAGGATTGGATGTCGATGACGAGTTGCGTCCGATAGCCGGGCTCGAGCTCGGTCGGCGCGATGTCCAGGACGACCCCGGCACGGCCGGCCCGGTCGATCGTTTCACCCGCCACCTGGATGCCAGGAGCGGAGACGATCACTTCGATAGCGGCGCGCTGGGCCGCGTCGCCGAGAGTCCAGAACTGCATGAGCGAGCTGAGGGCATAGAGGTACTCGCCGGCAGAGCGAGGCCCCGTCTCGGTGACGCCGAGCGAGGCGAGGAAGGCGTCGAGGTAGCCGCGCATCCCGGCAGCGTCCTCGGGCGGAGCCTCTGGGAAGGGCACCGGGTACTCGCCAGGCCCCCAGGTCTCCTCGTAGAGCGTGGTACCCGGCACGGCCGCACCCGCGGGGACCGGCTCGATCACGGAGCCATCGGCGGCCATCGGCGTCCCGGCGACGATGCGGCTGCTGCCCGAGAAGTCCTCGCCCCAGGCGATCTGGACTCGCTGCGGCTGGATGAAGGTCGCCACCGGTCGGTCGGCGTCGAGCTGAATGAACCAGCCTTCCCACTGGGCGCCACGGCTAGTCGCCGTCGGCCGCGGGTTCAAGGGTGACTTCACGAGATCCTCGCGCAAGGTGTCGATGGTGGTCACGGTCGGGCGAAGCTCGAGCAGGTTCGGAGTCACAGCCATCGCAACCTGCGGGCGCACGGACACCAGGACCAGCGCGACGACCACCAGCGTCACGACGAAGGCCACCCCCGCCAGCAGCGCGGGCGTCCGGTGACTTCGAAACGGTGGGAGGGCGACATCGTGGCGAGTCTCCCGCCGGCCCGAGATGATGTCGTCAAGCCGTCGCGTCGCGCGTTCGGGCAACGGCGCGTCCCGGAAGGGATTGTTCTCGCGCAGCAGCCGGGTCAGGTCATCCACGAGCCTCACCGCCTCGATCTCGTCGACGCGAAGGCATGACGTTGGCATCGTCCAGGAGCGTGCGCAACGCCGCGCGAGCCCGAGTCAGCCGAACCCACACCGCGGCGACCGTGCAGTCCAGGAACTCAGCGGTCTCGGCAGCGGACAACGCGTGCCAGTAGGTCAGCTGGAGCAGGAGCGAATCATCCGGGCGCAGCTCGGCCATCGCCAGGCGAAGCCCGATGTGCTCGATGTGCAATCCCCACGCCTCCACGCTCGCCGCTTCCTCCATTCCCGCTTGCTGAACCCTGATGCGCTCTCGATCGCGTCGTTGGTATTCGTTGCCGATCAGATTCCTCACGGTGGCGAATAGCCAGCGCGGGGTGAGCGCTTCTTGGCTCGGCGCTTTCTCCCAGGCGAGCAGGAATGCATCTTCGGCAAGGTCCTCCGCCAAGGCTCGGTCGTTGACACGTAGGTAGGTGTAGCGGACCAGCGTCCGGTAGTTGCTGAGGTAGAGCTTGGTGAAAGCCTCGGGATCCGGCTCCACTAACCCTCCCCCTGGCTGTAGGCACAATCTGCTTCTCGTATATAAGTTTGCCGAGCCGCCGAATCCTTACACATAGATTTCAGGACCGGGCGGCAAATCACGCACCTCCCGCCCGGTCCTGCCAGCTTCGGCGAAGCGGGAAGCGGTACCGGCGATCATCGCCGGGTCGAGGACGTCGCAGTAGATGCGATGTAAGGATTCGGCATCTCGGCAAACAACTATCAGCAAGGAGCAGATTTCGGCTCCCGTCCTCGCTAGACGAAGACGAGCGAGATATGAGGTGGCTGAGGTGAGAAAGAACGAAGACAGTGCTGTCGCTCGCACTCTGGAGAAGCCGAAAGCGCGACGCCGGGGACTGATGGCGATGCTTGGCATCGCATCCGTCGCGGGGATGACGTTCGTCGCGGCGGCCCCGGCGCACGCAGGCAACGACTACTACGGGTACGGATCCTGCGCCGGCTACGGGCTGACCGTGGTGTCGGTTTCCACGTCGACCATCAATGCTGATCACTACAACATCCAGAACTACGTGACGCGGTACGAAGGCTGGGGCGACCTGTTCCTGGTCCTTCCCGAGACCCGCAGGGCCTACCCGAACTTCGCCTGGGTCGACCAGTCGATAATAGGCTCCGGCGGCTGGCTAGTGAGCACCGGGCGTGAGTGCGGCTAGACGGGGGACCACTCGAGCCCGCCCACAGCATGGAGCGGGCCTGCTTGCGCCCCGCTGGCTCCTTGGCCTCGCGTCTGCTGTATTCGCGGTTGCGCTGGCGGGATGCAGCAGCCCGTCCACGGCACCAGGATCGGCTCCCGCAAATCGCGAGGATGAGGCGCGCGCTCAGGCCAGGTGCCTCAATGACAAAGGATGGGACGTAGCCGTTGGCGAGGACTTCGGTGTGAGCTGGGAAGGGCCATCAGCCCAGATCGAGCAGTTCCAGGCTGCCGTGCAGGAGTGCCGCGAACTGGTCGGCACCAGCGTGCCTCAGCGAAAGTTGTCCGACGAGATGCTTCGCACGGCGTATGGAATGCAGTTGGACACCTTGGAGTGTCTGCGCCGCGAGGGTTACCAGGGGTTCAGCGAGCCGCCAACTCTTCAGGCGTATATCGACGGTCGCGGCCAATGGACCCCTTACTCCGAGCTACCGCTCGACATCTCTGAACCTGACTGGCGCCACATCCTCGAGGTGTGCCCGCAGCCGCAGTTGTGAGTCGCAACCAATGAAGTTGAGGTTCTCCCTTCGCGGTCGGCTAGCGGGTGTTCGTAGGACCCCGCAGCAACGGTCGCGTGCCGTGCAAGGAGCGAGGAGACTCCGTTCTGCGAAGCGCGAAGCGGATCGCCAGAGACCCGTCCGGCGGCGACGGCCCCACCCAGCTATGGAAGGTGCTTGATGGCAAGTCGAGTTGTCCAACTGCGCTCTAGGTGGCGCTCCGCCTTGCGCCGAGGCCAGGCAGCGGCATGCGCCGGGGCGGCAGCAGCGTTCCTCCTGACGGCGTGCAGCGCGCCGGGAAGCGAGCCACCTGCGCCTTCGACTTCGGAGTCTTCTCTGAGCGAGGTGGCGGATGCTGCGTGGGCTCAAGTCTCTGCTCGATACCCCGGGGCGGTGCGTCCCGAAGCGGACCTAGTCCGCACGGTCGCGCCGCCCGAGTGGGCGACGACTATCGCTGAATGCCTGAACGGCGAAGGGTTCGACGCCGTGGCCCAACCTGATGGGTCCGTCTTCTTCGATACAGCTGAGCAAGGCGAGGCTTACGCGGTCGCGCTCTACACGTGCAAGATCCGATACCCGATCGACCCGAAGTTCCAGGGACCGCTCAACGACGAGCAGCTGCGTCGCATCTACGACTACTCGAAGGCGGTCCTCACGCCATGTCTTGAATCCTTCGGCATCGCGGTGCCGGAACCGCCGAGTCTTGAGGTGTTCCTCGAAAAGCATGGAAGCCCGGACGCGTGGAACATCTACGGCGATGTTCAGAATCAGGTCAAGTCCAACGATCAATGGCAAGAAATCAGCGCCGCCTGCCCGCAGTACCCGACGGATCTTTACGAGTAGGCGCTGTCGGCCCATCCGCAGAATCACGAAAGGAAGGGTGGAACCATGAGAAAGAGGAATCGGCTCCTGATCGGAGCCTCACTGGGATTGGCAATCGGGCTCGGCCTGGCCGCGCCGGCCTTCGCCATGGCGAGCGGAAGCGGGCACAAGCACTGCCCGGGTGGAGCGTCTGCGGTCTCGCTCACGTCTTCCGCGACCGGCGCGGATCTGACGCACTGGATCGGCTCGCAGATCTGGAGCTGGTCCGACACCGCTGTCCACTACAGCGTCTCGAACTACACCGACGCCAACTGGACCGCGGCCACCATCTACTCCTTCAGTAGCGGCCCGACCCCCTACTGCACCTGACGGGGAGCATCACCTGGAGTCGAGGAAGGCGTCGCGCGATTCGCGACCACAGGCGGCAGGCATCACCGCGACGCACGCGGTTGCGGTGATGCCTGTGGCACCCGCGTCCGTCTTCAGCGCGCTGCAGTCCTCGGAGGACCTTTCTATTGTTTCTTGAGAGCCAACGACGCTTCGGTAGTGCCCGCTGCACCCGATCACAGGGCCGCTTCTCGAGCTCCAAGCGGAGCAGGAGTTCGGCGGAACCACGTTCGATGGAAGGATCGGTATGGCCGAGAGGGGGCGCATGAACTCGTCATCAGGTCGTTCGAAATCTCGCGCCCGCTGGTGGGTCGGTGGCGTGCTCGGCGGTGTCATTCTCTTAGCCGCTGGCGCAGCTGTCGGCTGGGCGGGCAGCACGGTCTTCGCGCCTCCGCCCGACGTACTGGATTCGACGCCGTTCACGACGGCGGAAGTCGTTCGCGGTGAGGTCGGATCGAGCATCAACCTGAACACCGTGGCCGAGTGGAAGCCGATCCCGATTGCTGCGAACCTTGCGAGCGGCACCGTCACCTCGGTCTCGGTCACGGCCGGCCAGGAGGTCGGTGTGGGCTCGGTGCTCTACGCGGTCAACCTGCGTCCCGTAGTGATCGCGCAGGGAGATGTGCCCGCGTTCCGAACCCTCTCCAGAAACACGGCCGGGGCTGATGTGGCACAACTCCAGGCGATGCTGACCCAGCTCGGCTTCTACAGGGGCGATGTCTCGGGTGATTTCGGTTGGCTGACACAGGCGGCCGTCGAGGCGTGGCAGGAGAGCCTCGGCGTCGATGACGACGGTGTTGTGCAGGCGGGCGACCTGGTATTCGTGCCGTCGCTGCCGACGCGGATCTCGCTCGATGTGGACAAGGTGGTGCGCGGCGCGTCACTCGGCGCTAGCGACCCCGTCATCTCGGGCCTTCCGCCGGCCCCGACGTTCCGGGTGCCGGTAACCGACTCCCAGTCCGCGATGATGCCCGATGGGACGCGCGTCGAGGTCACCGGACCCGACGGGCAAGCCTGGGAAGGGTTCGTCGTCGACCGGGTTGCGCAACAACAGGGCGGGACGATCGACGTGATCCTCGGCGGCGCCGACGGCGCGCCGGTATGCGGAACCGAGTGCGGCACAATCTCCGTCACCGAACAATCGCTGCTTCGCTCACAAGTCGTGACCATCGAGACGGTGACGGGACTGACCGTGCCGAGCGCCGCGCTGGTCTCCCGCGCCGACGGCACGATCGCTGTGCTCGAGGAGGACGGCACAGAGCACCGAGTCACCGTCGTGACGAGCGCCCGAGGCATGTCCGTCATCGAGGGAGTCAGCGCGGGCCTGCGCGTGCGCGTGCCGGCAAGCGGAGGCTGACCCCATGCCGGCACTCCTCGATGCACGGGATCTCACGTTCGGCTACGAGTCGACCGTACCGCTGCTGGACCAGTGGTCGGCGTCGTTCGACGCCGGGGAGGTCGTGGCGATCACCGGCCCCTCCGGTCGGGGGAAATCGACCCTTCTGTATCTGCTGGGACTGATGCTCGCACCTGCGGCGGGGCAGGTACTCCTCGACGGCGAGCCGGTGCAATCCCTCCCCGACCGGGCAAGGGCGAGGCTCCGGGCGCAGCAGTTCGGCTTCGTGTTCCAGGACGCGGCTCTCGACGCCACGCGCACGGTGCTAGATAACGTGCTGGAGACCGCGCTGTATCGGGGCGAGTCGCGCTCGGAGGCCGTGCCTGTCGCCGAGGGCCTTCTCGAACGGTTCGGCGTTCAGCTGCGGTCCGAGGCGAAGCCTGGCCAGGTATCCGGAGGGCAAGCGCAGCGCATCGCGCTGTGCCGGGCACTGCTGGGTACACCCCGGATCTTGCTCGCTGACGAACCGACGGGGAACCTGGATCCAGCATCCTCGGATGTCGTCGTCGACGCGTTCCACGAGCACGCCGACAGCGGTGCGACGGTGATCGTCGTGACGCACGACCCGGTTCTGGTCCAACGATGCGACCGGAGCATCACCCTATGAGCGCCGGATTCCGCCGACTCGGCGGCGTCATCCGCGAGGCGCTTGCTGCCGCGGCGTCGAGCCCGATCGCCTCCATCGCGACCATCATCATGGTCGCCGGGCTGTGCGCAACCGTCCTGCTGACCACCGGCCGCACCGTCGGCGCGGAGCAGGCTGTCCTCGGCTCGATCGACTCCGCCGGAACCCGGACGATCATCGTGCGCGCCGAACCCGCCGCCGGGCTGACAAGCTCGGTCGTGACGCGGCTGAGGACCGTGGACGGCATCGAATGGGTCGCCGCGTTCGGACCCGCCTTCGACGTGACCAACACGCTGATCCCGGACGGAACGAAGGTCGCGGCTCGCTTCGCCTATGGCGCGCACCTGACGTCGATCGGAATCCCCGAGTCGTCCGCGCTACCGGGTTCGACTGCCTGGGGAACCGCCCTGTCGCTCGGGCAACTCGGTCTCGTCGACCACGCCGGCTCCGTCACCAACCAGAGCGGCGCGAACTACCCCGTCGCCGGGCAAATGGACATTCCAGACTGGCTCGGGTTTCTCGAGCCCGCCCTGTTCGTGCCACGGGCACCGGTCGAGCCGGAACCCGTCGCCGTGCTCGTCGTGGTGGCCGAGCGGCCGGACCTCGTCGCTGCGGTTGCGTCAGCGGTACAGTCCTTGCTCGCCGTCGACGACCCGACCAAGATCACGATCACCACGAGCGAGGCCCTGGCACAGCTGCGGGCCCTTGTGCAGGGCCAGCTCGGCGCCTTCGGACGTGGTTTGGTGCTGCTGATCCTCGCCGTCAGCGGGCTACTCGTCGCGGCTATCCTGACCGGGCTCGTCACGCTGCGCCGCAAGGACTTCGGTCGACGCCGAGCCCTCGGCGCCACCCGCGGACTGATCGTGAGCATCCTCCTCACCCAAACTCTCGCACTCGCGATCCTCGGTGCTGTATTCGGTTCTGGCGTCGCGAGCATGGTGCTGGCGTTCAGCGGCGATCCGCTTCCCGGCTTGGCCTTCACCGCCGCAATCGGCGTTCTAGCGATCGCCGTGAGCGTCGTTGCGGCCTTAATCCCCGCCGTCATCGCGGCACGACGTGATCCGATCCGTGAGCTGCGGGTGCCCTAGAGACAGTGCACCGCGCCGGATCGCTGCATACGGATCAATCGGGATCATCTTCGGCACGCGTCTCCCTAGGTCGAGATCTTGTAAGGATTCGCCGACTCGGCAAACAGAACAGTCAAGGGCAGTCGAATGAAGGAGGACATCATGCTGAGACGAAGCCCACGATCGGCTGTCGAGCCAGGGTCGACGAAGCGCATGGGCAAGACACGGGTGATCGCGGCCGCACTCGCGGTCGGTCTGGCGGCGGCCGTCGTGCCGGCGGTCGCAGCCTCGGCTGCTTCGCAGATCGACGGCTACAACAAGGTCTGTTCCGGCTCGGTGCCACACGTGCAGGTGCAGTCGACGTCAACCGGCGGGATCAACCACGAGGCCAACTACATCGTGCTGGACCACTGGAACAACGGCAGCACCTCGCAGACGAGGTGGTCGCTCACCAGCTACTCGACCGTCTACTACTGGCGGGTGTTCCTCACCGGAATCGGTGGCGACATCACCTACGGGAACGCGGTCTGCCATTCGTGAAGGCTCTTCGAACGGCACTGGTCGCGGTGATGGTGAGCACGGCGGCGCTCACCATCACTGCGTGCGCGCCTCAGCGTGACCCTCTGGACCCACCGGACTCGAGCGAATCGAGCTCGCAGGAAGTGGATTCCGCCACACGCGCCTATCTGGATGAGACTGCGACTGCTCTCGCGGGCCAGCTCGGGATCGTTGATCCCCCCAAGGTGGAACTCGTCCGGCTCATCACCCTCAGCGAGTGGGCACCGACGCAGATCACGTGCCTCCAAGAAGCGGGATTCGATGCCACGGATACGGCCGATGGACAGGGGATCCGCTACCCGCCGATCGAAGATCCCACTCTTCGCCAGTCTTTGAACCTGGCGATCTATACGTGCGAGTTGAAGTACCCCACGCAACCCAAGTACATGACCCCGCTGTCGACCGATGCGTTGACCAGGCTCTACGAATACCGGACGGGTGAGCTCGTGACCTGTCTTGAGAGGGAGGGATACAGCGTCGAGCCCGACCCGCCCAGCTTGGCCGTGTTCATCCAGACGAACGCGGGATGGTCGCCGTTTGAGGACATCGCCATCGCAGAGGCCGACATGAAGAGAGTTTTTGCGAACTGCCCGCAGACCCCGGAGAGTATCTATGGGACATAGTGCGACCTCGGCGATGTCGCGGGCCGCGCGCCAGGACGATGGCCTCAAGCCTCCGGCTTAGCATCTTGACCATGAAGGCACCGCGACTGCTCCGTCTCGGGGTCGCGGTCGCGTTGCTGCCGGCCCTGCCGGTGGCGCTGTCCGGCTGCGCATGCACGACGGTCGGCTACATCAACACCGATCCGATCGCGGTGAAGATCGTGGGGGCGCTGCCGGATGGCGCGATCTTGTCGGCATGCCTCGATGACGGCTGCACCCCGGCCGAGGTCGCGATCGACGGTGACGGTCGACTCGAGATCCCGCAGGCGCAGCCCTACCGAAGCGCAGACTCGATCAATCCACCGACTATCGCTCGTGTCGTCGTGACTGTGAGCGACGGGACGGCGCTGGTCGACGAGCGTCTCGAGGTTCGCACGGCGCCGGACAATCCGATCAGCTCATGCCCGGGGCCCTTCCACTACGAGGACCTGACGCTCGAGATGTCCTGAACCGGCGCAGCGCGCCGGCTCCCGGCACCGCTATCCCTCGAGTTCGTGTGCGAGCGTCGTCAGGAACGCCGCCGACTGCCGGGCGATGGCGATCTGCTGCTCGCGGGAGACGCCAAGCTCGCGCAGGGGATCGTCCTCGTCCGACTCGGCCATGCGTTCGACCAGGGTCACTGCGACCCGCGCGGCACGCGTGAAGGCGCCGGGCGGGCTGCCTGCGTCCTGCCACACCATGAGCAGCGTGTCGCGGATGCTGGCCCCGGACATCGGCCCGAGCTCGATGCTCATCATGTGGTAGGCGAACGCCTTGCGGGCGAGCGAGCGGGCGACCTCGTCATCCAGGTCTGGGTCCACGGTGCAATTGTAGGAGTGGTCGCCCGGCTGCCGATCGGCGTCAGCCACCTCGCGCGCGACGGCGTCCGTCGAGGCGGAGCCGTCGCAGGAGGTCCTGCCGAGCATCCTGGCTGCGCCGCAAGGCAGCGGCGTCGACCAGAGAGTCGGCGATGGCGATCGGGATGAGGTTCGCAGCATCCGTCTGAAGTCGCCGGTAAGCGGGAGCGGTAGCGTCTCCGAGGTAACCGCGGCGGGTCGACGCGATCTCGAATGTGCCCTGGTAGCGTGTGAGCCAGTCGGCGGCCTCCGCGGGCTCGAGGCGGCGGGTCTGCTCAGCCCGCAGCACCTCCGCGGCGGCCGGTGTCTGTCGCCACGTCCCGTCCTGAGTGCGTGTGTTGTCGTAGAGGAGTCGCTCGCGTGAGTGCACCTGCACCCGCGTCACGGCCTCGGAGTTCTCGAGCGCGTCGACCACGTCGGGTGAGCGGGCCAGCGCCGACTCGTGTGCTTCCGGCGGGGTCCATCGGCCGAAGGCGCCGTCGCGGTCGCCGAGCGCGCGCTGCTCGGCCGACAGCCGCGAGACGGGTGCCGGGGTGGCGACGGCGACGACCTCGACGCGGTAGCCGGCGGCGGCGAACCGGGCCGCGGTGCCGGTGACCATGACGGGGTCTCGGAAGGTGCCCTCCAGCAGCACGGAGTAGCGGTGCTCGATCGCGTGGTCGAGGGCGAGATGGATCAAGCCTGCGGAGACCGGTGCGGTGGCGGCCGGCATCTCCAGCGGCGCCGTCGTCGCCAGCCTGGCGTAGTCCGGGTGGTACTCGCGCAGCTCGTCGCCGGTGACCGGCACGAGCTGTGCGTTCGGGTGGGCGGCGAGGATCGAGTCCTGTGCGCGGGACTTGCCGGCCGCGGGCTGTCCGCCGAGCAGGATGAGCAGCGGCGCATCCGGGGTGGGCTCGTAGTCGCCGAAGATGTCCTCGCGCGCGTCGGCGTCGAAGGCGGCCCGAAGCCATGCCTCGGATGCGACCGCGGGTTCGGTCACGCCGGCTGCGGGACGGGCTGCGCGTCGAGGGCCTGGATCTCGTGTGCCCACGCCTGCTGCTGGGCCACCAGCTCGGCGCGGTCCTCGGGGTTCAGCGCGGCCGCTTGGCGCTTGACCAGGCGTCGCCTGGCGGCCCAGTGCTCCTGCTCGAGCTCGTCGCCGGCAGCCTGCTTGCGCGCCAGCAGTATCGAGGAGAGCAGGGTCGCCGCCTGCCGGGTGATGTCGTACAGCGCGACGTCGTCGACGTGGTGCTCGTCGTACCAGGCGCGCGCCGAGGCGGCGGGAATCGTGCTGGGAACCGTCACGGTCATCGGCCACCTCCGCTTCGTCTGCTCCTGATTCTACCGCCCGTCCCGATTCGACGCTCCGGTTCGCTTCGCAGCGGACGACGGGCGCCGAGATGGTGCGGGCACCTGGCGCTCATGACGATGATCCCGCCCCCGCCGCCGTCCGATCCGACCGCGATCCCGGATCTGGGCCCGCGCTTCTACTTCCCGGACAAGGAACCCCCGGGCATGTTCGAGGTGACCGGCGAGGGCTTCGTGCCGGGCGAGGACGTGCAGGTCGCGATCATCCGCCAGGAGGTCGCAGCGCGCATGGACGGGCGGGCTCGGGCGCTCGTGAACGCCGGCGAGCTCGGGCACGCCCGGCGGGTGATCCTGATGGGTAGCATCTCGGGCACGACGGTGCTCAGCCCGGTGCTGGAATGACGAGCCCGCAGCCTCGCTACACCGGCTCGGACACCCTGACGAACCTGACCCTGGGGATCATCGCCGGCGCGTTCGCGTTCGCCCTGCTGTTGTGGGTGGCCGGATATCTCGCGGCGTGGGTCACCGGGGCGGATGCCCCGTCAGCATCCATCCCGGAAGCCTTGGTCATCCTGGCCCGTCCCGCCGACCCGGCCACGGTCCTCGGGGCGACCGGATTGCATCCGGTCGCGTACTGGACGGCCCTGGCCGTCCTGCTCGCCGCCGCCGGCGGCCTCGCGTGGGGTGCCTGGCGCCTCTTCCACCGACCCAAGGGCTTGCGCGACCCGCATGCGATCGACGGGATCGCCACCGGCGTCGAAGTCGCCCGCGCGGCCTCGACCCGCGCACTGGCGAGACGTGCCCGCACGTTGCGCCCTTCGCTCGAGCAGCCGGCCCCCGCCGAGGTCGGCTACCGAATCGGCACCGCCCGCGGCCGCGCGGTGTGGGCGACAGTGGAGGACTCGATGCTGCTGGTTGGCCCGCCGCGATCCGGCAAGGGGCACCACATCGTCATCCCCTTCATCCTCGACGCACCGGGCGCGGTCCTGACCACCTCCACCCGGCCCGACAACCTCGCGGCTACGCTGAGCGCCCGGAAGCGTCTGGGTCCGGTCGCGGTGTTCGACCCGCAGTCGCTGGCACCCGGCGTCCCGGCCGGGCTGCGCTGGTCGCCCGTCCGCGGCTGCGCGGACCCCTTGACGGCGATGATCCGCGCACGCGGCTTGGCGGCGGGTACCGGGTTCGGGTCGGTGGAGAACGGCTCGTTCTGGCAGGGCAAGACCGAGGTCGCGATCCAGTCGCTGCTGCACGCCGCCGCCCTTGATGACCGCGACACGCGCGCGCTCTACCAGTGGACCCTCTCCCCGAGCGCCGCCGCGGATGCGGTCAACATTCTGCGCTCGGCGTCGGGTGCGGCCGACGGGTGGGCGGAGGCGCTGGATGCGATGATCCAGGCCGACCCCCGCACCCGCGACAGCATCTGGCACGGGGTGTCCCTTGCCTTCGCCAGCCTCGCCGACCCGCGCGTGCTCGCCGCGGTCTCCCCGGAACCGGAGGAGCATTTCGACCCCGCGGCGTTCCTGCGCGAACGCGGAACCCTCTACCTGCTCGCGACCGGCGCCGGCTCGGGCGCGGGCGCGGCGCTGGTCGCGGCGCTCGTGGAGGACCTCGTCGAGACCGCCCGGCACATGGCCGCCGCCTCGCCCGGTGCCCGGCTGGACCCGCCGCTCCTGCTCGCCCTGGATGAGATCGCGAACCTCTCACCGCTGCCGAGCCTGCCGACGCTGATGTCCGAAGGCGGAGGGTCCGGCATCACGACCCTCCCCGTGCTGCAGTCCCTCGCCCAGGCGAGGTCGCGGTGGAACGAGCACGCCGCGACCGTGATCTGGGATGCCGCGATCGTCAAGATCATCCTCGGCGGCGGCTCCCACACCCGCGACCTCGCCGACATCTCGGCACTGCTGGGCGAGAGGGACGAGACGACGTCCTCGACCTCCACCGACCGCGGCGGCGGGAAGTCCTGGCAGCAGTCGGTACGCCGCGTCCCGGTCATCCCGCCCGATGTGCTGCGGACGCTGCCGTTCGGGACCGCGATCGTGCTGCTGCGCACCGCCCGCCCGATCGTCGCCACCCTCACCCCGTGGACGGCCCGGCCCGATGCGGCGCAGCTGCGCGAGGACCGCTCCGCCGTCGAGGCCGACCTCATCCGCGCCGCCCGGCTCTGACCCCCGTTCCGCCGAGGCGGGTCGTGCACCTGCTGACCGGAGCACGCTGAAAGGAGGCATCCGATGCCGACCAGCCCCGAGACCGGGATCCACGGCTACCTCGCCACCGAGCCCCGCCTGACCCGCACCGGCGGCCGCGCGCGCTTCCACGCGCGCCTCGGGGTGCGCCGCCGTGACCGGGGCGCCGCAGCCGGCGCCCGGGCGGAGCCCGCCTACCTCGACCTCATCGTCTTCGACCGGCCCGCCGAGCTCGCCCACGAACTCTACCGACGCGGCGACGACATCCTCGCCCTCGGCCGCCTCATCCCCGCGGTCCCCGACCCCGCTGGCGGTCCAGGCCGCGACGCCCAGTTCATCGCCGAACGCCTCGGCCCCGACACCAACCACCTCAGCGTCACCATCCGACGCGGGAAGGACGCCGCATGAGCGAGCAGGAACCCCTCTGGCAAGACCCCACCCCCGAGGGCGCCGACCCGTTCGAGGACGCCGTCCGGCAGCTGCTCGGCGAGGTCCCGCACCCGGTGAACTGGCGCACCCTGTCCGCCGAGGACGCCGAAGCCGAGTGGCTCGAGCTCAACGCCTGGGTGGACTGGCTGCGTACCGAGTACGGGCTGCCACCCACGATCATCCCGCCCTACTGGCACCGGCACCCGGAGCTCGTTTGGGAGCTCAGCGCCATTCACGTCAGCTGGCAAGGCGCATACGACCCGCAGGCCGCGGCCGGCGCCGCCGCCGCGTGGCACCTCGACTTCCGGATGGCCCGCGAGCGACTGCGGGAATGGGTCGCGCTCTCCGGCACCAAGCTCGACCAGGACCGCCCCACCCGCCGCACCGTCTGGCCCGGCGACGAGCCGGCCGAGGCCGCCGAGGAAGCACCGAACGCGAACCGGCACAAGGACTTCGTCGCCTTCGTCATGGCCGACGTCCGCAGGCGCGCCCGCGAGGAGGCCGACCAGGCTTCCGACACGGAAGGCCGCGACCTCGACCCGCAGGCGTAGACGGGCTCTGCTGAGGAGCGGCGGCCGTGGACAACAGTGCCTCGGACCCCGAGCGCGAGCGGGCGGAACACCTGCAGCGCGCCAGACGACGCGAGGTCAAGCAGCGCTGGCGCGCCGCCACCCCGGAGAAACAGCGTCAATACCGGGAGAACGCCCGGGAATGGCGCCGCGCCTACAACGCGACGCACCGGGACAAGCAGCTTCACCAGAAGCGCGAAGCGGAGCACCGCCGCCGACAACGGATCAAGACCGCGAGGGAGCGCGTGCAGAAGAACCGGGACCGGGTACGCGCCTGGGCCGCCGCCAACCCCGAGAAGGTGCGGGCACGGAAGCGAGCCTGGGACGAACGGAACGCGGAGCGGGTCCGCGAGCACAGCCGCGCCTATTACCACCGCAACATCGAGCAGCGACGGGAAGCCTCGCGGGAGCAGAACCGCCGGCGTCTCAGCGACCCTCAGCAGCGAGAGAAGCAACGTCAGTACCAGGCCGCGAATCGGGAGCGGCGAAACGAGTGGCAACGCACGCGCCGCGCAGATCCCGCCATCCGTGAGCGGGAGAACCTCGAGCAGAACGAGCGCCGGCGCATCGAACGTCGACGCCGGCGGCTCGGACTACCGCCCCGGCCCATGCGCCGCGCCACCATCAACGAGCGCGCCCGCAATGCGGAGGCCGCAGCCGCGTTCAACTCGCGTCGGTGGACCGCGCAGGAGATCCGGGCGCTGCAGGAGGAACTGCTCGAAGTGCAAGCCGAGGCAGCGCGCTCATCGGACGAACACCATCGTCTGGAGCTCGCCGCACGCATCCGCGCGGACGCGGAAAAGCCGGCGCGGATAGCCGCAGAAATCGACCGGTACTTGGGGACCCGGGCCGGGGCCATACTCCGTGAAGAGGTCCGGATGGACTCCGTCGCCCGCAGGGCCCGCGGCGCTCGCGCCTACCCGAGCACCGATGCGGAGGTGCGACGGCGTGCTTCGGCGGCGCTGGAGGCGCGCCGGGCGGCGCTGACGACCTCAGCACGCACATCCCGCCAGGCTGGACCAAACCCTGGGCTAGAGGCGCCCGCTCCCTGACGCCCGCAGACCAGCGACCCGGGATGATTTCGCCTCGGGTCCAAGAGGTCCTTTACGCGCCTCATCTCGCACTGCAGCGTGAGCGTCCCGCCGAGTCCCTCGATGCACTTACGTCACATGATCGAGACCAGAGCAACGCCCGGACGCGGGGCCAGCGCAAGGTGGCGGACCCCGCGTCAAGTGACGCCAGAGGTCCGCGCGGATCGTCGTGGCGGGTGCCGCTGATGAGGACAGAACGCGTTGACTCAACGGGGGCGGCCGAAGTCCCCGTGGGCGCCGACCAGGTCCGACTGCTGGTCCTTGACGGCGTCGTCATCGGCGCTCGCCCGCTGTTCGTCACCAAGACGGTGGCCGCCGAGTTGCTGGCCTGCAGCGAGAGCCTCGTCAACGCCTACATCCGACTCCGCTACCTACCGGCACATTTTCATGGGACCAAGCCAGTGATCGCGCTCGATGACTTGGAAGCGTTCGCGGCTCGACTGCCGACCGAGCCGCGAACGCTTGGCCTCTAGCCGAGTCCGCCGCGGACGAGTCGCTCGCCGAGTCGCCGCATCGCATCACGCTCCATCTCAGCGGTCGGGTGCTGGTAGAGCGCGGTCGTCGTCGCATCCAGGTGGCCGACGATGCGGCCGATGACCGAGTCGGGCACGCCGAGCTCCATCAGGAGTGTGACCATCGTGTGCCGGGCGAAGTGCGTCGTGGGCGTTTCGGGCGTCCCCGGCAAGCGGAACTTCGGCTCCTTCGACTGCTCGGCCGTGATAACGCCGGCCTTAAAGAGGACGTCCCTCCACTCGGCCTGATCCTGTCGGTCCGCCCATGGCGTGCCGTCCGGACGGTGCCAAAGGAGACCGTGCGGGTTCGGATCGTCCTCGGTCTGGTCGAGGTATTCGACCAGACGGTCATAGACCGGGTCGATCAGTGGGAATCGTCGCACCTTGCCCGACTTCGGCCGGACGAGGTAGAGCCGCCGGTGGATGTGGCGGTGCTCGAGGCCAGGCTGCAGGACGGGTCGTGCAGCCGGGCAGTTGCCCGCCCGCGGATGCCCGCACGATCCGCCGCAGCCGTGCTCCATCGGCACCGGCGTCATCGACCACTGGACGATGAACTCCCGACTCCTCCGGTCAACGGAGTCTCGTAGCGCGCCGATGCGCTCGCCCTGCCGGATACCTCCGAGCAGAGAGACCCACCAGCGTGTGCCGTCCTCGCGCCGGTCGGCCTCTTCCAGTACCGCCATCGCATGAGGAATCGAGAGCGCACCGCGCTTGACCGGCGCGATCTTGGGCGGGTCGACGTCCTTGATGACGTTCGGGATGCGGAACTCCCTCCGAGCGTCCTCGAAGAATCGGGACATCGCCCAGTGGAGCTTCTGCGATGTCGACGACGACCGGCCGGCGAGGTTGACCGCCTGATAGATACCCAGGATGTGCGAGGGTCGAAGGTCGGCGATCCTCTTCTTGCCGATCGCCGGGAGGATCCACTTGCGAAAATAGCCCTGGACGCCCGAGTAAGGCAGCGGCTTGTACCGTGCGAGCGCGATCGTCGCTAGCCATCGCTCGTAGTACTGCGCGACGGTGACGCTGCGATTCGACAGGCTCCCGTGCTCGCGGAGCTCAGACTTCGCCTCCTCCATCTTGTCGACGACCTCATCCACGCTGCGGCCCCAGAAGACCGCCTGCTTGCGCTTTCCCGGCTCGGTCGATTCGAGTTGAAGCCGGCCGCGGTATCGCCCGAGCTTGTCCGGTCCCGAGATGCTGCCCTCGCCCTTGCGTCGGCGGGGCCTGGTAGTGCTTCGGCGTGTTGCCATGAGCCTGTCTCCGTATCCACATTCGTAGCCACTACGCCATGCGAATCGGTGACATCGCATGACGGCACCGGAGAACGGTCAACCCCGAACTTCCCTGTATTTACAGGCGAGAAGGCCGATCTTCCGGGGAACTTGGATTCGTTCCCATCAGAAGGTGCGCACCTTAGGACGGAACTGCTCTTCCATTGAGCTACAGAGGCAGGCGTTCCAGTGTAGCCAGCGGCTACGGGGTGGGCGGCGGGTAGAGGTAGAGCGGGACCGAACCGGCCGCGAGCGTACGCGTGCCGTAGGTCAGACGGTTGAAGTTGTATTCCTCGATCAGGACGGTGCCATCCGCGTTGACCGCCTGGACGTACGCGACGTGATTCTCGCCGTAGCCGAACCACGCGACCGAGCCGGCGACCGGGATCGTGCTCGTCGCCCAGCCGTGCGCCTCCCACGCCGAGGCCCAGTTCGAGGCGTCGCCGCCGGCCGGCGTCAGGTAGCTCCACGTCATGAGCCACGGCTCGCCGAACGAGCCCGCGTCGCGGTTCAGCCGCCAGGCGACGAAGTCGGTGCAGTTGCGCGTCGCGTACATGAGCGGCGACATCGCGTCACCGGGGCCGTTCGCGTAGGGGTAGTCGTCGCCGGCGGGCCACGAGATCTTGCCGCCGGCGAGGCGATACACGTTCGCCATCTGCTCGCCGGTCGGCTGGTCGGGTAGACCCGTGTACGAATCGCGTTCTACCACTGCGGGCGCGGCGATGCCGGCCTCCGCGATGTCGAGGCTCGAGGTGTTCGCGAGCGTCGGGGTGCCCGTCACCTGCGCCGGGTCGAGGCCGTCACCGACGACCGCATAGGCGGGGATGGCCAGGGCGCCTACGAGTCCGACGGCGGCGACGAACGCGAAGGCCTGGCGGAGCATGGATTCCAGGGTAGCGCTCAAGCCGCAACGAAACCTGGGACGAGGAACTCGTCCCAGTCGGGCTGCACGCGCTCGGTCCCGCGCACCAGCCAGGTGGGACCGTGCGGCGCCCGCGGCTTGTGCCGCATGGTCCAGCCCATCTCCGCCGGCGTGCGGTCACCTTTCGCGTTGTTGCACCGCAGACAGCAGGCGATCAGGTTTTCCCAGCTGTCGGCGCCGCCGCGCGAGCGCGGCAGCACGTGATCGATCGTCGTTGCGTTCGAGCCGCAGTACCCGCAGCGCTGCCCGTCCCGCCGCAGCACGCCACGGCGCGACACTGGTGCCTGCCGCCCGCCCGGGATGCGGACGTAGTGGCGGAGGATGATCACGGACGGCCGCGGCCAGCTCATCGTCTCGGAACGGATCACGTCGAACTCGTCGGCGGCGATGACGTTCGCCTTCTGATTCATGACGAGGACCAGTGCGCGCTTGAACGAGACGACCGCGAGCGGCTCATATCCGGCGTTCAAGACGAGCGTGCGCATCAGTGCACTCCGCGAGTCCCGCCGGGTATGTGATCCACGGGCTCAGCGTAGTCGACGGCCTCGCCGCCGCGGCGGAAACGGCACGCCGCGGGGGAAGCGTTCACCCGGCGTTCTGCCCGTTGTCGCCGACCCGCCTCGATGTCAGAACGCGATGTCAGACGGCCACGAAGACGTGCGAGGCGATCTCCAGCGGCAGCACGATCGGCTCGGAGCCGTCGACCGCGACGCGCACCCCGCCGGACTCCTGCGACAGCTCCGCCTCCGAGCCGGGCGTCACGCCCGCGTCCTTGAGCTGCTGCAGCGTCTCGGGGTGGACCTGGATCGGCTCGCCGAGTCGGCGGATGACGCCGCGGGCGCTCCCCACGGCGGGCGCCACCGTCGGCAGGCTCGCGACACCGTGCATGAACTCAGGCGACACGGGGCCGCCGATCTCCTCCAGGCCCGGGATCGGGTTGCCGTAGGGCGACTCGGTCGGCTCGCCGAGCATCTCGTAGATGCGGCGCTCGACCTGCTCGCTCATGACGTGCTCCCAGCGGCACGCCTCGTCGTGCACGAGCGCCCAGTCCAGGCCGATGACGTCGGCGAGGAGGCGCTCGGCGAGGCGGTGCTTGCGCATGACGTGGACGGCGCGGGTGCGGCCCTGCGCCGTGAGGTTGAGGTGACGGTCGCCCTCGACCGTGACGAGCCCGTCGCGCTCCATGCGGCTGATCGTCTGCGACACGGTCGGGCCGGAGTGCCCGAGGCGCTCGGAGATCCGGGCGCGGAGCGGCACGATGCGCTCCTCTTCGAGGTCGAGGATCGTCCGCAGGTACATCTCGGTCGTATCGACGAGGTCAGTCACGCATTCCTCCATCGGTTGCAGGCCGTCTACAGCCTATCCAGCCACGAAGGACAACGTCGTCAGACCGTAGAATCTTCCCTCGTGACGAGCATCGAGATCCCCGCCGCCCTCCGCCCCGCCGACGGCCGTTTCGGCTGCGGCCCGTCGAAGGTGCGCCCCGAGCAGCTCGCCCACCTCCAGTCGCACGCGCACCTCCTCGGCACCTCGCACCGCCAGGCGCCGGTCAAGGACCTCGTCGGACGGGTGCGCTCGGGCCTCGCCGAGCTCTTCGGCGCCCCCGACGGCTACGAGATCCTGCTCGGCAACGGCGGGTCGACCGCATTCTGGGACGCCGCCGCGTTCGGCCTCATCGAGCGCCGCGGGGAGTTCCTGTCGTTCGGCGAGTTCGGCGGCAAGTTCGCGAGCGCCGCGAGCGCGCCGTGGCTCGACGCCCCGCACGTCGTGAAGGCGCAGCCGGGCTCGCTCGCGCAGATCGAGCTCGTGCCGGACGTCGACATCGTCGCCTACCCGCACAACGAGACGTCGACCGGCGTCATGGCCCCCGTCGTGCGCGCCGAGATCGACGGCGCGCTCACCGTCGTCGACGCGACGAGCGCGGCCGGCGGCATCGCGTTCGACGCCGCCGCGACCGACCTCTACTACTTCGCGCCGCAGAAGAACTTCGCGTCGGACGGCGGCATCTGGTTCGCGCTCGCCTCGCCTGCGGCGATCGAGCGGATCGAGCGGGTCGCCGCCTCGGACCGGTACATCCCCGACTTCCTTTCCCTCAAGCAGGCGGTCGACAACTCGCGCCTCAACCAGACGCTGAACACCCCCGCGGTCGCGACGCTGCTGCTCATGGAGGCGCAGCTCGACTGGATGAACGCGAGCGGCGGACTCGCGTGGACCGACGCGCGCACCAAGGAGTCCTCGGGCCGGCTGTACTCGTGGGCCGAGTCGGTCGAGTACGCGTCGCCGTTCGCCGCGGAGCCGGCGCACCGCTCGCAGGTCGTCGCGACGATCGACTTCGCCGACGCGGTCGACGCGGCCGCGATCGCGAAGGCGCTGCGCGCGAACGGGATCGTCGACACGGAGCCCTACCGCAAGCTCGGGCGCAACCAGCTGCGGGTCGCGACGTTCGCCGCGATCGAGCCCGATGACGTCTCGGCGCTCATCGCCTCGATCGAGTACGTCGTCGAGCGCCTCTGACGACACCCGCCCTTCAGGGGCGGGCGGGGGTTCGCGTGCAATGCGCACGCGTACCCGCCTGTACTCCTGAGTCAGGCGAGTGCGTCGGGGTCGTCGTCGCCGATGAGGTCCTCGAGCGGGATGTCGTCGTCGAGAACGTCATCGTCCGGCCCGTCGAGGTCGTCGTCATCGTCATCGTCGTCATCGTCATCGTCATCGTCGTCATCGTCGTCATCGTCGTCATCGTCGTCGTCGTCGTCGTCGAGGACCACCTCATCATCCGAGTCGTCCTCGTCGTCCGACTCGCCGGCGTTCTCGGAGTCGTCCTCGTCGCCGGAACCCTCCGCATCCACGGCCGCCGCCTGCTGCGCCTGCCACTCCGCGAGCCGCACCGACCACGGAATCCACTCCGGCGCGACCAGCGAGTCCTCGCCCGGCAGCAGCCCGAGCTCGAGCACCGTCGGCGCCTCGCCCTCGACCTCCGCGATGCTGACGACCCACGACCAACCGCGGTACCCGGACTGCACGCTCGTGAACACGACGTCGGTCACGCCCGGCGCATCCTCACGCGTCCGATCCTCGACCCAGTCGCCGACGTTCGCGGCAGCCGTCGTCTCCGCGAGCGCCGCTCGCGCGAGCTCGTCGTAGCGGGAGACCACTCAGGCGTCCAGCTCGTCGGCGACGCGTCGGAGCATCGCCGCGATCTTGCCGCCGTGCGCCTTGTCGGGGTACCGGCCGCGCTTGAGCCCCGACCCGATCGAGTCGAGCAGCTTGACGAGATCCTCGACGATGACCGCCATGTCGTCGGCGGGCTTGCGCTGCGCGCGGCTCAGGCTCGGCGGCGCGTCGAGCACGCGGACGGAGAGCGCCTGCGCACCCTTGCGACCATCGGCCACCCCGAACTCCAGGCGCGTCCCGCCCTTGACCGTCGTCCCCGCGGGCAGCGCGGACGCATGCAGGAAGACCTCCTGGCCGTCATCCGACTGGATGAAGCCGAAGCCCTTCTCCTCGTCGTAGAACTTCACCCGACCGGTGGGCATTGCCTGGCTCCTCGATGTCCCGCACCGGCGTCCGCCGGGCGGCACCCAGCCTACCGGTCCGCGCTCCGCTCGGCAGGGGGCGATTGACGGGCTCCCGCCTCGGTATCCTGATGGAATGGCGAAGGCGACCAGCAGCGGCCCCGAGGACCGATCGACGCCGGTCAGCGAGAGCCGGCTCGATCGCGTTCTCGCCGCGATGATCGTCGGGATCATCGGACTGAGCGTCCTCGCGATCATCCTCTACGTCATCGGGACGGCGAGCGCCTGGCCGGCGCCGGTCACGACGACGCTGTGGGCGGTCTTCTTCTTCGGCCTGCCGGTCGCGATCATCATCATGATCGTCGTGACGATCCGCATCTCGATCCGCCGCCGTCGGGAGAACGAGCGCGGCCGCAGCTGACCGCACCGGCCCCGGGCTGAGAAATCGGCCCAGGGCTGAGGAATCAGGCAAGGAACTTCAGCCTGCGTCAGAGTTCTCAGCCCGGCTACGTCAGCTCCGCCGGATTGCCCCGCCCTGCCCGCGCTGCCGCCGCGCGGCGCACGTGATCGCGGGCGTGCGCGACCGCCGCAGGCAGCTCGTCGAAGAGGTGCCGGTGATGGCGCAGCGAGTCCAGGATGCCGACGCGTTTGGCGAGCGCGAGGTGGCGTGCCTGCACGCCCTTGAGGAGCACCGTGATGCCGCGGCGCTCGAGCCCCTGCACCATCTCGGTGACGACCCGCGCGCCCGTCGCGTCGAGGGCGCCGATCTGCGACATGCGCACGATCACGACCTCGATCTCACCGGGGACCTCCTCGACCGCGCCGACGACCGCCTCCGCCGCACCGAAGAAGAGCGCCCCGTCGAGCCGATACAACGCGATCCGCTCATCGCCCGGCTGCGCGGGCCCCGGCAGTGACTCTCGCGTCGCGCTGCCCGAGCGGGCGAGGGCGCGCAGCGCGAGGAACGCCGCGACGACGAGCCCGAGGATCACCGCGACGATGAGATCGAACGCGACCGTCACGACGGCCGTCAGTGCGAAGACGACCGCATCGCCCCGGCTCGCGGTCACGACGGAGCGCACGATCGCCGGGTTGACCATCCGGACCGCCGTGACCATGAGAACGCCCGCGAGCGCCGCGAGCGGGATCTGCGCGACGACGCTCGCCGCGAGATAGACGACGGCGAGCAGCACGAGCGCGTGCGTGATCGAGGCGAGGCGGGTGCGGCCCCCCGAGCGGACGTTGACGGCGGTGCGGGCGATCGCGCCCGTCGCCGGCATCCCGCCGAACAGGCCCGACGCGATCGACGCGAGGCCCTGGCCGACGAGCTCGCGGTCCGCGTGATAGGGACCGGTGTCGGCGAGTGAGGCGGCGACGCGCGCCGACAGCAGCGACTCGATCGCGGCGAGAGCGGCGACGGTGAACGCCGGGACGATGAGCTGCGAGACCATCGGCCAGTCGAGCGGGGGGATGGCGGGTGCGGGGAGCTGCGACGGCAGCGCGCCGATGCGGTCGATCGGCGCCGACGCCGCGTACGCGACGATCGACACGAGGATGATCGCGATGATCGAACCGGGCAGGTGGCGCTGGATCCGCGGCGCCAGCACCATGATCGCCGCGACGACGGCGACGATGCCGAGCGTCCACGGCAGCGCCGCGAGGTCGGCGAGCTGGACCGACTGGATCGCAGCGAGCAGGGCGTTCGTGCTGTGGTCCTGGCCGTGGAAGTCGCCGACGCCGAGCGCGTTCGGCACCTGCTGCAGAAAGATGATGATCGCGATCCCGAGCGTGAAGCCCTCGATGACCGGCCAGGGGATGATCGTGACGAGCCGACCGAGCTTCAGCAGGCCGATGATGAGGACGATCGCGCCGGCGAGCAGGCTCACGGTCGCGACGGCGCCGGCGCCGTGCGCCGCGACGATGGGGGCGAGCACGACGACCATTGCGCCCGTCGGCCCGGAGACCTGGATGTTGGACCCGCCGAAGATCGCGGCGACGAGCCCCGCGACGATCGCCGTCACGAGGCCCGCGGCCGCCCCGACGCCCGACGAGACGCCGAACGCGAGCGCGAGCGGCAGCGCGACGATCCCGACCGTGAGACCGGCGAGCAGGTCGAAGCGCCAGGTGCGCGGCAGGTCCCGGTAGTCGGCGGGCCCCGGGACGAGCGATCGGACGTATGCGGCGAAGCCCACGGTCCCCCCTACCGCCCGATCGCCGGGAGCGACTGGCTCGCGCTCAACCGGTCCTGCGACTCCTCCAGCACACGCACGAGGAGCTCGCGGGCGATCGCCAGGAGCTGCGCGACCTCCGCGTGGGCGAGTCGGTAGTAGACGAAACTCGCGCGCCGATCGGCGACGACGAGCCGGTGGCGGCGGAGCACCGCGAGATGCTGCGAGAGGTGCGAGGGCTCGAGGCCCGTGTCGCGCATGAGTTCCGTCACCTGGACCTCCTCAGCGCCCGCGAGCAGCTCGAGGATGCGCACCCGCACGGGGTGCGCGAGGCCTTTGAACATGTCGGCCTTGACCTGGTACAGCGGTCGCGCATCCGCCCAGGCCGTGCCCTTGTTTGCTGACTTCACCTTTTCACAATATCGCCACACGGCGTTCTCTCGCCCAAAGTGCACGTTCCCACCCACTGTGCGCGTTAGAGCGTGCACTCTGGGTGGGAACGTGCACCGTCAGCGGGTGTAGCGGAGGATCAGCTCGTCGGCGGGGCCGTGAAGGACGTGCGCCAGGCGCAGGGCGACGTCCGTCTCGCGGCCGTGCGCGATGCGCGGGCCGTCGCCCGCGACGAGCTTCGGAACGACCGTCAGGCACAGCTCATCGACCGCATCCGCGTGCGCGAGCGAGCCGAAGAACGTCGGGCCGCCCTCGCAGAGCACATCGCTCCAGCCCCGCTCGGCGAACGCGTCGCGGAGCGCCGCCCGATCGAGCGCGTCCTCGCCGACGAACGCGATGTCGGCGACCTCCGCGAGCGCCGCATGGCGGTCCGCCGGCGACGAGGCGTACGTCAGCACGAGCGGCCGCACCGGCGACTCGGCGAACAGCGCCGAGTCCGGGTCGAGGTCGAGGCGCTCCGACACGATCGCGAAGCCGGGATGCTCGGCGAGTCCGTGCTCGAGCCGCCAGGCCCGTTGCGCCTCGCGCACGAGCGGCCCCTCGTAGCCCTCGCGGCGCACCGTGCCGGCCGCGACGAGGACGACGTCGGCGAGTCGGCGCAGCACCCCGAAGACGGCCATGTCCGCCTCCGAGGAGATCGTCCCGCTGCGGTCGTCGTCGCCCGTCGCCGAGCCGTCGGCCGTCGCCACGAAGTTGACGCGGATCCACGGGCCTGCGCCGCGCGCAGCACCCGGGCGACCGTAGAGCTCGGCGAGGGCCTCGCGATCCAGGCCAGAACGCGATCCGGGCAGGATCTCGTCGATGTTCGGCATTGCCATGTCGACCTCCTTCTGCGGCGGCGTTCCCTCAGTTCTGGCCCGCGTTGTGCCACACGCGTGCGGGTTCGCGCAGGCCAAGGATGGCCTCCGCCATCCGCACGGCGTCGACCGTCTCGGCGACGTCGTGGACGCGCACGACGCGCGCGCCCGCGAGGACGCAGGCGACGACGCCGGCGATGGAGCCGATGACGCGCTCGCCGCGCGGGCGGTCGAGGGTCTCGCCGACGAAGTCCTTGTTGGACAGCGCGACGAGCGTCGGGTAGCCGAGCGCGACGATCTCCGGCAGCCGGCGGATGAGCTCGAGGGAGTGCCGCGTGTTCTTGTTCAGGTCGTGGCCCGGGTCGACGATGATCCGGTCGGCGGCGACGCCGGCGGCGATGCTGCGCTCGACGAGCGCGGAGAGGCGCTCGCGCACCGCGTCGACGACGTCGGCGTAGACGGGTGCGACGGGCTCGCTGCGCGGCGGGTGCAGGCTGTGGGTCAGCACGATCGTGGCGCCGGTGCGCGCGACGACGTCGGGCATCCGCTCGTCCCAGTATCCGCTCGTGTCGTTGATGACGCCCGCGCCGGCGCGGACTGCGGCGTCCGCGACGATCGCGTTCGTCGTGTCGACGGAGATGATCGCGGGGCTCGCCGCGGCGATCGCCTCGACGACGGGGATGACCCGGTCGAGCTCCTCCTGCTCGCCGACGGCGGGCCCGCGCCCGAAGGGCACCCCGCCGATGTCGACCCAGTCGGCGCCGGTCTCGACGGCGCGCAGCGACGCGGCGACGGCGGCGTCGAGCGCGTAGGTCGCGCCGCGGTCGTGGAACGAGTCGGGAGTGCGGTTGACGACGGCCATGACGGCGACGCGGCGCGCGGGGTCGAACTCGCCGCGCCCGATCCGTCGCACCCCGTCTCCCACGCCCTGAGCCTACTCACCGACCCCCGAGGCTTCGTCGGAGCGGACCTGTGAATGCCATTCAGGAACCGTCCGAGTGACGTCCAGGAAACTTACGGGCAATGGTCAGAGACTGGGCACATGACCAACGGCCCTCGCATCCTCGTCGTCGACGACGAACCGAACATCCGCGACCTGCTCGCCACCAGCCTGCGCTTCGCCGGCTTCGCCGTGCGCACCGTCGGCAACGGCGCCGCCGCCATCAGCGCCGTCATCGAGGAGGAGCCCGACCTCATCATCCTCGACGTCATGCTCCCCGACATCAACGGCTTCGGCGTCACCAAGCGCCTGCGCGCCTCGGGCTACACGAGCCCGATCCTCTTCCTCACCGCGAAGGACGACACCGAGGACAAGATCACGGGCCTCACGGTCGGCGGCGACGACTACGTCACCAAGCCGTTCAGTCTCGACGAGATCGTCGCGCGCATCCGCGCGATCCTGCGCCGCACGATGCAGGAGGACGACGACGCAATCATCCGCACGGGCGAGATCTCGATGGACCAGGACACCCACGAGGTCAGCGTCAACGGTAACGCCGTCGAGCTGTCCCCCACCGAGTTCAAGCTGCTGCGCTACATGATGCTGAACCCGAACCGCGTGCTGTCGAAGGCGCAGATCCTCGACCATGTCTGGGAGTACGACTTCAACGGCGACGCCGGCATCGTGGAGAGCTACATCTCCTACCTGCGCCGCAAGATCGATGCGCACACCGACGAGCCGATGATCCAGACGAAGCGCGGCTTCGGCTACATGCTCAAGACGAAGTCGGCGT